>CXWL01004798.1_pt1 | contig 30858 bp, 23 predicted proteins | sample 590931 | NCBI WGS metagenome assembly CXWL01 (sample SAMEA3498368, study PRJEB10139) | groundwater metagenome | biome: water well; material: biofilm material | place: Germany | collected 2015-04-27 | reverse complement strand
CACCCCCACCCCCGCTCCAACCCGGCCCACGGCCGCCGCCCCTACGGCAGCCGCCCCTACTCCGGCCCCCGTTTCCGCGGCTGTGAATCCGGCGCCGAAGCTCGTTGAAGAGGCTCGCGCCGCCGTGGCCGCCAAAGACTTCGCCAAGGCCGGGCAGCTCTTCGACCAGGCCCTCAAGGCCGACCCGGGGAATAGCGCCGCCACCGCCGGCAAGGCCGAAGTTACGGCCCGCCTCGCGGCTCTTGGCCGCAAGTTCAGCATGGGTGCCACCAACACCCTGGGCGGCAAGGTTGCCAAGGGGCCAACCGGATTCGATCTGGGCGGCGGTGGGGCAGTGAAGGCCGACATCTCCGGGCAGGTCCGCTGCACCATGGCGCCCGCTTCGGTCGAGTCGGGGACGAGGTACACAGTGCAGTGCTCTCTCCTCAACATCGGGGCCAAGGGCTTCAAGATCACGGCAGTCACCGGCACCGAAACCGTCGACAACGCGCCCAAGGGCGCCGCCTCGGGCACGGTGCCCAAGCAGGATCTGGCGCCGCGCGCCGAAGCAGTCATCTTCGAGACGTCCGGCTCCTGGAGCGCGAACGCCGCGTGGCGTCTTGAGATCCTGGTCAAGACCAACAAGGACGAGTCCTTCCGCGCTGCTTACAACTGGCGCTGATCGTTCCGTCGAGCCGTTGCGGCGAGGCCACCCATGAAGACAACGCCGATCGACGACACCCATGCTCCCGGACTGAAGTCGTGGGTCGATAGCGCCCATGCGCCGGGCACGGACTTCCCCATCCAGAACCTGCCCCTGGGCGTGTTCCGCACCAGCGGAAGCGGCTCGAACCGGATAGGAACCGCCATCGGCGACCAGGTCCTCGACCTGCGGGCCTGTCTTGATCGCAGCCTGCTCACCGGCATGCCCACGCGCATTCTCGGGGCCTGCGGTGATGAAACCCTGAATGGCCTCATGGCCTGCACCGATATCGAACGGCGCGCCCTGCGCCATCGCCTCTCTCACCTGCTGCGCACCGAAGGCTCGCAGGTCACGGCGCGGCCCCACGCCTCCGAGGTGCTGATTCCGCAGCGCGAAGTGCGTATGGTGCTCCCCGCGCGCATCGCGGATTACACCGACTTCTACGCCTCCATCGACCACGCCACCAATGTGGGCACCATGATGCGCCCCGACAATCCGCTGCTGCCCAACTACAAGTGGGTGCCCATCGGTTATCACGGCCGGGCTTCTTCGATCGTGGTGAGCGGGACGCCGGTGCGCCGCCCCAGTGGTCAGCTCGACCCCACGGCGCCCCACCAGACCCCGCACTTCGAGCCCACCAAACTCCTCGACTACGAGTTGGAGATGGGCATCCTCATCGCCGGCGCCAACGAACTGGGTTCGCCCACGCCCATCACCGAAGCGGGGTCGAGGATCTTCGGCCTGTGTCTGCTCAACGATTGGTCGGCGCGCGATGTGCAGAAGTGGGAGTACCAGCCGCTCGGCCCCTTCCTCTCGAAGAGCTTCGCCACTTCGATCAGCGCCTGGGTGGTCACCACCGAGGCGCTCGCCCCGTTCCGCGTCGCCGCGTTCCATAGGCCCGAAGGCGATCCTCAGCCCCTGCCCCATCTGAAGAGCGCGCAGGATCAGGCTCTGGGGGGCTTCGACGTGGCCCTCGAGGTTCTGCTCGCCACACGGTCGATGCGCGCGCACGGGCACGAGCCGGTCCGGCTGTCTCGCTCGAATCTTGCTTCGCTTTACTGGACCCCGGCGCAGATGATCGCGCACCACACCAGCAACGGCTGCAATCTCAATCCCGGCGATCTTCTCGGCACCGGCACGGTGAGCGGGAAAGACAAAGACTCGCGCGGCTGTCTTCTCGAGCTGACCATGCGCGGCAAGGAACGGATCTCGCTGCCCGGCGGAGAAACGCGGGCTTTCCTCGAGGATGGCGACGAGGTGATCCTCCGCGCGTCATGCGAACGCGAGGGCTTCGCCCGCATCGGCTTCGGAGAATGCCGCGGTGCCGTCACCGGCTAGCCGCGCCGCCGTGCGAGCCGTCATCGCGTTGACGATGACGGTGTTTTGTCTCTCGTCATCGCGAGGCCCCAACGCCCACGCCGCGGACCGCTCCCGTGCCCGCGACCTGGGCATCACGCCTGGCGTCCTGCAACCGGGGCCACTGAACGCGATCGCCGATGTCGCGGGGGTGCGTGTGGGCCAGCTCACCCTGATCGAAGGCGACCGCGTGCGCACCGGGGTCACCGCGATTCTTCCTCACGGCGGGAATCTCTTTCAGGACAAGGTCCCGGGCGCGGTGTTCATCGGGAACGCATTCGGCAAACTCGCGGGCTCCACCCAGGTCGAGGAACTGGGCACGATCGAGACGCCCATCGTCCTGTCGAATACCCTGGCCGTCGGCACGGCGGTCGATGCGGTGGTGGGCTGGACGCTGGCTCAGCCGGGGAACGAGAGCGTGCGATCAGTGAACGCGCTCGTCGGCGAAACGAACGATGGCGGCCTCAACGACATTCGTTCGCAGCCGGTGCGCAAGGAGCACGTGCTGGCGGCGCTGCGCGAGGCGCGCGAAGGCGCGGTCGCGGAGGGCGGCGTGGGGGCGGGTACCGGGACCATCGCCTTCGGATTCAAGGGCGGGATCGGGACATCGTCGCGTCTTGCGCCCGTCGATGGCCGGAACTATGTCGTCGGAGTGCTGGTGCAGTCGAACTTCGGCGGCGTCCTGTCCATCGACGGAGTGCCGGCGGCGAAGGAGTGGGGGCGACACGCGTACGCGCGGGCCGGATCCGACACAGACAGTGCGGATGGGTCTTGCATGATCGTCGTTGCGACCGATGCGCCGCTTTCGGCGAAGGACCTCAACCGTCTCGCCGCCCGCGCCATCTTCGGACTGGCCCGCACGGGGTCGGCGTACTCGAACGGCAGCGGCGACTTCGCCATTGCCTTTTCCACCGCGAAGGAACTCCGCGCCCCTCATGGCGCCACCGCGCTCACCCCGCGTCCGACTCTTCCGACCGAAGCCCTGTCGCCGCTCTTTCAGGCCGCCCTCGAGGCCACGGAGGAGGCGGTGCTGAACTCGCTATTCAAGGCCGAGACGATGACCGGCAACGGCCGCACCGTTCGGGCCATCGATATCGACAAGGTCCGCGAACTGCTGAAGAAGTACGGCCGGTAGCTCGCCCCCGAACTGTAGGGATATGGCCCAAGGCCAGGCTGCGCGCCCCCATGCGGCGCCCTGAGCACCGACGAAGGACGTCAAGCCGCAGCTAACGCCCGGTGGCTGAGTCCCGTTTGGAAGCGTTCAGTCGAAGCCACCCCGCGGTTCGCTCGGCCCAACGGTTTGTGCCCTCTAGCAAGCCCGGCAGCCGCCCCTACAACTTCCGACGGAGTCGCGCCCTTCGCTTCAGCAAGTCGTCCTCGAGAGTGGCGAAGTCGGATCGTCCTGCGACGAGGTCGAGCCCGTCATCCACGATGCGCAGGGCCGCGGCCTTGTTCTTGCGCGTGTGCTCGAGCAGCATGGCGAGTTCGCGATGGGCGACAGCGCTCGCAAGTTCGACCGCAGCGCGCCAGAGGCGCTCGGCCTCGTCGTGGCTCTTACGGGCCTTGGCGCGATAGGCGAGGCGCACCGTGGCATCCATGCGGGCGCGGCCCGTACCGGTTTCGGCGATCGCGCGGTAGACCTCCTCGGATCGCTCGTCGAGGTCGGCGCGTTCGAGGATGCGGCCGAGAGAGAGAACATCGAAGGCGTCCTCGGGCAAGGCACCTGGCTCGGAGACCATGGCCAGGGCTTCGCCGGTGAGGGCGGCGAGGGAGACGATGTCCTGGAGGTTGTGTTCCAGGACCTGCACCATGAGACGGCCATCCTTGCGGCGAAGGTATTCGAAGTAGCGCTCGGGGATGAAAGCGCCGGGGATGTCGTCTTCACGGTGGAAGCCCATCACGCCGCGTTCGAGCGACTGAAGGGAACAGGATTCGAGCCGAGCCTTCCACAGCCGTCGGCCGGGGTGGAGCATGTCGAGATGCCGCGAGGTCTGGCGGAAGACACGTCGCTGGAGGCGGAAGCGGCTTTCGAGCAGCGGGACGTCGAACTGCTTGCCGTTGAAGGAGACGATGGTGTCGAAGCGTTCGAGGTCGCGCTCGACCGCGCGGATCAGGGCGCGCTCTTCGTGGAAGTCGCGCATGAAATACTGGCGGACGATGAAGGCGTCGCCGTCGATGAATCCCACCGCGACGAGGAAGGCCGCGGTGCCGGCCCCGCCCGAGAGGCCGGTGGTTTCGGTGTCGATGAAGGCGGCTTTGCGCGGGTCGAAGTCTTCGAGGTCGACCGAAGCGGTGAGGATGCGCGCCGCGTCGGGCAGAGCCTTCACGAGCTTCTCGAGCGAGGTGCGGCCCACGCGCGCATCGAGGCGGTACGTCGCGTCGCGCATCAGGAACTGGCCGTGGATCGATTCGACGACCTCGCCGCCGATGAGTTTCGCCAGATCCTCAGGCGGTCCCTGAAGGTCGTAAACGTCCGCCACCCGCACTCCCCGCGCCCCGAATCCGAAACCGGTCCCTGAGTCCGAAGTCCAGTTGTCGGCTCGCGCTGAGCCCCGTCCAAGCGTCGAAGGGCCGCCCCCGACCCCGGGATCCGCACTGTCGAGCTCGAAGTAGGAGGGGCGCGCGGCCTCACCTCCCCCAGCCCGCCGGCTACGAGCCTGCTGATCGATGAGCGCCTGCAGACGGGCTTTGAGCGAAAGACCCTCAGAGCTCGGAGCGGCTCCCGAGGTGAGATCCATCGCGTGAGCCGGCTGCGGAGCCGAAGGCTCCACCCGCCCGCGCTCCTGCACCTCGAGAAGGCGCTCTTGAAGTGACCGCGCCATCAGCTTTGCATCGCCACGCGCAGCAGGTGCAACGCCACTTCCTTGCCCTTCGAGCCCACCTCGCCCGCAGGGCCAACGCAGGACGGACACCCGTCGAAACAAGGACAGTTCTCGATCAACGTGAGGCTCTCCGCGATCAACCGATCATGCAGACGGAAAAGAGGCTCGGAAAGCCCGATGCCTCCGGGGTAGTTGTCGTACACGAAGATGTTCGGCTCGTAAGGCTCACCGGCTCCCACGCCCAAGCCAGTTGGACCGGACGTCATTGCGAGGAGTTCATCTGACGAAGACGACGAAGCAACCCCCTGCCCCCCACTACCAAACTGCTTACGCCGATCTGGCCACACCGGCACCAGCCCCATCCCACGCTCCACCTTTGCCTCGCCCTGCCCGTTATCCCCGACGGCCACGCCAAGATCCCGCCGATCGCACATGAGGAAGAGGGAAGCGAGCTGCCCGAGGGTATGCGACAGAGCAATCACGCCATCCCGCTTCTCCTCCCCGGTGAAGGGAAGCGAAGCAATCACCTCGCGCGGAATCGTCAGCCAGTACGAGGTCGTATGCATCTCCTGCTGAGGCATCTGCAACTCGCCGGACCCCACGTTTTCGTTCGTGTAGAACTTGATCTTCTTGAAGCCGACCACCTGCTGCGAAACGTGCACCTCTCCGTGCGAGCGCAGCACCTGCCCGCGCGGTTCCTCAAGAAACGAATCGAGAATCCGCACCTTGGTGTAGGTGATCGCATCGGTGTAGTAGTCGACGTCGGCCTCGCGAATGTGCGCGCGGCGCTCTTTGTGATCGTACTTATGCACGAGGTATGTCTTGCCCTCGAGCATGTAGACGGCCTTCTCGTGGACCATCTTGGGCGCCGCGGTGAAGTCGACTTCGGCCACGATCTTCGGCTCGCGAGTGATGTCCTGGATCACGAAGTTGTCGGACGACACGCTGCGCAGCGAGACGGTATCGGCGGGGTAGCTCTCGTGCGTCCAATGCCACGAGTCGCCCGACTTGTGAACAAACCCCTGAGTCTCCAGGAACCCGAGGATCTCCACCAGATTCTCGGACCCGAACGACTCCTCCGACTCGATTGGCAGCTCGAACGCGGCGCACTTGATGTGCGAAATCAGGATGTGCAGGTTGTCGGGATTGATCCGCCCTTCTTCGGCCGAAGCGCCGAAGAAGTACTCGGGATTCCGCCCGATGAACTGATTGAGCGGCGTCGAGTTCAGAACCAGCACCGCGGCCGACGTCGACCCGCGCCGGCCCGACCGCCCCGCCTGCTGCCAGGTGGACGCGACGGTGCCTGGGTAAGACAGCATCACCGAGACATCCAGAGCACCGATGTCGATGCCCAGCTCCAGAGCATTCGTCGAAACCACGCCAAGCACGGAGCCGTCGCGCAGCCCCCGCTCGATCTCGCGACGCTTCAGCGGCAGATACCCCCCGCGATACCCGCGGATGATGCCCTCGGAGCCAGGCTTGTTCTCGAACATGTCCTTGAGATACGTGACCAGCACCTCGGTAGCCAGACGCGAGGGCGCAAAGACGATGGTCTGCAGCCCTTTCTCGAGGAACTTCGCCGAGATGTCGCGCGCCGAACCGAGGGCCGACTTCCGGATCCCAAGCTGCCGGTTCACCACCGGAGGGTTGTAGATCGCGAAGTACCGGTCGCCGCGCGGCGCCCCGCTCTCCTGAATCCACTCGACGGGCTTCCCGGTGAGCGCGGTCGCAAGCTCGGCCGGATTCTTGATGGTCGCCGAAGAGCAAAGAAACTGCGGATCGCTCCCATAGAACCGGCAAAGCCGCTGCAGCCGCCGCAGAACGTTGCCCACGTGCGACCCGTAGACCCCGCGGTTCATGTGCAGCTCGTCGATCACCACGTACTTCAGGTTCTCGAACATCTTCACCCACTTCGTGTGATGCGGCAGGATCCCCTTGTGCAGCATGTCGGGGTTCGTGACCACGATGTGCGCCTTCGACCGGATGGCCTTCCGGGCATCCTGCGGCGTATCGCCGTCGTAAGTGAAGGTGGCGATGTCCTCGCCAAGGGCCTCGATGGTCGCGTAAAGCTCGGCGAGCTGATCCTGAGCCAGCGCCTTGGTGGGGAAGAGGTACAGCGCCCGCGTATCGGTGTCCTTGATGATGGCGTCAAGGATGGGCAGGTTGTAGCAAAGCGTCTTCCCGGAAGCCGTGGGTGTGGTCACCACGAAACTCTTCCCGGCTTTAGTCAAGTCATAAGCCGCCCGCTGGTGCGTATAGAGCTGATCCAGCCCACGACCGTGAAGGTACTCGACCAGCTTGGGCGACAGATCGGGAGGAAGGGGAGCGAAGCTGCCGGTGGTGGAGGGGTAGTACCGAAGCGCCACAACCACGGGATCGGTGGCGAGAGATTTCTCAATCTCAAGCCCTTTAAGGATCCCGATCAGCCCCCCGGTTCCGCTGGTGGGAGCGAGCGCCGCCCCCGAACCCGACCCCGGGTTGCCGGTCCCTGAGCGGGAGTCCGTTGGCGAAGGAGTCGAAGGGCCAGGCCCGTCCAGAATGGTCTTCACAGGGAGAGATTCTTCCATAGCGCGATGTTCGTACGGGATGGGGCCGTTTGGGGTCCGCATACGTCTGAATCGTCGGTCTACGAGCGAGCGAACTCCACCAATGGGGCGAAATCATGAGTGTCGGCCGCCCTCAACCCATCAATGTAACGCCGTCGCACATCTCCCGGCTGCTGAATGCGCGCACTTCCCCACGTGAAGCGTTCGCCACCCAGGCGCATGATGAGAAGGTCCGCCATCAGCCGGGAGTGGCGTCCGTTGCCGTTCGGAAAGGGGTGAATCTGCACCAGCCGATGATGGAAGCGCACGGCGATCTCATCGGGCGGATAGGCGCTGAATTCAATCCACGTCTTGGCGTCTTCGAGCAACTGACGGAGAGCCACTGGAATTTCAAAGTAGGGAATGCCCAGATTGCGTTCACTCGTCCGGAATCGCCCAGCCCACCGCCAGACGTCGCCAAGCATCTGCCGGTGAAGGTCCTTGATGAACTTCTCGGTCAGGACATCACGGCGGCGAGCGAGCGCCCAGTCCTGCCCGCGGGCGATGTTCTCCTGTTCCGCCTCATTCAGCTCCGCGCGGAAGGCGATGTGAGCGGGGATCAGGTCCCGCCGCTCCTCCGCCGTGAGAGGCGTGGCGTCGTCCGCTTCAGTAAAAAGATCGCTCACGGGCTAGTCCCAGAAGAGCCGCGGATTGGTCTCCTGGATGATCTCGTTCAGACGCTTCTCCTTGTCCTTTGTCGTCACCTTTTGGTCTTCGAGCAACATGGAATGCTCGACCGGGCCTCTGCGGCGGCGAGCGAAGAGCATCGCGCGGTCGCGGAGAGTGGTCTCCAGTGATTTGTTGGGCACGATCGCGTAAATGAGGGTGCAGTCGAGCGCCTCCGCGACGCGCCGCAGCGTCGCGAGCTGGATGCTGCCCCTCGCTTCGGATTGTTCGATGGCGACGATGGAGGGTTGCTTGACGCGGAGACGCGTCGCCAGCTGGGCGGTCGTCATGCCGAGCGCTTCACGGATCGCCTTGATCCAGCCCCTCACGGGCATTCTGTACTGCGCGGGGGGTCCCCACGCACTGAAGCGCTCATCGATTTGAGACCTGGACTGCGCGGCCTGGCGAGCTTTGTTCATAGCCTATAGGCTATCAGAGCATCTCAAACAGATAGATCATGACCTATTAGATAATCAGCAGACAATAGGCTGTGGTGTATCAAGTCGGTTCCAGCTCAGCGCCAACTTCCGGATCCCCAACTGCCGATTCACCACCGCTTCCTCCCAACTCTTGATGGTCGCCGAAGAGCAAAAAAACCGAGAGGAGAGAGATTCTCCATAGCGCCATGTTCGTACGGGGGGAGTTCGGTTCAGGTCCCGACTTAGCGGGCGGGAGATTCCCGAGCCCGCCGCCGCCGCGCCTCAGGGCTGGGAGAAGCACGCCCGCACCCGACCCCGCTCTACGACCACGAAGGCCTCGGCGAGTCGAGGCCCGAACCGGGCTACGACCACCAAGATCGCGGACGGGAGCTCGGAGCGCTCGGCGGTTCCGAAGCGCATGAGAATCAGCCCGATCCCGTATCCGCGGCGTACGCCAGGGCTGCCAGCATCCCGGAGTGCGTAGATTCTCGGGCACAGCTTCCCTCTGCCTTCGCGGAAGTCCTCGATGGTGACCGTACCTTCGCCGTCGGCGGGCAGGCAATTGATGGATCCCGTTCTCGTCGCGACGAGACGCAAGGTGCTTCTCTTCGGGTGATTGGGGGGGCGTCTCACCCGCGTGCGATGGCCTCAGGCGGGGTCGCATGGCGTTAGTCGAAAGAGATCGCGAAAAGTCGGCCCCGGGCGTCGAGCTCGACGTAGAGCGTGGATGTCGAGTCGCTGGGTTTGACGGTGAAGGACGTGGGACGCCGGGTGGCCTCGGGTCCAGTCTCACCGAGAAGCTCGATCCATTTGTCGAAAGGCGCGCCCACCGGAAGCACATCGACATAGGTGGAGTAAAACTCGCCCAAGGCCTTCACGGAGCGAGTCTCCCGCCACTTCCGCGCCAGCGCCTCGATGCGATCCTGCGTATCCAGGCCCAGGATCTCGCGAGCCACTCGGGCGCGTTCCCCGGCCTTGCCTCCAAGAGCCACGATCTTGGAGAGGGCTCGGCCAGAGGCGTCGGACTTGTCTTTCACTAGTGAAGTCGAGAGCAGCGCCTGTGCAAGCCACAGCCGTATGTCAGCGGTCACCGATCCAGGCGACATGGCAAGTGCCTCGCGCTCAAGAGCTGCCGGGTCGGCCTCGACCCAATAGGGCAGCTCCGCATATGCGCCGCGCCCCTGCTTCAGGCTGATCTGCGCCACAGCCTCGATGATGCGCAACCAGCGCTCACGATCGGCTTGGAGTCGTGTCTCGAGAAGCAGGTCCCACAGGGTGCGATCGACCTTCGCGGTCTTGGTCAGTCGCTGCTCGAAAGTGTCCTCCAGGAAAGGCCGATCCAGCCTCGCCCAATCCCGCCGCAAGTTGAACGGGCACTCGACGTTTGTTTGTGCGTCCAGACATCGCGCGCGGAGCGCGACCGCCAATCGACGTTCCTGCTCTGAGCCTATGCGGGCGTCCAGAGTCGAAGAAAGACGAGTCAGCAGATAGAAGGCGGCTCGGACGTCGTCGGCTGGAATAGCGCTCGCCTCGATTGCCTGGAGCAGGCCTTCCACATCCTCAGCGGTGGCGTACCGTTGAATCGCCTGACGACGATCCCGCGTTGCCGAGTCCTCGCTCTTCGCCCCGACGAAGAGCTGCCACTCGGCGGTGCCGTGCAATGGCGCCCCTCGCCGTTGCTCGAGCAGTCGCGCGCCGACGCTGCCGGCAGAAGGAGCGACAACCGGCCGAGGAAGGCGTCCTTCGATGAAGAAAGCTGCGAGCGCCGTCGTGTCCGAAGATGTGCGAGTGTCGATCTGTCGCGGCGCCTCCTCATTGTGGTCGCCCCAAGTGACTGCGGCATACGGCCCAGCGCCGCGGAGTGCCACGGCCAGGCCGCGAACGCCAAGGCCACGCAGGCGATCCGTGGCGGCGCGCCACGCGAAGTTCACCCAGGCAGATCGTGTCTTCTCGTCGAAAGTCTCGAACTGTTGCAGCCGCATGAGCACCGCAGCATGCTCCGGGCGCATGTGCAGGTAGACCTTGGGGTGGTCGGCGCTCGAGAGCTGTCCATACTCCGGATACGAGCGTTGCCATTGCCGAACTTCCTTTTCAAAGGACTCTGAGATCTGTTGGGCGACTTGTTCACTCGAAGCATTGTTTCCGAAGGCGATTGCGTCGCCAGGCTGCGACAGCCGCCCGTCGGCCGCTTCAAAGGCAGGCTGTGCCTGAATCGCCAGTTCCCGGTAGAAGCTGGTGTCCGGGGCAGGCCGCATCGCCGGGGAAGGCGTCGCCTCCGAGGACGGAGGGAGAAGGGGGTCGGTGTCGATCACGCCAACCAGTGTCGCGACGACGCCGATGGACGCGAGCGCTATCGCAAGCGTGCCGATGTAGGCGAGCCCGGACATCTCCGGCACGGGACGCCGCGGAGCTTTCGTCTGCAGCAAAACGTGACGCGGCTGAAGCACGTCGAGCGCCGACATGCCAGCGGCGGACCATGCCGGCAGCATGCGCGAACCAAAGTGCGGGAGAACGAGGAGACTTGGGCACGGCAAGGCGGCTGCCATTCCGTATAAGAGGGGATTGCTCAGATGCAGCAAGGCGGCAAGTCTTGTCGCGGTGACTGCGGACAGGATGACGACCCCGAGTACGAAAAGAGTCACCAGAGCGCCGGTGAGCATTTGCGTGTCCGGGTCGAGGCGGGAACCAAGGGATTTGAATGTACCGACGCTCACGAAAACGGTAATGGTCAGGCCAAAGAGTCGTCGGAAAAGAAGAGTCGCTTCGACGAGGTCGAGCGTGGCGTGGTCGGGCGGATTAACGGGGGCTGCCATGCTCGCGGAGCTTACTTGCGGCCGGCTTGTCTATCGCCGTTAAGCGGCTCGCTGAATCCACTCGTCGGGCTTCCCGGTGAGTGCGGTCGCAAGCGCGGCCGGATTCTTGATGGTCGCCGAAGAGCTAGAAACTGCGGATCGCTCAAGTAGAACCGGCAAAGCCGCCGCAGCCGCCGCAAGACGTTGCCCACGTGCGACCCGTAGACCCCTCGGTCCATGTGCAGCTCGTCGATCACCACGTCTTCAGGTTCTCGAACAGCTTCACCCACTTCGTGTGATGCGGAAGGATCCCCTCGTGCAGCATGTCGGGGTTCGTCACCACGATGTGCGCCTTCGACCGGATGGCCTTCCGCGCATCCTGCGGCGTATCGCCGTCCTCACCCCACCCGCGTGTCGGTGTCCTTGATGATGGCGTCAAGGATGGGCAGGTTGTGCCCCAAGGGCAGGCTACGCCCGGCCTACGCCGGGAGATTTCTCAATCTCAAGCCCTTTAAGGATCCCGATCAGCCCCCCGGTTCCGCTGGTTGGGGCAAGCGCCGCAGAACCGGTCGCTGAGCCGAGGTCCCTTCGCAACCCTGTCGAACCGACCTCGGGGGCTCCCGAACCCGAACTCGATCCCGAACCCAGGGTGTCGGCCCCTGAGCGAGAGTCCGTTGGTGATCCGGCCGAAGGGTCGGGCTCAGCCCCCGATCCTGCCCCTCCGCCGTCATTGCTCACCCGGGGTTGCCGCAAGCCTGAGCTGCCTCCCGAAGTGATCAAGCTCATCGGCGATCGCAACGGGCAACTGCTGGGGTCCCGATGGACGGAAAGGCGGGCCGAATCCAGTCCCGGCCTCGAACCGGCGATGTCGGACTACCGGCTTCCCAATCCCTCGAGGAGCTTGATCGCCTTGGCAGGGCTGCCCCGTTTCCGTCTCGTCAGGAAACGCGCATGGGCGTCGTGATTGGCGAGGGCCACAGTGGCGAGTTCGTCCACGAGTCGGTTGAGGCTGATCTTCCTTCTCTGCGCCAGGGCGCGGAGCCGTTCGTGTTTGTCTTCTGGAAGTCTGATGGTCAGGATGGACATGGGTACCTTTCGAGGAATTGTTCGGGCGTGAGCACGGCGATATCCGGGAACCGAAGCTCACCGGAGCGCAAGTCGCGGACGTCACGAGTCACAATCGCCACGGCGCCCGAGGCCACGGCGGCTTCGATGATGAAGTTGTCGTTCTCATCCTTTAGGTTCGGTCGCCACAGAAAGAACACCTCCGTCCAGGCACAAACAGCGAGGAAAGCGTCCATCACCTCACGTCGTGCCTTCTCGTCCAGGAGTGACTTCTTCCACAACACTTGACGTGCGAAAACATCCTCGTACTCAGCGAACAGGGCCGCGCTGACCACCGGTTGGTAGTCGCCCTTCAGGCAAGCGAGAACGACCCGGCGGGAGGCCCCGCCCTTCTTATGAAGCGCTCCGAACAGCACGTTCGTATCGATCACGATGCGCACGACCTATGATAGCGCGGGCGATAGCAGCGCTGGAACTGCGACCGTCCCCGAATACTTCCGGATCCCCAGCTGCCGATTGACCACTGGTTCCTCCCAACTCTTGATGGTCGCCGAAGCGCAAAGAAACTGCGGATCACTCCCATAGAACCGGCAAAGCCGCTGAAGCCGCCGCAGGACGTTGCCCACGTGCGACCCGTAGACACCGCGGTTCATGTGCAGCTCGTCGATCACCACGTACTTCAGGTTCTCGAACATCTTCACCCCTTGGTGTGATGAGGCAGGATCCCCTTGTGCAGCATGTCGGGGTTTGTCACCACGATGTGCGCCTTCGACCGGATGGCCTTTCGCGCGTCCTGCGGCGTATCGCCGTCCCCACCCCACCCGCGTGTCGGTGTCCTTGATGATGGCGTCAAGGATGGACAGGTTGTGCCCCAAGGGCAGGCTACGCCCGGCCCGCCGGGCTGCGCGCTAGCAAAGGGTCTTGCGCGAGGCCGTGGGTGTCGTCACCACAAAACTCTTCCCGGCTTTGGTCAAGTCATAAGCCGCTCGCTGATGCGTGTAGAGCTGATCCAGCCCGCGTCCGTGAAGGTATTCGACCAGTTTGGGAGAAAGATCGGGAGGAAGGGGAGCGAAGCTGCCGGTGGTGGCAGGGTAGTACCGAAGCGCCACGACTACGGGGTCGGTAGCGAGAGATTTCTCAATCTCCAACCCCTTGAGGATCCCGATGAGCCCCCCGGTCCCGCCGGTGGGAGCGAGCGCCGCCCCCGAACCCGAGCTGCCGGTCCCTGAGCGAGAGTCCGTTGGCGAAGGAGTCGACGGGCCCGGCCCGTCCAGAATGGTCTTCACAAGGAGTGATTCTTCCATAGCGCCATGTTCGTACGGGTCGAGGCAGTTTCGGGTCCCCTGCTGGGAACTAGGCTTCCGTGGATCTGTAGACGCAGAATAGGCACTAAGAGGAAAACGCCGATGGGCAAATATCGAAACAGCGTCTGCGCGGGCGTGACCCTACTGCTCTCCGGCACGGTGGGTTGGGCCTTCGCGACGCAGACGACGCAAAAGCGCGATACCCCAGTGTTCGGGGTGGGCGTCACGCTTGTCGCGGTGCCGGTCTTCGTCATCGACAAGGCCGGAAAGTCGGTGCCGGGGTTGAAGGCGGAAGACTTCGAGGTCGAAGACGGGGGAAAGCGCGTTCCCATCGTTTCGTTCCAGGCAGTAGATGTGAACGTTGTACCGACGGTGACGTCACAGTCCCGAAGGGCGGAACTCCCGTTGGCGGTCCAGGCTGAAGCGCCCCGCCAGTTTCTGATCCTTCTCGACAAGACGGGCGTTAAAGGACGCGAGGCGGCCGCGACGTTCGTGCGAGATTCGCTGGCGCCAGGCGACCTCGTCGCGGCCGCGAAGTACGACCGCAGTGGCCTGAGGGTGCTGACGAACTTCACGACCGATCACGCGAATGTCGCGCGGGCTATCGAGGGGACGCCGCTCGTGGGCGTGGTCGAAACTGATCTGCTTGGCCTGAGCGGAGGTCTCGGGCCGGGCGGTCTTATCGGTTCAGCCGCCGGACCGGTAGGTGGCGGGGGGTCGGCGGTGACCGGCTCCGGCGGGCTTGCGGATGAAGCGGCGGCGGCCGTAGACGAACTTCAGAGGCAAGCGGAGGAGCGCGCCTATCGCAGTGAAGTGACCGGCTTCCTGCAGGACCTCTCGAAGCTCGTGGAGATGCTTGGGTCCCTTCGTGGCCGCAAGCAGATCCTCCTCCTCTCCAACGGCTTCGCGGAATGGGCGTGGTCATACGCTCCCTCAAAAGCCTCGGACTCGCCGGAGAGCGAGCCTATTCGCGGACGTATGGAGAGCCTCTTTCGTGCGGCGGGCCAGTCCGATGTGGTCATCCATACCATTAGCCTCGCTGGAATAGTCGAGGGGGACCGGGGCCGTCAGAGGCCGACGGGGAGCCTCGACAGCATGATGTCCGTCCGGCGCGTCTTCAACGAGAATTCGGGGCGGGGAACGCTCGCGTCTTTCGCCGCGAACACCGGCGGCCGTTTCATTCTGCCGAGGAACGATTTCGGCAAAGCCTTGGACGAAGTGGACCAGGTGAGCCGGCACTCGTACGTGATCGCGTTTGAGACCGCGGACGCTTCGGAGAAAGCCAATAAGCCACGCAAGCTCAAGATACGCACGCGCCGACCCGGACTGTCAGTATCCCATCGTCCTTCGTATCTCGTCGCTGCACCGAAGTCGGGGGATGCCGCCCGCTCTGTGGGAATACAAATAAGGGAAGCCCTCAGTAAGGGCCTTTCGGGCGGCCCTCTTCGACTTCACCTGACGACGCTGCCTTATCAGGATCCCGAAGGTAGAGCGAGTGTGCAGGCGGTTCTGCAGATAGAGGGAAGTGACCTCGCGGCGGCCGCGACCGGCACAGCTCTTGCCGTTCAGGTCTACGGCTACTTGATGAGTGGTGGCCGAGTTCTTGATTCGCTGGCGCTCAACACGTCCTTGGATCTCTCGACGTTGGGCAATGCCGTCCGGACATCCGGCATAAGACTGCTCACTGCCTTTCCGGCCTCGCCCGGAGACCAGGAACTTCGTTTCTTCGTCCGGACGGGCGCCGCCGGAATCACCGGGACCATCCGCAGCGACATAACGGTGCCTGTATTCAAAAGTGACACCGTGATCTCGGCCCCGATGTTCACCACCTCGCCCTCTGGCAAAATCGTGGTGCCCTTTCAGTCGGAGACTCGTCCGAAGATCAAGGTGCCGTTCTACGTCGACGACGAAGCCTTCGTACCCGACGCACCGGCAACGTTGATCCCCGGTCGGCCGCGCGAAGTATGCGTGTTCGTCTGGCGCGGTCGTTCGGCGTCGAACGCGCCCATGAGTGTCACGGCTGAGATGGCGCGAGAAGGAGAGTCGGCGCTGCCGGTCCGCGTGGAGGACCCGCCCCGCGTGGTGAGCGACCCTGATGGTTTCGATCGCTACCTGATCACCGTCGTTGCGTCGGATGCGCCAGTCGGGGAATACGCGTTTCGCTTGACCTTCGTCGAGCCCGGCACCGGCAGCGCGGTGACTACGCAGAGCGCTATCGTCCTGGCGAAGTAGGCTGATCCTCGAGAATCGGGGTCAGACATGTTCGCGCGCAGACTGGCCGTTTGAGGTCCCGACGCGTAGGAAGGACTGGCCGACCTCGGCCCTGGAGCCTTACTCGACACGCCGTCAAGAACGGGCGAAGGCCAGCAACGTGGCAAGAGCGTGATTGTCAGCCTCCTTCAACCCATCAATGTGGCGGCCTAGTCCCAGAAGAGCCGCGGATTGGTCTCCTGGATGATCTCGTTCAGACGCTTCTCCTCGTCCTTTGTCGTCACCTTCTGGTCTTCGAGCAACATGGAATGCTCGACTGGGCCTCTGCGGCGGCGAGCGAAGAGCATCGCGCGGTCGCGGAGAGTGGTCTCGAGTGATTTGTTGGGCACGAGCGCGTAAATGAGGGTGCAGTCGAGCGCCTCCGCGACGCGCCGCAGCGTCGCGAGCTGGATGCTGCCCTTGGCTTCGGATTGCTCGATGGCGACGACGGAGGGTTGCTTGACGCGGAGACGCATCGCCAGTTGGGCGGTCGTCATGCCGAGCGCTTCACGGATCGCCTTGATCCAGCCCCTCACGGGCATTCTGTACTGCGCGGGGGGGCCCCACGCACTGAAGCGCTCATCGATTTGAGACCTGGAGTGCGCGGCCTGGCGAGCTTTGTTCATAGTCTATAGGCTATCAGAATACTGTAATTAGATAGATCGTGACCTATTAGATAATCAGGAGACAATAGTCTGTGGTGTATCAAGCTGATTCCAGTGCCCTGTGGTCAACACCGTCGCGTGGCCGAGAATCCGGGCCCCGGGGCACTTGGCTGCGGCCACTCGTCCGAGAACTGCACGTCATAAGAGTGCAGAACGAGAGTAGTTTCGTGTGATACTTCGTAGATGTTCGACGAAAAGCAGACATAAATCGCATCCAGAACGCATTTTGAGGGCAACCACTTGCTGATCCAGTTCCGCGTAAGGAACCACCGATCGTTCCGCGACGAGCAGATCTTGTCTCTCGTTTCCGCGCGAGATGTCGACGATCCCAACTTGCTGCACACCGCAGGACTTGAGGAACCATTGCTCCCGGCAATAGCCATCTATGGGGCAAACGCCTCGGGCAAGACCAACGTGCTGCTGGCTCTTTCCTTCATGCGACACGCGGTCATGCAGTCGCATCGACTGTGGGAACCAGAGGGCGCGATACCCCAGGAACCCTTCGCCCTTTCTGACCACAGGAGTATGTCGTCGCTCTATGAGGTTGATGCAGTCGTCGCCGACGTTCGTTATCGCTATGGATTCTCATTGAGCGCGGATCGAGTCGAAGAGGAGTGGTTGCACGCGTGGCCCAACGAAAAAAAGCAGACTTGGTTTGAACGGACCGGCGACAAGTTCGAATTCGGTCGCAATTTTCCAGGCGAGAACGAGACCATCCGGGAACTTACTCGCACCAACAGCCTCTTTCTATCCGCGGGCGCGCAAAACAATCACGCGGGATTGCTACCCATCTTCTCGTGGTTTCGCGCACTAAACTTCGAACTCCGGAGAACGCGTTCGTTTCCCGGCCGTCATCTTGGGAACTCGCTCTACAGTCGCTACTTCGAGGAACTGTTTTCCCGGCAGGTGTCGTTGTTCGGTGAAGACGACCGTTTGCATGATGAGCGGGACGAGATCGTGCGCTTGCTGCAGGCGGCAGATACCGGGATTCTCGATGTACGCGTTGAACGGGACCCGAGTGAACGGCAAAGAGCGCCACGAATAGGCTTGTCCTTTAAGCACAAGGCCGCGGATCCCGAGAGTGGTTGGCTGCCGCTGGAGGTCGAATCCGCTGGAACTGTCGCCCTGCTTGAATTGGCGCTGCGGCTGGTACCCACGCTTCGAACGGGTGGCGTGTTGTGCGTAGACGAAGTCGAGTCGAGCCTGCATCCAATGCTCGCCTGCGCTCTGCTTGGCTTGTTTTGTAGGCCTGAGCACAATCCGAAGAAAGCCCAGCTGGTGTTTACAACCCACGACACAAACCTGCTGGGCAATACTCTCGGATTGTCTCCGCTTAAGCGTGATCAGGTCTGGTTTACTGAAAAGGATGAGGCGGGCGCGAGCCACCTCTATCCGCTCACGGACTTTCACCCGCGCAAGGAGGAGAATCTCGAGAGAGGCTACCTCCAAGGTCGTTACGGCGCGGTCCCATTTCTGGGAGGCCTGATCGATGAGGACAAGACGGGCGGCCCCGAGTGACGTCGGTGCGTGATCGCACGCTCAGAAGACGCGCACCGACGCGCCAGCCCAAGACAAGGATCCTCGTTGTCTGTGAAGGACGAGTCACCGAACCCAAGTACCTACGAGACTTCCAACACCATGTCCGGAATCAACGTGTGCATGTGGAAGTGGCTAAAGAAACTGGGGTTCCGCTTACGGTCGTTCAAGAGGCGGTGCGACTTCGGACCGAGGCGCAAATGGACGCGAAGCTGCAAAGAGACGAAAATCTCTCATGGGACCAAGTGTGGGGCGTGTTTGATGTCGACGACCACCCAAACCTGGAAGAAGCCCTTGAGCTTGCGACTCGTGAGGATATCCAGGTTGCCGTGTCGAACCCGTGCTTCGAGCTTTGGGCACTACTTCATTTCCAAGACCAGCACGCGAACATTCCAAGGAACAAGGTGCGCCAGGCACTCAAGACCCATCTTCGTGACTACGAGAAGGAGCTTGATTTCTCCGCCCTCCACGGCGCGTATGACGTCGCCGTGGCGCGGGCACAGGGGTTGGAACAAACGGCGAAACGGATTGGCGAACCAGGGCGCAATCCCACGACTGGCGTTTTTGCACTGACGGAGGCAATTCGCGCGACGCAGTAGTTGGACATGGACTTCGCAGCGTCGAGAAAGGTCCGGAAGCCATCCCGTCGCCGCGCGTGCAATCGCGCGATCTGGGCCGCGACGCGGGGGACCAGATGACGGTCGCCGCGGCCCTGCGGGCTCCGGCTTCGGCCGAGTCGGTGGCGGCGATTCGGGCGGGGCTCAAGAGTCCGGACGCGCGCGTTCGGGCGAGGGCTGGGCAGGTTGCGAGCGTTTCGGATCCGTCGCGCTTCGTTGGTGATCTGTCGTCCGCTCGTGGCGGCTGAGGGTGATGACGAGACGGCTCGGGAGGAGGCTTGGGCCCTGGCGATCGGGGATCCTGCCGGGTTCCTTGGGCCGATTCTCAAGGCGGCTGAACGTAGTACCTTCTCGGTTCCTGCATGATGGAGATTCCAGGGATGACCACTCGACGCCAGTTTCTGAACACCGCCGCTGTCGCAAGCGGAAGCGCTCTTATCGCGCAGAGCGCGCCACCCGATCTCGCCTGGGGCGCAACGCCTTCGCCGATGAACATCCTCATCCTTGGCGGGACCGGCTACATCGGCCCGCATCTCGTGCGGCTGGCCGTGAGTCGAGGGCACAAGATCACGACCTTCACCCGGGGTCGCCGCAAGCCTGAGCTGCCTCCCGGAGTGATCCAGCTCATCGGCGATCGCAACGGGCAACTGCAAGCTCTCGAGGGCAAGAGGTGGGACGCGGTGATCGACGACTCGGCCACCAATCCTGAATGGGTTCGGCTGTCGACCGAGCTGCTCAAAGGAAAGGTGCCGCAGTACCTCTTCACCTCGTCGACCGGCGTGTACTACCCGTACCTCAAGCGGGGTCTGGACGAGACCACGAAGCCGCACACCACTATGGTGGATCCGAAGGACGGGTCCGAGAGTTTCGGCGTGCAGAAGGCGCAATGCGAAGAGATCGTGCGCGCGGCCTTTGGCAAGGGAAGCATCGTGGTGCGTCCCAGCTACATTGTCGGGCCGGGCGATACCAGCGACCGTTTTCCCTACTGGCCGCAGCGACTCTCGAAGGGCGGCCTAACCCTGGCGCCGGGAAAGAAGTCCGATCCGGTGCAGATGGTCGACGTCCGTGACCTGGTCGCGTTCGACCTGAAGTTGCTGGAGGAGAGACGCGGCGGGACCAACAACGCCGCGGGACCTCGCGAAGCTCTCACCATGGAGGGCTTTCTCGACCAGGCCATCAAGGCGCTCGGCTCCACGTCAAGACTGGTGTGGATCGATGACTACGAGTTCCTCAAGGCGCATCAGATCCCAGAGTCGGTGCCCTTCATCATGCTAGAAGGAAACGACCTCGGTCACACCACAATCAAGAACGCCAAGGCCATCGCTGCCGGACTCGCGTTCCGACCGTTGGCGGAGACGGTCAAGGACACGCTCGCGTGGTGGGCCACGGTGCCCGAGGAACGTCGCGCCAAGCCCCGCTTCATCATCACACCGGAAATCGAAGCAAAGGCGCTTTTGGATTGGAAAGCGAGAGGTTAGGTACGGGCCTCCGCGATGGTTCACCCTATGCCCCTGGCTATTTCGGCTATGGGGGCCTGAGTTGTGGGGGCTGCGGGCCGCGAGATTGCTTCCTCGGCTGCTTCTCGATGGCCTCGTCGCAACGACGGGTGGGGTCGGGAGCGTTCGCTAGGGCGAATCGCGTTCGCGGGAGGACCCGAAACTGCCGTCGCCGCTCGTAGCCTTCTGTGTTCAAGTCGGTGCTGACGAAGAAAGCTTGAGCCAGGGCGCCGACCCCAGTCGCGGGTCGCTACTCGCAGCGCAACGCTTCGGTCGGCTCCACCGAGGCTCCGCGCCAAGCCGGAATCAGGCAGGCGAAAAGGGCCGCGACGAGGAGCAGACCGGGAGCCGACGCGAAGGCCAGGGGATCGAGCGGCGTCACGCCGAAAAGAAGCTTCTCGAGCAGCCGCGACAGGAACGTGGCGGCCAGGAGCCCAAGGCTCAGGCCCGCAGCGGCCACCACCAGCCCCTGGCGAAGAATCAGGCGGACGATGTCGCGCCGCGTGGCTCCGAGCGCGGCTCGCACCCCCAGTTCCCGCTTGCGCTGGGTCACGTTGTAGGACATCGCGGCGTAAAGGCCGAACGCGGCGAGGGAAAGGGCGAGCAGGGCGAAGACGCCCAGAGTCAGGGCCGCGAATCGGGGCTGGGCCACCGAGGCCGCCACCCTGGTGGAGAGCAGCGCGGTCTCGACGGTGGCCCGAGGATCGAGTTCGTGGATGATCGCTCGCACGCTGGCCGGGAGCGCCGAGGCCTCTGAGGAAGTACGAACCACCAGTTGGAAACCGCTCGGCAGAGGCCGGCCGGAGCGCAAGAAGGTGTAGAAGATGGCGCTCATCGGCTGGGCGTCGAGGCCGTCCTTCAACACGTTCCTCACCACGCCCACGATCTCGGTGGTGACCGCGGCCCCCTCCGTCCGCAAGAGCCCTTCATAACGGCGGCCCACCACCGGCTTGCCGTCATTGAGATAGACCCGCGCGAACTCTTCGTTCACCAACACCGACTCGATCGGCGATGTCTCGTCCGGGGCTCCGAACAGGCGGCCTTCCTTGAGCCGCAGGGAAAGCGCCTCGGCAAATCCGGGAGTGGCCGTATACAAGATCGCCCGGGCCTGGACCTTCCGCTCCGGAGCCCGGGAGTCGGGAAGGTCGAAGCTGAAGACCACCGTGGCGAAATCCAGCGGGGTTGTGTGGCCCAGGCCCGCCGCCTCCACGCCCGGCAGCGCCCTCACCCGGGCCAGCAATTCCCGGGCCTCGGCGAGCGTCTTCTCACCGGGCCGGTCCCGACCTCCCGAACCCAGGCGGGCAATGAGAACGTTGCCGCTGTCGTAGCCTGGATCGACCTGCAGCAGCTCATAGAAACTCCGGGCCAGCAGGCCGGCTCCGATCAGGAGCATCACGGCGAGCGCGGCTTCGCCGGCGACCAACGTGCTGCGGAGCCGCCGGGTGGCCACGGAGGCGGATGCTCCCGAGCCGTCACGCAGGGCCGCCGCCACCCCGATCCTCGCCGAACGAAAGGCCGGAAGCAGGCCGGAGAGAAGACCGGAAATGAGAGCAACCCCCACCGCGAAGGCAAGGGCGGTCCGGTCAAGCGCAATGTCCGGCAAACGAGGGAAATTCGCGGGGGCGAGAGAGGGCAGGACCGCGAGCAGGGCTGATCCCAGCAACAGGCCACACGCCCCCCCGAGCACGGACAGCACCAGGCTCTCGGTGACCAGCTGGCGCACCAATAGCACCCGGCTGGCTCCGAGGGCGGAGCGGACGGCGATCTCTCTCTGCCTTGAAACGCCGCGGGTCAGCTGGAGACTGGCCACGTTGGCGCAGGCGATCAGGAGAATGAGACCCACGCCGGCGGCCATGAGCAGGAGGGCCGGCCGCACCTGGGCCGTCATTTCCGACAGCAGGGTTTCGACCTTGAGCGTCACCGGGCCGCCCTTTCCGAAGATGGCATCAGCCATCGGGGGCCGGGGCACGCTGCGGGCCGCGGTGGTGCCCGCAGCCGCCGCCTGTTCGAGAGTGACCCCCGGCTTGAGTTTCGCGATGGCCCCGAAAACCTCGATCGACTGATCAATCGGATCGGCCGACCCGCGGGGAATTGCGTACGACGTCCAAAGCCGAGCCTCCCGGCGAGGGAAATAGAACTCTGGAGGCGCGACCCCGACCACGGTGTGGATGGTTCCGTCCAGAATCATGGTCCTCCCGATCACCGAGGGATCGGCTCCGAACCGTTCCTTCCACCGTCCATCCGAGAGCACAACCACTGGCGGAGAGGTCTCCTTCGCATCTTCGTCATCCAGCAGACGACCGAGCGAGGGCCTTGTTCCGAGCAGTTTGAACGTCGAGGGTGTGAGGGAGGCGCCGACCAGCTTCTGGGGTTCCTCTCCGCTCGTGTCGGTGAAGGTCACGTTGCTAAAGCCCGCGAGACCCTCGATGGTTCTGGGCTCGGACCATGCGTAGTAGGTGAGGTTGGTGAACAACGGGGTGCTGTGGCTGGCGCTCGCTCCCGGGTGGTACTCGGAGAGCCGGATCAGGCGATCCGCGTCCGGGTACGGCAAGGGCCGGAGCAACACGCCGTACACCACAGAAAACAGCGCGATGGTCCCGCCGGTCCCCAAAGCCAGCGAGAGAAGGGCAGCGGCGGTGAAGCCCTTCTGGTGAAGCAACGACCTGAAGGCCTGCCGAATGTCCGGTGCAGAATCGTGACACTCATGGGGCACGAACTTAACAAAGTCCTATGCCGCGACCCCGCACAGGAGGCGGCTTGCTAAAGTCGAGCCCCAAAACGCAACAACATCGAGTCGACGCATCACCTCGCAAGAGCCCAAATGTGAAACTGCAAAGCCGCGCGATGTTTACCTGGCTGAAACGGCGCGCTGCTTCTGATCTCCCCACGGAACCTGCGGACCCGGAGAGCATGGGGATCCCTGAGTGACCGAATACCCAAAGACCGTGCGCAAGGCGATGCAACCAAGGCCCATCAGACTCTCGCCGGAAGCGAATACGCCTAGGGATCTCGAGGTGGGATCACGCCTCGGTCCATATGAGATCGTGGCTTCCATTGCGAAGGGTGGTATGGGCCGGGTCTATCGGGCGAGGGATACGAAACTCGGCCGCGACATCGCGATCAAGGTCATCAAAGTGGCGCCTACCGATGATCCGCACACTCTCGCGCGGTTCAACCGTGAGGCGCGCGCCGCAGCCGCGCTCAATCATCCCCACATCGTCACGATCTTCTCGATCGAGGAAACGGACGGCCTTCGCTTCATCACGATGGAACTGATCGAAGGCCAGACTCTGAATCACCATATTCCCGCGGCGGGGATGCCTCTGCCCGCCTTCCTGGAAATCGCGATCCCGCTCGCGGAGGCGCTGCAGGCCGCGCACCAGAAGAGCATCACTCACCGCGATCTGAAGCCGAGGAACGTGATGGTGACGGAGGACGGTCGGGTGAAAGTCCTGGACTTCGGTCTCGCGATCAATACGAGCGTGGTCCCAACCGACTCGGGAAAGCCTGGCGAAGTCGAGCAATTCCGGACGGAGGCCGGCCTCATCCTGGGGACAGCTCCTTACATGTCGCCCGAGCAGGTCGAGACTCGGCCTTTCGACCACCGAACGGACATCTTTTCGCTGGGCGTTCTCATGTACGAAATGATCGGGGGCACGCGGCCATTTCGTGGGAACACCTGGGCCGGCATCATCGCGTCGATCCTGAAGGACGAACCGACCCCACTGGAGACGATCCGGGCCGACGTTCCGCTCGAGCTGCCAGCCCTCATCATGAGGTGCCTGTTGAAAGATGCGGCTGCGCGGCCCGAAGCGGTCTCGGTCGTCGTGAAAGAACTCCGCGAGATGCGCCGCGCGCTCGAGACGAAGGCCGGGTCTGCGCCCGGGGAGACGGCGGCCCCGGCAGCCCCTCAGGAGACATCGACTCGTCCCGACCATGACTCGGCTCGGCCGGTTGCCACGCCGCCGTCGACCGCCGAGCCTTTGCCCACACGAATCCTCATTGTCGATGATGACGTCAGTCTGAGCGCCATGCTGACCGAGTATCTAGGCTCTCTCGGTTACGACGTCGAGAGTGTGGCGAACGGACTCGTGGGACTGGAACGGGCGCTCTCGGGCGACTTCGCGGCGGTGATCCTCGACGTTCGCCTTCCGGGCCTGAACGGAATCGAAGTTCTGCGTCGCCTGCGTGAGAGTTCGAAAGTACGAGTCATCCTCTGGTCCGCCATGGGGGATGAACCGGATCGGGTGGCCGGACTCGAGATTGGAGCGGACGACTACCTCCCCAAGTCGTCCTCGCCGCGCGAACTGCTCGCACGCTTGCGCTCTGTGCTCAGGCGGTAGGTGACCTCGTCGGCGTGGCGGAGCGGTTGCCCTCGACAGCCGATTTTTTGCGTCGGTGTAACCGTGGAGGATGCCGGCGATGACGGCGGATCATGTGTTCTTTATGGGCGAAGATCATCAATCCAGATGCCGCCGGAATCGATATCGGGGCCGAAAGACATTACGTCGCGATCCCGGATGGACGGGGCGCACGGACGATCGAGAAGCTCGGTTGCGTGACCGCGAGGAACTGAATGCGCCTGTTCCCCGCTCATTAGCTCTGGGTCGCTCGCCGCGTCAGGAGGCGACCCGGGTACTCCTCGACTTCCGCGCGCGGCCCGGCTTCGACAAGGAAGCCGGCTGGGCCTTCAACATGCTGGAGAAGATCCATCTCATCCTGGGACAACTTCGACCTCGCCGAGCAGATGTTTTCTCGGATTGCGGATCCGGGCCTACGGGCATTCACCCTGAGCGAGGTCCAACTCGCCCGCGCTGATCGGGGCGGGCTCCTAGCGCTCGGCTCCGGCCCGTCTTGCTCAAAGGAAGGTGCCGCAACACCTCTTCACCTCGTCGACCGGCGTTTACTACCCGTACCTCAAGCGGGGTCTGTGGATCCGAAGGACGGGTCCGAGAGTTTCGGCGTGCAGAAGGCGCAATGCGAAGAGATCGTGCGCGCGGCCTTCGGCAAAGGAAGCATCGTGGTGCGTCCCAGCTACATTGTCGGGCCGGGCGATACCAGCGACCGTTTTCCCTACTGGCCGCAGCGACTCGCAAAGGGTGGCGAGACCCTGGCAACCGCGCTCGTTTCACGTACGCTCTCCCCAAAACGTATCCATTGCAACGGGAATATCCGGCGCGGCGGCCGTCCAAGACAGGTACCCATGTCCAAACTGGAGGGACCATGAACAAACTACAAGGGCATCCCCGCGTCGCCGCGGGAGCACGTCTTGAGATCAAAGTCCTGGGTGACGGGGGTTACGCCTGCACTGGAGTCTTCCTCTCCTTCGACGCGGAAGGGAACCAGAAGGGGGTCGACAAAAAGTGGACGTGCCCGGACCTTGGTGAGGGTGTGAGCCCGAAGCTCACCGCATTGAGGCGGACTTATTTCGCGAACATCACCATCGAGTTTCTTTCCGAGCAGAAGACGGAAGTGACGGTCGTGAGTCGCGTGATGGTGGGCAATGAGAAGAAGAGCGAGGATTCCGACGTGGTGTCGGGAAGCAAGGGTACCAACGGCGAGGTCGGCCTGGTCAAGGTGATGGTGGTGACCAAGTGACGGGCCCTCTCGCGGCCCTTCTTCTTACGGCGTCTCTCTCCGCGCAGACTGAACCAGCGCAGGGAAAGACCGAAACGCCCGCCTGCTCGAAGGACATGACGTTTGCGGAGTGCTGGAATCGGCTGGCGAACAAGGCCGATTCCGCGAGCGCCAAAGCGGCGGAGGGAGGAAGCGAGGCGGCAGCGACAAAAGCAGCGAAGAGCGACGCCACAAAGGAAGTCGCAAAGAAAACCACGGGCAGCGAGGCCCTCACTCCGACTTTGTCGTCGTCGATCACCGATTTCCTTTCGCCCCTGTCGGCGATGGTGGGTCTTCGTCGGACGACGACGGATGCCGGCGATATTGCCTTCGATGGGAACGGTCGAGTCGCAACAAAAAAGGATCGATGGCTGGTCATGAAGTACGGAGGACTGGTACGGAAGCCCTCCGTGTACAAGGAAATACAAGAAAAGATTCCCGAGACGACGAGAGATGCGCGTGTAGCAGTCCTGGCCAAAGGCTTCGGCGACCTTGACGACGTTCATGCCTCTGTGACATTCGCCTCGGAGACTCCGTCGAAAGGTCGGAACGCCGCGGCATCAGATCTCCTGAGCAGCTACCTTGCAGAACTTGTCGGACTCGATAGCGCGGTCGACGAAGACAGGGTCCTCGCGAGGCTTGTGAATCCGCCACCGAAAGGCTGCGACCCCTTAGTCGACAAGCTCGGCACATGTTTCCAGACCGACGCATCCTTCAAAGCCGCCGTCCGCAAGATCAAGGAGTCGGCCGATCTCACCACCGGGCGGATAGACGCGCTGCGCGAAAGGGTGCGTGACGCCCGACTGGATGTTTTCAACGACCTTCTCAGCAACCAGCCGCAACTGACGTTCGAGCTTTACACCGACGTTCGAAACGAACTCGCGGGCCCGGATCAGTTCGGCGCGAAAGTGCGATACGAGGGCAGCCTGAGTCCGAACGTCAACGACCTCAGAAACTGGTGCGAGACGCGGGGAGGCGCCACGCTGGATTGCTTCGAGAACTACATCAACGGAATCGATCCCAAACAGTCGAATCGCTATTTCGTAGCGTTCGAAGCCTTCAATCGCAACGCATACTCATTCCAGTCCTTGCCGGACTCGATCAACCTCAACCACCCGAAAACGTGGGGAATCGTCGCGAGCGCAGGACTCGGCCTCTACGTGATTCGCGAAGGCCAGCAGGGACGGTTGGAGTTCTCGGGGCAGGCCTTCTATACGAAAGACGAGCCGGCTCGGCAGAATCGCGTTCTGTTCAGCGCGACCTACACTCAAAAGGTATCGGGCGGAATGAGCTTGGTCGCAGGCGTGTCATGGGCCAGCAAACCCGAGTTCCTGAGCGACGTCCAGAAGAAGCTCAGCGGCCAGGTTGGGCTTCGATACAAGCTTAGTAAGTAGTGTCCAGAGCGGCTAAACCGGCATCTTGATCGGCCAGTCCGGCTCCTCCACTCCGGGGCCGGATGCGCCCACACATCGCCGCTGAAGGACGCCGTGGACATGGCCCAAGGCCAGGCTCCGCCCTTCTCACTTGCTCCAGCTGCCAGGGGCGGGTGAGACTACTCGCCGTGGTCAAGAACCCTGTCAGCATTGCCCGCTACCTGGCTGCGGCGGGTGCGCTGACCGATGTGCGGAGCCGCGCGCTTGGAGATGCGGCCCGCCCTACTGGAAGTGCCGCGTGCTCCGCAGTCAGGCGCTGGGTGACTTCAGCGATGAAGGAGAGCACGGCCGAGGTGACGAGGCAGCCTAAGAAGCGGCGGGTTGGACCGACGAGGGCGAAGCATCGGGCACCGCGAGGGGTTGACTCGTCCGACGTCTCTCGGAGCGAGGTTGGACGCGCCCACCAGAACCTGGAGTGGGTCCCAAGGCCGCCAACGGCCTCTACGCGATCATGCGAATGGACTGGCGAACCGCGCTCGTTTCACCTACGCTCCGAGGTAATGCTGAAGAGACGGACGCTGCTAGCGCGTTTCTCGAGCCGAAGCAATCCTGCGAAATGGGAGACGATCGTCCGTCTCTTTCCAGTGAGGTAGACATGGCCAAGAAGAAGGGTGCGACGCTGCCGCTTAGCTACGACGGCTTTCGGGTCGTTCCGGACTCGTTGGACCTTCGGGATCGCATGTACTCCCCGTCAATTGAGGGCGCGCCGCCGCAGATGGTCGACACGTTCGCGGAGCTCTCGAAAGGTGGTGCACCGCCCAAGATTAGAAACCAGGGAAGGACGAGGGCCTGCACGGGCTTCGCCTTGGCGGGCGTGATTGAAACGCTCCTTCTGAAGGCGGGTAAGGCGGCCGTTACCGCGAACGTGTCGGCAATGATGCTCTACTCGATGGCGCAGAAGTACGATGAGTTCCGGGGCGACTCCATGGCCCAGGGCGACACTGGGTCCTCCATCCGCGGTGCGATGAAAGGCTGGCACCGGCACGGGGCGGCATCGGCCGCGCTCTGGCCCGATAGCTTGGTTCCCGGCGTGATGCCCAAGGCCAGCGCCAACCCCGCGCACGATTGGTGGGCAGAGGCGGTGAAGCGCCCTCTGGGTGCCTACTACCGGATTGACTATCGATCGGTTACGGACATGCACGTGGCAATCCGCGATACCGGCGCCCTACTTGGCAGCGCACGGACGCACGACGGCTGGCTCAGTCCACAGGGCTCGGGCGGTTTGCCAGTCATCGAGTCGCAACCCGGCCGCGAAGACTGGGGGCACGCCTTCGCCATCGTGGGCTATAACGCTGATGGTTTCATTATCGTGAATTCTTACGGTAAGCGGTGGGGCCAGAACGGTCGTGCGGTTCTCCGTTACGAGGACTGGACCCAGAACGCGATGGACTGCTGGGTCGCGCAACTGGGCGTTGTGACGTCGCAGCACCGAGCCATCGCCGAGTCGAAGACGCTGCGGACACTCCCCAGAAGCCCAAAGGCGTCGGCCGCGAAGCCGAAAGCGGGCGCGCTGCAGGTGGTCCTTTCAAGCGACCCGAAGCTCGCGGAGCACGAGATCAGTCCGTTCGTCATCGACATGGCGAACAATGGCGAGCTGAGCAGCAGCGGCCGGTTCAGGACCAGCAGAGGCGACATCGAGGATCTGCTCGGCCGGCACCTGCCGCTCTTCAAGGAGGCCTGGAAGGTCACCGGTAATCAAAAGGTCAAGATCGGGATCTACGCCCACGGCGGCCTCGTCGGGGAAGACCCGGCGGCGGCGGCGGCCCGCGAGTGGATTCCGGCCATGTACGAGCAGAAGATCTTTCCGATCTTCCTGATGTGGGAAACGGATGTCTTCTCAACCCTGAAGAACCGGCTCTCGGACCTCGTCTCGCAATTCCTCGAGACCACCGGCCGCGCCGGTTCCTCCATCGTGACCGGCGTGGAAAACTGGTGGGATCAGCGCATCGAGCAGACGGTCGCGCGGCCTGGCCTCTTTCTCTGGAACGAAATCAAACAAAACGGCGAAGCCATCAGCACGCATGCGGGCCGGCAGGGCGGTGCACAGATCCTCTATGACGTCGGCAAGAAGCTGAAAGCACTGACGCCCGCCAATGCGACCATCCACCTGATCGGGCATTCCGCCGGCTCAATTGTGCACGCCCACATCATCGACGAGCTGGTGAAAGCCGCGTGGACCGTACGGAGCATGCATTTCATGGCCCCGGCTCTGACCCTTGCCGATTTCAATAAGTTCATCACTCCCTGTCTGAGGAGCCGTCAGATAGGTGAGTACCACCAGTATCATCTCAACGACGACGTCGAGCAGAAAGACCCAACCTGCCGCGCGGTGCTCGGTTACCGCAAGTCGCTTCTTTATCTGGTGTCGAACGCCTGTGAGGGAAAGCGAGATACGCCCATCCTCGGCATGGACAAGTACGTTCGAGATCCGGCCTTCTCCGACTTATTCGCGGGTCGCGCGACCTTTTATCGATCCCCTGGCCCGCAGAGCCGCAGCATGACGCATGGCGGGTTTGACGACGACGTCACCACACGCCAGCACATTCTGAGAACCATCGCTTCGATGTAAAGGAAAGGAGTTACTGATGAGCCCCAAGAAGACAGGTTCGGCCCAGATGTCCAAGAAGTCGGTCCGAAAACGGCCCGGCGTGGCCGCGGGAGTCGGTCTCGAGCGACGCATGGCGATCGGAGCGAACCTCGCCGACGTCGCCGCAAGGAAATACAAGAAGGTCGCGGCTGAGCAGGTGGGGGCCGCGCCAAAAGGGCTAATCCTCGCGGAGGGCGACTCCTGGTTCGACTATCCGTTCAACGACGTCCTCTCCAAACTGGAAGATCTCGGCTGGGAGATCGCGTCCAGCGCTCATCGCGGAGACACGCTTGAAGGCATGACCTACGACCAGCTGGACCGCATGGCGGCCCAGTGCCACAAGTTGGCCCAACGAAAGTTGAAGCCTCGCGCGATCCTCCTGTCCGGTGGCGGCAACGACATCGCCGGACCCGAGCTGGTTCCGCTGCTAAACCACCGCAAGTCCCGCCTGCCTGCGATCAGTGCGACCGCGGTGAAAGCGGTGATCGACGAAAGAATTCGCGCGGTCCTGGGAGACTGGATCGGTGCCGTCCAGCGATTGTGCGAGATCTACTTCAAGGATACGGTCCCGATCTTCCTGCACGGCTACGACTACATGGTCCCCGACGGTCGCGGCGTGCTCGGCGGGTGGGGTCCGTTGCCCGGGCCGTGGCTGCAACCCAGCCTGTTTCGCAAGGGCTACGACGATCTCACCCAAAGCAAGGCGATTATGAAGGATCTAGTTGACAGCTTCAATGTAACGATGGCCGATGTCGCCGCCCGAGCTACGGGAGTAACGTATATCGATCTTCGGGGAACGCTGAGCGCGACTCTTGCGAACGAGAAGTACAAGGACTCATGGGGCAACGAGATTCACCCCACCGGCGACGGCTACGCGGCGGTTGCAGCAAAGATCGACGCCGTGATCTAGCTGCCCGTGGTGAAAGTCGTTTTCTGAGATCCATTCGTTGAGACCTGACGTCTTAAG
>CXWL01119679.1_pt1 | contig 30869 bp, 27 predicted proteins | sample 590931 | NCBI WGS metagenome assembly CXWL01 (sample SAMEA3498368, study PRJEB10139) | groundwater metagenome | biome: water well; material: biofilm material | place: Germany | collected 2015-04-27 | reverse complement strand
GTGGGGGCTGGAGCAGTTAGGGCTGTGGAGAGGAAGTAGGCGAACTCGTCGATGGTTGTTAAGGATTGATAATAATCAAAACATTATTCGCCGCAGTTTCAGGAATAGTAACGGCGTTTCCATAAGCAGACATAAAACCAAGTTGTCCACTACTAACAGTAGTTGTATTTACGGTACTACCATCAGCAGGATTAATCTCCAATAACCTTCCATCTGCGATAAGTACAAACAGTTTAGAACTCTCAGAAAGGTAGAACACGTCATGAACTGCCGCAGTATAACTATAACTACTAATTAAAGAACAGTCACTAGCCGATAATTTCTTAAGTAAGTTAGTAGTATTACAACTTATCCATATATAAGTTCCATCGAAAGCAATCCTAGTCCCGTTAGGTACAGCTGATTGTGCCTCAACTGTGCAGTTAGAGGCTAACTTAAACACAGATGTTGCAGTAACTACATAGATAAACCCATTACTTGCAGAGATTATTGAATAGGGATTACCATCAATTGCTACCGAAGCTATAATACTTAAGGTGCTTGGATTAACCTTATATACCGCAGGTGTCATAGTAGCTACCCAGATAGAAGTACCATCTGATGTATGTGCAAGTGTCCTATCTGCTAAACCTGAGATACTTTGTCTAGCTATAGTACCAGCACCCTCATCAGTTACTAGGTACATACCTACAGTACCACCGCCATTAACCCAACCCTGTACACAGACCCAGAATCCAGCAGCATCTTTTGTCATAGTTGTTGGGTAATCAAGAGAACTTCCTATACTAAATGTGGTAAAAGTAGTTAAGTTTACGCCAGTAATACCACCCAATTCATCATATCTACCAAAGTAAGCATTGGTATCAGTTGTAAGTGAGAAATATGGTAATGGTGCGTAGATAGGATGCTCAACAGGTGCTGTTGCAAACAACGCATATCTTGTTACACTCCCATCCCCATAACCAGCAGTATACACAAAGTTAAACCCATCAACAGAACCATTCCTAGGGTCAATACCTAAGTTCTCTAATTGTTGTAAACTTCCATCGGCTACGCTGAACACATGGGACTTATTATAGTTATCAGGGAGATTATAAGGTGAATAATCCTTTGAAACTGTAACGATAAGTATCCCACCAGCATAATTAAAGTAGGAAAATCCCGTTATAGTTGAGTTGGCTACCACAGTATTGTATGTTGCTAGGATAGTACCGCTTGTTTTATCTACTTTATAGATATTACCAGTAAGGAAAGCCCCTACCCAGATATAAGTACCATCGAAAGCAATACCATAAGGATTAGTACCAACAGTATAAGTCGCATTAAGACTAACATCCAAATTAAACTTTGCAACTATGCCAGTTCCATTAGCATAGGTAGTAAAATCAAAGCCAGCTACCCAGACATGAGTTCCATCAAATGTTAAGTTAAGTGGGAAATGTCCAAGTGTATAACTATCTGTGACAGCCAAATTACTTGGTCTAATTTGATAAACTTCACCACTCCAGTACGAAGTAGCCCATAGAAAGTCACCATCAAAGATTACTTGATGTAAGCCACTTCCAATACTTGCAGAAGCTACAATAGCACCAGCAGTAGTCATTTTAACTATTGTTGATGAACCAAAACAAGTTATATACAAGTGTGTGCCGTCAAAAGCTATCCCAGATGGGGTAACCCCACCGGTAGGATAACTTACCGTAGCTAACGTAGTTGTATCTGTCCGTTCAATAGCATTAGTACCAGTGTTAGTTATCCAAATGTAGCCTGTAGTTGCTAAAGAAGTATGTTTATTTCCATAAGTAGGTTCAAGTTTTGGTGGTAACGCTACAGGAGTTCCTTCATTGTAACCACCACCAGCTCTTTTAGGTTTAAATGTTGGGTTCATTATTGACTACACTCAATTATGTTAAGAACACCTGTTCCCGTAGTTGCGGAGATAACGCTAACTACTGTGTTGCTTGGAGTTGTAAAGATTGGGTATGAGGGTATATTAGCTGGTAAGTACATACCAACAGAACCGGCTACGGGTGGTGATAAACCATCGTATCCAATAGTAATCCAACAAGGGATGTTAGAGGTTAAAATAATAGACTTTGTGGTCGAAACAACAGGTGTGGAGGTTACTGCAGTTACCCCAATAGCTAGTGTCCTGATAGCCCCAATTAATATAATCTGTCTACCGATAAGGTCTTGTAACTTTGCTAAGATAGCGTCTTGTTTAGCTACTGTAGCTAATCCTGAACCAGCAATAGGTGTCGTACTAACATAACCAACCTGAACACCGATAGTAGGTGTGCCTACTAGATTAAGCCCTGTTGTTAGGTTCTGCCAAGCAGAGTAGGTTTCCACTGAGGGTACTTGTGTAATATCCACTGTCTTACGAACTAAGATGCTATCACCAGCAGTTGCACCTGTAAAGCTAATAAGCGCAGTATAGTAGATGTCTGAGATAGCTAACTCTGCTTGAGTATTAGCAGAACTTGTTATAAGTACATCAAGTTTACTATTTGTAATAACTTGGTTAGCTGCACTAGCATCACCAGCTCCGCCACCACCACCACTACTTGCTTCACTATAAGTACCATCTCCGTTGTCAATATATCTAACAGGAATGTCAATAATCTCTGTTCCATCAAGTAATTTACTACCTTTCTTCACTATAACTGCATTAGTCATTTTCGTAACCCTCAAAATTTGCAATAATTTCTTCGTAGTCTAGTGAAGTATCTAACATCACCTCTACATACTTTTGGCTATCTCCGATTGCCTGTTCTTCTAAGCGTTCACCTAGAGAGAATAACTCACTAATACATTTATCTACAGCAGGTTGTAACTCAGGTGATTGGTCTGCTGAATGTCGTAGGATATTAACCATAGTTGTAAATAATGGGAACATTAGCTGTTCTAATTCACTCTTTTGAATAAGCTCATTCCGTGCAACTAGGTTCTTTGTCCAAAGCTCCTGCTCCCTAGCTTTATCAAGCCTAATCTTTTGAATCTTCTCAGCTATAGTAACTTGGTCTAGTTGGTCACGAAGCTCTGAGTTCTTAAATCTTGGTTTAGCTTCTGCTTCGACAAGTTTTGCCTTAGCTGCTAAGTCCTTAGCTTCTTTATTCTGTCTGTAGTAGTTGACAAGTGTAGTTGCATAGTCCTTATAAGATATACAATCCCTGAATGTACCTAAATCAGTAAGGTCTTTCCAAATCTTAGGGTTAATACCACAAAGTTCTTGTACTCTACTAAGGACTGCTTGGTCATTAACTGACTGTATATATGGATTAGACATAGGCTTATGTTTATTTATGTGGAGGAAGGACTGTTATAATTGAATAGTATAATAGAACTAAACCACCAATGTATTTAAGAAGTTTACCAAAGCCAATTGAGAACTTAAGAGCTTGTTGGGCAGTCTCGTAGGCTGCTAGTACCTCAGCCGTAGAAGCCGTTAGCTCCTTTATCTCATGTCTAAGAGCTTCAAGTGTAGCAGTTGTGTGTGTTTTATAGATTTCTGAGTCAGCAATATGCTCTTCCAATAACTTCGTGAAAGCTTCTTCTGCTGGGAATTTTCTACGTTCTCTAAGCTCATCCATTCCGACATCCTTTACAAAATAACTATAAGATTTATTAGTCTGTGCAACTAGCTAAGTAACAATGTTTGTTTTAGCTAATAATTTATGGTACTATACCTTAAATATCCTAAAACTGTCAAGCAACTATGGCAAATGAAAATCTAACACTTATTCAACAGCTAGAACTACCAAACTTAGTAGAACTGTTTGAGATAGATTATAATGGAACAATTTATAGGCTAACTAATGCCCTAAGAAGTGGTAGTTTATTCTGGGAAGGGCATGAGTTCTTTGCATTTCCAGTTATAATCTCTGATGTTACATTCAATGAGACTAATGCAAATGACACTCCGAAGCTCTCAATAGCTAAGCGGGATGCTTATTGGTTATCAGCAGTTTATAAAGTACCTAATCTTAAAGGGGCAAAGGTAACTTATGTACAAACTGCTGAGACTTATATAGGAATAGATGCAGGAAGCAGTACACCGTTGTTCTTGATGAAACGCTACTTTTCAATCGACCAAATGTTAAGCAAGCAAGCTGGTCAACTTGTATACGGCATGGGGACATACACTAACTTTAAACAGATGAAGTTTCCAAGACGGCAAATGCTAAGAGATGGTCGGGTAAGGATGCGCTTTGAGGGCTTGGCTTATACCAAGTCTACTTAATCTAACTAACTAAATAACATATTGGAGATAATATGCAACTCTCACATTCAGCTTTACTTCAAATAGAACTAGCAACTCGCAGAGCATTTCCCAATGAATGTTGTGGCTTCATCTACTACGATGGTTCTTTTATAGAACAAGTAAACATTGCAGAAGATAAGACTAAATCCTTTGAAATAGACCCCTTACAATTTATCAGGGAAAAGGAAGTTATCTATGCTATTATTCATTCCCACACTGGTAAAAGTCATGTGCATATACAAACTCCAAGTCTTGCTGACCTTGTACTAGCTACAGAAGTTGGACTGCCTTTATATATCTCCGCCTATGATGGAAGCCGCTACTACCCACCTTTAAAAGTACCGCCTGAACCTTCTAAAAACTATGTTAATCGACCCTATATCTTTGGAGTCTCTGACTGCGGTTGTCTTATAAGGGATTACTACCATTTTGAGTTTGGAATTGAGATTAAGATTCCATTAACCGACCACCTTACCGAGAAGAAGTCTTGGGCAGACTTAGTTAAGCGCGTTCTGGAAGATAATAAACTCCAAGAACACAACTTACTCCAACAAGATAATGTAACAGTGGCAATTAAGACCAATAATCTAATTGATATTACCAAGACAGGACAATTAAGAAAAGGTGACTTACTTATTACCTCAATACTTGGTTTCAAAGACAATCATGCTATGATTTATCTAGGCGATAATATGTTACTTAATCAGGGTGAAGTATCTAAGATTGAACCACTTGAACTCTACCTTAATAAGATAACAAAGGTTTACAGACACCCAGACTTAGGAGAATGAGATGCAAGTTATTTACTATTCAGAGAATGGAGTTGAAAGATTTAACCTACAAGTAGCAAACTTAGTGCAACTTTACGACTATCTTAGGGTGAATAAGCCTGTGTTATTCAAAGAAGTCTCTGAGAAAGAACTTTGCTATACCGTATATGAAGAAGAAAAGGAGAAAGCCTACCCAATCTTGCCAACTATGCTAGAGTATGACATTAGTAAGTATGATGTTCTAGTTATTTGCCCTAAGTTAGTTGGAGAAGTCGTATTTAGTAGTATTGCAATGGGGACTATGGCTGCAATTGCTGGTACAACTTCTGCCGCAGTAGCTTCTGCCGCCGCTGCTGGTACTTTAGTAGCTACCGTAGGTCTTGGAACTGCTATAGCTGGGTACGCCGTTGCTACTATAGTTACAGTTGGTCTTGTGATTGCACTAGGTATGTTAGTACGAGCGGTATCCCCTCAGAATAAACTAAACAATGACCAAGACCCTTCTAACTTATCTAAGTTGTACAATGGTGTTCCAAACATAACTGAACAAGGTGGAAGTGTTCCCGTTGTATTTGGTAACTGTCTCTTTGGTGGTGTTCGTATAGGGCTTCGTCTGGAGCAGACTTTGCCTATCTACCCAGATGTTATTCCCATTGGGACTTTTGCAGAAGGGATGAACCACCCAGCTAACTGGATGAGATTTGTATGAATAATTTACCTAGAATATATGGAGAAGGTGGAAGTCCTCCTGCACAACCAGTTAGTTACTCAGCTAATTTAAAAGCTACCCAGTCGTTGTATTTACTTTTTGTAGTTAGTGAAGGTGAGATTACATCCATCGAAGACATCTATGTAGATGATGTAAGTATCACGGAGTTTACAGCTAGTTGGTCTTTTACATTCGGAGAGGTTAATCAAGGGCAGATTGCACATCTTAATTCTACGGCAGTTACAGAAGCAGTAGACGTACCACTACCGTATGAAGACCCAGCTGGTGTAGTTAGACCTATTGATGGGGCTTATGAATATATAGATATTGCAGTAAACTTTAGCACTGTAGTTCACATAACTACAGAAGGCGACTCTGTTTATGCTATGGTAGTTTTCAACATAGCTACCGCAGATAGTTATCTCATTGGAAACTACACTCTAGTTAATAGCCCAGTTATAGTTGGCAAAAGTGATGGCTTATACCAAGCAGTCTTTAGAGTTGGAAGACCTGCAACAAACACAGGAGACCATGAGTGGGGTGTTAGAATAGCACACAGTGCTTTATCAGGCTTTCCTTTAGATGAACAAGCTACTATGTCTGTACCGCATATAACCTACTACAGTACAGATAATGTTAGTAACTACGCAGGTTCAGCTCTTATAGCTATTAGACTGGAGGATGCTACGGAAGTAGCTAATAGAATACCAAACATATCTATTAGAGGTTCTGGTGTTAAGTTAATGCTTCCTTGGCGTGGTTACTATGACCCTAATACTAAGTTATATTCTGATGGAACAAACTGGGTAGCCCCGACAGACCCAACAAGAATACCTTGGGATGGTACTTTCAATACAGTAGCAGGAGTTCCTACTTATAACTACTCAAATAACCTAAGTTGGGTAATTTATAACTTTCTAAGTGATTGGTTGTTTTTTGAAGTAGATGGTATTCGTTATCCAAGAGGTTGTGATATTCCAAGAGAACACTTAGCTCATTTTACGTTTGAAGAGTACGCACGATACTGTGATGAGTTACTTTCTTACAGGGAGACTCCAAGCTCCGCAGTCTTAACAGAACCAAGATATACACTTAATAGACAATTCATTGAACGTAAAGATGCTAAGATAGCTAGAGATGACCTACTAACAGTAGGTAATGCAGAACTCATTGAATACGGCGGTTTAGTCTCTATAGTATGGGATAGACGTTTCACTACAGAAGAGCTAAATCAAAGCCCAGTGTTTACCAATCAGAATGTCCTTGAAGGTCTATTCGAATATGCTAGTGCTGACATCACTGATAATAATACTCAGATAAATATAACAATCCAAGAGATTGATAATAGAAACAGAACAAGAACAATTACAGTCTTAGTTGACGATTTGGAAGACTTTCTTACGTTACCTAGAGGACACTTTGTAGACCTTTATGGCTACACAAGCTCAGACTTCTTAATGTTGGGTTGTGCCAGTATCTCAGCAGGAATCCGAAAGGGAAGAAACTTGCTTTGGGACTCGCTTATGATTGACTTAAGTGGTGATGGTATAGTACAATTCCGCTGTCTGATAGAAGCCGTAATGCTTCATAAAGGTAGCCTAATAAGAATACATGATAGTAATTTATTTGATACAGTAGAGACTGGTAGGGTAGTTAGTTATATTTCAAGTCCAGTTGGTATTAACTTAGTATTAGATAGGGCAATTACCATAACAGGTATAACTACTATTATGATTTATAACTCTATTGGAGAGTTAATTGAACTAATGCTTAATGAAGTTACTGGAGTTTTAACAGAAGTATCAGCTGCCTATACAGGAACACTAGAGTTAGTTGACCAAAGTTTATTTATTCAGAAGTCAGAAAGAACAACACCATATAAAGTAACAAATATCACTAAAGAAGATGAGGTTTACTTAATTGAAGCTACAAAGTATGATGCTAGAAAATATGATTTCATTGAACAAGTAGTTACACTCCCAAGTACAAATAACTTTGTTGAAGTGATACAAGGTAAAACAGCTAGTGTTACAAATATACAGTTACAAGACTTCACAAACTTAAGCGACTTAACAAATAAACACTTTGTGGTAACATGGGAACACGTCCAAGAAGCTGGTAGAACCTATACCTATCAAGTAACCTATACAACGTCATTAGGAACTTCTGGAAGTACTACAGTAAGTACAAAGAGTTTTGACTTTACAGCAGTTATACCGCAAGATAACGTAACCTATTTCTTCACAATAATAGCAATAAGTTCATTAGACTTACCAAGTAAACCAGTTACATATAGTTTTGCAGAAATTCGTTACGACACTACTGCAACCTACGATACTAATAACTATTATGATGGGTATTCACCCATGCAATTTTAACGGAGATACAATATGGCTAGTACAATTGATGATACAAAACCTTTAACCAATTCCTTAGTAACTTCAAGTGTGCTAAGAGCCTTGGCTGCTGCCGCTAAGTTTGATATAGAAGCCTTGCAAACAGCAATAGGCGGTATGTCTGACCCGCTTACTAGGGTACTAACAGGGTTCACAGCTTCCACAGGCACTATCACGGCTGCGGATACAATCCTTAGTGCTATAGAGAAGTTATATGGTAACAAAGATGTTAGTAACGGCTACGCTGGTCTTACCTTATTTAAGATTAACTTCAAAAATGCGGCTGATACATTTACAAGTTTCTTAAATAATACAAATACAGCTGCTAGAACATATACGTTCCCAGATAAAGATATTACAGTAGCAGGTTTAGTTGACTTAGTTGGTAAAAACCTACTACTCAACCCAGCATTCACAATCAACCAACGAGCCGTCTCTGGAACAGTTACATTAGCTGGCGGCGTATACGGGCATGACCGTTGGAAAGCTGGTGCTTCTGGTTGTACTTATACCTTTGCAACTGTTAATGGTTTAACTACCATAACTATAACTGCTGGTTCACTTATCCAGATAATAGAAGATGTTAATATACCTTATGGTGTAAATACTCATACGTTAAGTTGGGTGGGTACGGCTCAAGGTAAAGTTGCTGTGGGTAGCTACAGCTCAAGTGGTGTTACTGCTAGTATAACAGGAGGGGTTAGTACACAAGTAGAGTTTAATACAGGAACACTAACATTAGTTCAATTAGAACTTGGAAACCAAGCTTCCAAATTTGAACAACGTGCTTATCATACAGAGTTATCAATTTGTAAAAGATACTTTGAAGTAATAAAAACAGAAACTACTAATCAAGGAGTAGCGTCTGGTGTAGCTACAAGTGGAACAAGTGCTAGTGTTGTGCTACATTATGTACAGAAGTGTAAAAAACCAACCATTACCTTTAGTGCAGGATGGCTTGGAGCTGATGGAGCTACAAATGTTTCCAGTACCTTATCCACAACAATAGCAGGCTTAGACAGAGCTACCCTTAGTATAAGTATGGTAGCCACAATAAGTTCCCGTGCAGTTGTACTTAACTGTGATGCAGTCGGTAGGACAATCACACTAGAAGCGGAGCTATAGTATGCAATTTAAATCTACTTTAGCAAACATAGCCGAACGGAAGTTAATCGCAACCTGTCTTAAACTTTGTAGACCTATACTTCGTATTTCAACACTAGAATGGGCAAAGAAGTACCGTAGTATGGATAGTGCAGAAACTTCCTTCGGTGTAGGTAAGTTTGACCCAGACTATACCCCATATATGGAATACGTTTATGACTGTCTTGATAACTTACAAATCCCAATCATTTGTTCTCAGAAGTCCGCTCGTATAGCTTGGACAGAGACTATTAATAACTACAGAGGAAGAAGAATCCACACGCAACCATGTAATATGTTACTAGGCTTCCCAACTAAAGAAGATGCAAGAACCTTTGGTAAGGAAAAGTTTAAATGGTTCTTACAGAATACTCCAATTATGTCAGGTTTAGTTGACGTTGGAATGTCCGAGAATAAGAAGTCTATCTTTGACTATTCATTCTCAGGTGGTAGCTTACGACTTCGTACACTTGGTAGTATTGGTTCTCTCAAGTCAAATAATGTACCTTACATTGAGATTGAAGAACCAGATGATTTGAAGAATAACATTGCAGGACAAGGTGATGTTCTTTCTAACTTAAAAGAACGTCAGAAGCTTGTACCTACAAGTATGAAGAAACTAATCTTCGGTGGAACTCCTACCCACATGGACTTTTCTCTTGTAGAAAATGCTATTAAGACTTCTAATCAACTTGTTTTTAAAGCTGAATGTCATGAATGTCTTACCTTAGTCCCTATGGATGGTACAAGCTTTGACTGTATTCGCTATGCAGAATATAATGACCGTAAGATAGATGACATCTACGGAAAGCATGACCCTATGTCAGCTAAGTTCTACTGCCCAAGTTGTAACACTGAATGGACTTTTGAACAAAAAGATGTTAATATCCGCGCAGGTAAAAAACACGGGTTCACTGACCATACAGGTAAGTTCTCTAAAGGTTGGCATCCTAAGAAACCTGAGATAGTTGATAACTTTGGCTTTATCTTCTCTGAACTTCTAAGCCCTTTTGCTGGTAGCCACTTTATAGAACTTGCAAAGAAAAGAATACTTGCTGAACAAGACCTTGCAAGAGGTAAGGAAGGTTTAATGCAAACCTTTTATAATAACTCCAGAGGTATGAGTTATGCCAGCGGGGTAAGTGCCTTAACGGTTGAAGAGATGTGTAAGTTTCGCCGAAACTACCCAGAAGGTATAGTACCTAGTGATGGGCTTATCTTAACTATGGGAGTTGATGTTCAGATTAACCGCTTTGCTTATGTTATAAGAGCTTGGGGAAGGAATGGTAATAGTTGGTTAGTAACTTGGAGAGAAATCTTCGGAAACACCCAAAACTACCAAGACCCAGTTTGGACAGAACTAAAGAATATCTTTACTGGAGTTTACCAACACGCAAGTGGTAAAGAGATGCGAATCTCAGCAGGAAGTATAGACTCTGGTTGGAATACAGAACTTGTTTACCGATTCATCCAAGAGATAAATCAGATACAAGGGTATGAACATTTCTTTGCTACTAAAGGTAGTGATGAACTTCGTTTTAGCCATGATGAAATCTATAATGAACCTTCTGAGATGGATATATTAACCTACAAGTCAGCAAGACGCACACTTGCAGAGACTATGGGTGTCAAGGTTTACAACATTGGAGCGCACAAAGCTCATAATGAGATACTTCGTAGAGTTAGTCTTAACTTAGTTGAAGGATGTAATCAAGATAGGTACTACTTTAATGAACAAAGTTACGGACTTTATGAGGAGCAAATGACTTCATGTAGGAAACTTATTGATGTTAGAAGTGGAACACAAAGAGAGATTTATAAGTTAGTAAGTGGTAAAAGGAAGGAAGCGATGGATGCTGAGAAGAATGTTCTGCATTCTGCATACGCGCTTGGGATTCCTTCTTTTACTACAGAACATTGGCGGCAACTTGAAAACTATCTATATTAATGAAGCAATACTTTAAATAACTAGGAGAAAACATGAATTACTTAATTGAAAGACTTAAAGAAAAATCAACTAAAACTGCTTTGATAGGTTTAATAACAGTTGTCTTATATCATATACCTTCTGTACCAGCAGACATTGTAAATGCAGCTTCCTTAGTAGCAATTGCTTTATTTGTCGGTTCTGGTGCTTCCGAGGGTTAGCATGAGCAGTATGGATTCTAAAAATCTTCATATTTGTCATGTGTTTGTGGAAAAGTCTGGGTGTTTGGTATGTAAGACGTGCCAAACACCTTTACCGAGGAAGTTAAAGTGGTCTGACTTGCGGTTTCCTCCGATAAATTTGTGGAGCTTACCGAACTAGGGTATAATGAACGCTTACTTTAGGAGATAAAGATGACAGACCATATAGTTAGTTTTAGCGGAGGAATTGGTAGCTTTGCAGAAGCCTATCACTGTGTTCAGGAATTTGGGAAAGAGAATGTAGTTCTTCTTTTTTGTGATACTTTAACAGAAGACCCTGACCTTTATAGGTTTGTTGACGAGTGTGTTAGGTTTTTGGATTGTAGATTTGTTCGGATAAGTCGGGAAAAAACTGTTTGGGAATTATTTAAAGAACAGAGATTTATAGCTAATTCAAGAATAGACCTTTGCTCCAGAGTTCTTAAAAGGGATTTAATTAATAAAGAGTGGCTACCTGCTAACTACGGAATTACTGTTTACGAATATGGCTTTCCGCTACAATCCTTAACTTGTGAAGTACACGTTGGTATTGATTTTAGTGAGCATCATAGACTTACAAACATTCAAAAGACTATGTACCCAAAGACTTACAGAAGTCTTCTAGTTGAGAAAGGGCTTATTGTTAGTAAAGACTTTAGTGAACAGTTTGGCATCAGAAGACCTTATCTCTACACACTAGGTTTACCACATAATAACTGCGGTGGATTCTGTGTAAAAGCGGGTCTTGGGCAGTTCAAACTACTCTTTGAGAAGCTCCCTGAACGCTATGCTGAACATGAAGCAAAAGAACAGGAAGTTCTAGCTATTGGTGGTTTACCTTTCCTAAAGAAAACTACCAATGGTAAGAAACGCTACCTAAGTATGAAAGAGTACCGAGAAGAATACCTTGAGCAAGGAAAAGCTGAGGAAGATAAACATGACATAGGTGGTTGTGCCTGTGCATTACCTATGGGAGGCGAAGAAGATGTCAACGACAATAACTAGACAACAAAAACTCACAATAGCCTATGCTGACTTAGCTAAAGTCAATGCTGCTATCGACCTAATGATGCAAGGGAAGTTATTGCAAAGAGTAGAGATAGGCTCTATGGAGTTTCGTAGAGTCTACGACAATAACAAAGTATCCTTAAGCGACCTTAAAGAACTTCGGAAAGAACTTCTGGAAATGATTGATACATTAGAAGGGAATACAGAAGTTATGTACCGTACTGGAGCAAGTGTTCCTTTATTAGTTAATCGGAGATTTTAATGACTGACACAACTTTTATAGTCGCTGATTTATACCAAAGTAACTATGCGGCAGCTAGTACAGAGTATTCTTTAGCCCACAGACAAGCTGGTATTGGTGATGCTGATACACTAGGAGTATCTGAGATACTCTTTCTAACAGCTCGTAGTCGCTATATGTGTCGTAATAACGCTGTAGCTTCTTCTGCACAAGACAAGTATGCAACTAAACTAGGTAGTATTAAGGTTACTTGGAGTTCTCCAGATGGTTCTAAGCATAACATAATGCAAGAGCTATGGGATAGTTGGGCAGAGAATCCTATGCTAGACGGATTCGGTAATCTTGATACTTGGCAAGTTGCTTGTAACCATGAACGTTTTGCGTCTGGTAAGGCACTTACCCGCTTACACACTGTAGTTAATGACCACCCAATCCCACTTAAGTTACAAGGTATTCCAGCAGAGTATTGGGATATTAACTATACAGGCACAGATAACCCCTCGCTTAATCAAAACAGTCTAGTAACCAAGTATGGTATTACCTTCCAAAACACTAAACCATTAGCCTACCATTTCTTCAAAGAAGGTTACTTTAGTATTAAACCACTTCCAATTAAAGATAGTTGGAAAAGAGAAATCATTGATGCCAATGATATTATTAATTGCTTTGAAAGAAAGAACGCTAATCAATGGATAGGTATACCACTGTTGTCAAGTTGCTTGCTAACTATCTATGCGCTGGAAGACCTTTGTGATGCAACTATCAAACAACAAACTAATGCTTCCGCAGTAAGTTGGATAGTTTCTAGTGATGGTTCTCCTTTACTAAGAACTCCAGTTGGTAGTGTAGCCATCCAAGGTGCTACAGATGCTAATGATGTTAATAAAAAGACCATCTTCCGAAGTGCTTCTGGTAATGTACACTACTTAGCAACTGGTGAACGACTTGAGCAGGTACAAAGCACCGACATCGGTAATAACTTAGTTCCAATGATAAAAAGTGAACTTGAGTTAGTTGCATCCGCACTTAATATGCCGTACTTTGAGTTAAAAGGTGATACATCTGGTATGGATTTTAGCTCCATTCGGGCTATCCTTATACAATGGAGAAATAGAGTTGAATTTATCTATAATATGATAACTATTCCAACTCAAATGAAACCTTTAACTACACGGTTTCAAGCTTATGCTAAACTTAAGTACAAAGTTGCAAATGCTAAACCAACTTATCAATTACCACGTTGGTATGGTGTGGATGACCTTAAAGATAGTCAAGCAGACCTTCTTGAAGTTATGAGTGGTCAAACTACTATGCAAGCTATCTGGGCAGAACGCGGAACTTCCCGTGAAGAGATAGAAGCAAGTATGAAAGCTTTGAAAGAGATGGGACTTTGGGAGTATGTTATGAAAAGTAATAACCCAACAATAGTTGATACTGCCGCCCCTAGTACAGACACCACAACAGAGTAAAAAACTTATAGACTTTCAAACTATTATGGTATAATGCAGCCCATAGGAGAATTTTATGAACCGTAAAGAACTATTCGCACATCTTAAAGCTACTGAAACACAGATACTTGCTGAACGTAGAAGTAATCTAAGTGTTTCCGACAGTTGTACTTTTACAGCTAAACTTAGTCCAACTATACTAGCAGAAGATAACTCTGTAGTTAGCTCAGATGGTGTATTAAATGTTAAGGTAGTTGCAAGTACCGCTAATACTATCTTCTTTGGTGATATGGCTATTGCCCCAGATGCTTATGATAAAAGTATCTTTATGCGCGGAACAACTATCCCACATATAGCTGACCATGAATGGAAAGCTGGTTCTAATGTTGGTGATGTTAAAAAGGTTTATACACAAGAGATACAACTAAGTGAACTAGGTCTAGCTCAGGAAGGCAGTACCACTGCATTAATCTTCGAGACTTCAATTCGAGAAGACTATAACTCTAAAGTATTTCTTGGATATAAAAACAAAAATATAAACCAACACAGTATTGGTTTTACAGTTCAACAAGCTAAGTTAGCCTTAGATTCTGATGAACCCGAAGATGTAGCCTATAAAGCTAACTGGGATAAATACTATCCTATGTTATTAAATGCTTCGGAAGTAGATAAACAAGGTTACTTTATTTATGCCACAGAAGTTGACGTAATTGAGAACAGCGCAGTATTGTTTGGAGCAAACTCTTTTACACCCACCTTACAAATGGCTAGTAAAACTTTCTTATCTAGTCAAACAAGTTTACCAACCCTATCTGCTCTTAGCGAGCAAGGAGAAAACACAATGATTCTTGAAGAAGCATTGAAAAAAATCTCAGACTTAGAAACTGAGGTGAAACAAGCTTCTGCTTTAGCTACTAAAGCAGACAGAGAACGTACTATCGGTATTCTGGAAGCTGCAAAGACTTTCGGGTTAGACCATGACACAGCAATCAAAGCTGTTAATAAAGCTAAATGGGACGTTGAAGATGTTGTAGACTTCTTTACTACTATTAAAGCCAGCCAAGATGCGTCACAGGTTATTAATACTACCATAGTACCTTTTGGCAAAACTTCCGAACAAGCAACTGGTGCTTCTGAACACTATGTACCTGCTTTCTTGAAACAAAAAGGAGCTAAATAATGGAAAGTCCACATACAATGGTTTACTGGGAACATCAACAAGATGCTGGTTTTAAGAACTATCCAGAAAGAACCACAAATCGTCCTTTTGTACCTGAGAAGTCTCAAACTATCACAGTTGCGTCTGGTCAAGTCTTAAAAGCTAGAAGCTTTCTTATGAGCAATACTGCTGGTAAGATGGTTGCGGCTGGTAACATTGCCGAATATGCTAAGTTAGTTCTTGGTGGTACTGTTGGTGCAACTGACACAGTTATTATGGCTGGTGTGACATTAACAGTCTCAGCTACTATGACTGCCGCAGAAGTACGAGCTGCCTTTATCTCCATGTCAACTACTAAAGGTACTTTTACAGGTACTTTAACAGGTTGGGAATTGGTTGCAGACCCTTCTAGTACAGTTACCTTATGGGCTTATGCTACAACTGGTTTAACCAACGTAACAGACTTTGCAGTTACAGGAACTAATGCTTCCTTAACTAAAACTGTAACAACTGTTGCTGGTTCAACTACTTTCCAGAAACCTGCGGTCATCTTAGCTATGGATGTTGATGCAACTTCTGGTGACATAGTATCTTCTGGTTATGTTGAAGCTTATGCCTATGAAAGTGAAGTTCTATGGGGTGTAGATGTTGCAGTTGATGTTGTCACCAAAGCAGATGGCACTACTGTAGCTTGTACAGCCTACAATACTGGTGCAGTAACGCCTTTACTTCGTAAGAAGTATGTAGAAGGTACTGAGTTTGAAATCGTAACACCTACAGCGGGTGAGGAGTTAGTATAATGGCTGATTTAATCTTAATGACACCTTACCAAAGTGGTTTACCAACACTTGAGGGTGCAATTTCAGCAAACCCTTTGCCAAGACCTTTGGCAATGTCTCAATGGTTTGGACAAGAAAGTACAACTACTAAAGATAGAATCAATGTTGACTATGAGTTTGGCGCAACTAATTTAATTGCTCGTTTCGTAGCTCCAACTATTGATGCGGCTAAGTTTGCACATCCTAACTTTGGTACAAAGGAAATGACCTTTGGCTATGCTAAAGCGGCTGTGGAAAGTCCAGACTTAACTGAGATTTCTCAACGTATGTTTGGTCAACCGTTCGGTGCTGAACAGAACTTCCAAGCTAACTATGACATGATTCTTGCAAAAGACATGGATAGAGCTGAGAAGAGTATCGAGAACTTAGAAGAGTTATGTGCTACTCACTTGTTAGTCCATGGTAGCTATACAACTGCTATCTCTGGTGCTAATGCTCAACATCCTTTAGTTACTTTTGATTGGGGAAGAACTAAATTGGAAAACAGCTCTGCAACTACACAAGCTTCTCGTAATGCTAACGTAGCTTCTGTTTACAATGACTGGATTCCAGAAGTAAACTTAACAACTTTGAAAGCTAATACTTCAACTGATGTTGGTGGTGGTTTGTCTTGGGGTGCTAAAGATAATACCTCTGGAACTCCTACAACTGTAACTCCGGTTGCAGCAGTTGACCCAGTTGAACAACTACGCCGTATGGACAGAATCTGTGCATATAGAGCTGGCTCTACAGAAGCTTTTGTTATGTCTGATGACGCTTGGGCTTATTACAAAGCTGCTTTAAAAGCTGATAAGTATAAAGACTTATGGGACTTAACTAAGAATGCTACTCCTCGCATTACTAATCCTATCTTGGATATGATTCATAACTTCCAAGGTTGGTTCTTGCGTGGTTATATGTTAGATGATGTAGGTATGACTGTTCCTATTTTTGGTTACAGTGGTACTTATGACAACATCGACACAGGTGTCAGAACTAAGTATTTCCCAGACGGTTATGTAGTTGCCTTGCCTAGTAAAAGCTATGGTAAGAAAATCTATGGTCGTATCATGCACCCTAAAGCTGCTTGGCTTCCTGCTAAACGCTGGGTCAATCAATGGGGTAACACCAAAACAGGTTATACAGAGTGGGAACTTCACTCTAGCTTCTTGTTAGGTCATACTGACATTGATACTGTAGTTAGTTGGAAAGTATGTTCTACTGCCCCAGCAGCTACACTGTAAAGTTACAGTTGTAAGGCTGTGAAATCGTGGACGGCTTAGCTTATCTCCCTAAGTTCGTCCACACCTTTAAGGAGTTTCTTATGTTTAAGTTAAGTGAGAAGTCTATAACTAAGATGGAGGGTGTCAACCCTGCTTTAATAGCTGTAGTTAAAAAAGCTATTGAACTTTCTCCTATTGATTTTGGTGTAACAGAAGGTTTACGTTCTGTCGAAAGACAGAAAGAGTTGTTTAAAGCTGGTAAGTCACAAACACTCAAGAGCAGACATATCCTTGGCGAAGCTGTTGACCTAGTAGCTTANNGGTTTAATCAAAACCTAGTTGTTTTTAAAAATGATTGGTGTAAGACAGCGGCTAGTTTGTATACAAAGAGAAGTCCTAAAGAGTTTGCAAAGAGCGTTACTATCAGTTCCTTAACAAAGGGGACTGCTAGAGGTATTTTGGAAGGAAACTCTGTAAGAACCTTAGCTAATATAACCTTAAAGGTTGAAGCTAACCAACTTTCTAGCTTTAGTTATGATACCCATCTTGGTATGGTTACGGAAGCAGGTGGCTCTGGTAAACATAGAATAACTCGTGTAGCTATTCTTAAAGGACAAAGAAAACAAGTTGCAATGATTGGCAGTAGAAGTAAGTCTGCTAGATTTGCAGGTGCTAGAGATGGTAAAACTCCAGTATACAAAGGACGTATTAAAGGTTTCGTACCTAAAGGTTCTAAGAAAATATACATAAGACTTCAACCACATACTTGGGTAGAAGGACAAAGACAGCCAATAGCACAGATGTTTGGTATTCCAAACGCCTACTTACTAAATAGTAGAAGAACAAAAACTGCGTTTAATTTCGACCAACGGATTAAAGACTTATGGAAACAATAACTAATAACTTTTGGAGATAAACATGAGTGCGTATAAAAAAGGAATAATGAACAGAATTACTAAATTTTGGATAAGAACTAGACCTGTAGTATCTAAACTAACAGAACAAGGTTGGACTGCTTCAATGGAATTTTATTGCCCTTGGTACTTTAAGCCTTTAGACATAGCTTACGATTTTGTTTATGGTAAGGTAACTTTATTAGAAGAGTAGTTAGCTTATGGAAACCTTAGAAGATAAACGAACACTTCTTAGTTACTTTGGAATTACACTTACGTTTCCAACCTTTGCTATACTTGGTATCAATGGTGAAGACTTTAGCAACATTAACTTTGAAGTAGATACTTTAAGTCACAGGGCGGTAGTCCACTATTGGCAAATTACACAAGAAGATTGGAATAACTTTTCAATATCAAAGGATGATACCTTTACTGTCGTTGTTGGTGTAAAGACTTTTAGCTGGAAGATAACACAGAAACCTTTCGTAGATGTCTATGGTTGGGTTAAAATAACTGCAAACTTGGTGAACTTAGTATGATAGACTTAGACCATCTAGCAAATTATTTACAAACAGCTATGGGATTGCCTGTAGAGGTAGCTAATAGACTTTTTCAACAAGGACAATCTTTTGAACAAGAAACTCCAGTCATAGAAGTCTGCTACTCTCGTATAGTACCAGCTAAAGAGAATGAAATCTTACAAAGTAGTGCCGATGAGATTGATAATCAATGTGTTATGTTTATTGATGTTGTTTACGTTGCACCAATATACACGGGAACAGTCTTCACTTATCATAAAGATTTGCAAAAACTTTGGTATCATCTCCATGCCTACCAACCACAACAATTTGTATCTACTGAGAATAACTTTAGAAATTTTACAGCTATAGCTGGAGACTTTACTACAGACAACGGACGTATAATGACCAAGTTAGTCTTTGGTTTTACTTTTGACAATTTACTTAACTTTAACCCATAAGGAGAACCTAATGGCTATTACCGTAAGACTTCCAAAACAAAAGGAAGTAACTATAGTTCCTAGAGAACTTAAACCCGATGAGAAGTTGAAAAGTGGTAAAGCACCTTTAGCTTCTTCTGAGAAAGAAATTAAACACGAAGACCTTAATAAGGAGTCTAACTAATGGCTAGTAACGTACGTTTTACAGAAAAGGCAGTAGCCTTATATGGTGCGGTGCAAACAGGTGGTGCAGGTATTCCTAATGCACTATCTTCGGCTCATGCACTTGCAGCCCTGTCCTTATCTTATGAGAATAACATCACTTCTCAGGAAGAACAGTACATCGGTAACATTATGCAACGTGAAGTTGCTATTACTATTACTGATAAGTATTGTGATGTTAAAGCTGAGACAATTGTCCCACGTTTAGGTAGTTTGTTTGGACGACCTATCTATGGTTATGAAACAGCAGTATTAAAGTTCCTTGATAGCGTATCTTCTGGAACATTTATCTTTGCTGGTGCAACTATGACGGTCACTTCTTTAGCTAGTCCTAACCAACTGGCAGAAGAACTTGTTGCCTATCTTGGCGGTGGCAGCCCAACTCAGTTACATAGTACCTTTACAGGAACTCCAAACGTAGCTTTTAGCTATGTTATTAATGCACAAGACCCTTCTATTATCTTAGCAACTGCTTTAGCAGCTAATACTAACGTAGCAAGTTTGACCTTGGCTGGTACTCAAGTGGCTTTTGCTACATTAGATGTCAATGACCAAACTACTGGAGCTATTAACACTATTCCAATCATCCCTTTCATGGAAGCTTCTAAGTTTCATGCAATCTTAGATTCTGGCTTGTCAATCACAGATGCTTTGTATGACTTGTACAGAAAAGCAGAAGCACAGTTACAAGTTGGTTATACTGAAACTAACTGGATTGAAAATGCTTTAGTTAATGCACAACGTAATGCACAGAAAATGGACTTACTAGACTTAGGTGTCTCTGGTAATGCCGCTGTAAGTGCCTTACTCGCTAACTTAACTTCTGCTAGAGCTGAAACTGCTGACATTATTGCTAAAGTTACTGCAACAAGCGTTGCTATTAAAGAACTGTGGCATAACTTACAGATTAACTTGATAGGTGACCCAACAGGTGCGGCTTTAGTAGTAGCTTTGAAAGCCGATGACTTAATTGTTGATGCTGATGTTGCACTAATTGACGTAGCAACTTTAGCTACTTTGATTGATACCGTTACTTATATCAATGCAATTACCAACAGTAACCCAGCAGTAGAACAAGAGTTCCAAACTTTGTTTGATAAGACAAGAGACTTCTATCTCCAAGCAGAAGATAGAGAAGCTAACTTAGCTCCACTCTTAACTACTGGTACTTATGCTGCAAAAACCTACTTGGATGCTGCTAGTGCCGTTGTTCAACCCGTTGGATTTACCACTGCATCACTTATTCCTGTAGTAGCTAGTATTGAGTTCACTAACGAATATGCTAGTAATGAAACTTTAACACTTCATGTTCGTAAGTCTTCTGACCAATTAGTTGGCACTCAGAAAGCTATTATCGTAACTGATGCAGTTGCTACCTTAGACTTAACACTTGAAGTTGGTCAACGTCCTAAAGTAGCTTTCAACTATCATGGTAATGTCTGGGATGTTGCTAACATTCCTGAGCTTAGCTACCCAATCAGTCAACAAAAGGCTGATGCTGCCTATGTTCTGAAAGCTGATACAATCCGTAACGCTAGTTTGATGGAAACTGGTTCAGGACTTATCTTGAATAACCTTTGTTTCTTTAAGCTGACTGGTAGTAACTTGGATGGTTTTGAACATCAACGTATCATGACAGGTTGTGAGGATACTTGGGATGTTTCTGCTAAAGCTGGTGAGGTTACAATCACCATTATTGAACCAGAAGCTAATACTAACATCGTTGACCAGTTTAATGCAGAAGATTCTCTTGGTAAAGAGTTCTGGTTTAACTTTAAACAAGATGGCACTAGAGGTAACACAGTTGAAGTTGAAATTACTAAACTGACACTGAAAGATTATAAACAAACGGCACAAAATAACCGTGCTGCATTTGATTTAGTCTTTGCCTATGGTGGTTATACAAAGATTATGCTTAAATAGTGTAATTATGTTATAGTTAAAAGGCTGGTTACTGAAAGGTTTCCAGCCTTTTTTATTATGGAGATAATATGCAAATTGTACCAGACTTTATTGAAGTGTCTTTGAAGGCTAAAGATGCTAACTGGGAAGTTGACTTTGTAGTAGCTTTTAAGCTCGTAGAGTCACAAACTGCTAGACAAATCTTAAAGAAATTAATTCAAGCGGACTATAGTAAACAGGTTTCTATCCTTTTAAGTAACATCATTTATGTTGATAAGGTGTCCGATTCGGTAGGAAACTTGACCAATTCCTTTGAAACTGCTATACTAAAGGTGTTGTTAAGTAGCTTCCCTTATTTCAAAGCAATCCTAGCTAATTACGTTTCCATCCTTCAAAATATGGAACATATTCATAGAAAAGGTTTGCAAGAACAGAATTTGTTTGAAATTGGTAAATACCAATATGAACTAGACTATGGGAAGCAAGATACTGAAAGTATGCAGAAAGCTGAAACCGCAGAATTACAAGAAAGTTTAGGGCTTTATATGAATTTTGAGGATGAAGTGGTTTCAGAGGTTGTGGAAAGAAAGAAGGAAGAACTTAAGACTTCTAATTTTCCAAACTTACTAATAAAAGCAAATGTTCCTTATCTTAAACTTTACAACATTGCTAAACTTTATACTAATGAATGGGGAATTTTGAACCCGATTGTTCTTATAGAATTAGCTAAAGAAAATAACTTAAGCCTTACAAATACGTTGTCGTTTATACCGCTTATAAAAGCAGGGTATGACTCGATGAAACCTGATAAATAAATCTTTGGAGATACCAAAAATGAAATACGACCTAGCATTACAAACACCTTCTGTTCTTATCAACGTCTTAGTTAAAGATGCTGCTGGGAAGTCTGACCAACTACAAGTTGAGTTTAAAAGATACCCAATTCAAGAAGCTAATAAGCATTTAGCTAAGTTCGATAAGATTGCAGAATCAAATCAACAAACACTAGAAGCTACTAAAGATGGTAGTTCTAGTATCTGGGAATCTTCTGTTGTTAATGAAGCAGAAGATGTTAAAGCTTTTGTTAAAGAACATATCGTAGATTTCAAGAACGTGAAAGGGCAAGATGACAATGGAAAAACTGTCAAAGTTGTATCTGTTAGTGCTAACGGTGATTTGGATGCTTACTTTGATATATTGTGGGGTAGTTTTCCATACCGTGATGCTCTTCGTTCTGCTACTTTGCAAGCTATTCAAAATACTGCTAGTAATTCATAGTTTCCTCGTATGATGTTTAAGGGAGTAGTTAGCTACTCCCTCTTTTTAATACCTTTTGGAGTTCTTTATTATGGCAGATATAATCTATAAGCTTAAGCTAGATACAAGCGATGTTAATTCACAGATTATTAAAGTAGCTTCCAGTTTAGATAAACTAGGTGTTAAAAAGGGTCAGAAGGTTATTGACTTTGATAAGGCTAGTCTTACACAAATTGAAGACCATCTTAATAAGTTAATTAAACTACAGAAAGACCTTCAACGTGGTGCTAGTGATTCGGTTAAACAATCTCCGTATGCAGTAACTACTAAGTCTGGTGCACTTAATCCTACAGCTACGCAAGCTGTTATTAAAAGTGTTACTAATAAAGTAGGTGATGCTTTTGTTCAAAAAATTCTACTAGAAGTTGATAAAACTAAACTAGCAGAAACTAAATCAAATATAAAAACCTTCTTTCAAGAGGTCAAGCAATTTACGGAGCAATCAGATATAGAAGCCGCTCGTTCAATTTCCAAACAACTTAGGCTTAAAGAACAAGCTACAGCACAAGCTAAACAACTTGCAAAAGAAGAAGAAGTCTCTTGGAAAAAATCTAGCGATGCTAGAGCTAAAGCTAGTTGGGAAGCTATTCAACAAGCGGCACAAGTTAGAAAAGCAGAAAGAACTTCCTTTGAACAAACTATGAAAGAAGTAGCAGAAGAGAAATCTGCTAGATTACAAAGTTTGCGAGAACAGTATAAGGCTTATAGGGCTTCACAAGGTACTGCGGGTGTAACGACTGGTCTTAAGAATATGTCTATTAGGGCTTCTGAAACACAAGCATATCAAGAAGCTGCTAAACGAGCGGCAATATCTTCTACAATAGCACAAATAGTTAAACCTGCTGGTGGTATTAAACAGTCTGATTCTATCTTATCTGGTATGACTGTTAAAGAAGTAGAAGGGCACTATTTAGCTATACAAAAAGCTAAAGATACTGCATTATACACAGCTATGCAATCAGATAAGACTGAACATGACAGACTAGAAAATCAAAGACAAGCATTACATAAGCAAAGTATTCAAGATGAGCTTGCTAGACGGGCAGACTTACAGAGATTAGCCATTACTGCACAAATGGCTTATACTGCTAAGTTTGTACAGAAACTACCTTCACCTGACCTTACTAAATATGACCCTGAGAAGTCTCCTTTTAAAGCCGTATCAGCTCAACAACTTAAAGATGATTTGGCTAGAGAGAAGGCTTATACAAATGAAGCAAAAGTTTTAGCGGATACTAGAACATCTTATATTAAACAGAAGTTAGCAGAAGAAGAACAAGCACATAAATTAACTATAGCTAATGAAATAAAAGCTAGGGATGATGCTACTAATAAAGCTATAGCTTCTGCTAACAAAATACAAGCTAGTATAGCTAAAAGTACAGGTATTAATCAAAAAGTTCCAACAGTGGAAGCTAATAAGATTTTAAGTACATTTGCTAAAGCTAGTTTCAAACCTTATGTAGCGGACTTACAAGCTAAAGAAGCTACTTTAACAGCTTATAATCAAGCTTTGTCTGCTAACGCTAACAGTATGAAAGCTTTATTCCTTGAAAATACTTCAATACATAAAGCAGCACTTAAAGATAATGAAGACTGGGAAAAGTCTAAAATAACGGAACTTCTAACAGCTCATAAAAACTATCAAAATAAGCTAAGAGAAGATGAGAAGGCTAGACTACAACAAAGTAGGGTAGATAACGAAGCTTGGGCTGCTAAGATTAAAGCTAACTGGGATAAGATAGCGGCTGACCAAAAAAGAATGTTAGAAGGTAATACTTCTGCGCAAGCTAAACCTATTATACCTTATGAACCACCTACAAAAGATTGGGAGAGTCTACAGAACTTACTTAAATTAGCTAAACAAGCATTAGACTTAGTAAATGCAAGTTTCAGAGATTACATTAAAAATGTAAAAGAAGCTAGGGAAGGTGTAAGTAAACTAGAGAAGGAAAATCTTTCTATAGTTAATACTATCAAAGATGAGATAGCTAATAGAAATAGACTTAAAACAGAATTAGCTTCTATAAACCCTTTGCTACAACAAGCCGCTACTTTACGGAAAAGAGAACTAGAGCTTATATCTGATATTGCTAGAGCTAACAGTGAGTTTTCTAGTAAGATACAAGCGGCTACTTCTGTTCAACAAATACAAAGTATTATAAACCAATGGAAAGTTTATATACAAACTCAAAAAGATGCCCTTAAAACTACAGTAGAACAAGGTGATGCGGCTGTTAGAGCCTATGCGCAACAACTTAAAGCTTTAGAAAGATTACAAACTAAGGGTTCTAGCTGGGTAGCAGGTAAACAAGTTGGTTGGTCAAGAACAGGACAGCTTACTCAAATGAAGGCTTCTGGGGCTTCTACAGAGGATATAGGTCTTCAAAAAATAAAATTCAAACTAGAAGATATTGATAAAGCGTATGACAAGTTAGTTGCTAAGTTTCAATCCAAGTTACTAGACCCTAAACTAGACCAAGCTGGTTTAGCTAAGTTACGCCAAGGATTTTTAACGGCCGAAGAAAGTTTAAATAAACAAAGAACGGCACAACAACAGTTAGCAGGAGATTTGACTAAGACCAATACTAAATTAGAAGAACAAACTAGACACCACGATAGTTTAATTGTACGGGCAGTTAAATTAGTGTCAGTCTATACGCTTCTTAACAGTGTACGACAACGTATGCTTCAAGGTTTAGAATCTGTACCAGCAACGGGTATGGAACTTGAGTCTACTCATGCAGTTTTCAAAGCAATCTTTGTTACACAGAAAGATATTGAAGAACAGTTTGTTTTCCTAGACAACTTAGCAGATAGAACAGGTGCTAGACTATTAAGTCTACAAGAGTCTTTCCGAGACTTTGCCGCTAGTGCTAAGTTCTCTGGGGAGTCTATGTCTAATATCCACCAAATCTTTAATGACATTACAGAAGCAGGTACTGTCTTACATCTTCCAGCAGATAAAATGAAGTCTGCCTTGGTTGCTATTAACCAGATGTATGCTAAAGGTCAGGTAATGATGGAAGAGCTGAAACGTCAGTTAGGTAATCAGTTACCTGCTGCTGTTGCTGTCTTTGCTAGAAGTCTTAACCTGTCTACGTCTCAACTTATGGATAAGATGAAGAAAGGTCTTATTAAACCAGAAGATTCTGTAGCTGGTTTTGCTGCAATGTATAAACAAATCTTTGCCAGTAATGATGCTTTTGCTATAGCTTCGCAAGGTATTAATGCTAGTATTGGTAGATTAGATAATGAATGGACTAGGCTGGCACAGAGTATCTATAAGTCTACTTCTACTTATATGATTGGAGCTTTGAAAGGCTTTGCTAATAGCTTACAGTTTGTTAGAGAGAACTTAGGCCTTATAGCTACTGTGGCTNNTCAAGCTTTTACAGCTTATGCTATTGCGGCTCAAACGGCTGCATTTGCTACGGCTGGTGTAATGACTTCTGTTACAGCTTTATCTGCTGTAGGTGCTAAATTAGCCAGTATAGGCGCAGTAGCACTTCGTTGGGCAGGTTGGGTAGGTGTTGTTGTTGCCGTAGGTACTGCCATTTATGAAGTAGGTCAAGCTACTGTTTCTGTTAATGGTGAGAGTATTAAGCTCTTTGATATACTAAAGACTGGTTGGGAAGATGCTAAAAATGCTGCCGAAGCCTATGGTAAAGTATTTACGGAATCCGATACATGGGCATTTATAAAAGATGCAGGAACTCTAGTAGATAAATCAGTTGGGGCATTGACAACTTCTTTTGCTAATCAAGGACTTTCTAAGGGTTGGCAGAAAGGTTTTGGAGAGGTTTCGAGAGGTTATGTAACAGGATTATTGGAAAAGGCTTCTGGCTCGATAGCTGGTTCTGATGATGCACAAAGGACTCAAGCTCAGATAGCAGAAGCTCGTAAAGTAGCGGCTGAACAAGCTAAGATTGATGAAGCCTATGCTGCTAGTAGAAAAGTCTTGTTTGAAGGAACTGGCGAGGGTTTGGCTTCGGAAGCTAACCAAGCTATGCTTTCAAAGAACTTAGAACTTCAAACTAAGATAAGTCAAAGTGCCATTGCTAGAATTGGTAATGCAGTTCAAATGGAATTGAAGACTCTTGACGTAGTAAAGACTGGGCTTGATAAGAAGTTTGCTAGGAATGAAATTGCAATTATAGATTACTATAATCAACAGATTGACTTACTTGAGAAGAAGTATGAAATAGAACATCGCGGTGATGTTGCTAAGTTAGAGCTTATGCAACAGGAAGAAGCTAGAAGACGTGGCTTTGAAGAAAACTTAGTTAGTATGGATGCACAAACTAAGGAGCTTGATAAACAAAAGGATATACTAGCTAGTATTAACGATGCACAAACTAAAGGTGGTGATAAACCTCTTATACTTACCTTTAAAACTGCGGAAGAAGAACGTAATCAAGGAAGACTTTCAGCTCCGATTATAGAAGCTAATAGGAAAGCTTTCCGAGAAGCACAACTTTCCAAAGAACTTGAGAGTTATAAGCAAGCACATAATGGAAGTATGCTGGGGTATACACAATCAGTAGATACTTTAGCGAATGTACCCTTAACTACTAATACCGAAGCTATTATAGCTAACACAGCTAAGACGGAGGAACTCCAAAAAGCCTATAATGAACAAACTAAGAAAGTTGTTCAGACTAATTTGGCAATACAGGAACGTGGTCAGTATAGTGCTAATGTTGAAAGTGATATTAATAACCTAGTAAGTTCAACACTTGGTAAATTAACTAAAGGGGTTGACCAGTGGGATACTTTGATAGTTGAGAAAGCTGCTAAAGCTAATATACCAGCTAACTTCTTGAAAGCCTTAGTTAAAGCAGAGAGTGATGGAAATCCTACTGCAAATAGTGGCGAAGCACAAGGTTTAGTACAGTTTACACCAGCTACAGGTCAACGCTATGGTATGGCTAGTCTAGCAGACCGTAATAATCCTGACAAGAATCTTGAAGGTTCTGCTAAGTATGTCTCTGACATTGCTAAATCACTTGGCATTGACATCTGGAAAGCTACTGAGTTCCAAGTTAGACAAATAGTTGCTGGTTATAACTCTGGTGAAGGTAGTAGTAAGGTAGGTAGCAAAGGTTATCAACATAGACAAGATTTACTAGCTGGAAAGTTCTACAAAGAATCGGCGGGGGAGGGTGACGTAGTTGTAAAAGCTATGACACAGATGGGTAGTATACCTTTACCTGAAACTAAAGGAGCTGGTGCAGTTAGTAAAGCTATAACGGGGCAACTTATTAGCAATAATGCTATGGAAGAGCAAAAGTTGGCTATCCAACAGAAACAATTAACTACTCAACTTGAGATTCAAGTCCTAGAAGACACTAGAAAAGCAGTCTACCTAGACTTTGTAGAAAACTTACAGAAAACTACACTAGAATTTAAAGCACAGGAAGGAACTATAAGTGAGCTTGAACGAACTAATCTAATTGACCTTGGTACAGCCAAACAAAAACGCCAACTTACGACAGAAGAATCTAAAGCGAAACTTGTTATATTAGACACTTCTGGTAGAATCTCAGAAGAAGAAAAGAAAGCAGCTAAGATAGCTTTAGAGCTTATCCCCTTGGCTAAACAACAATTAGAAATAGATAAGCAAAGAGTTGCTCTTAAGGAACAAATAAATAGAAAAGAAGCTATTAATAGTACTAAAGCTTCCTATGAAGATGCTGCGGCTCAAAACTTACCAATGGCACAAGCGGCAAAGATGGGTATTAGTGGTAATTTTATAGGAGCTTTTGTTACCCAAGAAGCTGCTAGGGCTAAGTCTGATACTTTAGGAACTAGCTTAGAACTTTCTAAACAAAAACTTGCTCTAGCAGAGTCTACTACAGGTAAAGGTTCAGAAGAATGGTTTAAAGTTAGAGCAGAAATAGAACAAACAACAACAGCAATGAATGATCTTGCATTTGCTAAAGATGCCGTCATCAACCAAGCAACTGCCGATACTATGAATTCCATTGGAGACCACTTTGTAGGTTGGGCTAATGGAGCTGAGACTGTTAAAGAAGCTTTCAAAGGAATTGCCATCGACTTTGCTAAGATGGTTCAAGAGATTCTTATGAATGAACTTAAGTTAGCAGCTGTTAAGGGGATTATGAGTTTAATTTCTGGAGGTATTGGTGGTATGTCTGGTGGTGGTAGCCTTGGTTCTACTGGTGCAACTTCTGCAATAGGTATAGCTGGTTTTGCAACTGGAGGGAATGTACGCGGCACGGGTACAGGGACTTCGGACAGTATCCCTTCTGTAGTTCCAATTGGTAGTTACGTTCTTAATGCGAAGGCTTCTGCAAAGGCTAAGAAGAATCGCCTAATTAACCTAAGTCATGGTGAGGTTGTTATCTCTCCAGAGCAAGTAGCACAACTTGGTTTAGACAATCTAAATACAATGAACACTCAAGGTTATGCAACTGGCGGTCTTGTAGGAGGTACTGCAACTTCTAGCTCTACTAAACCAACTGGTAAGAACTCTAATGTCTATAACATTAATGTGGCAGTTCCAGAAGGTACAGCTAACCCACAACAGTTTGGTAAAGATACTGGAGTTGAAATCTATAAGGCTATTGCCCGTGAGGAAGCTAAGAAGGAACTTAATCGCTATAATAAAATGAAAACGGGAGGAAGATAAGATGTTAGCAATGCCACTACCTTGTAAGATACTTAAAAACCAGTCAAGTAATGCAGTTGTAGACGTAGTAAACTTCGGACAGGTCTCTAAGGATATTCATAGTCTCAATCCGCACAGTCTTGGGGAGGTGGTGGACTTTGAATGGGGTAATTTGACCTACGCAGAGGTACAAAGTATGGAAACTATCTTCCGAAGTGCTAAGGCTACTGAGCGTTTCACCTATGAGTTTGCTCGTTATCTAATGGAAGATGGTTTTACCATAAGTGTGCAAGGTAATAAGCCTAGAATCCAAGCATCTTTTAGGAAAGTACAATGACAATTTATATACTACCATTTGCTAACAAACTATCTAGCAGTTATTCTAAGAAAGTTAGCTTTACTAACAAGAGTTGTAAGGCTAACAACCAATATGTCCGTAAGATTGGGGTTGGGGTTGATAATAGCCAGACAACTTATGACCTTAAGTACGTTGGACTGACCGAAGTTGAGCTTGCTGAGGTAGAAACTTTGTTCAGTGTACAGGCACTTGGTGACTTAGTGAGCTTCAAGTCCCCAATAGATGCTATCATTGGCTACTACTTTAAGCCAACTGCTTGGAGAAAGAGTAGGTACTATAAAATCTTAGCTAATAACACAAGGGTTAAGGTCTATGATATGGAATTTACCTTGGTTGAGGGCAATCGCCTAGCTAATGTGCTGATACCTATTGACCCAGTACCTACTTATCTGGTAAATGTAGCTACTACAGATGTATATGAACCGTATACACTTGCTTGCACTGTTACAACCTCTAGTGTACCGGATGGAACTACCTTATACTGGACAATTCACAACATAACTACAAGTTCTACTGATGTTACACCACAATCAGGTGCAATTAGTATAACATCCTCTAGTGCAAGTTTCTTTGTAGGGATAGTTGCTGATGCTTTGATTGAAGGTGTAGAGACTTTCCAAGTTCAGTTACGACTGGGTGGAACTACTGGTGGTGTTGTAGCAGTTAGTCCAGTAGTTTCTATTCGTTCTGAGATAGTTGCAAACCCATCAACACTCCTCCACTTCTCCTCCCTCCCTCCCACTGACTCTGCCACAACTCCAATAACACCAACCATCTCCACCACTGGTACACTCTCCCTAACCTCTGGTGTCTTCGGAGATGCCGCAGTAGCACTTACTGACTCAACTATCTTCTTCACCCCATCCGTAGGAAACTTTGCAGAATCAGGTGACTTCACCTTCCGTTTCCGGTACAAAACAGACGGACGTTCCTACACTCCAGTTATCCATAATGGCTCTGCCGTTGACTATCTATACATACAAGCTGGAACTTACCGAATTGGTACTGGGAACTTTGACAACACCGATACAGGAGTGGTTGCGGCTTCTGCAAGTTTCGATGCTATCTCCTTAGAACGGAAGGACGGTATACTTTACTTGTATGTTAATGGAACACTTGTCGGTTCTCGTGCCTATACCCGTTTCATTACTAATGAACCTATCTTCATCGAACTACGCTTAACAACCATCGACGAGTTCGCCTACTTCCTCTCCACAGCCCTAACTGCTCCAGCCCCCAC
>CXWL01123481.1_pt1 | contig 30953 bp, 56 predicted proteins | sample 590931 | NCBI WGS metagenome assembly CXWL01 (sample SAMEA3498368, study PRJEB10139) | groundwater metagenome | biome: water well; material: biofilm material | place: Germany | collected 2015-04-27 | reverse complement strand
CCCTCAACCTGCCCCCGGTGCTTGGGGTTGGACAGGCCGGGGAGGTGCTTGAGCAGCCATTCCTTGGCGACGGTCTTAAAGGTGGGCGAGGTGGGCGGCAAGTCGGTTTGCGGCCCGGTTCTGCTGGCGGCGTGAGCTTTACGGGCATCCGGCAGACTGAGCTCCGGCCACTTCCCGTAGGTTTTAGTGCCCTGCTTGCCGTCTTTGGCGAAGTTCGCTCGCCAGCTCTTGCCACCGGCAGGCGTGACGAACAGGTAAAGCCCGCCACTGTCTGCCAGCTTGTAGCCCTTGTCTCGAGGCTTGGCGGCCTCGATCGCCTTGATGGTAAGCATGGTATCGCCCGGCTCTGTACCATGCTGGATACCATTCGCGGCGCCTGGCTGGCACGGGATGGGCATGGACAATTTGGGACGATTATGGACTACTCGCCAATGAAAAAGCCCCGGCAGTTAGACTGTGCGGGGCTTTTGTGGACTGCTATGGACAATCNNGGAGGGAGCGGTGAACTCAGCAAAATCAATAGCTTATTGCATGGATACCATGAATAATGCCATGAACGGCTATTCCAAAGTTTTTAAGGAGTGAGTGATGTCTGATGTGATGTTTTTTGGCGTTCTGCAAATGCCCTATGAAATGGCGATGGCTGACGAGATGTCGCGCCGGCAGTTTTACGGACGTGTGCAAGAGGCGCTTGAGCGGCTGCGGCGCGCGGAGGTGGACGCGGAGCGGTTCCGACTTGCCATCGAAAGCGAGGACAACTCCGACACGCTGCACTTTGCCGTTATCAACAACGCGCCTGACGGTGCCGCGATTCGGGCTGAATTCGACGCACAGATATGAACCCCGCCCTACTCCTAGCCCTGATGCTATCCCTGCCAGCAATGGCCGGCCAGCGATCAGCCGCTGAGGTGCTGGCGTTCAAGCGCGCCGTGCCCTGCCCTGCTACGGGTAAGCCGGAGCTGCGCTGTGAAAATCATCAAGTGGACCACATCGAGCCAATTTGTGCCGGTGGCGCGGATCACAGATCGAACATGCAGTACCTGACGATTCAGGAACACCGATGGAAGACTCGCACGGACGTTCGGGTTTGTCGGCAGTTGAGGAAAGAGTCCGCTAAACAAAGGAGTGAGTGATGGTTTTTTTGTTGCTTGTCTTGCTTTGCTTGGCCCTATGTCCTGCCATTTTGATGTGGCGCGAGAATGCGCGTGACATTGACGCTTATCGAAAATACCAACAAGCTCAGGACTCCCGCAGGGCGGAAAGAACACCGGCGGAGATTGAAGTGGACGCCAGAATTGGTGCCACGTTGCTGTGCGGTGACCCATACCCGCTCGGGATAACCGAAGGCGCCCAATGAAAGCCGCCCTACTCCTAGCCCTGATGCTATCCCTGCCAGCAATGGCCGGCCATGATTGCCGATATGTGGGATGACCCGTTTTGACTGCCCCCTACTCATCCGAATCCGCCAACACCACCGCAACAGGCTCCGGCGCAGGTTCGACATAGCTCAGCGTTCGGCGGATTTCGTCGCGCCCTGCTTCGCTGATGCAGTGGGCCAGATCGCCTTCAAGGAAGCGCACAAGCAGCCCATGAGGATCGCGCCTATCCGGACGCCTAGTAGCAGTCCTGCGATGAAGTCGGTCGGCATGTCAGCCCTTCACCGGCATAGAGTTATTCGGGTCGGCCTGCGCCTTGCCGCGAAACCAGCTCGCCACGCCGAGAATGGCGCCGATAGTCAGAACCACATCAGCGGACATCGTTACCGGGGCTTTACCGAACAACGGCAAGACCCACAGGGACAGGATGTAGCTGCCGAACACGAACCCGATGAAGGGGCGCCAGCTGTAGCTGGGCCAGCGTTCAGACGATGCCTCTGCCCGCATGGTCGCGTTGATGTCGGCGGCGTTCTGAACCGCCAAACGCTCAAGGTCTAAACCTGCATCGATGGCGTGTTTGCGCAGTTCGGCGTCAATCTCAGCCAGTCGGATACGACCCTCTGGCGTGCCGGCGAGGCCTGCTAATGCAGAGGTCACAGCGTCAGCGGTGTCGGCAGGGGCGCCGAGCTTGTCAGCCAGGAACTTGACGGCCATACCCGCCATGGGGCCGCCGAATAGTGTTGCAGCGGTTGGAGCGATTGCTTTGAGCCAGTCCATTTAAATCTCCAATAGGTCAGCAATACGGCGTGCCCAGCCGCGAGAGAATGAAGGCCAGTTTTTCAGGTCAGTCATGAAGCGGAGCCGGTTGGCGCTCATGCGCCGGATCACGGCGTCCGGGGGCGCGGCCCTGGCAGCGTTGAAAGTGATGGGGCCTACATGCCCGTCATCTGACACGCCAACGGCACGCTGTAGCCACTTGCCGGCCTGCGTGACGCCGCTATTCACGGCAGCATCAAAGACGTGATACCGGATGGCGGGCGGCAGGTCGTCGGCGCGCACCGTGTCCCAGTACTGTTTTTTGTATATCGCCTTCGCCATGTCAACGGGCAGCGACTTCATGGGGCCGGTGTAGCCGTTCTCACGTGCCACGTTGACGGTGACGCCCCACATGGTTTCGCCACCGGGATCGTCAGGGTGAAAGCTGTATGCGCCCTCATGGCCCAGCAGGCGCTCAAATGCGGCATCGAAGTTCATCAAACGCCGTCCTGCTTGAACACGTTCACCGGGAACTTTGCGTATTCGCCATCCTCAAAAATCACCAGCACTTCAGGCCCGAGGATGGTCCAGCAGGCTTCGAACGGCTTGCCCTTAAGCATGGCCGTCGCACGGAAGAACAGCGGGCGGTGCTGCTCTGGAATGCGCTTTTGAACCGACTCCGCACAAGGCGCAGCCATCAGGATCACGCTGTCGCCGCCGTTGCGGGCGGATACGCTTTGCGCTGATGCGGGCGTAAAAAAAGCCGCAGAAGCGGCCACTACCAAAGCAATAACGGTTTTCATGCGATGTTCCTGGTAATGAGTTTGAAAATCCAAGCCGCCATACCCAGCACAGCAGCCCCCAGCGTCAGCAGCCCCCACTTGAGCGCACTGTCCCGGTCCTTTTTCAGTGCCGCAATTTCGCGCTCAAGGACCTCCACCTTTTCCTCGTAGCGCTCACGCAGTTGTTCGACCTGTTGGCGGAGCAACTTGGTTTCATAAACGCGGATATCGTTCGTCAACCCCTGCGCGTCGTTGATTTGGTCTTGCGGTGTCATCGTCCGGTCCTTATTGGTGAATGCCTGCGGGGTCGAGAGCGTCCAGCTCCTGCCGTAACCGGAGGCAGAGCGCTGCGTGTTTTGTGTTGCCTGCGATGTGACGGCGAAGACGGCGTGTAACCGTCAGCTCCTGCGGCCACTCGCGCAGGATCAGGCTGGCGTGAACCACGTTGCACAGGCAGTCGAGCAGGTAGCCACGGATCAGGATGTAAGAGCCACAGACCGTTTGCAGCTTGGTCAACCCCACCGTGTCCCGAACGCGCTTGAAGTTCATGATGGCGGCGTAATCGGCGAGCAGCATCCCCGGCGCGCAGATCAGCAGCAGCACAAACAGCACCGCCTCGATGTAGAGCCAGATCATGGCGCCTCCATTGCACGAAATTGCAATTTCGCGGCCAGGGGCAGTAACACTACCGCCTGTGCGTAGGCTGTCTTCACGGCTAATTTCAACTCTGCATCATTGGCCGCCGCCACCACTGCGGGGGATGTCGGCAAGGCAATCAACGCCAACACTGCGGCATCACAGCCCAAAGCAGTCGCCGGGTCGCCAGCACGTTCAAACCGCGCAGCAATGCCGGTCAGGCGGTTTATGGTGGCCTCAAAGGTGGCGCGTACACCAACCAGTTCAGTCGCCTTCGTCAGCTCCCACGGAGGAATAAACGGCTCCGACTGCCGAGTCTCCCACTCAACATCACTAAGCACCACCGCACCCTCTGGCGCTTCTGAAATGGTCATGTCGTTCACCCATGTTCCGTTGAGAAAATATTTCATTTCTCATTCCTTATAAAAGATCAGTTCCGCATAAACCTCTACACCGCCATCGCTAACAGCAGAGCCAAGAGCGCCAACCGAAGCAAAGGCTGTAGTGATGTAGTGGGTAAGGCTGAAAACCTTTGTGCCAGTAATGGTGATCCGGGCACCGTTGATGGTGGACGCCGTAACCGACGTGTCGGTCGCCTCGGCATATTCCGAGGTTCCAAATACCGCAGTCGTGCCATCCGTCACATTGGTCAACCGCGCCCGGTGCTGGTTGGACCTCAGCGCTGGCGCCCTTGCAAACACTCGATAGCTACCCGCTGGAAGCGTTACCTGATTGGTGGCAAGTGATGCGCCAGTGATGGTGTTGGTCACTACCGTGTTCAGTGTCCGGATTTGGCTTCCTGCGCTGGAAGCCCCGCCCCCCGTACCGGACGCCTTTTCGTCACGGACGTGGATCATCTTGTTGCTTGACACACCCATGATTGAGCGTACCGAATCAGAATCCGGCAGAGATGTGTTTACAGCGGTAGTCAACCCGTAGTTGATCTGAGACAGCCCAGAATCGAGAACGCCGGAATCGTTAACAACTGTGACTGTGGTCAGCGCTCCGTATGCGCTTGCGGTGATTGTTGAGTAGATGGTTCCCGCTGTATTGGTTGTCTGTAGGCGGCGTCCAATATGAAAGGCTGAGGTCTGATCGCCAGCCAGCGTGAAACTGGTGGCGCTGACATAGGTTGGCGTGAGTCCTGATGCCTGCCACTGGCTGACCGATGTCGCGCCAGTGACTCCGGTAACGTCGTCTTGTTCGTCAATCACGACGCCAGCGGCATCGGTCCACACCAGTTTGTAGGCCAAGCCCGAGGTAAGCCAGATTTGCCCGTTGGTCGGCAGCCCCAGCGAATCCAGAATTATGGGGTTGGTCTGTGCCACAGCCCCGGTTGAATCGGTGTAGGTCGCCAGCGACGTGCTGGATCCGGCTGCGTAGCTGTAAATCTTGTGCCCGACAGCCAGCGCCGTGCCGGATGCGGAAAATTGCTGATTGCCCCATGGCGAAAACAACACGCTCATAGCTTGCCCCTAGTTCTGTAAAACAATGATTCGGAAGGATTGCGAGGCCGGATTGACAGACCCAACGCTGAAGTTCTTGGCGTAGACCGTGACGGTGTTGGCGGCGGTCACGGTGCCGGTGAAGATGACCCCGCTGACATCCGTCGTCGGCGCGACCTGCACCGCATCACCTAGTCGGGCGCCGGTCACAGTCACCGTCAAGGCGGATTGCGTCTGCGCTGCCGTGGCGCCAAAGTCCAGCGTGACGGTGACGTTGTAGCCCTTCTTCCAGTCCAACCCGAGAAAAACCTGCGTGAACCAGTTGGCCCAGCCGGGGCTGATGACGGGCGTGTTGAGCGGTTCACTGAGCGGCGGGCGGTTGTTCATTTGCCAACCTTCGCGTCAATCGAAGCACCGGCAATGACCACCTTCACCGGGTCGGTGATCCTGATCTTGAACACCCAATCTCTAGCCACGCCCAGCCGCCACCAGATCGCCCGCGTGAGAAACGCGCCAATCGCGCCAAGCGTCACCCACGCGCCATTGCTCCAGGTGTGGCCGTTGTCCTTGGAGAACTGCATCATTGCCTGCGGGTTGGCGCCTTGACCGGAAATCAACCCCACGCCGGTTTCAAAATCAACCTGCAACTTGCTGACCTTGAGCATGTCCAGGCCACTGTTGAAGTGCTTGCTGACAATCTCGCGTGCAATCAGGGTGCCGTTGTCGGCGTAGGTGTCGGCGTCTAGCGTGTAGATATTGCCGTTCGTGTAGTCGGCAATGCGCGGTTTGTTCAGGTAATCCAGGTGCAGTTCGCCCACATGCCGCGCACCGTCAAGGCCGGACTCCAGCTCGGTCCACATGCTGGTACTGGCGTCATACAGGTGCGACTTTCCGGCACTCGGGAAATTGAGGACAAGCATCGGATGCCCGCCCAGCATGTAGGCGTAGGCGGTAGCGTCGGACACGGAGCTGTAGTTGTTGATCTTGTAGTCCAACTCCTGGTCGCTGATCTTGCGCAGCGCGTGCCCCGCCATCTGCATCACTTGCACCTGGCCCATGCGGTTCTTGAACAGGCCCGCCAGGCTGTCGTTGTACTTGACCAGGGACCAAGGCGCAGCCAAGCCAAATTCAAGCGTAGAGCCGCGCTGGTTGGAGTAGGGAAAGTCCTGCGCCCCGGTGTTGCCCCAAAACTCCACCGTTTCGGAGCCGGCCAACACCAGCTCGCCGTGATCCGCCACCACCCGCGATAGTCCATCCGGGTTGCTTTCCGCCGTGGCGAATTCCAGCGCGTCCAGCGTCTGGAAGGCATAGGCAGAGGTTTTCTGGAACTTGGCGTCCGCGTAGGCAAACAGCCCGTAACCGTCCTGAAACGTCACATCAATCGGTGTGCCGATCACGTTGGCGGTGACGGTTGCCAGTGTCGTCGTGGCGATGGTGTAGTTGTAGAAACCGGCAAACGTGCCGTCAACAATGGCAATCTGTGTGCCGTTGTAAGCCATCTGCACCCGACCCGATGTGCTGGTGAGCGTGCCCCGGTTGGTCTTGACGCCTGCGTTGTTGACTTCCCAAAACACGCCACGATGCACGGCATAGATGAAGTCCCCGACTGCGATCCAGCCGCGAATCGGGGTATCCCCAAAACTGGTGAAAAGTAACAAGCCCGGTGTGCCGTAGTACACAACCCGCGACTTTTCAGCGTCGGCGATGATTTCAGCGTACAGGTTCAGGTGCCGTTGGGACGTGACTGTGCTGGATTTCCCTTGTTGATTGACTCCAAAGAGGGAAACAATGGGCATGGTTGTCCTGGAATGAAAAAAGCCCCACCAGTTGCCCGGTGAGGCTTAGAATTGAGTCCCTTCAACAAGGACAAGGAATAATCAATGGATGACGTCTGGATTCGTGGTCTTGCGGGCGCTGTCGGGGTCGCGTTTTGGGCCTATATATGGGCTTTATCGGACCGAATAGCCGAGCGCCGCGCCCGCCGCAACGGGAGCCGGNNAACGGGAGCCGGCCCCATCAGCCGAGCCAGTTTGTTTACAGTCTCGGCGTCAAGCTGGGTCGCCTGTTTCGGAAGCGCAGCAGCTAAGGCGTTCGTTGTCGCCGCACGGTCCTTGAAGGCACCAATTGGCTTGATGACAAAATCATTGATATAGGGCGCGCCTTTCACAGTGCCGCCGATCTTGCCCAACATACTCGCCACCATCGCCCCGGTGTTGGAGTTGTTCACCGACGAGCCTGCAGGTTGCTGCTGGATATAGGCCATCACCCGACCAATGGCAAACAAATCATCCGTCTGTTCCGGCCCAAGCAACGCGGCCAGCTTATTGCGGCCAATGTTGTTCAGTTCGGTATTAAACGAAGCCTGACGGCCAGCGCTGTCCCCTGCGGCGTTCGCCCCGAAGGCCTTTGTCTCCAGATACTTCATCATCTGCTGCTGCATGGTCTTTTGACCCTCTGGCCCCACCAGCTCCGCCAGCGCGTTGATTTCTCGCACCTTGCCATTGATAACGAACTTTTTAACGAAGTCGTCAGGCTCCACCGAATTGATGGCGGCCTTCAGGGCCGGCGTGCTGTCGATGGTCGAAAACCGCTTAGCAGCCGCCGCACGCGCATCCTGGGCCAGCTTTGCGGCATCCCCGGCGCCGGTATCTGCAACCTCAGTGATTGCCTTTTGCACATGGCCGCGCAGCTCATTGAGCGCTGTGGCTTGTGCCTTGTCGGCTGGGTTGTAATTCTTGTTGATCGTCTTGATGAGGTTTTCGGCATCATCAATACTCAGCAGTTTTGCTTGCTTGCCGGTCAACAACCCCAATTCCTCAAACTGCCCTCGCACGGCGCCCGGGATGGTTGCGCCGAAGTCGCGCAGCGTCTTGGTGTAGTCCTGCGCCAGCCCCTGCAAGGGAACCTCAAGGTCTTTGCCGGTGCTGTCCTTGAATGCCTTGTAAGCGGCACGGACCCCGCCCGTCATTTCTGCGTCCTTGGCTTGCAAGTTTTCCACCAGCCCACGCCCCGCCTCGTAGGGATTCTGCGCACCGGCAGAGCCTTGCCGAAACTTGGATGCGATTGTTGACGCTTGCTGATTCAGCCGATTGGCAATAGGCTCGCCTACGCCCTGAACGCCTCGCAGGTTCAACTCTTTGGTGAACTGGGCGGGGTCGCGGGTGAGTTGCCCAAGCAGTGGATCAACTCCAACACGCTCAAAGTCCAGTTTTCGCAGCAAGGCCGGGGCATTGATTTCCTGCCCGGACCTCATGGCCTGGTTGACCTCTGTGGTGAGCTGGTCCATCACCCGTTTAGGGATCTGACCCACGTCAATATCATCCCGAGCAAGCGATGTCTTGATTTCGTAGGCAATCGCCTCCGGCGTCTTTGTGATGGCGCCGTTCCGGAGCTTGTCGCGAACCATGCGGGCGAGCGAGTCGGCGGTTTTCGTCAGGACTGGCGTAAGGACGCCACCAGCCAAGGCGCCGACGCCGATTTGGGCGGCTTTCTCGCCCGCGAAGTTGTCCGACATGACGGGCTGAGTTGCGGCACCAGCGGCCCCGCTTACTGCGCCCTTTGCCGCCAATTTACCGACAGATTCACCAATCTTGCCAACGGGGACAACCTTGCCAACCGCCACATTTACAGGGCTTGCCACGTTTCCAGCAAAACGGGCCACATCGGCGCCGTCCTGTCCGGCCGCCTTGCGCGCTTGTTCATACTCGGTATTGCTGTCCCGAATGTCTCCGGTTAGCTGCTTGGATGTGGCGCCCTTGATGCCCAGAACATCGCCTAGAAACGTGCCTTCGCCGCCGACAAAATCAGCCGCTTTATTAACAGCATTCGACACGCCGGCAGGCATAACTCGCTCAAGCAGTTGCGCGGCGCCGTCGATGGGGTCTTTCATACCCTTTGCAAACCGCATAGGAGCGCTGGACAACAGCTTCTGGCGGTCTGTCGGGTCTGGCTTGGTGTCGGCACCCAGCCACTCGGCAGGCACGGCCATGCCGTTCCCCTTGAGCTTGGTCACCAGATCGGCCTTAGAGGTGCCATCCGGGACGTTTTTGATGATCGTGCCATCAGGTAGGCGAACGTCCATTATTTGAGGCTCCCGAAGTCAACCACGCCGCCAGGAGGGGGCGACCACGAACCGGAGGCGCCATTGTTTTTGCTAGAACCCTCGGGCATTCCCGCGTATTTTTCGTTCAGCTTGCGGATAATGCTGGATGCCGCCTGTCGTTGCGCAACCGGGATTGTGGCGTCGCCAACTTGGCCGGCCATTTCGCGGTAAAGCAAAACGTCCTTGTCCGACTGCGGGCCAGACATTTTGGGCATCTTGGATACCAGAGCGCCCTGCAGCGCCTTAAGTTGCGCGACAGTCTTGGCGCCTTCGGTAGATTTCCCAATAGACCCGGCAACCGCATCAGCCGCAACGCCCGCATAACTACCTGTGGACTTAGGCAAAAGGACATCCACCTCATCAAGCAGACCCAGCACGTCTTTGGCATCACTGACCTTGGCAACCCCTGCCGCGTTGACTTTAAGGTCTGCTGGACCGCCCGGGATGGCCTCAAGCCCGCCGTTTGCCGTGGCGCGGTAGCCTGGCGGTATCTTGCCGGACTGATTCGCCTCACGCGAGCGCGCATCTGTCATGTTCTGCCCGCGGATCGTCGCGCCAACCGTCGCCGCGTTGTTGGCGCGAGAGGTCTGAGCCGACAACATCGCATCAGCTTTGGGTGTCGTGTACTCCATCGCCTTCCACTTCTGCTCAAGCTGATCTTTTACGCTCAGGGCCTGATCGCGCTTTTGGGCAACCAGTACGGGGTCGTACTGCGCCGGCATCTTGGCGCCAGCCTCGGGTCCGAACATTTGCACAGCTTGCTCCCGGGCAGCGTCCCAGCTTGCCTGATCTTTTGCGCCGGTCAGGATCTGTCCCATCGCTTCGAGTTGTTTCAGGTGCGCTTCAACCTTGGCTTTCTGCGTGTCTGCCGCCGCCTTGTCCTGGTCGGCAAACCCCTTTTGCACTGTGGGCAGCTTTGCGCCCTGCCCGCCTTGAGCCAGTGCGCCATAGAGCTTGTTTCGGTCAATCGCGCCCGTGGTAGGGTCTGTCGCGGCCTTGTAGGCATTGGCAAGCGCAGTCTGTCCGTCAGACTCGCGCTGCTTCTCTCCGTACATCAGATCAGCGAGCCGGTTTTGATTCTGCGCGCCCTGGATCTGCTGAATTTGCGCGAACTGTTCAAGCTGGTTTGGTGCTTGAGGTGCGCGGATGGCGCCGTAAATGGAAGCGTCTACAGCCATGATTAAAGTCCAATCGATGCGTTGTAACCGGGGTAAGGCTCAGAGGCGACATAACCGCCGCCGCTGGCCCCGCGATTGGTCAGCGAGTTAATCAGCTTGTTGGTCTGGTAGCCCGACATGGCGCCATTGAGTCCACCCGACCAGGCGTTGCCCTGCGCAATCTCGGAGGCGCCGCGTGCGCTGCCCATCCCGGTCTGATTCGCCGCCACACCGCCCGCCGTCGCCTGCCCAGCGCTGGAAACAGTTCCCGCTGCTTGCTGGCCGGAATTCGACGTGCCCGACAACATGCCGTAAATCTGGTTTTGCCGCTGGCTGTAGCGGTCAGCGGCGCCTGCGGTTTTACCCGTGGCGTAGTTGTTGCCGAAACGTGTCAGGGCCTTCAGGGTTGCGCCGGACAGCATCGAGCCGGTCGCAGAGGCTATGTTGTTGATCCCCTTGGCGCCCTCATCCAGACCCCACTGCAGGCCGTTTTGGTACGGCAGGTCTTTTGCCAGATCAGCCGCACCGAACTGACGCGTCAACATACCGAAATTCGGGTCGCTTTGCGCCGTTTCCTGCCCGGCCTGCTGCTGGGTCATGGCCTGCTGGATAGCGTTGTTCAGTCCTACTTCATCAATTTGCGATATAGAACCTGTCCCACCAGTCGTTGGCGCTTCCCCGCCATAAGGCCCTTCGGTGCCGTCGGTATACACGGCGTATTGCCCGGTATCGTCGGCGCGGTTGTAGGCGAGCTGTTTCTGAGTCCCAGCGTTGCCGGCCACTTGCTTTGTGAATTGAGGCAGGAACTGCGCCCGGTACTGCTCGGCGGTCATGCCCGCGCCGGCACCAGCATTCGATAATCCAAGATATGTTGCCAGTTTGTTATTCGCGGCGGCGCCCGTGCCCATGTAGCCCGCGAAGTCCTTGCGCGTCTGGTCGTAATTGGCCTGAAGCGTAGCGTTGGCCTCGCCCGCACCTTGGGCTTGCGCGCCCTCGGCAGATTTGGCGCTGTCGCCGGCCATCATTCCGCCGATGACTGGTGCCGCAACTGTTGCAGCGGCGCCTATAAGGCTGATGGCGCCGGCAGATAATCCTAATGACATGATGCCTCCAGTTCTTTGGCACGGTTCACGGCCAGTTGCTTGTTCGTGCTGCCGCCGATCAGGTCGGAGGCTTGGGACTCGCTCAGTCGTTCAACCAGCTTGTCGGTGTTCGTTTCGTTGTCGGGGTTTGGGAAGTAATTCGTCCAAACACACTCTTCCAGAGCGGTCGCGCTGTTCTTGTCGCCGGGCAGCACGGTTAACTTGTGCGGGGCGGAAATCTCTACCGGGCCGTGTGCGGTCGCCAGCACCATACGGCCCTTGGACAGCTCGGCTAGGTTTTGCGTCTTGTGGACGGCACCGATCAGCACCGTGCCGGCTGGGATGGTGATTTCACGGGCGCACATCCCCGGGGCAAAGAACCACCTCACCGGGCAATCAACCTGCGGAATTTGATCCACTTCCGCGTGCAAACGGTCCACCCTGGCCCGGTGAAAACCGAAGCCGCGCCCGTAGGTGATCTTCATTGGTTGCTCAGGATGTTGATGCGCCCGTTGTTGTTGCTGTTCTGCGGGCCTGCGTAAGCAAGACCAGGCACAACGACATTGGCGCGCTTGAGACTTCTGCGGATGGCAAGGGCTGTTTTCAGCGTCAGCGGCGACAGCTCCATGTCGTACATTGGCGCCAGCTCTTCGGCCAGCGAGTACATCAAGGCTTTGCGGTAGCCTTGCGGCAGGCTGTAGGCCGTGTCAAGATCGGCAAACTCGGTGAGTTGCGACATGACCTGCAAGTGGTACTCGTTGGCGCTTGGGACGGGCCACACGTACACCGCGCCGGTCGGGGAATCTCCGGTGTAGTACAGCACTTCGGGATAGTCACCGGACACGGTTTTCAGGCCGATGCTGTTGTATTCATCCACATCAATGATGCGCAGCGGGTAATCAATCCCGCTTCGGCGGTAAAACGCCGACTCGATGCGGATGGGCCGGACCGTGTTGATCGTCATGGCTGGGCCAATCGTGGCCGATGCGCCCGAGAACGTCGCAACTACGTCTGTGATCGTGTAAATGTAGAGCCGGTCCACGTTCCAGCCGTCCACCAGGTTGTTAAGCATGACCAGCCCGTCATCGGCTGAGGCGGCGCTCATGGTTTCCAGCGGCGACAGGATGCCGGCCAGCTTCAAAGCGCCTTGGATGGTGGAACGGGCGGTCACGGTCATAGTCAGGCCTGTTCGACTTCGGAAGCCAGGCGCGCATCAGACCAGCGCTTATCAACCTTCAGCCCTTTTTCTGCAGCCGCCGCCAGCAGTGCTTCTCGGTCATAGGTCGGTTCTTTGGACTTGCCCTCTTTGGGAATGTCCGCAGGGCTTTCGTACCAATCACCCTCAAGGGCCGCATGTTCGTCCTCATTGGCGACCATCAACGAGCGCTCGGAGCTGTACAGCCACTTGGGGTAGTGTTGTTTGTCGCTCATGATGGAATGCCTCCGTACAGGTCAGACTCGGGCCGCATGATGACCAGCTTGAAATTGCCGGAAGCCGCGTCGATGGGGGCCGCGGTCGGGTTGACAAACGTCACGCTGACGATGTTGGCCGACTTGACGCGATAACCCGACACACCCAGGCCAGCGGTGGCGGTGGTCATGCCGAAGTAAACGATCAGATCACCCGGTAGCACTCCGGGAACGGTGAAATCCTGCTCTGCCGCCGTGATGGTGGCGACGGAAGCCGGATTGAGGGTCAGACTCACGGCGAAAATTCCGCCGATGTTGCCGTCAATAATGCCTTGCATAGTTGTTTCCTTGTTGAGTTGAGAAACAGGGGGCCGAAGCCCCCCGCTTATGCTTAGCCCGTGACGCGAACCGCCCACTCGGGACGCAGCGCACCAAAACCAGCCATCAAGTCGAACCGGCTGATCCGCTTGTTGTTGGTAATGTCGTAACCGCGCACGAAGCGCAGGTTGACACCCTCGTAGGTGATCTGCTCAGCCATGTCCATCCCGTTCGGAACATCCATCGCGACGGTGACCATCGTGAAGGCGTCCTTGTGGAAGATCATGTTTTGCGGGTAGGCGGTCGAAGCCGTACCCGTGACCACAGTCACAGCAGCATTGTCGGCAGGCAGGGCGCTGACGTTCTGGTAAGCACCAGCGGCGATGATGGCCGGCGACAGGATCAGCGTGCCGGCACCGCCAGCGGTCGAGGACACGTCTGCCGTGACCACGAACTGCTTGAGGTAGGGCAGGACGTTCTTGTTCTCCAGGTTCACCGCGTAGACACCGGCCAGCGTCACCACATCGCCCTTTTTCAGACGCGAGGCAGCGGCAGCGGTCCAGCCCTTGGTCAGCAGCGAGGTCGTTGCAGCGTAGGGATTTTCCGTGGCAACCGCAGTCGTGGTGCCCTGCGAAGCGCCGTCAACCAGCGGCGTGCCACCCAGCGGGCCGACCGTGTGCGTTGGCACGTTCTGGCTCATCTGGAAGTCCATGCCCAGGTTGGTTTGCAGCAGGCCGGTCTTGGTCTGCTTGCCGATGATGCCGCCATCGTTCAGCAAGCCCTTCAGGCCGTCCACCATGTAAGCCATCGCCAGCGGGTTCAGGGACGCAGTGCGCAGACCATCACGCGGGCAGGCCACATCGTCCAGAATGGCAGCGGCCTTGAGCATCGACAGGGCGGTGCTTGGGGTTGTGCCAGCAGTACCGGACCAGTTCGCCACCGACTGGTAAAAGCGGGTAGCGATGCGGGTATCCAGTTCGGTCGCCAGGCGTTTGCCAGCAGGCATCATGTAACGCTTGCTGAAATCGTCAACGGACAGGGTGCGGTCGAACTCGGTGAAGTCGAAGTCGATGCCGAATTCAGGCTCCACCGTGACGGCCACGCTGGTTTCGTTCACGTCCTGCAGCGATGCGGTGGCACCGTCACGAACGCGGAACTGCACCGGGCGACGTGGGTACACGGTCGCACCGGCTTTCATGCCCTTCTTGGCGAATTCGTCGTTGAACTCGGTGTTGATCGCGCCCAGGAACGCCGATTCGTTGTGCAGAACCTGCATCGTCTTGTTCAGAATGACGGTGCTGGTGATGAGGTTATCAGCCATGATTTACTTACTTTCTGGCGCGTTGCGCCAACAATTTTTCGTTCTCATACGCGATCCACCTGGCCGTGTCTTTCGGGTCAGGCGCGGAATTGCTCCCGCCCCCGGTCTTGACCGGCTGCGGTGGTTTCGGCGCATTGCTTGTTTGGGGTTTCGCCTCTTCGCCCATTTCTCTTTCGAGTTGGGCAACGCGGCGGATCTGACGGGATGGCGATAGCTCGGCGATTTCGGCGGCGAGGTCGGGCTTGTCGGCGAGGTAAATAATCAGCTTGTGCGGCTCATCCGCATCCAAGATGGCCGAGAAAACCGGCGTCGGTTTACCTTTGGCGTCGAAGGCTGATCCGATTTCCTCGGACAGCGATTTCAGCGACTCGGTGAACTGCTTGCTGGCCTTGCTGCCCTTGTCAAACACCTCGTTGCAGCGGTCGTTGAACTGCTTGACTTCCAGCAGCTCGCGGGCGCGTGCTTCGGCTCGCGTTTCTACGTCATCGTTCGTCAGTGGATGGTCGTCGTCGCTCTGCTTCGGTTGTCGGAGTTGGTCGTTCTCGGCGCGAAGTTGGTACTTCTCGCGGGTGAGTCGATCAATCCGGCGTTGCAAGGCTTTGGCCGCTTTGTCAGCGTCCGAGGCTTTTTCATCGGCAGGGGGTTGAGTCTCATCAGTCAGCGGTGCGACGGCTGGGGTTTCAATCGCGGGGTCACCCGATACAACTTCGGGAGTAGTGTTCTCAAGGGTCATAGCGTCCTGCTAAGTTGGTTCATCGCCAAAACCGGGCGAAGGCGGGGGAAACTGGTTTTGTTCAGGCGTAAAAAAACCCGCGTCTGCGGGTTCTTGGGGTTGTTGCATCGCCGGGTCGGGCGGCGGCATTGGTTCGTCGGGCATCTGCTCGGGAATGCCCATGCTTTCGCTCGGAGGCTGTCCAGGATCGGGTTGTTCCATCGCTTCGCGCTTGGTTTCTTGCGCCAGGCCCTGCACTTCGACAGGGTTCAGCAACGGGCCAACAACGGAAAGGCGTTTTGTGATGGCGTCGTAAGCCTTGGTATTGGCTTCGATGCGCTTGATCTCTAGTTCCGCCATCGCTGCGTCTTTGTCGCCCTCCAGCTTGTCCACCTCGTTGCCAGCATTCGCCAGTGCTTCGGCCATCTGCTGCATCTGCTGCTGGACCTGCTCCATCTGCGCCTTCATGCTGGCGACGACCGCTTGAGCCTCGGGCGGGAGTTTGTTGTCCTCCTGCTCCATCGCCTGCACTTGCGGCGGGGCCAGCGTCAGCAGCAGTTTTGCCACCTTGTCAGCATCCGGCCAATCCTGCATACGCGCCCAGGTTGGGCCAAGCACACTCATCAGCTCCGGACTCTTGCTGACGATTTCGGTCAGGGCTTCGCTGGCTTCCTGGCGCATCGTGGCGTAAGCTGGGCCTGCTTTGACGCGCACGTCATAGGTGCCAGAGGCTGGGTTAATCACCGGCTTGTCGCCCGCGTGGTTGCTTTCGGCTTTCGGGTTGATCTGCACCACCTTGGCATCACCGTTCAGGCCAAGAATCCGCGTCTCGCGCTTGGTGTTGTAGTAGCGCGGGATCATGTTCACGACGATGCGCCCGACATGCTCGATGGACCGGCGCTGGTTGTCCACAAAGTGGTAAGTTGCCGTGTCACCCTCGCGCTGGTCCTGCATCTTGGCGCGGCCAGACGTCGCATTGCTCGGGGCGCCCAGGTTGCTCTTGTACATTCCGATAGCCGCCTGCATGTCGTCGCTCGCCATCTGCGCGCCCTGCACAAAGGCGGCGGGTATTTGCGGCGGGGCCAGGCGCTGCGGGGCAGGCAGTGGCCGGCCTTCACCGTCCAGCGCGTTGTATGGCAGGTAAGCAGCGTTTGAGGTGTTGGCGGCGCGCCATTCGTTCTCAAAGCTCTCCACCGACTCAAACGGCAGGATAAACGGCGCTTTCGGCTGCATCGAAATCATCTCGATCTGTGCGCTGCGCTCGTAGTTCTTGGCCCGCTGGCCGTCCATCAATTGCCGGGTCAGGCCGCACACGTAACGCTTGCCGTCGATCCATAGCACGTTGCCATAAACAGGAACCAGCGGCACCCACTGGCACAGCACAATGGTTTCTTCCAGAATGTCGTCGCCGGTCATCAGGCACCATTCAACGGTGCGATCCTCGGCCATGTACTGCGCTGTGACTTGAGGCTGAAAGCCCAGCTCGTTCGCTTCGGACCAGTAGCTGTCCTCGGTCAGCGTCTTGCTAGAGCCATCAGGCAGCATCACGTCCAGGCGGTTGCTTTTCGCGGTCTTGAGCTTGTAATACTCGCAAATGCGGATGGCGTTGTCGCTAAACCAGCCCTTGTTTGCGCCCTGCCATGAGGTTTGGCCCGCCTTCTTGCCGTAGGCTTTCTCAAAGGCGCGCTTGCTCATCATGGTTTCAACAAAACCATCTTCCGCATCAGAGCCATCTGGCTCGATAGACTCGGGAGACAACATGCACGACAACGCATCCTGCACACTCTTGATGCGCAGTTCTTGCTCGTTCAGGCGGGGGTTTGTGACCTCAGGCGTGATGCGAATCCAGCCGGCACCGCAACGGGCGGCGTGTTCAATGGCGGTGTCGTAGGCAATCGAGGCGCGTGAGGTGTACTCAATCTGCCGGATCATGCCCTCGATGCTCTGCGCGGTCTGAATGTCGGCGCCGCTGTCCACCGGCAGCACCTGAATGCCTGGCTTGTTCTGCCGTGCATCGTTGACCACCTGATTGATGTACTGGTTGGTATGGTCAAACGTCAGGCACGGACGCGCCCCGCCCGGCGCATTCTCACGGGCCTGCCGCACTTTGTCGTCCCACTGCTTGGGGTCGGCGGGGTTGCTGAAACGCAGGTCCTCCAGCATCCGCTTGCGCTGCTCGGAAAAGTGGTCCGAGAAGTCGTCATACCGCTCGCGGTAGGACTGGAGCTTGTCTTGTGTCATCAGGCGTAGTAGCTGACGTTCAGGACGGCAGAGGCAGCGGCTTCAATGAACCGAATGCGGGTCAGCTCGCCGTCATAGTCGATGCCAGCACCAGCGGCCAGCGTCATGCCTATGGTGGTCGTCGGGTTCGTGCCATCATCACGCCAACGCACGGCTTGAGTCGTGGCCTCGATGCGGCACATGCGCGCACCAGCTGGCACGGTCAAACCCTTGACGGCGCTCAAGCCGGTGATCTGCTCAAAGCCCTTGTTTTCCGTCTGTTCTTTCTTTTGCATGTCAGTCCTTAAGCGGCCATCCAGCCGATGTTTTGTTGCAGTTCAGGGGTTTGGCGTGCTTGCCGTTTGTTGGCAATAGCCCGTCGCGCCCCCTCGCAGGCGTAGCGCAGGGCGTCTATCAAGTGGTTGTCTTTGTCGGCCAGGATCGGCAGCACCAGCCCGGTTAACGGGTCGGTCTTGTAGCTGTACAGCGTCAGCTCGTCTATCAGGTGCTTGCAGCGCGGGTGAACGATGATGTCGAAGCTCTTGAGGAACTCGACACCCTCTTCCAGTGACTTGGCGCCCTTGACCGCGCTCAGGATCTTGGGGAAGCCGTTCTTTCGCATGTGGCTGATGGTCTCGGGCCGCGCTGAGTCGGCAACGATGGGCCACTTCTCAGCATCAGGCACCGACATGAACAGCTCGGGCAGGCTGACAATCTCGCAGCCCACCATGTAAGCCTCGTGATCCACATAAAGGCGGTTGCCTTCTATGTCGCAGCGCACCAACACGCTCGGGTCCACACTGAACCCCCAGTCCGCGCCAAGCCTGTGAATCGTTCCTGGTGATCGCTCAAACTCTTGCACCGTCCAGTTACGAAACACACGGGCTTCGCTGTTGCGCTGGTACTCACCCAGCCAGACGTGCGCGTATTTGTCCGGGTCGCGGCGCCTGTCATACTCCATCTCTGCCAGAAGTTCAGCCGGCAACCACGGGTTGTCCATGTAGTTGGCCTGCACCACTACAGCGCCGGGCGGCAAATGCTCACCCCTCAACAGCGCATCAATCGGGTCTGTCGCCTTGCGCGGGTTCCAGCCAAACCACAACTGCGAGTGCGGCTTGCGGATCGTCGGCCTAAGCAGCGTCAGGCTTTTGTCGCTGGCGTTCTGCGCCTCTTCAAACCACGCCCTGTCAAAGCCCTCCAGCGACTTGATCGACTCACTAGTGTGGTTCTGCATACCCTCGAAAATCGTCACGCCACCCGCTTTAGACAGGATTCGCCTGTCCTGAACCTCAAAGTAAGCGCCTGCGTTGTAGTGCTCGATCTTGCTTTCCAGCAGCTTCTTAACCGAGAACTCAAGGGATTTCAGCGTCTCGCGCAAGCAAACAAAGTCCAGCTTACGGCTTACGCTTTCTTCAAGCCACAGATCCGCAAAGAACTGGCTCTTGCCTGAGCCTCGGCCACCATGAACGCCTTTGTACCGTGCGGGGTGAAGTAGCGGCTCATAAACCTCAGCCGTTTGAATGCTTAGAACCGCAGCCACTTAGACCACCACGACACCTTTTCGTCTGGTTCGCTCCAAGTAATTACCGACCCCAAGTCCTCCCACTCAGAAATCAGGGTGATGGCCCCACTTAAATCGCGCTCGATCCTGCGGGACTGACTTTTTAGCCCATTGGTGATGGGCACATGCCTGATTTGCGGCTCGACCGTTCCGTACTTGATGTTCAGCACAAATTCAGCGGTCATGGTTTCACAATCCGGCGCTCGATCACTGTGAACGCGTGTTCGCCGTTCTCGCCCGGCCCCTGGATGGTCATGGGTAAGACCTTGCCTATCAAACTCAGGAACGCCGAAGCGGTGCGCGGGTCGTTGGCCTTGCTCACCAGGTAATTAACCCCGCCAGCGTCGTCCAGCGCCTCAAGGATCATCTCTTTGAGTTGCGCGGTTACTTTGTTCGGAGTGCCCTTCGGACGGCCTGGACCCTTTTCCTTGCCTTTTTTAAATTGCGTTGTGGTTGCCATGGGTTAAACCCCGCGACGGGCTCCTGTTTGCGCAAACATGCGGAATCGCCGCAAGTCGATGTAAAAAAGCCCCCGGGCCGATGGTCAGCGCGGGGGTTAAGGCTGGCGATGTGCCAGACCAAGGAGAAAAGGGGCGGGAACACGTCCGCTATCGAGGTTGCAGCCTAGTGCTACGCGAGCGGCGGCGCATGATTACGGGCGAGGACGTGTTCCGGCTTTGGGTTGCGCTTGTGGGCGCGGAATGCAAAAAAACCCCGGCGCGTTGCTGCGACGAGGCTAAATTTAGAGACAGCTACGCCGTCCGATGAATAGATTAACCGTCATAAGCCCGCCATGCAATAGCACTAGGTCGCGCACACAAACCTAGTCACATCATGCCCGCCGCCATAAGCCGCCGCGTCAGGATGTTCCGCGCCTCCATCACGACCACGGCCCGCTCCTCCCTGTCTGCTGGCAAGCGGGGGCTTATCCATACACTGCGCCCGGTGTAGCAGTTGCGCGCCAAGACGTGGATTGCCGCCCGGTGCGGGTCTTGCATTTCACTCACATGGAAGTCCAGGGCTTTCATCTGAGCGCCATTTACTGCATCGTCGGCAATGTCACTGGTGTTGTCCCACCCCTTGGGGCTGACGGCATTACGGAACATTGGATCGGCCCCGCTTACCGGAACAGGGCTGAAATGCTTGCAGTGGTGGTGCCACCGCGACAAAAGGTCATCAAGTATTGCGCTGCTGTCGTTGTGCATCATGTTGGCCTCTTTGGGTTAATCTGGCATCGGCGCGTCTTCTGGAACTTCCACGGCGACATAAACGGCGGCGTATTTCCAACGCCCGGAAATCGCTGGTCTCCACCTGTCTATGTAAACGTCAGGCATCTTTTCTATCGCCTGCAGGATGTTGCCGTGGGGCTTTCGGACTATCCGGGCGATTTCTGTGAGGGTTCGCCCATCCGGCGCTTGTCGGAGGGCCTCGCGTACTGCTGTTCTGCTCATTCGTGGTTCTTTTTCATTTGGCCTCGGATGCCTCGTGGCGGCTCATATCAAAAAGCCGCGCTCTTGCATAAAGTCAATCGGGTGTTTGGCGTGCTTTTGGTGGTTGCAACGCTGACGGAGAAGCTGCATGTTGTCGTCAGTATTCGAGCCACCCAAAGCAAGCGGCATGATGTGATCGAGTTGATAGTCATCACCCAACGGTTGCTTGCAACATGCGCACTTGCCTTTTTGTAGCTTGAATAACCTGGCCGCTATATCCTTGGATATACTGCCGCCGTTTTCACGCTTGCGAGCGCGGCGGTTTTGACAATAAATGCGGGAGGCCTCCGGGTTGGCGGCATTCCAGGCTGCGTTTTTCGCCTTTACCTTTTCTGGATTTGCGGCACGATATGCTGCGAGCCGCGCCTTCTCTNNCGGTAGGCGGCACGGTAGGCTGCGTCGGTAGCCTTCTTGCGTTCCGGGTTTGCTTTATCCCACGCCGCAGCGTTAGCCCTGCAGCGCTCTTGATTTGCGGACCGCCAAGCTGCAGCGTATATCCTCACACACACTTTGCACTCACCCTTTTTATTTCGCTCAGTCTCAGCTTGGCACTTCGGACAAAACTTGGTTTTAGAGTTGACAGTGCTCATCCCGCTTCTCCGGCTTTAATAACAAGTGCAGGCTCTGGAAACTTGGCGCGGATGGCTGCGTCGATTTGCTCGGCGATCAGGGCGACGAATTTGGCATCCCTTATTTCGTGCCAGTTCGGGTGAAATTCACCGAGGCTTTGCGTCTGTGCGTCGGCGTAGTCATCAGCCTCTTTCGCCAATCGTTCGATTTCTGGGGTCATGGCTTCACCACCAACTGCCAATTAATCCCGGCCCACGCCAGCGAGCAGCCATCAAGGCAGGAAAACAAAGCTGTTGCCCACATTGGCGACAAGATCACCACGACAAAGCAAAGGCAGAAAAATGCCATGGTCAGCCACTTACAAAAGTTCTTCATTCACTTCTCCCAAGTTAATAACAGTCGTATAGGTGGGGCGGCATGTGCGCGACAACGCACACAGGAAACGCTAATCCATGAGCATGTTGGCGAAAGGTTGACGAGGCAGCAGAACCCCGGCCCATGCGAATGCGACTGCTGTTGCCGCCCCGAAACTTCATAGACGGATCGCGCTGCGGATATCGCGCAAGCGGTCGATTGCCTCGGCGATGCGCTCGTTTTCGCCCATCAAAATCGCCTCCAGCTCGCAGGTTGATGGATTGCTAGCAATCGGCGCCCCGGAAACCTGTTTTGCCACCTCACGCGGATCACGGGAAAGCACAGGCATCAAAGGCTCAATCAGACTGTTAACGGTCTGCTCAAGATCGGCTAACAACTCCTGCTTGCGCTGTAGCCGTGTTTGCACTGGTGACGTGGGTGTTGTACCTTCAGCCTCCCCAGCCATTCCCAAGTTGCCGCCCATCATTGCGGCCCCACCGATATATCCGCGATTCACCTGAGTTGCAGTATTCATTTCCATCTTTTTCTCCTAGTTGTTGCGCCCACAAGCCGGGGCCGCGACGGCATCGTTATTGAGGCAACCCGCCGCAAGCGGTGTAAAACTCTTTCTGCAAGCCCGCGATCAATGCATCAGTCGTGGGTTGCATCCCGACCACCTCAGACACTGCGCCGATGATCCCGACGCGCTGCAAGGCTTGCAGCTCGACCAGCTCCAGCATCAGGCGCACGGAATAGGTGAAGCCGTCGCTTCCGGTGGCGGTGTAGGAGTAGCACTTCATGCCCAGCCCTCCACAATCATTTCCATCAGCTTGTCGGCTGTTTCCCGGCTCATGGTCGGCAGCACTACCTGCAACACACCATCCAAGGCGGCGCTGTAAAACACGTCAAATTCCTCTTGGGGCATCGCGTCATAGCTGATGGATTGCGGGATTGGCACGATTTCCCCGGTCCTTGGGTCAGTCGCTGGGTCAAAGTAACCAGCGGCCAACTTGACGGCAATCAACGCCTTGGGGATGGTGTTGTATGTCTCGCTGTTCTCCGTCACCAGATGCAGCAGGGCCATGAATTTCCGGTGGTGCGGGCCATTGCGGGGGCTAGACCACTCCATGCGCAGCCAGGCGCCCGGCTTCATGGTTTCCAGCTTTCGCTTGAACTTGGCCCACAGCTCCTGATCGGCGGGGGTGGACCCTCGCAAGCCTGCCGGGGATTTGATGAGTACAGCCTTCATGCTGGAAGCTCCCCGCCGAAGTAGCGCATAGGCAGCGGCACAAGCTCACTCGCCTGCACATAAGTCGCCTGCCCCAGCGGGTAGGGCTGCGTTGTGTCCAGTGGCGCGACCTTCACCAGGCCGGCGCCGGTTTCGAGCGCGAGGACTTCCCAGCCGTTGTGTTGGTAACGGTGGCCTTGTTTTGCGGTCATTGCTTTCCTCTCGCCAGTTCGTCGTTGTGCCACTGGATCAGGAACGTCTTGCGCATCAGGCGGCCAGTCTGTCCAGCTACCCAGATTCGCCAGCGATACCACTTCAGGACATGGGAGTTATGGAGGTTCATTCCGCCCTCGCTTTCAGTTCCCGCACCTTGGCGGCATAAGTTGCTTTGATCTGCTTGAGGTCTTCAATCGACCACTTGCGCGGCTCTTGGTCACACTCCAGCGCCTCGACGGCCTCAAGGCCAATGCGGGCGATCAAGCCCAGCCGGTAATCGACTACGTTTCCCGATGCGTAGCGGTTCTCCTGCTTGCTCTGTGCGTGGCAGTTGCGTTCGTCGAATCTCAGGTGTGGAGCNNACTCTTGGTCACACTCCAGCGCCTCGACGGCCTCAAGGCCAATGCGGGCAATCAGGCCAGCGCGAAAGGCTGCGCGAGTCGTGCCCCCGGGCCGGTTGCAGTTCTTGCGCTGCCCAAAGACGTTGCGCTCGTCAAACCGCAGATGTGGAGCGGATCCGCGTGACAGGTAGTGCCCGGCATCCATCGATCCGCCCGGTTTTTGTGGCTCAAACGGCTTGCCACAGCAGATGCAGAGCTGGCCGGCGTCCCTTGTGCGAACCCAGAGATTGAAGGACTTTTGAGCCTGCTCGATCCAGTAGCCGCGCCCTTTTGTTTCGATAATCTTCGCCCGCGTCTCACGCTTTTCCTTGACCTGGCGGACCTTCTCGGCCTTGATACGGGCTTTGGCCTGCTTTTCGCGCTGGATTGCCACCCACGGATCAATGCACTCAGGATGCAGGACGTGGCGAGCCATGTCGGCGGGTAGGCGGGCCTTGCAGTGCTTGCAGCGGTTTGGCTTGGTCTGGATCATGCAGAAACCCCAAACAAAGCCACGCCAGCGCCAAACATGGCTTCTTGGCATTCACGGCAGGCGTAGGTGTGGCCCTTCAGGATTGCGGTTGCGCCTTTTGCCCCGTCACCAGCCAGTCGCAGGGCATCAAGTTCGGCGTGTCCTGTTTGCTTGCAGATGGTTTTGCACTTGGTGTAATCCTCACCAGGCGAGCGCGGGCATACCGCCTGCGGGTTGTTGCACCAGTTTTCACCGGTCCACGACCGACCATCAGGGTGGATCAACGTCAAAAAGACGCGGGCTTTTGCGCAAGTCATGCGGCCACCTCCGTAGACGCAGACCGCGCAATATTCAGCAACAACTCGCGGAATGGGGGGGGAGTGTGAATCCTGGGTGTGCTGTTCGTGCCGCCTCCGCGTGCGCCGACTTCACCCAACCGCTTTGCGCGTTTAAGGCCCATGCGCTCCACTACAGCGGGGTCGTATTGCGCCTCGCTATGGCCCCAGTGCAGCTCCGGGAGGTCGGCAACGCCAGCCACATAAAGCAGCGTCGGCTTGCGGGCGTAGTGGCCGTATTTTCCCTGTTCGACACAGCAAGTCCAGCCGCCGTACAAGTCGGCTGCAATCCAGCCGCCAGCCCGGGCCGGCACATTCAGGCCAAAGTGCGGCCATGCGTGGCTTCCCCAGGGATGCTCCAGGACGCCGCCGAACTCGCGCACAGCATCAAGAGCCGCAGCGAAACACCCGGCGTCATCGCCTTTGACCTTGCGAACGCCTGTCAGCTTCACAGTGAGCGGCTGGCCGAACCACATCTTTCCCCAGCGTTGGCAGGGTGGGTGCGCGACCACGGGAAACGGGCCAGCGTATTTCCGGGCGTCCCGCACTTCGTCCCACGGGTCAACACCAGGCACACCGAAATAAGCGCCGGCAGATTCGACGTAAAGCGCGGAAATATTTGGGGCGTCGTATTTCATTTTTCAGCCTTCACAAAATCCTTGCAATTCCGCTCCCGCAGCCGCGAAAAATAAACGTAGTGCGGTTGCAGTGCGCAGCCGCTGAAGCCGTGTTTTGTCGTGTACATCGCTTGGCTGGCCTGCTTGTGGCGCTTGATGTGCTGGCACGTTGCGCAAGTTACGGTCATGCCTGCACCTCTGCCAGGCGCATCCCACGCGGGACCATGCACATGCCATCCACGGAGTACGTCAGATAGCGGGTTTTGGAATGCGGCTGCGTTTTAATCAACCCACGGCGGGCCATGTTTTGCAGCCCCCAAAAAGCATCCATGCTTTCAATGCCAACGATGCCAGCGACCTCAGCCGCCGTGAGTCTTTCGCCCGTAGTGAAAAGCAAGTCCCACATGGCGCGGTTTTTTTCGGTCAGCGGCTTCATGCTGTGGCTCCTTGTTTGAGTTTTGCCATCGCTTCGCGGACGGCGGCGGGCATCGGGACGGCGCGGGCGCGCTCGATGTCGAGCCGGGTTAGCTCGGGGTCGCGCTCTTGGCGGCTTGGGACGGTGGAAACGGCGCCAGATGGCATGGCTGTAGGTTTTTCATCAGTCCAGCGCCCATCGTTCAGCCATGTCGCCGGGTATGGGACGAACTTACCCCCCTCTTTCACCCAATCCTCGGTTGCCCGCTGCCATGCGATGGCCCCCAGTATCCGGTCAAGCAATGCCCGATCCGGCTTGCGCTTGAGAAAGGCTTTCAGCGCGTCGTCCTTGGCCTTCTTCTTCGGGTATGCGGTCCAGAATTCATCGAACAACAAAGCGCCGGATGGCGCGGCGGGTTTATCGACTTCGGATACGACTCCGGATACGGATACGGATACGCCTAAGTGCGCATCTGCTAGCAAATGATTGCAGGTGCTATCTGCTGCATCCACGCCGGGGTATTTGCTGGGGGATCGTTGCTGCTGCCCGAAGTTGAGAACTTCTAGATATTGCTTGCCTTGCACGGCGTAGTTAAGGATCAGTCCGGCAGTCTGGCACGCAGCCATCCAACGGGATATGTCCGTAACGCGCACAGCGTCGGTTTGCAATGGGTAGCAGCGCGCCCGCAGCAATTGAGGGTTTGCCTCATACCGTCCAAAGTCGTCCACGATTGACTGAAGGCGGCGATAAAACACCTCTTCGGCCCAATTGAGCTGCGCCATTTTCTCGCTGCTCAGGATGGCTTCACGGATGATCCGGTTAGGCACTGGCGCTCCACACAGCACACCCATCCCGGCGCCGGTCAGTTTTCGTCAGCCCGCACTCGCTTATGCGGCGCTGGACTTCGATGTAGTCAATGTCCGTTATGGCGGCCACGTCACGCGCCGTAAGCCCCCTTGGGTCGGATTTGACGCACTCGGTGATGGCTTTGCGCTCCCCATCAGCCTTGCGGCTTACAGCGGCCTTGGCAGCGGCTTTTGAGGTGTCGCTGTCGTGCCGGCGTGAGCGGGTTTCAGTGAATGTCATGCAGAGCTGGTTCATGCTGGCTCCTTTCGGGTGGCAGCCTCTTTTGCAGCCTTGATTTCGGCGCGGGTGGCAAGGCGTTTTGACCACCCCGACTTAATAAGCAGCGGCTCAGAGGCGCGCAACTTGGTAAGGTTGCGCTCGTAGTAGGTTTGGCGCGGGTTGCCATTCCATGAAACAACGGCAGTCCGGCTTTCAGCGTCAACACTGAAAACATGGACGTGCCACACACCAATAGTGCTTTGGGTTGTGTTGCCCATCCGCGTGCTATGCACGTCATAGAGGGTCATGCCGGGTTGAATCTTTTCAAACTTCATGCTAACTCTCCCCGCTCTGTAATGGTGTCGCCCTTGGCAGTAGCAGGCCGGGGCAGAGACTTGCGGGCTTCGACTACGAAGTGCTCGTTGCCGGGCCGGTCGCGGATTGGGTAGACGTTGCGTAAAAAGAAGCACGCATACATAGAAAACCCACCATCACGGCAATTGCGCCTAAATGGCCGTCCGCAACTGACAACGGCATAACCGTCACCTTCTTCTGGGTCAAAAAAGTCACCCTCAGGGGCTGCCCAAGCCGTATTTGACGGAACGCGCTCGATGATTTCAACGATTCTTCCGTTGTCTTCAATGTCACGAACAAGGCCACGAATAACAGCTAATTGCAGATTCATACCGTCCTCCGATCGATCTGCGCCTGAAACCCGGCGCCGGTGTATTGAAAATGCTGGTCTGCGTCGGCACGGGCTGACTGCATCCGATTGCCGGTGTACAGGCCGGTCGTCGTTGAGTTAACGAACGTCCGCGATGGCGTAGTGCCAGGTTTGCGCTTTTGGTCGCGGTACTCTTGCGCCAGTTTTGCGCGCTGGGCTGGTGAGCTTGTCATGGGGTGGCCTTTGCGATGGCGGCGCGGCCCGCGCCAAACTCAGCCTGAAAGCGCCACAAGCTTGGCTTGTCGCCATCATCCAAATCAACCAATGCTTGCAGAGCCGCTAGCAACTCGGCATTGACCGTATCCGCTGCGGCGGGCTGGGATAGGGCTGCACCACCGATAAAGGCGGCAAGCATTGCATGTGTGGCGTTCCAGAACCTTGCGTCTGGATTTTTGCTAAGCCAGGTCTCAAACTTCTCGCGCATCTGTTCGTCCATGTTTTGCTCCTTGGTTGGTTAGGCGGCGACCCGCAGATCACGAATCAGCCGCATCTCGACTTCACGCTCCCGGCGTGTCCGGTCCAGCTCTTCACGCAGCAGCCGGTTTTCTTTTTCGAGGTCGGATTCCATGCGGTGCAGACTGCGGGGGTCGTAGCCGCGTTTGACCAGCCAGTAGTGCAGCCATGCCTCAGAGCCGCAGGCGTCCATCAGGGCGTCCATATGGGACTCACTGAGCCTTGCTTGGCCGGACTGAGCCTTGGACAGAATCGCCGCGTCCAGACCGATTTCGATGGCAACCGATTTATCCTGCAAGCCGCTGTTTTTCAGGGTGTCGGCAATGACTTTGGCCTCGCTTGTCCAGTCGGGCCAATCTGTTTCGGTTAACGTCTTCAGGGGACGTTTGACACGTAAGTCAAGTGAAGCCATGTTTATTGCCTATGGTTGAAGGTCGGTTGCGGGCGAAAATTTTTTTGATGAAACACAAATCAGCCAACTGGCAACACGTACTCGACGCCCTGCCTGCTCACCTCAAACTGCCGTGCGAAATAACCAGCCTCAAACTCGATCAGTTCGGCGCTGGTCAGGCCGCTGCGAATCTCTGCTTCATAGATGAACTCGCCAGCGTCAGCAGCGGCAGAGCCGAGGGCGCGCAGTTGGGCGGTGGTGGGGTGGGTCATGGTTCAGGCTCCGACGGTCATTTGAGAGATAGCCGATTGGCGGGCGGCAACAGCCTCGTCGGCAGTCGCAAACAGCCCGATATATCGCCTTGCCACGACAACCTTGAATTTGTCACCGCAGAGGCAGTAACCGCGACCAGTCCCCAGGCGGTGGCCACCTGCGCGCTTGCTTTGTGGTCGGGCGGCCAAGTAGGCATTTCTGGCAGAAGTCGCCTCTTCTTCACTGGCAAAGTTGCCGATGGTTTTTTTGCTCACGCGGGCCATCCACGGCTTAGAAAGGCCCGGGTACATCAGGTACACCCCTGGGTTTGCATTGCGCTTGCCGCGATTTTTGGTGATGAATTCGCTGTTGTTCTCGGTGGAGAGCTGAATGTGGACGTTGCCCAGCACATATCCTCCAGCGTCGCAAACGCGAGACATGCAATNNCCCAAATGCCAAACCAGTCAGCAAAGCTCAACTCCCAGCTAATGCCCCGCGAATTGGCGGAACGCCTTTGTTGCTGATACGCGTGTGTGTGGCCTGCAGCGACTGCGGCTTTGTAAACAGCGAGAGTCAGGCCGTGCTTTGCGATGCAACGCGCCTCCAGTGCAGCCTGACGCGCCTCAGCCCTTTTCATGGCAGCATGTGCGTTTGTCTCGCGTCCGGAGATGCCATTGCGCTTGAGAACCTGTTGCACGCGCTGGCGCGAGACTTCCATTTGCGCGGCAATCTTGCTCATATTGACACCTTGGCGGTGCATCGACAGAATTTTGAGGTTACGTGGGGACTCTTGTTTTGGTTTGGGTCCTGGCTTGCTATTGTTCAAAAGAACAATTCCGCGCAAGCGGGCGATCTTCGTAACCGTTTGATCGCAAACACAATAATGCAGCGCCAGCTCTTTAACGGTCTTGCCTTGAGCCGCCAATTCAGCAAGGCCAACCAATGGGTTGTGAGGTTTGCGCATGGCCTACGCCTCCTGCTTGGCTGGAAGGATATGCAACACGCGATCAAGGCACCCGTCATCAGCCTTGAGCTTCCCGTCAGTGATGCGCTCAATGTGCAATTGGCGCTTGTCGGGGATTCGTCCGCTGGTCACCCAGTCGCTGACGGTGCCTTGGGTGACTCCTGCCGCTGCTGCCGCGAGGGTCTGGTTGCCGTAGTAATCAGTAAGTTCTTTTGGGCTCATGGTGCCATTATGGCACTTGCCATATGGTGATCGCCATTAATTCTTTCTATTGCAATGGCAATATCCATTGCATGGATACACCAGGAAGTCGCCTAAGGGCGCTGCGTAAGCAAAAGGGGCTCAGCCAGGTTCAGCTATCAGCCCTTGTCGGCATTGACCAATCGACCATCTCAGATATTGAGAACGGCGGCGGGTTGAGTGCTGAGTACATGATGCGGCTCTGTGAGGCGTTGAACACCACGCCGCAATACGTCATGCGCGGGAAGTCGGACGCGGACGACCTCCTAAGGCAAATCAAGCAGCTAGTTTCTGCGCCAGCGCAAGTACAACAAAACGACACGCAAGTAGTTACCCGTATGGATGAAAACACAGGTAAGGCGCAAGATGAAAAAGCTACCCAAGGTACTAGAAAAGTATCTTTAGCGTCATCAAAGCAAGAGCCAAAGCCACCAAAAGGCGCAAATTTAGGTACTTTTGGGGGTATGGCTCCAGCCAAATCCAAGGAGTCCAATGCCAATTACAAAGCTAGTAGAGTACGCAAATAGGGAAACAATAGAAACACTGGAGGGCTTACTAAAACAGGCCCGCCAAGGGGAAATCAAGGGCCTACTGTTCGCCGTCAGGCTGGGCATCAAGCGGCACGCAATGGGGGTATCTGGCGAGTACGCCATTGATCCAATCATGGCCGCAGCCGTCACGTCACGGATCCTTTACAAGCTGCACACGCTTGCAGACGGCCATCAATCCAGCCTGATCGCAGGCAGTTAACCGCGCCCACGCGGCCTGTGGGGTTTAAAGGAGATGAAATGAGAAGAATTCTCGTACTGACGGCGGCACTGTCAATGGTAGGGTGCGCCACCACCGAGGACGTGTGGGAGAAAAGCGGAGCCTCTGACCGGGCGTTCAACATGGACGCCGGACGGTGCCGCGCCCAAGCCTTTTCCGTCCCGGGAGTAGGAGCCCTACAGGCCGCTCTGGTTTACAACAACTGTATGCAGGGGCAAGGCTGGCAATTGGTTGAAAGACCGATCCGCAAATAGACGCCACCTCCGCAACCCGCCACGCAGCCCGCCTTGAGCGGGCTTTTTTGTGCGCGCTTCACTGCAAAATAGCCTGCAACTATCAGTTTTGAAAACTGCATTAAATCATTTTCTGTCTTGATATGGCTTTTGCCATATGGGTTATGCCATACTGACGGCACGCCACNNCACAAGAAAGCAGAACCAAGTTCCGCGCTGATTGAGGTGGTGGATTAACTAACTACTTGGAGAAACGAGCATGGGTTGCGACATTCATTTGTACAAAGAGAAATTCGTTGGAGGCAAGTGGTTAACCGCTGACGAGTGGGCGTCCTACGACTACGGCGATGACGACAAAGGCGCGGACGTTCCTTGGGAAAAGCGTTTCACTAATCGCAATTACAACTTGTTCGGTTTGCTCGCCAAGGGTGTGCGCCGCGATTTTGATTTCTCGTTTGAGAAACGTGGGTTCCCGCTCGTTGCCAGTGCCGAAGTTGCCGCAATGTTTGACGACTCCGACGACCACAGCCACAGCTACCTATTCCTGCATGAGTTGCGCGAGCTGCACGCATATCTGCAAGTCAAAAACATTCCGATTTCTGGCATGAAGGCACGAAGCGAACTGGCCGCACTCCGGGCGTCCATCGATTCCGGCTCACCAGACTGGAATTTGCTCTACCCCTATTGCCAAGGCACCAATGCGTCTGACTACGAAGACTTTGAAGTCGAGGTGCCAGCAGCTTTCATTGTTGGCGAAGGGTTGGAAAAGATCATTGCCAGCTTTGACGGCATTGACGGCGAGAACCACCGCATTGTTTTCTGGTTTGACAACTAACCCCCACCCTAAACCGCAGCGAGTCTGCGTTTTGTAGTGGGCCTAGAGCCTTGTGAATGTGATTGAACAACAG
>CXWL01001052.1_pt1 | contig 30960 bp, 25 predicted proteins | sample 590931 | NCBI WGS metagenome assembly CXWL01 (sample SAMEA3498368, study PRJEB10139) | groundwater metagenome | biome: water well; material: biofilm material | place: Germany | collected 2015-04-27 | reverse complement strand
TCGGTATCGGCGGTCTGATGATCGCCACGTTGATGGCGGGCATCATTTTATTGCTGATGGGGGCCTTTCGGTTGGGCCGCCTGGTTCAGTTTATTCCACACCCGGTGACGACCGGCTTCACCGCCGGCATCGCCACGGTGATCGCGACGTTGCAGTTGAAAGACTTCTTGGGGCTGTCGCCCACAACGAACCCCGACCACTTCATCGAGCGCGTGGGGTCGCTGCTGGTGGCCTTGCCTACCGTGCGGTGGTCAGACCTCATCATCGGCATCTTCACCCTGGCGGTTTTGATTGCCTGGCCCCGATACACCAAGAAAGTGCCGGGGCCCTTGGTGGCGCTGTCGGCAGCCGGGGTGGTAGCGGCGCTCTTGCATGTGCTGGTGCCAGGCTTTGACGCCTTCACCATCGCTGGCAAATTCTCGTATCTGCGTGACGGCATTTCTCACCCCGGAATACCCCAACTGCCGCCGCACCTGACAATGCCATGGTCGATGCCCGGAGCTGACGGGCAACCCCTGGTAGCGTCGCTGGCGATGTTTCGAACGCTCCTGCCAGCGGCGTTCGCGATCGCCATGTTGGGAGCGATCGAGTCGCTGCTTTCGGCCGTGGTGGCCGACGGCATGGCGGGGTCGAAGCACGACCCCGACGGAGAGTTGGTGGCGCAAGGCATCGGCAATATACTCTCGCCCTTCTTCGGAGGCATCGCCGCCACCGGGGCCATTGCGCGCACCGCCACCAACATTCGCGCCGGCGCGAAGTCACCCATCGCTGCGCTCGTTCACGCGCTCTTCGTGCTCTTGGCGGTGCTGCTTTTGGCGCCGGCGCTGGGTTACCTGCCGATGGCGTCGTTGGCGGCGCTGCTGATGCTCGTGGCTTACAACATGAGCGAGCTGGGCCACTTCAAGCACATTTTGGCAGTGGCTCCGAAGAGCGACGTGGCGGTGCTGCTGGGGTGTTTCTTTCTCACCGTGGTCTTTGACATGGTGGTCTCGGTCACGTTCGGGGTGCTCTTGGCGGCGATGCTGTTCATGCGCCGCATGGCCGACCTCTCGCACACGCAGCTCGTCGATACCCGGGTGCACACCCAGCACAAAGTGCCGTCGGGAGTCGCCCTCTACGAGGTGGCAGGGCCGCTCTTCTTCGGCGCCGCGCAGAAGGCCATGGGAGCGCTGAACCAGGTCGACAATTCGCATCGGGTGGTGATTTTGGACATGGAGTCAGTGCCGGTGCTCGACGTCACGGGTTTGGTCGCCTTGGAATCGACGATTGGTCGGCTCAACAAGCAGAGGAAGAAGGTCGTGCTCGCGGGGGTACAAAAAGGGCCTCTGGAGACGATGCACAAGGGGCACTTGGCGCCGCGGCTTGACCAGCTCGCGATTTGCCAGAACGTCGAAGAGGCGATCGCGGTGGCGACGAGCTATTTGGAACGTAACCCGCTGCCGGGAACGGCCGCGCCCGTGGCAACGTAGCCGCGTGCGAAAGCCCAAAGATATTCAGCAGGTTGGCCCGTCGGGGCGATTGAGAACTTTTCGGAAAGCGGCGCGTTCTATGTCTCATGCGCTTTCTGCGAAGGCTGCTGGGGTCGACGCGTCCACTGGCGGTACTGGCGATGGTGCTGGGCTCCGCCGCGATTACTTGGGGCAGCGTCGTCTACTTCGACGCTGAGGAGCTGCCGCCTTTCGTCATCGAGAAACTGCCGCTACCGCTCGAGGAAGTGTGGCTGTGGGCGCTGCGTCTTCATGTCATCGCGGCGGCGCTGGTGCTACCGGCGTGTCTAGTTCTGATGTCGAAAACGCTGCTCCGACGCGCACCTTTGGTGCACCGCGGGCTAGGGCGCTTGACGGGGGCCACGGTGTTGCTGGCGCTCGCGCCGTCAGGCTTCTACCTCTCGCTCTTTGCCAAGGGAGGCGCTCTGGCGACGCTTGGTTTCGCGCTCTCGGGCGTCATCGTCGTAGTGGCGATGGTTCAAGGCATTCGCACCGCGCGTGCTGGAAACTTCGTCGCCCACCGGCGCAACGTGCTGCACGTGCTGGCGCAGCTATCGGTCGCGGTGACCTCACGGGCGATGTTGTTCGGGTTCGATGCGGCCGGCGTCGAAGCCAACTTTGCCTACCTGGTCAGCCTGTGGCTACCCGTCGTCGCCAGCGCGCTCGTCGTCGAGTTGCGGGTGCCGCGAACGAACTTACTTTTCACCCCCTGGAGAAAACATGAAACGAAAATTGATCTTCGCCCTGCTCACGCTCGCTAGCCTCGCTTCAGCCACGCCACCTGCGGCTGAAGGGGCGCAACCCAACGAGGTCACCCCCGCCGCCAAGTCGATCGTGCAGAAAGAGCTCACCAAGCCGCTCGCGGCGAAAGAAGAAGCGCGCAGCCGGTTCTCGCGTGCGATTTTGCCCGCGCAGGCCCGCCGCATTCGGGTTCTCGATGAACAGTTGAAGAAGGACGCGAAGGGACACGCCTTCGTCACCTTCGCAGTCGATGCGCGCCATGGCTACGGAGTGAGCGATGACGAAGAAGCCAAAGAGAGCGCCTGGCGCAAAGACACCATCGTCGGGTGCGTCTACGCCGACAGCGGCGAGGTCTTCGTGAAGAAGGGTGACGAATTTCGCCCCGCGTCGATCATGCTTGGCAAAAAGACCAAGCCCGCCGCTGAGCACATCTGCCAGAGCGAGACCACGCAGCTCGTCGCGAAGTAGTGGAGCAACCCCTCGCCCCTACTCTTCGAGGAATTCGGGCTCGCAGGCGTACTGGGTGCAACCGTTTTGCCACGAGACCTGGCGGTACCCTTGGTCACACGAGGGAACGTAGAGGGCGCAGTACCGAGGCGCGGTGCACCCGCTGACCTGCAGACAGCGTTGGCCTGTTCGCTCCCAAGAGGGAACCTGGCCTTCGTCACAGACGGGAGGCGTTTCACTCGCGCACGGCGTGACCCGATCAGGCAATTCCACGAAGACCTGGCGAGCCACTACCGTCACGTGACGGTTCTTGCGCACGATGTTTCCCGCCACCACCGTTTGACCGACGTACGAGCGGCTCACCAACCACTGAGGGTCGACCAACGGAGCCAGCGCCGCGCTGTAGTCGAGGTCGCTCGCCATGGTGTGGCCGGTAGTGCGGTTGACGCGGGTGGTCTGCAGGTTCGCGCAGGGCTGGTTGATGCACGCAATCTTGGTCGGAAAGACTGAGTAGAACTTGTCGGTGGGCAGAAACGTCTTGCCGGGCATGCCGCGAAAGGCGCGCTTCGTGACCAGACTGCGGGTGTTGAAACGCGATTCTTTGGGCCCCAGCCGGCCCCAGAGCACGAGCTCATGGTCGGGCGATGCGACGATCACGTCTTGCGCGGCTGCCGGAATTGTCGACTCCGAAAAATCGAGCGCGTTGACGTAACGCTCCTGCATCGTGCTGTTGAGGTCGGTCACCCAATAGCCTCCGCACTTCGGGGCGATGCAGCGCCGGTAATCGCGCCGAACGATGAGAAAGGTGTCTTTCGTCGTCGAGAGCTCTTGCTCGGCTTCGTCGAGGGTGTCGTCGAGGCCATCGACATCAGCGGTATTGACGCCGCAGGCGGTCGCAAAAATCAACATCGGGGTCAGCGTCCAGCGAAAGGTAGTCATGGCGCAACGGTATCGAGGGTCAAGCGTGCGTCCGTCAAGCTCCACGCGCCAACAGTCTCTTAAAGCGACGCTGAATCATCACCAGCGGGGAGTCCACAAGCTAGGGCTCGACAGCTCCGACCGATTACGGCTAGTTCTTCGGTCCACATGGGCATCGCTTCAATCGTCATCGCGCTCGCTCTCGCGCAAGCGCCCGCCCCTCCTTGGGCCGAGGGAGGGGCGAGCCAAGGCGAAGATCTGCGTATCTCGTTGGTCACCTTTAGCCCGGGCGATGATCTGTTCTCGTGGTGGGGCCACGGCGCGCTGGTGGTGGAAGACACCAAGGCCAACCACGGCCGGCTCTACAACTACGGCATGTTCGGTTTCGGTGCCGACACCGCGTGGGAATTCGTGCAAGGTCGGCTGGTCTTCTGGGTGGGCGAAGACAGCATCGGAGGCACCTTCAGCCTCTACAAGTCGTTGAACCGCGACATTCGCATTCAAGAGCTCAACCTCGAGGCGGCTGCCCGCTTGGAAATCGCCCATGCGCTGGCGTGGGTGGTGCTCCCCGCGAACCGTAGTTACCTGTACCACCACTACAACGACAACTGTTCGACGCGGCCGCGCGACCTGGTCGACAAGGCCTTCGGCGGGCAGCTCGCGAAAGCGACGGCCGACAAACCGGCACGCATGTCGCTGCGGCTTCACGCGCGGCGCTACAGCTCGGTGAACTCCTTCATGGCGTGGTTGCTCGATTACGTGCAGAACGACGAGCTCGACCGGCCGATTATGGTGCGCGACGAAGCGTACTTGCCAGATGAGCTCGAGAAGCAGCTCGCTCAGCTGACAGTGACACGCGCTGATGGCAGCAGTGTGCCGGCGGTGGCGCGCTCGTTCACGTATTTCAAGTCCACGCGGCCGGCGCCGTTGGAAGTGAGTCCCAACCCGATTGGGTGGCTGCTGCTCATCGGTGGAGCCATCGGTGTTGGCGCTCTTGGCCTTGCGCACCTGTGGTTCCGCGGCGCGAAATGGGCGCGGGTGATGCTTGGCATCGAAGTGGCGCTCTACGGGCTCTTCTTCGGAGCGCTAGGTTGGTTTCTCTATTTGACCGGCTTATTCACCGATCACTCCGTCGCGCACCGCAATGAGAACTGGTTCTTCGCGAACCCGGTGGGCATCGCGCTCTTACCGTTCGGCATCGCGCTGGCATGGGGCTCGGTGAAGGCGAAGGCGCGCATTTTCTGGGTGACCGGTCTGCTCGCGGTCACCACGGTCTTGGGAATGCTGGTGAAGGCGCTGCCGCCGTTCAATCAGAACAATTGGACCGCGATCGCGGTGATGGTACCCGCGACGCTTGGCCTGTTCGGTGCGTTCTTCATCGAGCGCGTGATGAGCGCCCGAAAAGTTACTTGAGGTTCGCGGCCGCGAAGTCCCAGTTCACCAGCGAACCCAAGAACGTCTCTAGGTACTTGGCGCGCAGGTTGCGGTAATCGATGTAGTACGCGTGTTCCCACACGTCGCAGGTGATGAGGCAAGTCTGCCCGTTCTTCATCGGCGTTTCGGCATTGCCGGTGGTGGTGATTTTCAGCTTCTCGCCGTCTTTCACCAGCCACGCCCAGCCTGAACCAAACTGCGCCACCGCGGCTTGTGCGAACTGCGCCTTGAAGTCAGCCNNGGCCAAAGTCGCGCTTGATGGCCTCGGCCAACGCGCCGGTCGGTTCACCGCCGCCTTGGGGCTTGATCGAGTTCCAGTAGAACGTGTGGTTCCACACCTGGGCTGCGTTGTTGAATACGCCGCCAGTGGAGCTCTTCACGATCTCTTCCAGCGACTTGTCTGCCTCGGGCTTGCCCTCGAGCAGCTTCTTCAAGTTCGTCATGTACGTCTGATGATGCTTGCCGTAGTGAAATTCCAACGTCTCTTTTGTGAGGTGAGGGGCCAGAGCGTCCATCGCGTAGGGAAGAGGGTCGAGCTCGAACTTCATGGTGACTCCTTCAAGGCAAGAGGTGCGCAAACAACGAATAGGGCCTTGTCTAACCAGGTTGCTTGCTTTCGTCATCGCGATTTTTGGTAAGAGGCTCATCATGGCAAACGACGTGCGACAGACGATTACCGACCTCGACCAGCGCCTCATGGGGTTACGGGGGAGTCTTTGACGTCGAACGCAAACGTTCGCGCATTGCTCTGATTGACCGCGACTCGACGTTGCCCAACTTTTGGGACGACAACGCCAAAGCGCAAGGGGTGTTGAAAGAGAAGACCACCCTCGAGACGGTGGTGGGTGCCTACGAGCGCGCGGCCCGGGCACTCGACGACGCGAAGACGCTGCTCGAGCTCGCTGAAGAGGCAAATGACGAGGCCAGCCGCAAGGAAGCGGCGGGCCTCCTAGGCAACGCTGAAAACGAGATCAAGACGCTGGAGCTACAGCGCATGCTCTCGGGCCCGCATGACCGTCACAACTGCTTCATGGACATCAACGCCGGCGCCGGCGGCACCGAATCGATGGACTGGGCGTCGATGCTTTTGCGCATGTACACGCGCTTTTGCGAGAAGCGCGGGTGGAAGGTGGACATCAACGACTTCGTGGCCGGTGAAGAGGCGGGGTTGAAGAACGTTTCCATCTTCGTGCAGGGCGAGTTCGCGTATGGCTACTTGAAGGCCGAGGTCGGCGTGCACCGGTTGGTGCGTATCAGCCCCTTCGATTCGAACGCGCGGCGTCACACATCGTTTGTTTCCGTCGACGTGTACCCAGAAGTCGAAGACGACGTGAAGCTCGAAATTCCCGAGACCGACATCGAGATGAAGTTCATTCGCGGAAGCGGCGCGGGTGGGCAGAAGGTGAACAAGACTTCGTCGACGTGTCAGCTGCGGCACGTACCGACCAACATCGTCATCACCTGCCAGACGGAAAGATCTCAGAGCGCGAACCGCGACATGGCGTTCAAGATCTTGCGCTCGCGGCTGATGGATCTGGAAGAGAAGAAGCGCAAGGCCGAGCGAGACGCGGCTGAAGCCCAGAAGATGGACATTTCGTTCGGCTCGCAGATTCGCAGCTACGTGATGCAGCCCTATCGGCTGGTCAAAGATCTGCGCACCGGAGTCGAGACCGGCAACGTCGACAAAGTGCTCGATGGGGATTTGGAAGAGCTGATCACCGCTCAGCTGATGGGGGTGAAGAACCCCGCGCGTTCGTTGCCGGAGTAGGGGGCCGAACGCCGGGGGAACCGTTCGGTGCTCGGCGGCGTACTCATGAATGATGCGCGTCGTCTGGCTGATTCTGATCTCCTCCACCGTGGCGAAGAGCGCCGATCGCGTCGCTCAAGCGCGCCAGAACGTCGCGGCCAAGGTGGCGCAAGCCTTCAAAGAAGCGGGCGTCGCGTACCCNNCAGGAGCTCTATTTGCGCGCCTTCAAAGCCGAAAGAGTGCTCGAAGTGTGGGCGGGTAAGAAGGGTCAGCCGCTCACGCACATCAAAGCTTTTCCCATTTGCGCGGCGTCTGGACAGCCCGGCCCCAAGCGAGCGCGGGGTGACAGCCAGGTGCCCGAAGGGCTGTATGAAATTTCGCTCTTCAACCCGTTGAGCAATTTTCACCTCTCACTCAAAGTGAGTTACCCGAACGCGGCCGATCGTATTCTCGGCACCGAACCCGATCTGGGAGGCGACATCTTCATTCACGGTAGCTGCGCCAGCGTTGGGTGCTTGGCAATTGAAGACGGGCCGATCGAAGAGCTGTACGTGATGGCGCAAGACACGGTACGCAAGCCGATAGCGATTCACATCTTTCCCACTCGCGTTGGTGGCGAGGTTGCCGAGCACGCCGCGCTTTGGCACCAACTGGAAGAGGCGCAGAAGCTCTTTGATCGCACCCACCGCCCGCCGAACGCTCTCGTCGACAAGAAGACGGGTGCCTACTTGTTTCCGATGGCGCTGCCGAAAATGCGTCAGTAGCCACGTCGAGCAGCCCCATAACCCATTGAAATCAAACGCCTCCGCTCGCCGTCGCAGCCAATTGAGCCGAAAGAAGCGCGCTGATCTGTAGCTGACGTTGCCCCTGAAAAAACATGTAGATACGGTCGATTACCGCGTTCCCAGACCGTTCGGGAACCTCGCTCGTTCCATGGTGTCAGACGTGGAAGAATGGGCGCTCTTGGCATGAGCGGGGAGAAGCACCTTGTCGAGCGGCGTGTTGGTTCTCGAAGCGGTGGAAGCTCCCCAAGACTACCCTGAGCGGTTGTTGGTCGCGCGTCTGCGGCGAAAAGAACCGGCCGCTTTCGAGCTGCTGGTGAAGACGCGCAAAGACCGGGTGTACGACTTTTGTGTGCGCATGCTGGGAGACAGGGAAGAGGCGTTTGACGTGACGCAGGACGTGTTCATCAGCATTCATGCTCACCTCGAGAGCTTTCGCTCTGATGCCACGCTTTCGACGTGGATTTTTCGTATCGCCAAGAATCACTGCTTGAACCGGCTCAAGTATTTGAAGCGGCGCGGCCGCGGCCGATCAGACGAGCTCGGTGAAGTCTCTGAGCAGGCGATTACCGACGCGCTGGGGCCTCCTCGGCAACCCGACGAGTTGATGGAAGTCGCGCGGCAGAAAGCGTTGATTCACCGCGCCGTGAGCATGCTCGAAGAAGATCAGCGCATGCTGGTGGCGCTGCGCGATATCGAAGGGCTTTCGTACGAAGAGATCATGGAGATCACCGAATTGCCCGAGGGCACGGTGAAGAGCCGGCTGCACCGGGCCCGCGAAAAATTGGCGGGTATTCTCGCCGCGCTTGAGCCTGCCGCCGAAAAAGGGGGAAGATGACATGGTGCAAACGCAGCTGAGCCAGAGTGAGCTCGAAGTGCTCTTCATGGGCGCGATGGACGACGCCCTCTCGGACCAAGACGTCGAAAAGTTGGAGCGCGAGCTTGCGGCTTCGCCTGACTTGAACGAAAAGTTCGAGCGCTATCAGCGCACCGTGCAGGCTTTGCAGAGGGTTCCGCGAGAACAGGCGCCTGAAGCCCTGGCGACTTTGATCATGCGGCGCTCACGGCGCCGGCGTGCCTTCAATCACCGTGCGTTGCTCGAGGCGCATACGTACTATCGGGTGCCAGCCGAGGTGATCGTGCCGATCATCATCGCCGCGTTGGTGGTCGCGTACTTCGTGTTCCTGGGCTGAGCCGGTGCCCGCGACACGTTGAGCCGCAGTAAGGTTCCTTCCCCCCAGGGTTTGACGAGTTTGTGCTTGCCCGCCAGGGCAGGGCGGGCTTGAAGGGCCCCCTATGCCGGAAGAGGGTCTTAAAGAACACGAGCTTTATGCGCAGCGTCTTGCCTCGGCTCAGAAGTGGCGCGAGCTAGGGGCGAACCCCTACAGCTCGGGCTTTCGGCCCAAGCATCTGACGAGCGACATTCACGCCCAACACGGCGCCCAGACGCCTGAAGAGTTGGCGCAGGCGGCCGCGACTTCTTACAGCGTCGCCGGGCGCGTGGTGGGCCTGCGCTCTTTCGGCAAGGCGGCCTTCGTGGTGCTCGCTGACCGGGTGGGCACCATTCAAGTGCACATGAAGAAAGACGCGCTAGGAGATGCTTACGAGCTCTTCCGCCAGGTCGACTTCGGTGACTTCTTGGGAGTGGAAGGCACGATATTTCGCTCCAAGACCGGCGAGCTGACGCTCTCGTGCACCACCTTTCAGGCGCTCACCAAGGCCCTGCGCCCATTGCCCGGCAAGTTCGCCAAAGAAGCGACCGACTGGTCCGACAAGCAGGCGCTCTCAGACACCGAACAACGCTACCGGCAGCGCTACTTAGATCTGCTCGCCAACCCGGCGGTGCGCGAGACCTTTCGCCGCCGCACCGCGCTGGTGAAGTTCCTTCGGCACTACCTCGACGAGCGCGGCTATCTCGAGGTCGAGACCCCGATGATGCACTCGCTGGTTTCCGGAGCGGCGGCACGGCCTTTCAGCACCCACCACAACGCGCTCGATATTCCGCTCTTCATGCGCATCGCGCCCGAGCTGCATTTGAAGCGGCTGGTGGTGGGCGGGTTCGATCGTGTCTACGAGATCAACCGCAACTTTCGCAACGAAGGCATCAGCACCCGGCACAACCCCGAGTTCACGATGCTCGAGTTCTATCAAGCGTACGCCACGTACGAAGACTTGATGGACTTGACCGAAGACATGCTCTCGCAGGCCGCGGTGGCGGTGATGGGCAAGACCGCCTTCACCTACGGCGGCGTCGAGATGGACTTCAAGAAGGGCTGGCGCCGGGTGTCGATGGCTGACGCGATCTGCGAGCAGCTCAAAGATCTGACGCCGGCTGACATGAAAGACGCCGACAAGCTGCGCGCCAGAGCGCTCCAGGGTGCCGCTGGGCCCGAGGCCAAGCTGATCGAAGGCATGAGCCGCGGCGAGCTGATGGCGGCGCTCTACGAGAAGCATGTGGAGCACACGCTGGTGCAGCCGACGTTCGTGACCCAGTTTCCCACTGAAGTCAGCCCGCTGGCGCGCCGCAACGATGCCGACCCCACGGTGACCGATCGCTTCGAGCTGATTGTGGGTGGGCGTGAGATCGCCAATGCGTTTACTGAACTGAATGACCCCGTCGATCAGCGCGAGCGGTTTCTGGCGCAGGTCGAAGCGAAGAAGCGCGGCGCGCAAGAGACGATGGACTACGACGAAGACTACATTCGCGCGCTCGAGCACGGGCTGCCGCCGACCGCGGGCGAGGGTATCGGAATAGACAGGGTGTGCATGCTGTTCACCGACGCTCCTTCGATTCGCGACGTCATTCTCTTTCCTCTCTTGAAGCCTCTAGCGAAGTGACTTCCTGGCGCGTGCCGTATCTATGGGTCGGGGGAATTGTCTCGTGTCTGGGGCTGGGCCTGTTCGTCCGCGGGCTTGTGGTGGCCGATCTGCTGCCGTTCTTCGTCGGCCAGGTCGGCTTGCTCGGAGTGGGTTGGCTGCATCTCATCGAGGGCTGGCTCTCGGCGGCGTGGCTCATTCAGTTTGACCAGGTTCACGCCGCAATGGCGTTGATGGGTGAGAGCTCTACCCGGGTGGGCGCGAAAGGCGTTTCCTGGGTGTGGGGCGGGCTTGCGCTGTGGGCCGTCGGTTGGGCGCTCGTGGCGCGTGGCACCGGCCGCAAGACCGAAGAAAACGAAGCGCCGTCCGCCGCGGTTGGAGCGCCGCTCTATCCACCGCTGGCCCGCTACCAAGACTTTCACTGGGGCACGCTCAGTGCCTACGGCGGAGGCATTTTCGCCGCGCAACTGGTGCTGGTTTTTCTGTACCTGTTGTCGGTGAAGCTGTTGCCGCAGCTCGTCGCCTTCGTGCTGTGCCTGTCGTTGGGCGGACTGCTGGTGTTCGTGGGCGGTTTTCTGGGAGCGGCGAATTCGAAACGCCTCTCGACCCCCGAAGCGACAATCGCGGTGCTCTACTGTGGGTTGCCGGTGCCGGCCTTTTTGACGGCGCTTCACCAGCAACCCGCTGACCTGCTGTTCTTCTTCTTCGATGAGCGCAAGGTGCTCGCGCTTCGCACCCTGTTTGCCGAGGTGATGCACCTCTCGAGCCTGCTCGGCGACAACATGCCGTCGCTCGGGTACTGGCTGGTGTACGGCTTCTTGGTGTTGGGCTTGGTGCTCGGCATCAACGTGGGTTTCGTCGCTACGTCGTCAGGGCGTCTCGACCTGCGGTTGAGCTACGAGCTGTTCGTCGCGTCGCGCCATGTTTCGGTGTTTCGGCCCCGGCTCCTCATCGGCGTCTTTGTCGTGTTGCTATTTCTGGTGGTGCCGCCGCTGCTGCTCTACGCGATTGTCAGCGCCGCCAGCGCCGCTGCCGAGCGTACGCGCATTCAGGGCCTGGGCCTGAAAGACCCCTTGAGGTCGGCGTTCGCCTTGAACGTGCTCAAGGGCAAGCAGCAAGGGCCCACCGCGATGATGACCGCGCTCGCTGTTGGTGGCGTCGGCGTCGGAGTGATGGCGCTGATCATCGTGCTCTCGGTGATGAGCGGTTTCGAGCTCGATTTGCAGCAGAAGATTCTCGGCACCAACGCTCACGGCGTGGTGATGAAATACGCGGGCGAGCCGATGCCCGAGTACCCCGAGGTGATGAAGAAAATCGACACCGTGAAAGGCATCATCGGGCAGACGCCGTTCATCTTGAACGAGGTGATGGTCGCCACCGAGGGCAACATCGCGGGCTCGATGATCAAGGGCATTGACCCCGCCACCGTGGGCTCAGTGACCGACTTGCCGCGCTACATGCAGGTGGGTTCGCTGGAGGGGCTCACCGACCCGTCGAAGATCAAGCGCGCGCGGCTGGCGCCGATGAACGACCCCGCGCTCGACCAATCGCCTCCGGGCAAGAAGAAGCCTGACCTCATTCGCGACCCGATGATCGAAGAGGCGCCCGAAGGAGCCGATGACGCCGCCAAGCTGCCGGGCCTGGTGCTGGGCAAGGAAATGGCGAACTCGCTTCGCGTGGTGGTGGGAGATCGCGTCAACGTTGTCTCTCCGCTGGGCAGCGAGCTGGGGCCGCAGGGGCCGATGCCGAAGAGCCGCCCCTTTCGGGTCGCCGGCATCTTCTATTCGGGCATGTTCGAGTACGACTCCAAGTTCGTTTACATCTCGCTCACCGAGGCGCAGAGTTTCTTTGGGCTCAAGGGCGTCAACGGCGTGGAGATCAAAGTCGACGACATCGACGACACCCGCCGCATCATGAAGTCGGTGCGCGACAAGCTCGATGGCTACCCGTACCGCACCAAAGACTGGGGCGAGATGAACGCCAACCTCTTCGCGGCGCTGCGGCTCGAGAAGCTGGTGATGGGTATCATCTTGTCGATCATCATCGTCGTCGCCGCGGGGTTGATCGTGGCCACGGTGATCATGTTGGTGCTCGAGAAGCGCAAGGAGATCGCGGTGCTCAAGGCGCTCGGCGTTTCCGACGGCGGCATCGTGAAGATTTTTCTGACCGAAGGCCTGCAGATAGGCCTCGTCGGCAGCGTGCTGGGCCTGGTCACCGGGCTGATCTGGTGCCTGGTGATCGAAAAGTTCGGCATCAAGCTCGACCCGCAGGTCTATTACATTCCCGCGTTGCCGGTGAAGGTCGAGCCGTTTCAGACGGCGCTGGCGGTGGTGATCGCGGTGCTGATCAGCTTCCTCGCCTCCATTTACCCGGCCCTAAAGGCGTCGCAGGTCGAACCGGTCGAAGGGTTGAAGGCGGAATAATGGCCTCGTTCCTCGAGCTGCGCGATGTGCACAAGTCGTACTTCTTGCACGGCAAGCGCATCGACGTGCTGCGCGGAGTCTCGCTGCAGATAGAGAAGGGCGAATTGGTGTCGCTGATCGGCGCCTCGGGTTCGGGCAAGAGCACCTTCTTGCACGTGGTGGGCACGCTCGACGCTCCCGCCGCGGGCACGATGACTTACGGAGGCCGCTCGGTGTTCGACATGAACGACGCGGAGCTCGCCGAGTATCGCAACCGCACCATCGGCTTCGTCTTTCAGTCGCACTATTTGCTGCCTGAATTCACCGCCGCCGAGAACGTGGCGATGCCGGCGTTGATTCAGCGGCAAGACCGGGTGATGGCGCTGCGCAAGGCCAAGGAGCTGCTCGAGCGCGTCGGCTTGGGCGCCCGCATCGAGCACCGCCCCGGTGAGCTGTCGGGTGGGGAATCGCAGCGGGTAGCCTTGGCGCGGGCGTTGATGCTCTCGCCGGCGTTGCTGCTCGCCGATGAGCCTACCGGAAACCTCGACCCCGCCACCGGCGAGGGCATTCACCAGCTCTTGCGCGAAGTGAACCGCGATCTAGGCATCACCGCGGTGGTCGTGACCCACAATGAAGTCTTGGCGCAGTCGATGCCGCGACGGTTACGGCTCCACGAAGGCCGGGTGCAGGCCGCGTGACGCACTTACTGGGCGGGTGGGTGTCGCTACGTGCTTGCGCTTGGGCCCATTCCCTCTTAAAGCCGCGTGTTCCCAAGTGATTTCAGACTCTTTCACTGGTTGGCAGACGAGCGGCGCCCCGAAAAAGCGTCAGGCACCTCTGCGGGCTGCTCGTACAAAGTCTCTGGCACCTTTTAGCGCTTGGGGCCGGCCGGTGCTCATGGCTTTGGTTTTGCTCTCGGGGGCGGCGCAGGCGCAGCGGCTCCCCGATGCTCCCCTGGCCGATAGCCGCGAGAAGCTGGTGGAAGTGCGGGTCGAAGGCAACCGCCGCGTCGAACTCGAGGCAGTGAAGCGAGCCCTGCGCAACAAAGAGGGTGAGCCGTTTGACCCTGCGCTCTCAGCCGATGACTTGAGGGCGCTCTGGGCGCTCAATTACTTCGCCGACATTTCGCTCTTGGTGCAGCGGCTGCCCAGCGGAGGCGTGGCGTACATCGTGCGCGTCACCGAGCGGCCGAGCGTTCGTGAAGTGACGTTGAAGGGTAACGACGAGCTGTCGAAAGACGATCTCAAAGAGAGCATCGACATTCGCTCGTATTCGATTCTCGATCTCGACGCGATTCGCCGTAACGCCAAGAAGATTCAAGACAAGTACGTCGAGAAGGGCTTTTTTCTCGCGGAGGTAACGCATGAAATTTCGGAGGTGCCCGACACTTCTGAAGTCGATGTCACCTTCGTGATTCGCGAGCACGCCAAGGTGATGGTGAAGGAAATCAACTTCCTCGGCGCGGTCAAAGTCAGCCCCGAAGAGCTCAAAGCCGTGATGGCCACCCGTGAAGGCGGGTTCCTTTCGTTCTTGAGCGGCGAAGGCACTTACCGCGAAGAAGCCTTCGCCCGCGACGTGGCGGTGATTCAGAACGCGTATTTCGAGCGCGGCTTCGTCAACGTCAAGGTCGACAAGGGCAACGTCTCGCTCTCACCCGACAAGCGCTACATCTACATCACGCTCAAAATCGAAGAAGGCGAACCCTACAACGTGGGTGCGCTCGACTTTTCGGGTGACTTGCTCGCGAGCAAAGAAGAGCTCTTCGAGCGCATGGGCTCGCGCACCGGCCAGGTCTTCAACCGCTCGCAGCTCTTTCGCGACATTCAGCTCGTCACCGATGTCTATTACGACCAAGGCTATGCGTACGCGAACATCACTCCGGTGACCGCGGTGCATGCCGAGACGCGCACCATCGACCTCACCTTCGACATTCAAAAAGGGCAGCAGGTCACCATCGAGCGCATCGACATCGTTGGGAACACCAAAACCCGCGACCTGGTCATTCGCCGGCAGTTGCGTGTCTATGAGGGTGAGCTCTTCAGCGGCACCGGCATGCGCAAGAGCAAAGAGCGCGTCACCCAGCTTGGGTTTTTCGAAACGGTCGAGGTCTCGCACAAGCCCGGCAAAGACAACCAGCACGTCACCGTGCAGGTCGAAGTGAAAGAGAAGTCGACGGGTACTTTTCAGGTCGGCTTCGGCTTCTCGAACTACGAAAACTTCATCTTCACGGCGCAGATTTCGCAGAGTAACTTCTTGGGGTGGGGCCAGGCGGTGTCGGCCAACCTGCAATTGTCGGGGCAGCGCAACTTCGTGCAGCTGTCGTTCTTCGACCCTTACTTCTTGGACACCAACTTCATTTTCTCAGCCGACTTCTACCGAACGCAGGCCGACTACATCGAGTTCTTGCGTGACGCGATCGGCGGCAGTGTCAGCCTCGGGTACCAGCTGGCGGCCGTTCACCCGTACCTCGAAGATGTCACCGCCAACATCGGTTACACCGCCGAATCGGTGCGCAGCGAAGCCCAAGGCTTCACGGCCAGCACCGTCAAGAGCCTGCTTGATCACAGTGGGGTCACCAGCGCGGTACGGTTCTCAGCCTCGTGGGACAGGCGCGACAACCGGCTCTTTCCCACCAGGGGGTTGATGCTCTCGGGTACCGCTGAGCTCGCGCCCGCCTTCTTGAGAGGCTCGCTGTTGCTCAACAAGTATTCGGCCTTCACCCGATTCTATTTCCCGCTGCCGTTCGGCATCGTCTTCAAGACCAACTTTACCTTCGGCTACATTCAGCAGCTCGAAGCCGGCAAGCGCATTCCTCCTTCTGAAGCGTTTCGCTTAGGAGGCATCAGCACCGTGCGTGGCTATGGCCAACGAACCATCGGGCCCACTGAGCTCTTCTTGCCCGATAACAGCAGTGACCTCAGCGGGCCGGCGGTTTCGGTCAACATGGGTGGCAACAAACAGTTCATCGCCAACTTCGAACTCGAGTTTCCGGTCTTTGAGAAGGTGGGCATTCGCGGCGTGCTCTTCTACGACGCCGGCAATGCCTTCGCCGCCGGGGCGCCACTGTTTCAAGATCGTGAGTTCCCTCAGCTGGCGCTCGGGTTGTTCCATTCAGTCGGCTTCGGCTTTCGTTGGTTCTCGCCGATTGGTCCGCTGCGCTTCGAGTGGGGCATTCCTCTCTTTCGCCGCACCGCGCAAGACCAGCCGATTTTGTTCGAGTTCACCATCGGTAACTCGTTCTGATCGAAGTGCGTAGCTCGGTGCTCCTTCAGCCGAAGAACCACCACTTCAGCCACCCCAAGCCACGCCGTACCCTGATGAGAAAGCCGTGCTGGTGGTGCAGCGTCAGTGACTGCCGAGGTCCGCGTATTCGCCGGGTGAGGGTGAGTGGGGTGGGCGCTTCGGAGAAGGGGTTCGATACGCGCGCGCCGGTCAGCTCGAAACGAAGCAGCGAGTGACCCAGGGTGAGCACGGCGCCGCTATCGAGCCTGGCCGGGCCTTTGAGCTTCTTACCGTTGTGCAGCGTGGCGTTGGTGCGGCTTAAGCACTCCAGCGATGCCAGCTCGCCGTTCCAGCGCATGCGGGCCTGGTGTTTGGACACGGCTGAATCGTCGACCTTGGCCTGGGCATCAGCGCCCCGCCCGACAATCAACTCGGCGCGCGTGAGCGGAATCACCCTCCCGGCGTGAGCCCCGTTGAGGCAAGTGAGGGTGCCCCACGGCCGAAGCACACGCGTGGCCGCGGCCGTCGTCACCGAGTCGCTCTTCGAGGCTGGCTCGGCGACGGTCACAGGTGACACCGATGAAGCCTCTTCGATGCGGGTGGCCGTGACGGGAGCGATTCGAGCCTGGCCAATCGCGAGTTGAATCGAGCCTTCGGCCCAAGAAACTCTCTCACCGGGCAACACGCGAAAGGCGGCGTGGGCGGCCATCTCGACGCCATTGAGGCGAGCCGGCTTTTGGCTGCTGACCCACACCTGGCCTTGGCGTTTGCGTATTCGAACCGCCGCCGGCTCTAACCCCGCGATGAACACGTCGTCGCGTTGTGACCCTCCCAATTTGAGCAAAGGTACGTCGAGCTGACGGGCGACTTTTCGGCCGCAGGCGGTGAATTCGAGTTGCATGGAGTGACGGAATGCAGGTGCTAGTCCACTCCAACCCCATGTAACCCATATTGAAAAGTTTGATTGCGTCCCTTCCAGAGGACAAGGGTAGTCTGCCGCCCGCTAACCGGGAGCGAGTGAAAAAAAAGTGTCTGGCACCTTGTTGGGTCGGTACAAAGTCTCTGGCACCTTTTGGGCGACGGCCCTGGTTTTGACCGTGGCCGCGTGCCGTGACGAGCAGGCAGGGCCGCGAAATAAACCGTCGATCACGGCGCCCCAGGGCCAAGCGGCGGTGGCTGCGCCCGGTCAGATGAAGGTGCTGGACTTGGCGCCCGAAACGCTCACTCACCCCAGTGGCGCCACATGGGCCCAGGGAGCGGTCGTCTACCTCGGCTCCAACGTGACGCCGCCCAACCCCAAGAGCGGGCAGAACCTTCGCATCACCCATTACTTCCAGGCGGTGAAGCCGCCGCCCGCCGGGTGGAAATTCTTCACCCACCTGGTCGATGCCACCAGCGGGCAAATGCTCGGCAACGCTGACCACGACGTTCAGAACGGAGCCGCTCCGGTCGAGCGCTGGCCCGTCGGCAAAGTGATACCCGATGAAGTGGGCCTGCAGATGCCCAACTACCCGAACCCGATTCAATTATTACTGGGGTTCTGGCGTGGCGATGAACGGCTCGCTGTCGACGACCCCGCGAAGCATGACGGCCAATTCCGCGTCCAGGGCCCCAAGCTCGATGCGTCGAGCGCCGAGAAGTTGCCCGAGTACCGCGCGGTGCGAACGGCGACCGCGCCCACCATCGACGGCAAGCTCGATGACGAAGTGTGGAAAAAGGCCCAAGCCGCACAGCTGGTGATGAGCTTCGATGGCAAGCCGACCACGGTCAGAACCACCGCCCGCGTCGCGTGGGACGACAAGAACCTCTACGTCGCTTTTGACTGCGAAGACAAAGACGTGTGGGGCTCGCTTCGAAACAAAGACGACGCCATCTACAACGAAGACGTGGCCGAGATTTTTCTCGACGCCGACGGAGACGGAAGAACGTACAACGAGCTCCAGGTCTCTCCACACAACGTGAACTTCGATGCCAGCTTCGTGGCGCGCCGCTCTGACTTGCCGACCGCCATGAAGTGGGAATCAGGCATGAAGACCGCGGTGCAAGTGCGGGGCACCCTCGACGACGATTCAGACAAAGATGATGGGTGGTCGGCTGAAATGCAGATACCGCTGGCGCAGCTCATGGGGGTGCCCAAGCTGCCTCCTTCGCCCGGCGACAAGTGGCGCTTCAATCTCTACCGGCTGGAGCACCACGTGCGCCGCAAGGACATCGAAGGGCAGGCGTTCTCACCGCTCTTCGTGGGTGACTTTCATGCCCTGCCGCGGTTTGGGTGGCTGGTGTTCGCACCGTAAGGCGCTGCAGCAGGCGAACCCCTGCCAAGCCTTCTTCACCAGTGGCGTCGACCCTTGGTCCCTCAAGAATCGGCTCTTCGAGAAGTGACCTGCTCTATTTGGTCTCGTCCGACACGGGCTTGATGCCCCAGATGTCCTTCGCATACTCGCGAATCGTTCGGTCTGACGAGAAGAACCCCATGCGCGCCACGTTCAGCACCGCCGACTTCCACCAGCGGTCGGGCTGTAGATAGGTGCGGGCCACTTCTTCTTGTGCCTTCGCGTAGGGGTCGAAATCGGCGAGCACTAGGTAGCGGTCGTCATCGAGCAACGAATCGACGAGGGGGCGAAACAAGTCTTTGTTCTCGGGTGAAAAAAAGCCCGAAGCCACCAGATCCAACACCTCGCGCACTTGCGCACTCGACTCGTACACGGCCCGGCCGCGATAACCTTCTTGCCACTTCTGCTTCACCTCGTCGGCGGTGAGCCCGAAGAGAAAGAAATTCTCAGGCTGCACCCGTTCTCGAATTTCGATGTTGGCGCCATCGAGCGTGCCGATGGTCAATGCCCCATTGAGCGCGAACTTCATGTTGCCGGTGCCCGAGGCTTCCATGCCGGCGGTGCTGATCTGCTCGCTCAAGTCAGCCGCGGGAATGATGCGTTCAGCCAGCGACACGCGATAGTTGGGTACGAAAGCCACGCGCAGCCCGGTCTTCGAAGCCTCGCTGTTCACCACTTCGGCGATGCCGTTGATGAGCCGAATAACCAGCTTCGCGCGCTGATACCCCGGAGCGCTCTTGGCCCCGAAGATGAACGAGCGCTGCACCAGCGCGGTCGTCGGGTCTTTTCTGGCCCTCATCCACAAGGCGACGATGTGCAGCGCGTTGAGCAGCTGGCGCTTGTACTCGTGCAGCCGCTTCACGTGCACGTCGAAGATCGACGCCGGGTCTAAGCTCAGCCACACCAGATCGCGAATGTGATTGGTGAGGTCGACCTTGTTCTGATGTTTGATGTCGCGAAACTTCTTCAAGAAGGCGGCGTCGTCCGCGAATTTCTCAAGGCCTTGCAACTTGTCGCAATCACGAATCCACCCGTCGCCGATGGCTTCGTTGATCAGCCGCGCCAGCTTCGGGTTGCAGGCCAAGAGCCAGCGCCGGGGAGTGACTCCGTTGGTCTTGTTGTTGAACCGTTCGGGCATCATCTCGGCGAAGTCAGGCATTACGTCTTGCTTGAGCAGCTTGGTGTGCAAGTCGGCGACACCGTTGATGCTGTGCGAGCCCACCACGGCCAGGTGCGCCATGCGCACCATCTTCTCTTTGCCCTCCTCGATGAGCGACATGCGCCCCAGCCGCTCGCTGTCGAAGGGGTAACGAATCTGCACGTGCCGCAAGAAGCGCTGATTGATTTCGTAAATGATGAGCAGGTGGCGAGGCAACAGGCGCTCGAAGAGCGTCACCGGCCACTTCTCGAGCGCTTCGGCGAGCAGGGTGTGGTTGGTGTACCCGAACGTCTTCTGGGTGATGTCCCACGCTTCGTCCCACGGCACGCGCTTCTCGTCGATCAATACCCGCATCAACTCGGCGATGGCGATGGCCGGGTGGGTATCGTTGAGCTGAATTGCGGCCTTGTCGGCGAACTGTACGAAGTCCGAATGTGTTTTCAGATAGCGGCGCATGATGTCGGCCAGCGAGCAGGCGACGAAGAAGTATTCTTGTTTGAGCCGCAGTTCCTTGCCCGCCTGGTTCTGATCATTCGGGTAGAGCACTTTGGAAATGACTTCAGAATCGTTCTTCTCGACGACGCTGCGCTCGTAGTCGCCGTCGTTGAAGAGCGCGAAGTCGAATTCGGCCGAGGCGCGGGCTTGCCACAAGCGCAGGGTGTTGACGGTGTGTGCGCCATAGCCCGCGACCGGAGTGTCGTAAGGCACCCCGAGCACGGTTCGGCCACCCACCCAGCGCGAAATTTTTCGCCCATCGGGCGCCTGGTGTTGTTCGACAGAACCGTAAAATCGCACCGGAACCATGCGCTCGGGGCGAACAATTTCCCAGGGGTTACCGAACTTGAGCCATTCGTCGGCGCGCTCGACCTGGTACCCGTTGATGAGCTCTTGCGTGAAGATGCCGAACTCGTAACGAATGCCGTAACCCATACAAGGCAAGTCGAGCGTGGCCATGGAGTCCAAGAAGCAGGCCGCGAGCCTTCCTAAGCCGCCGTTGCCCAGGCCCGCGTCGGGCTCCAGCTCGAGCAGGGTGGTGAGATCGATGCCGAGCTCGCGCAGCGCGTCACGCACCTCGTTCCACAGCCCCATGTTGATGAGGTTGTTACCGAGCGCGCGGCCGAGCAGGTATTCGGCCGAGAGGTAATAGGCCCGCTTGGTGTCCTCGGCGTAGTAGCGCCGTTGGCTCTTCACCCACGCGTGTGCCAGCCGGTCGCGCACGGTGAAAGCGAGGGCCAGGTAGCGGTCATAGGTGTTGGAAGAATCGAAATTCTTGCCGCGGGTAAATTCGACATGCTCGATGAAAGATCGACGTAACCCTTCGGGGTGCCTGGCACTGCGTGCGTCGGACGTGGTCGACATTGGCGGTCTCTATAGGGAAAGCGACGGCACAGCGCCAGAACGGATATTGGGTACGCGTTCGCTAAGCTTCTGGAACTACTGCGTCGCCGCGGTGCCCGACGGGGCCGACTGCGCCACCGCATGCACCTCGAGCATCGCGTCCAAGGGGCCGACGTGCTCGGTAAAGTCTGTCTTCAGCGCCACCGGCAAGGGCTCTGCCCGCGGAAAATTCTGGTTGAGCGGGTTTATCCACGAGCCGCCACGCTTCATGCCGAAATGCAGGTGCGGGCCCGTCGACAGACCGGTGCTTCCTGATTCGCCGAGCACGTCTTTCTGGAAGACGCGCTCGTTGGCTTTGACGTTGATTTTCGACAGGTGCAGGTAACAGGTCTCAAGCGAGAGCGCGTGGCGAAGGCAAACCATGTTGCCGCCGCCCCTGTCCCAGCCGGCCTTGGTCACCACCCCGTCGGCCACCGCCCATACCGGCGTGCCGGTGGGAGTGCCGTAATCGATACCGTTGTGCGCGCTGACGTAATTCAAAATGGGGTGCAGCCGGCCCCCAAAGCCCGAGGTGACGTGGGCGAACTTGAGCGGGCTCTTCAAGAACGTCTTTCGCGCCGACAGCCCGTCGCGCTGAAAGTACGAAGTGGCGCCTTCGGGCATCGTGTAGCGGTAGATGCGCTTGGTGCCAATGGTCGAGCCCTTGTAGCTCGCGGCGAGCACGTTGCCGTAACCGAGCAGCCGGCCCTTGGCGAACACCTTTTCCACCACCGCGCGCATGGTGTCGCCCTTCTGAACGTCGCGGTAGAAATCGATGTCCCACGCGAAGACGTCGGCCAGGGTCATCGCCACTTCGGGCTTTTCTCCCGCGGCCTTGGCGGCGTCCCACACGCTGCTTTTCACGGTGAGCTCAATGACCTCGACCTTTTGCTCACGCTCGACCTCGCGTTTGCGGCCGATGTAGCGGTCGCCATCGCGGCGCACGTACCACTCGTTGATGGCATTGCGGCGAACTTCCATCACGTCGAGCTGGCCGTTGCGAATCACCAGCCGCAGCTGGTCACCGGCCCGGGCGCGGCGCAGCTCGTATTCAGACGCCGAGAGCGCTCCGAGCAGGCCCTCGACCGTGACCGAGTCGAGGCCCGCCTTGTGTAGCGCGCCCGCCATGGTCTGGTTCTTCTCGAGACGGCGGTTTTGAACCGTCGCCGGTGCGGGTTCATTCGCCAAAACACCGCAGAGGAGCAAATAGGCACTGAAGCTCATGCAATCACCGTTAGGTCAAACCCTACGATTCGACTTTTTTTTCCGAATGGGTGTGGCCGTCGAAGCGGAGCATCATCATCTTGTTGTCGACTCTGGTGACGATGTTGGCGGGTCGCCGCCACATGGTCTGAAGGTTTCTCAGTGTTTCCTTCGCGTAGTCGCCCTTCAAGTCGATGCCCTCATGACGATGCGTCAATAGCAGCTCACCCTTGTTTTCAAAATTGCCGTCTATCACTTCGATCACCGGCTGACCGAAGTTGGTGAGCTGTTGCAGGAGCTTCGCCTTTACCTTGCGGAACTCCCTGTCCTGTATCTCCCAATAATTTTTCTTCTCATTGAAGCCGAAAGTGAACAGCTTTTGGTCGAGAGCAAACTCGGGCGTTAAGAACTCGTCGATGAAGGTGATGTCGTTGTAGTGCTTGCGCACCTCGAATATTTTTTCGCGGCCACGCCCGAGCTTCTTGTCCCAGCTGCGCCGGGCGCGCAGGTCATCGCATTCGTCCCATTCCTTTCCGAAGCGGCCCTTGTTCCAACGCTCTTCAATGTCACGAAAGAGCTCGATACCCAGCTTGTACGGGTTCAGCTGGCCTCTGCCGCTGGCCATGGTGCCCGAGTGGTGGTCGGCGTAATCGATGATCTCGTGATCTTTGAGGGCGCGCCGGGTCATGATCGTCGAGTGCCAGTAGCTGGCCCACCCCTCGTTCATGATCTTCGTCTGCCCCTGGGGCGCGAAGTAATACGCCTCTTCGCGAATGATCGAGAGCACGTCGAATTCCCACGGCTCTAAGGGAGCGTTGTCGAGCAGAAACAAGAGCACATCACGCTGTGGCCGCTCGGGGAACTTCTTGGCCCGGGTCTTCTCGTCTTCGACCTTCTTGCGTTGCGCCTCGACGAACTCGGTGGGGTTGACGTACCCGCGCATGTACTCACGCTCGACCTTGAAGCCGCCCGCGCTCTGGTTCGCCTTCGCCTCTTCTTCGGCCCGCTTGGGGTCGGGGTTACGGCGAATGTGAGGAGCGTGCTGGTCGATCAAATTCTCGAGCGATAAACAGCGGTCGATGAAGTCCTCGACCTTCTCGATGCCCACCCGGTCGATGCAGCGGCGCACGCGGGTGGCGTGGTTGGCCATGTCATCGATCATGCGGCGGTTGGTGTGGCGGAAACTGAAGTTGTTCTTGAAGAAGTCGCAGTGGCCGAAGACGTGGGCCATCACCAGCTTCTGGTCCACCTCGGCGTTGCCCTCGAGCAGGTACGCATAACAAGGGTCGTTGTTGATGACGAGCTCGTAGATTTTCGAGAGCCCGTACTCGTAGCTCTTCGAGAGCTGCTCGAATTCCATGCCCCAGCGCCAGTGGGGGTAACGGGTGGGAAAGCCGCCGTAAGAGGCGACCATGTTCATCTCGTCGTACGAGACGATCTCGAAAATGGTCTCGAAGAACTCGAGGCCGAACTCGCGCGCGTACCCTTCGATTTCGACGCGCAGATCTTGCAAGCGGGGAGTGAGCGACTTGGGCATTTTTCGCCTAGCGCCCCTTTCCCAAGAAATCTTTGATCGAGTTGTAGATCGCGTCTTTGTCGGCGATCTCAGAGAGCGCCATGTTCTGCTGCTCGCCCAGGTGTTCGCGCAGGTCCTTGATGAATTGCCCCGAGCCGTAAGGTGATTCGACCTGCCCGTAAGCGAACTGGTTCACGTTGGGCAGAATGTCCGCCCGCAGCATGTCGATGCACACCCGGGTGTCGTCGGCGCTCCAGTTGTCACCGTCAGAGAAGTGAAAGGGGTACACGTTCCAGCTCGCGGCGGGGTAATCGGCCTTGATCATGTCGCGGCACAGCTTGTACGCGGACGAGATCATCGTGCCGCCTGATTCTCGCGTGTGAAAAAACGTTTCCCGATCGACCTCACGGGCCACGGCGTCGTGAATCACGTAGCGGGTTTCCACGCCCTTGTATTGCGAGCGCAGCCAGGTATCGAGCCAGAAGCTCTCGATGCGCACCACTTCCTTCTGCTCGTCACCCATCGAGCCCGACACGTCCATCATGTAGATGATGACTGCGTTGGTGTGCGGCAGGTTCTCGAGCTTGTAGGTGCGGTAACGCTTGTCTTCCCGAATCGGAATAATCACTGGCCGGTTAGGGTCGTACGTGCCAGTGGCGATCTGCCTTCGCAGTGCCTGCTTGTAAGTGCGCTTGAAGTGCTTGAGCGATTCAGGCCCCACCGTATGCACGCCCGTGTATTTGACGCGGGTGGTGACGATTTTCTCGTTCTGCCGGTCTTTGATGTTGGGCAGCTGCAGCTCTTCACCCAAAATCGCCGCCAGCTCGTCGAGTGAAACGTCGACCTCGAGAGCGTGCTCGCCTTCTTTCTCGCCGGCCTTGCCTTGACCCTGGCCTTGCTCGTCTTCACCCGGCGCCAGCTGCTGGCCGGCCTCGCCATCGCCCTGGCCGACGCCGCCCTTTTCCTTGGCGCCGTACTTGAAGTGGGGCACGTCGATGAAGGGCACCGGTATCGAAATGGTGTCTTTGCCCTTCTTGCCGATCATTTCGCCCTGCTGCACATATTTGCGCAGGTTGGCCTTAATCTTCCCGCGCACAATCTGCTTGAAGCGGGAATGGTCTTGGTCGATGCGGAGCGCCACTGCTTATTCCTTTGCGTCTCCGCGAGCGAAAATACTGGCGACGAAATTGAGCACGTCCGTGGCTGACTCTTCGTCGTAACCGAAGTTTTTTATCAGCCGCGACTTCACCACGTCGATCTTCTCTTGGGTCTCGCGGTCGACCACCGATGACACCAACGTCTTGAGCTTGATGCTGTCTTTCTGATCTTCGAACAGCTTAAGCTCGAGCGCCTTCTGCAACCGTTCATTGGTGCGGTAGTTGAACGGCTTGCCGTCGATCGCCAACGCGCCGATGTAGTTCATGATCTCGCGTCGGAAGTCGTCTTTGCGGCTGTCGGGTATGTCGATTTTTTCCTCGATGGAACGCATCAACCGCTCATCGGGTTCTTCGTAGAGGCCGGTGTACTTGTTCTTGATCTTCTCTTTCTGCGTGTAGGCCTTCACGTTGTCGATGTAGTTGCCGCAGAGCTTGCCGATCGCGTCTTCGTCGGCGCTGATCGCCCGCTGTACTTCGTTCTTCACGATGTCCTCGTATTCCTGCTTCACCACCGTGAGCAGCTCGCGGTACCGCTTGCGCGTCTCTTCGCTGGCGATGAGCGAGTGCGCCTTCAAGCCGGCTTCGAGCTCGTTCAAGACCATGAACGGGTTGATGCTGCTTTCGCTCTTGTCGCTCACCAGCGCGTTGGAGATCTTGTCTTGCACATAGCGGGGGCTGATGCCTTCCAACCCCTCGCGTTGCGATTCTTTGCGCAGCTCTTTGATGTTGTCTTCGGTGAAGTTGGGCAGCGTCTTGCCGTTGTAGAGCTTGAGCTTCTGCAGAAGCGTCAAATTGTGCTTCTTCGGGTCTTCGAGCCGGGTCAGCACCGCCCACATCGCGGCCATCTCGGTGGTGTGGGGGGCGATGTGCTTGCCGCGAATGCGTTTGGAATTGAATTCTTTCTCGTAGATCTTCTGCTCTTCAGCGAGCTTGGTGATGTACGGAATATCGATCTTCACCGTGCGGTCGCGCAGCGCTTCCATGAACTCGTTGTTCTCGAGCTTCTTGTATTCGGGCTCGTTGGTGTGGCCCAAAATCACTTCGTCGATGTCGGTCTGAGGAAACTTCTTGGGCTTGATCTTGTGCTCCTGCGAGGCTCCGAGCAGGTCGTAAAGGAACGCCACGTCGAGCTTCAGCATTTCGACGAACTCGATGATGCCTCGGTTGGCGATATTGAACTCGCCGTCGAAGTTGAAGGCGCGCGGGTCTGAATCGCTGCCGTACTCGGCGATTTTCCGGTAGTTGATGTCGCCGGTGAGCTCGGTGGAGTCTTGGTTCTTCTCGTCTTTGGGCTGAAAGGTGCCGACGCCGATGCGGTCTTTCTCAGAGAAGATCAGCCGCTGCACGCGAATGTGCTTCATCACCTTGCCGAAGTCGCCGTCGTAGCGCTGCATGAAGTCGCGAAAGACGAAACGGCAGGCAGGGTTGAGCTCACCCATTTCGGGAATGGTGAAGCCTTTTTCCGGAGGCGAGAGCTCGGCGAAAATTTTCGGGCGCCAATCTTTCGGTATCAGCTTCAGCGGGTCTTCATTCATCGGCGAGCGCATGCGGTCTTTGACCACCAGGCCGTCGGGTTCCCAATAATACGTGTAGCAAGCGCCGTCAGGGAGCTTGGTGTATTCCTCGAGGCCGCGCTTGATCAGCCGGGCAATGGTCGACTTCGACGAGCCGACGGGGCCGTGCAACAAGATGACGCGCTTCTCGGTGCCGTAGCGCAAGGCGGCTGACTTGAAGACGTTGACCAGCTTCATCAACGGGACGTCGAGGCCGAAGACAGCATCTTGGCCTCCGTTCTTTTCGTCCGAAAAGAAGTGGTAGCGAATCAGCCGCTTCTTGTTGTCGATGTACTCGGTTTTCCCGTGGCTCAAAATCATGTCGTACACGCGTTGAAACGCGGTGCGAGTGACGCGCGGGTTTTTACGGACGAGCTCGAGGTATTCCTCGAAGGAGCCTTCCCAATTGAGCTCGTGGTACTCCTTTTTGTCTTGGAGGGCCGCGATGCGGTCAGTCCAAGTGCTCTTATTTTCGCTCATGTTTTCTTAGTCTTCCTTGGCCATTGAGGCGTGGGCTGAAGATCGGCTTCCCCGCCGCGGAATAGGACCGCGGTAGAACAGCACCGGGGGTGAAACGAATCCCTCACGCATCATAGCGGTGTGGGACAGATTTGGGCAGCAGTGACGAAGGGCGTGTCGTACATTGAGCCACCTGAACACCGAAGCACGCCACAACGACGTCCGTAACGTCGGGTTACTGCTTGTCGCCGCGGTGCTGGTGCGCACGGTGGCCTTCGTCTTCACCCAGAACTTCTACGGAGACGCGGTGGTGCGCACCGAGCTCGGTTTGCGCTGGGCGGCGAGCCCCGTTTGGCCCGCGTCGTGGGACAGCGGCGTCTACCAATTCGGCCCGCTCCACATCGTGCTCTTGGGTCTGGTCTCGAAGCTGTGGAACGCGCGCGAAGACTTTGGTCGCGCCTTGAGCCTTTTGTGCGGTGTGCTCACAGTCGTGCCTGTGTACGCGCTGACGCGCAGGCTCGCGGGGGGCGCTGCCTCGCTCGCCGCGGGCTTCGTCTTCTGCATGTGGAGCCTGCACATTCAGTTCTCGACCACCGCGGGCAGCGAAGCGTTGAGCCTGTTGCTCAGTTTTTCGGCGCTCTCCTTTTTTGCCCGAGCGTTGGAGACCGACGGCGTGGTGCCGTGGCTGTTGACGGTGGTGCTGATGAACCTCGCCTGCGCCACGCGCTACGACTTGTGGTTATGGGTACCGCTCTTGCTCGTGATTCAGGTGTTCAGCGGGCCGACGCCCATCGACGCCTTCAAGCGCACGGTGATGTTGGGCTTGGGGTTCTCGGTCTTTCCGCTCGCGTGGTGTTACGGCAATTATGTGGCGAAGGGAGACCCGCTCTTTCCCATTCACTACATCGAGACGTATCACCGGAACTGGTTTCCCAGCCAAGAAGCGCTGTGGGGCAAGAGCGACTACCGCGTGCAGAACCTGCTCTTTTGGCCCGGGGTAGCGGTGTGCACGCTCGGGCCCCTGGCGACGTTGCTGGCGTTGATGGGGTCGGTACGCGCGGGGCTGAGCAAGCGCGGGGGCCGCTGGTTGCTGTGGCTCATCATCGCCGGCACCGCCTACTTCACCTTCAAGAGCGCGGTGCTCTCCAATTTCGTGCCGCTGGCGCGGTTCGCGGTGAAAGAAGTGGCGCTGCTGGTGCCCTTCGTCGCCGTGGGGTGGGAAATGTTCGGCGACTTGCGCTGGCAGTCGCTCGCCCGCGGCATCAAGTCGCTCACGGTGTTCACGACGTTGCTGCTGCCGGTGGTGCTCGGGCTCTACACGTATCAGCGCGAGGGCAAGTGGGAAACGAGTCTGAAGCCGATCAGTCCCGTCACCACACAGCCGGTGGAGTTGATGAAGGTGGCGCAGTTTCTGAAACGGCAAGTGGCGGCGAAGGGTGAGTCGGTCATTCTCGACACCGACCTGGGCCAATATCGCGACCTGTCGCTGGCGTTCTTTTCGGGCCTCGACGAAGCGCATTTGGCGCGCTACCGCTGGGAGATTTTCGAGGAGTCGGTGAAACAATCCTCTCCGCGCTATTTGGTGCTGATCGATGGAGGCGACTTGCTCAAGAAGGGCAGGGTGCGGCCACAAGGAGATCGCCTGCTCTTCGACGCATGGGAATTCGAGCCGCTGCCGGCGTTCATCGCTCCGTTCGCGGTCTACGTGCGCATCGACGATCCGAAATAAGTCGTTGCCTCAGCCGCCGTTAGGCGTACCCGCATCGGGCGGCTTCTTTCCTCTGAAGTACTGAACCTGCCACTTCTGCACGTTGTCTTCGTGGCACTTCAAGTCGGGGCAGAACACGTGGGTGCCGTCGTTCTTCGAGACGAAGAACAAATCGGTGCAGTCGATGGGGCTTAGCGCCGCGCGAATGGCGGCCGCGCCCGCGCTGGCGATGGGGCCGGGCGGGAGCCCCTTGCGCGTATAGGTGTTGTACGGGTGGTCGGCCTCGAGATCAGCGCGGGTGATGTTCTTCGAGTAGCGCCCCTTCATCATCATCGCGGCGTAGATGACAGTGGGGTCGGTCTGCAGCTTCATCTTCAGCCGCAGGCGGTTGTGAAACACGCAGGAAATGCGCGGGCGTTCTTCCACGGCTCCCGTTTCTTTCTCGACGATGGAAGAGAGGGTAATCGCCTCGAGCAGATTCAGGGTGACACCCGCTTTGCGTGGTGCCTTCTTGAATTCGTCCAGGGTGCGGTGGGCCATGGCCTTGAGCACCGTCTCTTCGTTGGCCCCCTTGGGAAACGAATAGGTGTCGGGAAAGAGAAAGCCTTCCATCGAATCGGCCGGCACGCCCAGCTTGCGCACCCAGTCGGGTTTCTCGGCGAGCTGCTTGAGCACCTCAGCCCGCAGCTTCAGATCGCTGCCCGCCAGAATCGGCAGAATCTCATCGACCCTCAAGCCTTCGGGCACTGTGAACCGGTAGAGCTTCACCTGGCCCGAGGTGATCTTCTCGATCACTTGCGCGGGCGTGAGGGGGCCTGAGAACTCGTACTCGCCCGCCTTGAGCTTGGGGCCCAACTTGTCGCGGCGCAGATAGGCGTAGAGCAGGCTGTTGTCAGAGACGACTTTCGCCTGCTCGAGCAAGGTCGCCAGGGCGCGCGGGTTGGTGCCTGGGGGAACGTCGACCGATTTGGACTCGGCCGACCCGAAGGGCGTGGCCAAGAACTGCGCCAGTTGACGCTCGAAGTACAGCCAGACGCCACCGGCGCCTGCTCCGGCGATCAGCACCACCACGCCCAACACCGCGAGCACTTTTTTCACTCGTCACTCCGTACCTGCGAATCGAGCCAGCCTTGCAGAATCAACGCCGCCGCGACTTGGTCGATGACTTCTTTTCGCTTTTTGCGGGAGGCGTTGGCCTCGCGCAACAATCGGTGCGCGGCGGTGGTGGTGAGCCGCTCGTCCCAATAGATGACGTCTAATTGCGTCGCCTCGCCCAAAGCTTGCCCAAGCTTACGGGCTGCGGCAGCGCTGTCGCCTTCTGTTCCGTTCATGTGGAGTGGAAGTCCAACCACCAGAGTTGTGACTTCGTTCTCTTGCACCAGCTTGCGCAGCGTCAGCAGATCATCGCGCTGATTGGTGCGCCTGACCGTAACCAGGGCTTGCGCGGTGATGCGCAGCGCGTCTGAGAGCGCGACTCCGACTGTTTTCGAGCCCACATCGAGGCCCATCGCCCGCATGGTGTGGGCAGGTTATCAGTGCTCGATAAAAAAGCGGCGGGTAACGCAATCAGGAGGAATGGGGCGCGTTACCCACCGGCCAGCGGCCTTCAAGCTCCCCACCTGAAGGCCGCCGGACTTTTTCTAGACTGACTGCTTTTGTTTTTGGGCCACGGCCTCGATGAGCGCGCGAGCGCGTTGAGACGCGCCGGTGTTCCCCTCAGGGTCAGCTTCCAGCGCCTTGCCCAGATCGAGCCAACCGCCGCTGTCCTGCGACAGTACCCGCAGCTCGCCTCGGTTCGCGAGGGCAACTGGGTTGCGCGGCTGAAGCTTGAGGCAGGCGTCATAAGACGCGCGCGCTTCTTTAAGGCGACCGAGCTTTTGATAAATCGTACCGAGCGCTGCGTGTGCGGCTGCGTCGAGCGGATTGAGCGCCACCAGACCCTCGAAAACGATACGTGCGTCGTCGAGGTGGCCGGTGCTTGCAAGGTCACACCCCATGGTGGCGATTACTTCTGCTTGTTCGGCGGTAATGCCGGTCACTTCGGCAAGAGTGCGACCTTCATTGAGCGTTTTCATATTTGGTGTCCTTTCGAGGGTTAGGAGCGGAGGTTGTTGATGATCGACATATTCAGCTGATGCATGCTTTGGAGCAGGTTGGTGACCATCGTCATCATCTGCGTGACGCGATCGAGTTCCATCTGAAGCAGCTGTAACTCGGCAGGGTTCACGTCGGCCGGGTCCATTTCGGACAGCTCCTTCATTTTTTCGTAGGCCGACACCTTGGCGTCGCCCAGCTTGTTGACCAACGATTCGACATCGCCTGCTTTGCTTGAGCTCTTGGTGTCGCTGGCCGTCGTCTTGGGGGTGCTTTCTTTGCTGGTGGTCGACTTGGTCGAAGCTTTTTCCGCGGGCTTCTTGGTGCTGGTGGTCGCCGCCTTGTCTTTCGTGGTCTTCGCAGGTGTGGTCTTGGCGGCAGGCGGCTTGGCTGTTGCCACAGGA
>CXWL01004282.1_pt1 | contig 30972 bp, 33 predicted proteins | sample 590931 | NCBI WGS metagenome assembly CXWL01 (sample SAMEA3498368, study PRJEB10139) | groundwater metagenome | biome: water well; material: biofilm material | place: Germany | collected 2015-04-27 | reverse complement strand
CGGGAACTATGACCACAACCCGCCGCATCCGCCAAATCGCGATCCCGTGCACACCAGCCCTCTCCGCGAGCCGGCCCCACGGTTGGGGAGTAACAAAACCGATCTTCACCAATAAAGCCGCTTGCCATCTTTGCCAGTTAGCCGATCTATTGTTGCGAAGATAAGTAATAACGCAACGGCATTGGTCACCCACGTGGAGTTGGTACGTATGGCGCGTAAAGCGAAGGTCGAACAGCAACCCGAAATGGACGAACCGGCGCCACCAACCGGCGATCGCTTCGTCGATTTGACGGTCAATCTTGTGTGCTCTTACGTCAGCCGCAACCAAGTACCAATGAGCGAACTGTCGGGCTTGATCGCGACGTTCTATGGCGCGCTCACTGCCGCTGCCGCCGGCCACGTCGTCGAGGGCGAGCGAAAGCCCGCGGTCACCGTGAAAAAGTCGATCGGCGACGACTACATCATCTGCCTGGAAGACGGGAAGAAGCTCACGATGCTGAAGCGTTACTTACGCTCGCAGTACAACATGAGCCCCGAGGAATACCGCAAGAAGTGGGACCTGCCGCACGACTATCCGATGGTCGCTCCGGCTTACGCCCGCCTGCGTTCGGCCTTCGCGAAGAAGATCGGCTTGGGCCGTGTCCCCGTCGCCCGCGGCCGCCGTTCCAAAGCGGCCTAACACCTTCTCCAGAACCGAGGAGCGGCGGCCAGCGTGCCGCCGCTTCTGTTTTGGGCCGCGCGCGTGCTAAAGCCCGCTCAGGCGATTTGCCCTCTTGGCGGAACTTGGTAGACGCAACGGACTTAAAATCCGTCGTTCGCGAGGACGTGCCGGTTCGAGTCCGGCAGAGGGCACCACCCTTCGCCAAGGCTTCGGGTGGCTGACGCCACTAGGCGGCAGACGCACGAAGCCGCCGTCCCCCGAAGCCTTGGCGAAGGGGGACTGAGCCCACATCAGCTTGCACTCTCGGCAAGCGGTTCGCCACCTGCACCGCGGATCAGCGCCACCAACCCCTCGCGCACCTTCGCCAGCACCTCCGAATCGTTCCCGCGTGCAACCAAACTGGTGCCGAAACGCCCCTCCCGTGTGAAGGGATAGCTGCCGAGCGGAATGTCCGGAAACTGCTTCTGCAGCGCGGCCAATCCCGCAGCGATCGTCCCTTCGCCGAGATGCGCGCTCACCGTCACCGAGCCGAGCGCCTTGCCGGCAACGAGCCGACCACGAACATCCTCCAGCATCGCCTGCATGACGGCGGGGATGCCCGCCATCACGAACACATTCGCAAGTTGAAACCCGGGCGCACCGGACAACGAATTGGCGATCAGACTCGCGCCGTAGGGAATGCGCGCCATCCGCTGACGCGCCTCGTTGAACGTCCCGATATTCATCGCCGCGTAGCGCGCGGCCATCGCCGCAAACACGGTCGGATGAAAGTCGATCCCCGTCTCGAAGGCTTTGGCCATGCAGTCGGCCGTGATGTCGTCGTGTGTCGGCCCAATCCCGCCGGTCGAAAACACGTAGTCGAACCGCCCGCTCAAATGCCGGACGGCCGTGACGATTTCAGCCTCGATATCCGGCACGGCCCGCGCCTCGCCGACCGGAATACCAAGCTGCGCCAGCCAGCGCGCGATATAGCCGGTGTTCGTGTCCTGCGTCCGGCCGGACAGAATTTCGTCCCCGATCACCAAAATCGCGGCCCCGCGCCTGCGTCCGTCCATTGTTAACTGCCCACCTGCCAACTTCCTCTGGCGTCCTATATCATGGCCGTGTAACAGGCACCTCGATGACCTACGTATCCGCGACCGCCCTGAACGATAGCCGCGCCACCGGTGCGATCAAGCTGCACGGCGCCGAAGGCTTCGCCGGCATGCGAAAGGCCGGCCAACTCTCCGCCGCCTGCCTCGACATGATCGCCGACCACGTAAAGCCCGGCGTCACCACGGGGGAACTCGATGACCTCATCCACGATTTCGTCCTCGCCGCCGGCTCCGTTCCCGCCACGATTTTCTACCGCGGCTACCGCCACTCGAGCTGCATCTCGTTGAACGAAGTCGTCTGCCACGGCATCCCCGGCGACCGCGAACTCAAAGACGNNGTCGACGGCTGGCACGGCGACACAAGCCGCATGTACCTCGTGGGCGACCCGGCGCTCAAAGCCCGCCGCCTCGTCGACGTCACCTACGAGGCGATGATGCGCGGGATCGAAACGATCAAGCCCGGCACCACGACCGGCGACGTGGGCCACGCGATCCAGGCCTTCGCCGAAGCGCATTCCTATTCCGTGGTGCGCGACTTCTGCGGCCACGGCGTCGGCAAAGTGTTCCACGACGCGCCGAACATTCTACACTACGGCCAACCCGGCAAAGGCATCGCCTTCAAGGAAGGTATGATCTTCACCGTCGAGCCGATGATCAATGCCGGCAAGTTCGGCGTGAAGCTGAAAAACGACGGTTGGACCGCAGTCACGAAGGATCGCTCGCTCTCCGCCCAGTTCGAACACACGGTCGGCGTCACTGCGACCGGCGTCGAAATCTTCACGGCCTCGCCCACCGGCCGCCACAAACCGCCCTATGCCTAAACGCGGTCTGGCCGAAGGCGCGGTAGAAGTCCCGCATTACATCGGCCACCGAGACCGCCTGCGCGAACGCTTTCGCGAAGGCGCGGACAACCTTCCCGATTACGAACTTCTCGAGCTGATGCTCTTCACGGTGATCCCGCGCCGCGACATCAAAGAGCTCGCGAAGATCATGCTGAAAGAGTTCGGCGGCGACCTCACGGCCTTGTTCGCCGCCTCGCGCGAACGTTTGATGCAGATCGACGGCGTCGGCGAAGCCGTCGCAGACCATATCGCAGTCATCAACGGCTTCATCACGCGCACCGCGAAACAGCAGATCAAGGCGCGTGAAGTCCTCTCGTCCTGGAACGCCGTCGTCGCCTACTGCACCAGCGCAATGGCCGGCCAAACGAACGAGCAATTCCGCATCCTGTTCCTCGACCGCAAGAACAAGCTCCTCAAGGACGAAGTCCAAAACCGCGGCACCGTCGACCACACGCCCGTCTACCCGCGCGAGGTGGTCAAGCGCGCCCTCGAACTCGGCGCCAGCGCCATCATCCTGGTCCACAACCATCCAACTCATACCTGTGCGATCACGCTCGATCACGCTGAAGCCTCCTGAATCATTTGCCTTTCGATCTTTCTTGACTGGGATCGGTTAGCGGCGAGAATCACTGCTGGGGACGGCATTCAGACCCCAATCGCAGCGCCTGACAGCCCCCAGCATCTGGAGATCGAAATGCCAAGTTTGACCGACGGCGTGATTCGCCACGCGATCAAGCGCGTCGAGAAATCCGGAAAGCAGCGGTCACTGACGGACGGTGAAGGCCGTGGCACGGGGCGTCTCGTGCTGGTCCTCAAACGCATGCCCACGCGTGTAACCGCGGAATGGATGGCTCAGCAGTGGCGCGATGGAAAACGGATCAAATCCAAGATCGGCGCCTACCCCTCCATGCCGCTGGCAGAGGCAAGAGAGATATTCAAGCGCGACTTCGCGGACGTGATTCAAAGGGGCCGCAGCATCAAGATCGCCGGCGACACCCGGCCGGGTACGATCGCCGACCTGTTCGAAGCCTACGTCGAGCATCTCAAAACGGCGGACAAATCATCGTGGCCCGAGGCCGAAAAGGGGCTCAACAAGATCGCCGACAGCATTGGGCGCAATCGCCTCGCCCGTGACATTCTCCCGGATGATGTCCTCGAGATCCTGAGGCCGATCTACGAGCGGGGCAAACGCTCGATGGCCGATCACGTGCGGAGCTACATCCGCTCGGCGTATTCGTGGGGCATGAAGTCGGAGCACGACTACCGCAGCGCGTCGCCACGGCGTTTCAAACTGGTGCACAATCCGGCGGCGGGCATCCCGACAGAGCCGAAAGTGCGCGGCACCCGTTGGCTGGACGAAGTCGAGTTTGTCACCCTCTACCGGTGGCTCGAATGTCCCACCGCCCCGGTACACCCTCCCTACACGCGAGCAGTGCGCGTTCTCATGTTGACTGGCCAACGCGTCGAAGAGATCGCGCGCCTTCACGTCGATCAATGGGATACGAAGGAGCGGATCATCGACTGGTCGAAGACGAAAAACGGCAAACCTCACGCTATTCCGGTCCCTGCCCTGGCCGCCGATCTGATCGGCTCAATCATTCCAAACAAGTTTGGCTGGTTTTTTCCCTCAGCGATGGATCCTGAGCGGCCCGTCAGCCATCAAACGCTCTACAGCTTCATGTGGCGCCAACGCGATCAAGGGGTGATCCCCGTGGTGACTAATCGCGACCTGCGACGGACATGGAAGACATTGGCCGGACAAGCCGGCCTCTCCAAGGAAATCCGCGATCGCATCCAGAACCACACGCTGCAGGACGTGAGCTCGAAGAGCTACGACCGCTGGAACTACATGCGCGAGAAGCGTGAAGCCATGGACAAGTGGAACACGTTCGTCGCTGCGTTGCTCGCCGGAAGTCTTGCGAAACGGGCAGCGTAGCTCAGTGCACGCGGGTACGGCTGCGAGGACCTAGGAGCGCGATTTCAGTCCCTCAACGGGAGCGGCCGAGGGCCGTCGCAGGCGTATGTAAGGCAACCAGCGCGCCTTTCCCCTGAGCCTGAAGCTCGATCCTGTGACCGAATTCGAGTTGCCGCTTGATTCCCTGGTGCATGTCGGGGCAAATCGATGCGCCCCGAACGGTGGCGCGCCGGTTACGGCATATAACATATTGGCAACAATGATCATCGGTGAGTCGTGAGCGTGGATATTCTTCAGCGCTTTTTGCAACTTCAGTTGTTCACTGTCCAAGGCGACGACGCGCGCCTGGAGAAAATTCGCGCTGCGACTGCCGAACTCGAAGCCGCAGTACTGGCCGATCCTACCCAGTTTTTGCGCGGATTTCTGGCCGCAACCGATCCGCATGCGCCGGCTGAAACGCCGGCGCTGAAAACCGCCGCGGCCGCCCTTGAAGCCCAATGGAACAGCTACAGCAACATTTTCTCCTCGCCGCCGGTTGCATTGTTTCGGGCGATGCTCGCGCAGGCGACACTGGGCGCGGCCGAGAAGAATGCGGGCTACGCTACATGCACGGCCCTGCTCCTGCGCAACATCGTCCAACGCCGCGACTTCGGTAGTGAGGGCGCCCTCTGGCGCGAGTTGCTCGACGGCCTCGACGCCAAATACGAACGAGCGGCCGCCGACGCATGGGCCGACAATTTCCGCGGCCCTCCAGCGGCAATGCCGAAGAAGCCGGCCGAGAAGCCTGCCAAAGTCGATCGCGGCAAGCTTCAAATGTCGCTGTTAGGGGCCGCTGGTCCGAACGGGCCGGAAGCCAAGGCCGGCACCGATCCGAACCCGAACTGGCCCGCTCAGAATGAACTCTGGGCTGGCAACTTCGCAAGTCGCTCGGCCGTCGCGATTGGCGAAGCCGTCGATGAGACCGTTGCCGCCGCACTGCAGGGTCGTAGTGCGGTCGACAAGGTCGTGTTCGAGACGTTGGAGCAGCGCTTACCGAACGCTGAGGCCGTGCAGCGCCGCACACGTCTATTGTGGTGGAAGGAAGCCGGATATTCACCCGTAATCGATCGCGGCTACATCGAGATGTCGGTGCCGGTAGTAGCGATCGTAGCGGCAGTGGACGTACACCGCATGGTGCCGACGCTTTCGCCGCGCAGCGTCGAGTTCTTTTTGCGCGCCGCCGTCGCTTCGCGCGCTGGCACCACCGCCCGCGCGCCGACAGAATGGCTAGGAAAGCTTGCCGACGCCGCCGATCGGGGGGCAGCGGCCAGCGCCTTGCCCGCGCTCGTCGAACCCACGGACCTTCTCGCACAAGCGTTAAACCGCGCGGCCGCCAACACATCAACGACGGTGTCCGGTCTCTACGCCGGCGACGGCACACTGACACTGGGCGACCTTAGCGTTGTTGTGTTCCGCGAGCTTCAAGCGCTGGCCGCGATAAGCCCATCTGCCGCGTGATGACCCGCTGCACACACGCCGACTGCTTCGCTCCGGAGGTGATGTGTCACCTCGGCGAAGAGAACCGTGCCGACTGCTCGTTCTGGAAGGAAGCGCTCGACGCAGCGGCGGGCAGCGACGGCGCACCGGCCGCTGATACCACTACTGGCGCTACCGTGCCCTGGTCCGGCAACGCGCTCGGCTTAGTCGATCTGCCTTTCACGAGCGGCCGCGGCGCGCCGAGGGTCGTCGCGGTGGTTGGCGCGGCGGGCGCAGGAAAGACAACACTGCTCGGCTCCTGGTATTTGATGCTTAGCCGCGGCGCGCTCGACGTCGCCTCACACGCGTTCGCCGGCTCGTACACACTGTCCGGTTGGGAGAACATCGCGCACTCGTTGCGGTGGGCGAACGATGGTGGTCCTGGATTCCCCGCCCACACGCCGAGCGGCGAAGGGCGTGCGCCGGGCATGGTGCATCTCGCGCTGCGCCGAGGCGATCATGCGATTGAAGATGTATTGTTCGCCGACGCCCCCGGTGAATGGTTTCGGGCGTGGTCCGTGAATCGCGATGCGCCGGAGGCCGAAGGTGCGCGCTGGCTTGCGACGCACGGCAGCGTGATCATCCTGACCGCCGATTGCGAAGCGCTAGCCGGCCCGGAAAAAGGAAACGCTCGCATGACACTGCAGGCACTGGCGCAGCGCATCGCCACTGAACGGCGCGGTCGCCCGGTGGCGTTGGTGTGGACTAAGGCCGATATCGACGTGGCCGAGAACGTGCGCGACTCGGTGATGACCGCGGTGACGACGCACCTTGGCGACGTCCAGGTTTTCGAGGTGAGTGTCAAAGAGCACAACGCGGTGGCACCCGAAGCATCGTTCGTGCGGCTTATGAACTGGGTGCTCGGTGCGACAAGCACGACGCCGCAACCGATGCCAGCGCGCACGGCAACCGACGATCCGTTCTTGGCGTACGGCTATGTCTGAGGCTGCGAACGTCCGCTCCGTGATGGTCATCGGCGAATCCAATGCCGGCAAGACGCACTACGGGGCGCAACTGCTGCAGCGGTTGAATTCACAGGGCTGCGCCCTGCGCATGCGGGCGATGCCGACCAACATGACGGCGTTTGAAGCAGCGCTGCGCCGCATCAATGACGGCCTCGCCGCGGAGCACACCTCCGCGACAGTCTCGGCGGACAGCCGTTGGCCAATCGCGGCAGGCGACGGCCAAACGCTCGATTTGATATGGCCGGAGTACGGCGGCGAGCAGCTTAACGACATCCTGGTCAACCGCCAGGTGCCGGTGGCGTGGCGCGATCGAGCGCGGGCGAGCGATGGCTGGTTAGTACTCGCACGTGCGAACCACCACGAAGTCGATGGCGATTTCATGTCGCGTCCGCTCTCGGACTTGAAGCAAGCGCCGACGATTCGACCGCCCTACAGGCACACAAGTCAGGCGAGGCTGGTCGAGCTGCTACAAATGCTACTCTTCGTTCGAGGCGCCGATGTTGTAAGTGGCCGCGGCATGCCGCATATCGCGATCGTCCTTTCTTGCTGGGACGAGTTGCCCAACGAACTGATCAAACGCGCTCCGCCAGATGTGCTGCGCGCGCGCATGCCGATGCTGGCCCAATTCGTCGATTCCGCGTGGCCGCCGAAGCTGCGCAGCATAATTGGCCTCTCGGCTCTCGAGCGGGCGCTCGACGACAAAGTCGTCGACCAAGAGTTCCGCGATCGCGGGCCCGATATGTTTGGTTATGCCGTCGTCGGCGCCGAGGATCGCACACGTGACCTTTGCCTACCGCTCGTACACATCGCTGGTTGGCCCTAGGCCGATGCCGGTTTCCGAGGCGACATTCGGTGCCGTCGACAAAGGCCATGCCATCATCGCTACGACGCCGGGCGCGGCCAAAATCGCATCACGAATCGTCGGCCGCACCGATTTGCCGAATACCGTCCCTTCCGGCGTCGAGTGGGCACCGTTCGAGAGCGCCTATTTCGACGGAGATGTCTACGTGCTGTCGCGCACTTGGCCGGACCCGGGTGCGCCGCGCGCGGGCATGGTATTCACGCACGCAATAATGGCGCCGTTTTCCGAAATCGATCACGCTGACGGCTTGCTTCAGCTGGCTGCCAGGTTGCCGAAACTACCCGATCGCACTGCCGTACTCGACGAGAATCCGCGGCAATCGGCATCAACGCCACCTGTGACGCGTCACGCGCACCAGCTGCTGGATGCCTTACTTGATGAGAAGCGTCAGGGGCCGATTGTCTGGCTTGGCGAGGCCGGACTTTTACCCGTATTGACAATGCTGTGGCGCTACATGCCAAGCGCGGTGAGGCGATCCATCACCTTCCGCCTGAGTTTCGGCCCTGAGGACGTCGCCGCCGCACCGCCGCTCATCGTGATGACACCGCGTCCTTTGGCGCAGCGCTGGAAGGGGCGCACGGTTATCGATCCGGCGCTTGAACCACCAACCACCTCCGAAATGGCGCAAGCAATCCTGACGCCGGCCTCGGCTGAGGGCATCGCCACTTACGCGAAAGAGTACGGCGTCACCGTGCGGACGCTCGGCGAGTTCGGATTGCTGCAGAAGAGCTGGGAAGTCGGTAAGACACGCGGCAAAGAGTTCGGGGCGTTGCTTGCGCAGTTGCGATTCATCATTGCGCTGTCCCCGAATCGCGTGCCAGGCGACGCGTCGAAGGCGAGACTGGTGGCGGATCTCGCGGCTGTCGTCAAAACAGCGAGCACGACACAAATTTCGGCGCTTCGTAATGTCAACCTCTCGACGTGGGCGTGCGGCGATCCGCTCTGGACAGCGCTGCGCGAGTGGGCCGCGAATATGGCCACGCGCGATTCAGATGCCGCTGACGATCTCGCTCTATGGCGCCAAGCGACGGCCGAGACGGCGCAATCCGACTGGGCGAGCGCCGTGCGCGGCGGGTTCGATGATGCTGTGAAAGGGGCAACGGCTGCGCTTTGGATAGCATGGTGGCGGCGTTGGAATGTCGCGCCGGACTTGATCGCTCCCGTGTTCGCACTGTTGTCCACGAAAAAGGAAATTCAGGGCGCCTTGGTGCACGCTGCTCCCGCGTCGATTTCCGAACCTGTGGCCGATGCTATGATGACCGCCGCCGCCAGCAGAAAATGGTGGGTGCTTCATGCAACTCTCGCTGGGCGCTCTCGCGCACTGGCGGCAGCGCTGGAGCGTCACCTCGTCGTAGACACGGACCCTGCGCACAACTCCGGACTTGTGGCGTTGTTCGCGGGTGCGCCGCCGACCGAATTGATCGCATCGGCGCTGAACGTCGACGACGCGCGCATCGTCGATCTGGCGGGCAAGGCCGCGGGCGTCGATCCATCCCTGCTCACAGCGTTCGATCCAGCGTCATCGCCGTGGCGCCGCATCTGGCGTATCGCCATCGCCGAGAACCCTGATGCATGGCAAGGCCTCGCCGATCAAAATCAGACGCGTCTTGCGGTGGTGCGGCAGCTGCGCGCTGGCGCGCCGTTGGAACCCGCGTTCCTCGAACAAATCGCGGCAACACCCATGGGCGATCTAAGCGATGTCCCGGGTGCCGGTGATCTCTGGGGGAAGCTTCCCGAGCCCGCGCGCGCAACGTTCCTCGCCGCGACGGCAATCGGATGGCTAGCCGCCTTCGCCGGTGGTCAGCGCGGCACCGGTGATGCTGACGCAATTCTCCGACGCGCGATAGTGGTCGCGCCAGCGCGCGATGCATTTCTTGCGGCGCACAGCAACGCCGTTGACACGGTCTTGCGCTATTTCGAAGCTTTCGAAGAGCTTCCGGAACAGTCGGCGATCGCGTGGTTGCATAGGCTTCGGACTCAACATGTTGCCGTTCGTCAAAGCGAGGCAGAGCGGCTCGGCAGGCTCGTGAACGACCGCCGCTGGCGGGGAGCAGCCACGGTGGTTGCGGCGTTGCTACATACCGACGGCCGCCACACGTTCGCTCCGGCGGCCATCGCGATGCGCGGCGTCTTCCAGCTGATGGATCTTGGATTGCTCATGATGAAGGGCTTTCTGGAAGTGAGTTCGCCGCAAGACGTGTGGGCGATGTTCAAGGAGGTGGCGTGCGAGCTCTATCCGAGCGGGCCAAACGAGACCGAACTCTGGAGCCGCGCCGGTGGGAAGAAGGCGGACTTGCCAGATGGCGACACGGGCCGCGGGCGTTGGCATGCGACTATCACATTGCTGCGCAACGGCGGCACTCGGTTGCCACCGGGTGAGCTGCTAGCGGCGATGCTCAATGATCACCCCCGCAATCGGAAGCTGGTTTGGCTGGCGAAGCAAGACGTGTTTCAGGAGGGATGATGGCGGAATTTTCGAGCGGTAAGGCGCTCTGCATCGGCATCGCTAAATACCCGAGCGGTCCCCTGCCGCCGTCGGTCACGAATGACGCGCGCGATGTAGCCGCTTTGCTCACCGATCCCGGATTTTGCGGTTATCCGCCGAACGACGTGCGCGTGTTACTAGATGGCGGCGCGACCAAAGCCGATGTCGAAGCGGGGCTTGCGTGGCTGGCAGCATCGGCCACGCCTCACGACACGGTTACGATCTTCTTCTCCGGCCATGGGGCGAAGCTCGCGCCTTCGCCCAATGCCGAAGGCTGTCTTCTGCCGGTGGATTTCGACCCCGCTAACGTGCGCGCAACCTCTATCACCGGAAAGGACCTGACAACGGCGTTGAACAAAATCAAGGCGCAGCGCGTGGTGGTCGTGCTCGATGCATGCCACGCCGGCGGAACGGGCGAACCGAAGACAATCGCGGCGTTGCCAGCTGGCCTTGGCGATAGCGACTACGCCGAACTCGCAAAGGGCGCGGGCCGCGTCGTTATGGCGTCGTCACGACCAGACGAGGTCTCGTGGGCCCTCGCCGGCATGAGCAACAGCCTGTTCACCGACGCACTGCTGCTCGCCCTTCGGGGCGCTGCTGCGATCCGTGGCGACGGCTTGGTCCGCGTATTCGACGTCTTCCACTTCGTCGCCGATCGCGTACCGGCCCTGGAACCGCGCCAACATCCGATCTTCAAGGCCGCCGATCTCGATCAGAATTTTCCACTCGCGCTCCATCGCGGCGGCGTCAAGGGGGCAGTCCGTGCGGCACAGCCGCCACCCCGCAATGATGCGTGGTGGCGAGACCTAGAAACCGTCGTCTGCAAGCTCTATCCGACGGGACCGAGCGATACCGAGATCTGGAGTCGTGCGGGTGGCGATGTCGCTCAGCTTAAGACCAGCCAGAGCGCCCGCGGTGCTTGGCACAACGCGCTCACAGCACTACGCCAAGGAGGCGGCGGGCCGGCGATTGGAGTGCAAGGCTTCGTCGAGGCAATTGCCGCCGACTTTGCTACCAATCCAGAGATCGCGGCGCTCAAAGCGATCTGAGCTTCACGCTTGGAGGCGTTCATCGCTATCGGCCAATGCGCGCGTTGCGCGGCGACCAAACGAGCTGCGCCTCGGCCGTCTCGACACCAAATAGCGCGGCAGAAATGGGCCTTGGAACCGCCGGGTCCTGGAGCAAGAGACTCAAATAATCCCGCGGCTGCGCACCCGAACTTCGGCGTCGCCATGCCGCTCCTACTTCGGACTCGCCAGCAAACACGCGAAACGCTGGCGCCGCATCACTATCCTTGTTGTCGTTCGGGACGAGCCGGACCTTCACGTCTAACAACAGCGTGCGGATAGTGCCGGTCCAGCCCCCATCCTTGGTTGGCACAAATGTCCCAATCACAGCCATCGTGTCCCTCCCAGCCGTTAGCGCATCAATCGCCGCTTGACTTTCCATCCCGCGATCGTCTTGCCCGTACAAACGCCTTGTCACCCTCGACAAAGCTTCTCAGCATGAACGGTATGAGCTCGCTCAGCGTTTCTTCTTGACCGTAGGTCGCGCTGTAGAGCGTTGAATATTCCTGCAGCAGCGCATGGCTCGCGGGGTCGAGCACTATCGTCAGCCTAACGGGCGTACGCTCGGGCAGCTTCGAAAGCCTGAGACGAACGATGGCGCTGACCTTGTTCATCTGTTGTACTCACGAAGCAGGAGGTCCTTGTGCACGATCACACGAAGCGGCCATCCGGCCCGGATGGTGATCGTCGGCTGGACATCGAGACTTCGTTCCGTGAACTGCTGACCGATGCGCGCGGCATTCTGCTGCACGGATTCCCGCGCGGCGCTCAGGGAGTCGTCATCACCGCTTCCGCCCGCACCGACCTCGGCGCCGACGCCCAGCAAGGTCGACAACGCGGCGCCCTTGATGTCTGCCATGTATGAAAATCCACCTCGTCCTCAAGCCCCGCGTAACCAGCGGCATCCGTCGAAGGCAGATTGTCGACCACGATCGATGATCCATCCGGCAAAATAAGACGATTCCACACGACAAGTGCGCGCCGCTGTCCGAACGAGATCACGCTGTCGTACTTGCCGATGAGCTTCGTCCCCTGGGGAATAAGAAGCCGCCGGCCACTAACGGTGTCGAAAACATTCTCGGTGACCTGAGCGATAACGAATCCAGGCAGGTCCGAGTTGATACCGGTCACAAGACTTGCCGCGATCACAGTTCCTGCGAGCACGGTATCGGGCGACACCGGAATTTGCAGGGCGTGTCGATTGAGAACGTCTGTGTCCGCGCGAGACCCGAGAAAGTCGATTTTGTGCCCCTGGGAGGACGGATCGCGTTCGCGATCAGGCGTTAGCGCCTGACTTGCGATCGTCGGTTGGGGCGTCGGCACCGGGGCAACAGTACGCGACGTGGCAGCAAGCGATGCATCGTCGCGCCTTGCCGCGATCTGGAAGAAAACACCCGCCGCCCGGGCTTGCTGAGCCTGCCGTGCCAGCCGAAGCCGTTCGGCCCGTTCTGCGTCGGCTTCCGCATCGGGTCGCAAATCACCTTGAGCGACACCGAGTTCACGCTCTAACCGGACGACAGGAGGGCCTATGTCGCCCTGGAGCGGGGGCCCCAGCTCTGGCGGCTTCACATCGGCATAAGTTCGAGGCAGCGTGTCGAGTCCTTCCGCCCTGGCCTTCCGCTCGGTGTTGATCAGTTCTTCGCCCTGCCCCGGCGGGCGAAACCGAAACGGCTCGAGCGCGATCAGCGTTGCCGCCAGGATCACGACGCAAATGACGGCGGCAACACCTACAATGACCTTGCGATTGAAGCGCGTGACCGGCCGCGGCCTGGTACGCAACGCAAACGACTCCTCGTCCGCGCGGTCGGTCTCTCGTTCACCCGTTGTCACGGCCGCGCCCCTGTTTGAAGATCGGCAAGGCGATCGGTGCGGCTGATGCGCACGACTTGCTGCGGATCCGTGCCGAGCCGCAGTTCGGCGGCGGCGAAGAGACGGTCAACGATGTAGTAGCGGCCGCGGACGCGGTAGTTGACGAGCTCGGCGTTTCCTTCCGCGCCGACCACAAACAACGGCGGCGCCTCCCCTTGATCGATCCGCGCCGGAAACTCGATATAGACCTTGTGCGTGTCGTCGAACGCGCGCAATGGCCTCCACGGCGGACTGTCGCCGGAGATTTCATAGCGGAAGCGCAGCTGCTCCAGCGTCACGCCCTGATCGACGACCTGCGCAGCCGACTCCGTTGCCTGCTCGTTTCGGCCACGCAGCGCGATGAGCTGGTCCGCGGGATAGCGCCAGGACACGGCCGCCATATAGCTGCGCTCCGTGCTCTCGAGCTCCAGGTGATAGACGCGTCTGTTTGTGGTGATCACCAGATTCGTTTTGAGATCGGCCGCTGCCGGCTTCACCAGGATGTGGACCTGGGCGCTATCGCCGGCGCCGCTTGTCGTGTCGCCGACGATCCATCTGACCGTGTCGCCGGCAGAGACGGCGGTCAGCTTTTCGCCCGGCTCGAGCGTGATGTCGCTGACTTTCTCGGGCGCCGCGTACATCCGATAGAGCGCGCCTGTTGTGAATGGATAGACTTGCACGGCGTTGACGTAGCCATCGCGCGTGGGTTCTTGGCTCGCCGCCAGATTGGCCGAGTCGACTCGTTGTTGCGGCGGAATGAGCGGCTTGAGTTGCCCTGACTTTCGCGGAAGAGGCTTGAGCTGGCCGGGCAACGGCAGGGGTTCGGGAAGCGTGACGATCTCGACGGGTTTGGCCGGCTCGGGTGCAACGACTGCTACTTTGAACGCTTCGTTGTCGTAGGCGATTGCCGGCGGCGGCTCACCGGTCGAGGCGCATGCGGATAGAAGCAGAGCGGACGCACTTGGAACGGCGGTGTTCAGTCTCATTGTGTCTCTCCCGGATTGATTTCACGCGACCAATCGAGTCCGTGCACGTAGATCCCGAGTGGGTTCTTGCGCAGGATGTCGACGGAGGTCGGTTGGCGGATGACGATGGTGAGGATTCCCGTCCAGCGCTCCGACTTCGCCGGCCGACCGTTCTCGAAGCTGCGTTCGAGCCATTTCACCTGGAACGACGACTCCGACGCCCGCACAACGCTGGTCACTTCCACGGACACCGAACGCTGTCCCACGGCTTTGAACGGATCATTCGCGCGGGCAAACGCGTTGAGGGTTTCCGCGGCGCGATCCGTTGCGAAATCGTACGCCTCAAGCCAGTTCTTTCGGACAACGATGGGATCGATCGAGAGCGATCGCACCCCGGTGATGAACCGCGCAAGGGCCGAGGCGATTTGCGCGTCGCTCGGATCGTAGACTTGGGTCGCCGGCGCGATGGCTTGCACCGTACCCTGCTTGTCGATTTCGACCACATAGGGTGTGATCCGGCTTTGTGCAGATAGCCAGATGAGTGCCGCTGCCATCGCTGCCGAAAGACCAAGGCACGAGAGCGCCATCAGCCGCCAGTTCATGGCTTGCGCGCGCGCCGAGCCGATCCGCTCGTCCCACATCTGTTTTGCCCTTTGGTAAGGCGTCTCCACCTCGGGCGTGTCGCCATAGCGATTGAGCGGCCGTCGAAACATCATCTCTCTTCCTTCAGGTCAGGGTTGGCGGCGGCGCCGGGCCTGTCGCCCTCCTTCACCGCTTGCTCCACGGTGTGAACCCGTCGCTGCCAGCGTTGCTCGGAGCGCAAGCGCCTCGCCCAAGTCGGGGCGCCACCTCCGCCTGCGGTCGACGTCGAAGAACCAGCCGAGGGGAGCGAACTCGGGCGGCTCGTCGCGCCTTGTTGCGCTGCCGGTGTGATCGGTCGTGTGGAAGCCGTTGCGCCTGAAGGTGTGGCGGGGCTCGAACCACCTGAGGGAGCGTCCGGTGCTGGCTGGTCCGGTGATCCGGCATGGGGAATCATCGCGCCGGCACGGACCGCGGAAACAGCCGACGCTCCAGCACGTGCGGCACCCACGGCAACGCCGCCCGCCGCCATCGTGCCGGCCGCGATCGCGCCAACTGTGCCGACAGCGGCACCGGCGCCAAGCTGCGGCGCGCCTGACACGAGGCCCGTCGCGATACTTGGACCGAAGATGCCGAGACCGAAGAGCGCGATGGCGGCAAGCACCAAGGTCATCGCCTGCTCGAGATCGGGCTCTTGCGCGTTGAGCGCGGTGGTGAATTCGTTGAAGAGCGTGGTCCCGATGCCGATGATCACGGCGAGGACCATGACCTTGATGCCGGAGGCGAAGACATTGCCGAGCACGCGCTCGGCGAGGAAGGCGCTCTTGCCCCACAGGGCGAAGGGCACGAGGACGAAGCCGGCGAGCGTCGTCAGTTTGAACTCGATGATGGTGATGAAGAGCTGGACGGCGAGAATGAAGAAGGCGAGGACGACGACGAGCCAGGCAAACACGAGCACCAGGATCGTGACCGCGTTGTCGAAGAAGGTCGTGAAACCGAGGAGAGATCCAGCCTGCTCCATCAAGGGATGAGCGGCTGCGAACCCTGTGCCGGCGACGTATCCGGGGCGCAGGAGATCCTGGGGCGTCAGGGTGTTGTTCGTCGCTTCCAGCCCAAGTCCGGCGAACGACTGGAAGATGAGGACCGAGAAGGCGGCCCAATTGTTCAGAATGAGCGCGAAGACGCCGATGTAGAGCACTTTGGCAAGAAGCCGGGCGATGACGTTGGAGCCTTCGTCCATCGCCCAAGCGAGTCCCGCGAGCGTGATGTCGATCGCGACCAGGATCGAGGTCAGGAACGCCACCTCGCCCGCGAGCAACCCAAATCCGGAATCGATGTACCGGATGAAGGTATCGAGGAAGCGATCGATGACGTTGACGTTGTTCATCGTGAGACCGGCGTTTTCGGCGTGATCAGTTGTTCGGCGTGTAAATCTGGCCGTCGCCGACGAAGCGCTTGAACTGCGCCCTCGCCTGCTCTTGCGCTTGCGCCTGCCGCGCCTGTTCCAGGGCCTCGGCGCGGTACTGCGCGGCCATGAGCTCCTGCGTCTGGAGCTGTTGCTTCGCGGACAGCGCGATCAGCTGGTTGGATGCCTGCTGTGCCTGAAGGCTGCCGACGGCAGCTTGGCTTTCTGTCACGAGGCGCGACAAGGTGGTGCCGTCCGCGTCCACATTGGCGACGACTTGCGCTTGCACGGTCATCGTGTGTTCGAGTGCCTTCATCGCCTCACTCCAGCGTTCGAGTGCGCCCTGACCAAGTTCGCTCGACGTGACGCTGGCGGAATACTGCTCCGGGAAGAGCCGCTTAAAGGCGCTCTCGGTCGCCTTAACATCGAAGGCGATGCCTTTGGCTTTCGCCATCAGCTGGTTGATGTCCTTAAGCGTCGCCTCGATGTCCCCCAGTGACGAGAAGCCAAGCTTCTCGAGATGCTTCGCCATGTTCTCGAGCATCACCACTTCGTTCTGCAAGCTCTTGATCTGGTTGTTGATCTGCTCGAGTGAGCGAGCCGCCTGCAATACGTTCTCCGCGAAGTTCGAGGGATCGAAGACCACCATGGCCTGTGCCGACGAGCCCGCGAGCACCAACGCCGTAGTCGTCGCAAGAAGAAGCTGCTTCAGAATGTTCATGTGTGATCCTCTCTCGGTTGAAGCGTCGCGGCGGCGCGGTCACGCATGAGCTGCGCCGCCCATTCCAGTCCCTTAGTCCTGAGCCAGACCTCGGCAAATCGTTCGGTGCCGAATTCTTCGATCGCCCGCCGGATGCGGGCTTGATCGGCGGCGCTCGATGTGGCGCACACGGCCAGCGCGACCGGTCCAAGCCCAAGCTCGAACAGGCGGTTGCCGCGGCGCGATTGCAGGTAGTAGTCGCGCTTCGGAATCGAGGCCGCGATCAGATTGATCTGGCGCTCGTTGAGGCCGAACCGTTCGTAAGCCGCGCGCGCTTGCGGTTCGAGCGCGCGATCGTTGGGAAGGAAGATTCGCTGCGGGCAGCTTTCGATCAGAACGGGTGCGATCTTGCTGTCGGCGATGTCCGCCAAGGACTGCGTGGCGAAGACGACGGCGACGTTCTTCTTGCGCAAGGTCTTGAGCCACTCGCGGATACGTCCCGCGAAGAGCGGGTCGTCGAGAAAGAGCCAAGCTTCGTCGATCAGCAGCAGCGTCGGTTTGCCGTCGAACCGCTCCTCCAGCCGGTGAAACAGGTACGTGAGCACCGGGGCGACGGCCGCCTGCTGGTGCATGAGCTCTTCCATCTCGAAGCACTGCACCTGGCCGATCGCGAGGTGGTCCTCTGAAGCGTCCAGCAAGCGCCCGAAGGGACCTTCGAGCGTGTAAGGCGCAAGCGCCGCCTTAAGTGCGTTCGACTGCAGAAGGACCGAAAGCCCCGTCAGCGTTCGCTCCGCCAGCGGCGCGCTCGAGAGGTTAGTGAGCGCCGACCAGAGCGTTTGCTTGATCTCCGGCGTGAGTGCAACGCACTCGTGCTGGAAGAGCGCCTGGATCCACTCTGCGGCCCAGCTGCGAACGGCGGGATCATCGATGCGTAGCAACGGTTGGAACGCCAACGAGCCCGCGGCTCCGAGCGCAAAGTGGTCGCCCCCCATGCCGAGAACCGCGGCGCGTGCCGAAAAGCCCTTGTCGAAGATGTAGACCTGCGCGCCCTCATAGCGTCGGAACTGCAGCGCAATCAGTGCGAGGAGCACAGACTTGCCGGCGCCGGTCGGCCCGACGATGAACATGTGCCCGACATCGCCCACATGCGTCGACAGGCGGAACGGTGTTGAGCCCTGGGTCGCAGCGAGCAGCAAAGGCGGTCCGCCAAGCTGTTCGTTTGACTCGGGCCCGGCCCACACCGCCGACAGCGGCATCAGGTGCGCGAGATTCAGGGTGTGGACCAACGGCTGGCGCACATTGGCGTAGACATGTCCCGGCAGCGATCCGAGCCATGCCTCCACGGCGTTCACGGTCTCGCGGATTGTCGTGAAGCCCCGGCTGTTGATCACGCGCTCGACCGCGCGCAGCTTTTCGTCGGCGCCGACGGACGTGGCGTCGAACACGGTGACCGACGTGGTGAGATATCCGAACGCGACGTCGTCGCCCCCAAGTTCTTGCAGCGCCGCATCGGCGTCTGCCGCCTTGTTGTCCGCGTCCGAGTCAATGAGCGACGTCGGCTCGTTGAACATCACCTCGCGCAAAATCGCGAGGATGGACTTGCGCTTGGCGAACCACTGCCGCCGAAGCTTCGAGAGCGCATGCGTCGCCGATGTCTTGTCGAGCGGAATGAAGCGCGTGACCCAGCGATACGGAAAATGCAGGTCGTTGAGTTCGTCGAGGAGGCCGGGCCGCGTGAGAGTGGGAAATCCCTTGATACTCAACGTCCGCAGATGCCGATCGCCCAGCATCGGATCGAGACCGCCGAGGAGCGGCTCNNTGCACCGCGTCGAGGTACATCGGCGTTTCCGGCACCGCGACCGGATGCCGGCGGGTCGAGATCGCTCCGTGGAGATAGGTCAGCGTCTCGCCGTCATCGAGCGGCCGCATCTCGGGCATGAGCCCCGAGAGAAGATCGTGAATGCGGTCGGTCTCGGCGGTGAAGGCCGCGAGGTAGTCGCGCGCCTTCAGACCCTGTTGGTGGGCGGAGCGTTCCAACAACACCCGCTCTGCCCGGCTCACTCGGTCCTCGGGCGGCATATATAAGAGTGTGAGGTGGTAGGCGCTTTCGTGGTGCGGCCGCGCATTTTGGCGCTTTTCCGCGTCCTCTCCGTCTTCGGGTTCAAAGAGGGCTCGCCGCTCCTCGTCGACGAGGGCGGACAGGGGATCGGGAAAGGTCGATGAGGGATAACCCGGCGCCGGGAAACGCTCTGCTTCGATGAAGAGCGCCCAGCCTGAGCCCAAGCGCCGGAACACGTTGTTCAGTCTGGCGCAGGTGGCGACGAGTTCGGCCTCCGTCGCACTCTCAAGGTCCGGCCCGCGGAAGCGGAACGTGCGCTGAAAGCTTCCGTCCTTGTTGAGGACGATGCCAGGCGCGATGAGCGCGGCCCACGGGAGGTAGTCCGCGAGCAGTTTCGACGTCCGGCGATACTCGCGCAGGTTCAGCATGAGAGATACGCCTTGTGCCGAAGGTGACGGCCCAGAACTTCGACGAAGCGCGGATCCCGCTTGGCGGCGAACACCGCCACAGCGTGACCGATCAAGCCGAAGGCAATGCCCGCGATCCATAGGCGCAGGCCCAACCCCAGCGCCGCCGCGATCGTGCCGTTGACGATCGCGACGGCGCGTGGGGCCCCCGCCAAAAGGATTGGCTCGGTGAGCGACCGGTGCAGCGGCACCTCGAAGCCCGGGATCGCCATCAAACGAGCGCTCCGCCGCCGAACGAGAAGAAGGTCATGAAGAAACTGGTGGCGGCGAACGCGATCGAGAGGCCGAACACGATTTGGACGAGCCGTCGGAAGCCGCCCGACGTCTCGCCGAAAGCGAGCGAGAGGCCCGTGATGATAATGATGATGACGGCAACGATGCGCGCGACCGGTCCTTCGATGGATTCCAGGATCGATTGAAGCGGCGCCTCCCACGGCATGTTCGAACCGGCCGCCAAGGCCGGCGCACTGAGCGCAACGGCGACCACGGTCGCCGTCAACGAAACAACAAGAAGGCGGTTCATTGACGTGGTCATCTTGGAGCTTCCTTGGCGAGCGTGAGCGCGGCGGTATGGGAATCGATGTTGCGAAGCCGGTACTCGCCGCCCGCGAGACCCTCGACGACGGCAACCGTCTCGACCCGACGGCCGCTGCCGCGGCCGGCGATGAAGACGATGAGGTCGATGGCTTGGGCGATGAGCTGACGCGGCACTGTGGTGACGGCTTCTTGAATGAGCTGCTCAAGGCGGTAGAGGGCGGAAAGTGCCGAGTTGGCGTGCAGGGTCGCGATCCCGCCCGGATGGCCCGTGTTCCAGGCCTTGAGCATTTCGAGGGCCTCGGCGCCTCGCACTTCGCCGACGATGATCCGGTCGGGCCGCAGGCGCATGGTCGATCGCACCAGGTCGGCGAGTGTCACGACGCCGGGTTTGGTGCGAAGAGCCACCGTGTCCTTCGCCGCGCACTGAAGTTCGCGCGTGTCTTCGATCAGCACAATGCGTTCGTCGGCCGCTGCCATCTCAGCGAGAAGGGCGTTCGCAAGGGTGGTCTTGCCGGAGCTCGTCCCACCGGCGATCAAGATTGTCTGGCGGTCGGCCACCGCCTTGCGCAGGATTGCGGCGTGAAGGGGCGTCAGAATCTGTTCGGCGACGTAGTCCTCGAGGGTCAGAACGTGACCGATGGGTTTGCGGATCGCGAAGCACGGCGCCGTCGCGACCGGTGGAAGCAGGCCTTCGAAGCGCTCGCCGGTCTCAGGCAACTCCGCGCTGACAATCGGCGCGCCCGCGTGCGCCTCCAAGCGGATATGACTTGCGACAAGCCGGATGATGCGCTCGACCTCAGCTGCCGCGAAGCGGTGTCCCGTGTCGACACGCCCCTGCCCTTGCCGGTCAAGCCACAGGCGGCCATCCGGGTTGACCATCACCTCGATGACCGTCGGATCCGAAAGCGCAGCACCGATAGTCGGGCCCATGGCCGTGCGCAGCATTGCGCGACGACGGTCCCGGCTCTCGCTCTTGGGATCGAAGGGCGTCATGGCTGCACCTCGTGCAATTCGCCGTCGCTCTCGACCACAGCGTCCGGCGTGATGCAGGCAAGCACATCGCGCGTCAGGCTTTTGCCGCCCGCGAGCCTGCGGCCCACTTGCTCGACGAAGCTGTTGAAGCGCTCCGCGCCGAGCGCCTTCGCGGCGCCCTGGTCGCCTTCCGGTAGCGGCGAAGTCACCGTCAGTTCGAAGCGAATGAAGAGCGCGAGGGTTTCCAACACCACCTGCTGGTCGCGCTCAAGCCGTGCGAGATGGCGCCCGACCTTGTCGAGCCGCACCTTCAAGACCGCATCGATCTCCGCCGTCGCGCCGCGCGTCAGATAGTGCCTGAGCGCATCGGCGACGATCGCCGACTTCGACGAGCCTGGCTTTTCCGCGAGCGCGTCGAGCCGGTCGTTGAGCTCGTCGTCGAGATAGACGTGTAGACGGGGTTTCATCGTCACTCTCAGAAGTTCGGGACCAAATCGTCGTCGGTACGGCCCGGATCGCCGTTCATGGCGTGCGCGCGCTGAAGGGTCGTCGTGCGGATCGGTTTGCCGATGCCGGCCGTTTGCAAATCGTCGTCGAGCAGTTGAACGAGGTCGTCGGCGAGAGCGCGCACAGGACGCGTCGCCACTTCGGCAAGTTCCGGGTGACGGTGGAGGCCGCCCTCCTCTACGCCGTCCTGATCGCCAATTTCGCGTGCGAGTGCGGCGGCGAGTCTCGCGTCCGTTGCTCTGACTTGCCCCGTCCAATCATCCGTTGTCGGCGTGGCTCGTTGAATTCCGATAGCGGGTGCGGGAAGGACGCGACCGGTGAAGTTGCGGTCTTCGAAGTAGCGCAATTTCTTGGCGCGAATCGGCGGCAGGCCCGAGATCAGCACCAGTTCGTCGCTCGCCGGCAGCTGCATCACCTCACCTGGCGTGAGAAGCGGGCGCGCCGTTTCTTGCCGACTGACCATGACGTGCGCAAGCCACGGTGCTAGCCGATGGCCGGCGTAGTTGCGCTGCGCGCGCAACTCCGTGGCGGTACCAAGCGCGTCTGAAACACGCTTCGCCGTTCGTTCGTCGTTCGACGAGAACGCGATGCGGACATGGCAGTTGTCGAGGATGGCGTTGTTTTCGCCGTAGGCTTTCGTGACCTGATTCAGCGATTGCGCGATGAGGTACGCCCGAATGCCGTAGCCGGCCATGAACGCCAACGCAGTTTCGAAGAAGTCGAGGCGTCCCAACGCCGGAAACTCATCCAGCATCATGAGCACCTGGTGCCGGCGGCGTTTGCCGGGATCTCCTTCCAGTTTCTCGGTCAGACGGCGCCCGATTTGGTTTAGCACCAGACGAACGAGGGGCTTCGTGCGCGAGATGTCGGATGGCGGCACGACGAGGTAGAGCGAGGCGGGACGCCTTGCGTCAACGAGGTCGGCGATGCGCCAATCGCAGGCTGCGGTGACGGCGGCCACCGTCGGATCGCGGTAGAGTCCAAGGAAACTCATCGCCGTAGACAGGACGCCTGAACGTTCGTTCTCGGACTTGTTCAGAACTTCGCGCGCGGCCTGCGCGACGATCGGGTGGACTTGTGGATTCTTCGGCGTCCCCAGATGGTTTGTCGCCATCATGGCGCGCAGCGTGTGCTCGAACGAGCGCCGCGGATCGGAGAGGAAGCTTGCAACGCGCGCGAGCGTCTTTTCCGCTTCCGCATAGAGAACGTGCACGATCACGCCGACGAGAAGCGCGTGGCTGGTTTTTTCCCAGTGATTGCGACGCTCGAGCGCCCCTTCGGGATCGACCAAGATGTCTGCGATGTTCTGCACATCGCGCACTTCGTATGCGCCCTTGCGCACCTCGAGCAGCGGGTTGTATCGCGCGGAACGCACATCCGTCGGATTGAAGAGAAGACAGGTTGAGAAACGCGCGCGCCAGCCGGCCGTGATCTGCCAGTTCTCACCCTTGATATCGTGGATGATCGCGCTCGCGGGCCATGAGAGCAGTGTCGGAATCACAAGACCGACGCCCTTGCCTGACCGTGTCGGGGCGAAGGCCATGACGTGTTCAGGTCCGTCGTGGCGCAAATAGCGTTTGTTGAGGGCGCCTAGAAACACGCCGCGTGGTTCGAACAGGCCCGCGCTCGCCACCTCACTGGCGAAGGCCCAGCGCGACGATCCATATGTCGTTACGAACTGATTTTGGCGGGCGCGCCAGAGCGAACCGATGACGGCCACGATACAGCCGAGCAAGCCGCTGGCGGCGGCAAGCATTCCCGCCCGATCAAAGAGGTCCGGCGCGTAGGCCCCGTACGCGTACCACCATTCGAAAAGGCGCCAAGGGTAGTAGACCTGCAGCGACAACACCTCGAACCACGGGGCGCCCAGGCGCGGCTGATAGCCGAGCATCGCCGCCGCCCACTGAGTCGACGTCCAGACGCCGCTGATCACGATGCAGAAAACGAGTGTGATCTGCCCGATCAAGAGCCGGGTGGGTGTCATTTCGCATGCTCCGATGGGACTGGGCGTGGCGTCGTCGGAGCAAGTGATCGCGCGAAATGCCGGATTCAGAAATCGCGTTTATCTACGCCCATGTGCGTTCACGTTCGCTTGCCGTTATCTGATCGAAAGCACCTCCTGTATTGCGTCAACATGGGCAAGAGCTAGCGGAAAAGTTCTCCGCCCGTCAGCCGGGGACTGCCTCCGCATCTGTGCGACGACAACGTGCGGCCCTAGTTTCGGCCCTAGTTCGCTACGGGCCGGCCACGAATCATATGCTATTTGAATCCGATGTCTGAACGGATCGAAGAGGAAGCACGAGCGCAAGCGTGGCTGCGCGAACGCGGTTATGCGACTGAACGGCCAACCTGGCTCGTAGGTGATAATCCGGACTTCTGGGCATCCAACGCGAGCGCTGTTCCGAGCGGGCTTTGGGTTGAAGTCAAGAGCGCGAACAAGACGGGCAGCCTCGCAGTCTTGGATGAGCATTACGAGGCCTTCGACGAATTTTCGGTGCCCTCAGGCCTGCACGGCTACGCCACGTTCCATCTCTCGCACGGCACATCGAGGTCATCGGTTGAGCGGTTGCTCAAGCGGTTTTCTACTGAGGCGCCCAAGTACGCCGGGCAAAAGCACACGCTGACGTTTGTTCAGCAGGTCGGCAACAAGTCGGACTTACGGCGCCTGGAAATCCACGCCGACATTCCGGAGTCGCTGTGGGTATTCGGCAGTGAAGGCGCAAAGCTCCGAGTCCCGCACCAAGGTGCTAAGGCGTCGGTCGCGCCCGCAACGCTGCTTTTCAATTCAGGCGAGTCGCAGGCGGGTCGCACGTACAACTTTGTTGAATGGTCTATTGACCCTGAGTGCGGGCTGGTCGTTCGGCTTGATCCAAGCGATAGGCCTCTTGAATCAATTGTTCCTATGGCGGGTGGGCACGTCGCGACGCGCGAGAAAACCATTCCGGCGCTTAAGAAAGCGAACAGCCAGATCAAGGCCGGCTGCGTTCATCGCGATGCGGCGGGACTTGTCGTGTTGGTCCCGCAAGATTGGCACGTCGAGCCGCTGATGGTGCAAGCCGCCTGTTACGGAGTCCTTCAGGTACCTATTGGCGGCAGGGACGCAGAGCCCGTGACCGGCCAAATGTACCACGGTCACGATGGCCTGTTTCGGTCGAACAAGAACACGCACCTGTCCGCCGTCGTGCTGCTGCCACGCGAGGGCTCGGCCACCTTCTTTCCGAATCCACATGCATTGCACCCGATCGCCGACGATGCGGCGATTTTCGAAGGCGCGACTAGAGCGGCGGTCGATTTAGGCGACACAACCGAGACCTGAGGTTTCTAAGCTTCAGAAATTGATGGCTGCGATCAGATCGGGCGCGTCGGGAGCCTTCGATGAATTGACTTTGCGCGACACCGGCCACGCGTTGAGCGTGCCTTCCGGTGCTGGCTTCAGCAATTCGAGGCCCTTCGCGCCTGTCAGCCAATCCAGAACGTCGCCGCGGTCGAGCACGACGGGCATTCGGTCGTGGTACTGCGCGACGAACTCGTTCGGCTCGGTGATGACCATGCATGACGAACGAACGACGTCGTGCGGCGGCTCAGGATCTTTCCACGACTCCCATAGCGCAGCGATGAGCGCGATCGGCTCGTTCTTCGGCGTGAAGTACCAGGGCTGTTTCCCGTCGTCGCGAATTTGCCACTCGTACCAGCCCGACGCAGGAATGACGGCGCGTCGGCGCTTGAACGCTTCGCGAAACATCGGCTTCTCGGCGACTGTTTCGGCGCGAGCGTTGAAGGTCGCGGGCAATTTCTTGAGCGGCTGTTTCCACCAGAACGGCGCGAGGCCCCATCGCAGGTGCTCAACCGCAATGCCCTTGTCGCTGTGCGTGATCGTCCAAACCGGATCTGTCGGACAGAGGTGCCAACGCGGCTGCATGTTCGTCGGCGGCGTCGAAACCATCGTCGAGAAGAACTGCCAATACGCGTGCAATTCGGCATAAGTGAAATATTGGGTGAAGCGACCGCACATCTAACGCGGCCTCTTCGTGCGGCCGGTCTTGATCCCGTGCCTCGCATACCGCGCCTCCGCGCCTTTCCGGCACGCCGTGTTGATCTTGTCGCGCTCCTGAACGCCGGCCCATAGCTTCAACGTCACGGCGTCGTCTCGATCGAGGCGCGCCAGCACGTCGGCGATGGCCAGACAGTCGCCTTTCGCCGCGACTTCAAGTGCACGCTCCATGACGGAGGGAAGGCGCGCGCGGCCGGTGAGTTCTCTTGGTGCCATTCCTCACAATATGGCCATCGAGGCGGCGATGGCGAGTCGTGCTCGTGCCTGCGACATCCCTGGCTAGAACCACGAATAGGGCAGCGTTCCTAAAACAACGCCGACAAACAAAAATATGGCCCCGCATAGCGAAATGTTGAGGCCGCCGGTTGCGTGCGAGATGAGCAGTCCTCGAAGGTGCGAGGTCTCTTGACCGCGCGCCGCTCGCTCTCTTTCGATGGCGGCCTTTATGTCTAAAGCTTTGGCATCGACGTATTGACGAAGCTGTACGTCCTCGTTCTTGAGGTCCGCAACCGTTGCAATGAGATAGTCGATTTGCTGCTGTAACGTTGCGTTGGCTGGAAGGCTCCGACTGACGGACGCATGCGCTTGGCCCGTCGCCGTTCCGAGCGCCGCTCCCACAGCCCCTGTAATCACAGGCAACGAAAGGCGTGGGAAACGTCGGAAGTACGCGACCACAGCACTACTCAGGGAGGGCATACCAAATTGCCGTCGGGTTTCAAGAACGCCCCAAACAACTCCGGCGATGCCAATACATTGAAACGCTGCTCCGATGACGCGCACCGCATCCTCATGCCATTGCCCATCAACAAAAAACGCGGTGGCCACCGCCGCCAAATTGACGAAAGCTGTTACGTGACCCACGGCCCCTTCGACAGCCCACGCTCCCAATCGGGAGGGATACCGCTTCACGCTGTTCCAGGTGGTGCGTGCGCGCGTTGGCATTTGTGGTGATCCCGTCTGCGTGGTCGGAGAATCAACATCGCAAAGCAAAGTACGAACCGAATCAGGCGACCGCAAAACTCGACGCTAAACACAACCGGACGGCGAATTTGATTTCCAGCGCTTGAGCATCTCCGACGGAGCAACCCTCCGCCGCAGAGCACTACTTTGCGCGGCGCTGATCTGAAGTTGCCTGCACGGCCCTAGTTCTGGCCCTAGTGTGCAGGTCGCCAACGATTGGCTTCTATTCCAAGGAGAGGATTGAGTGAGCGGAAAACCACCAAATGTTGGGCTCGACAAAGCGGCAAAGGGTGCTGATGAAGTCGCTGCCATCGGCGGCCTGGCCGTCCGAGTGCATCGCGGCCTCCCAGATGAGCACGAGTTTTATGCCACCGTTGGGCGCGTTGCATCAGAGGCCGCGCATCTTGAGCATATGCTTGATTTGATCATCTGGGAGTTTTTTGGAGCCGAGCAAGTGAAAGCAGCCTGCGTTACGTCGCAACTTTTTGGACCTGCGCCCCGGTTTCAGGCGATTATCTCACTGTGCATCAATAGCGGCCTTGCCGAGGCGACCGTGAAGCAGGCGCGCAAGCTTCTAGAAAGTAGTCGCGGCGCAACCGATGGCCGCAATCGTATCGTTCATGACGCGTGGTATGTCGAAGACCGCTCGGGCGGCATTGCGCAGTTTCGAGTGCTGCCGCGGCAGAACCCGAAGCAATTCGGCACCGTCGATACCGATATGGACGAGGTTAAGCGGACGCTCGACAGTCTGCGCAAGTGGCGGATCGCCATTGGCGACTTCCGCTCGGATATCATGACCGAACTATCTCAGTTGAAAGAAAAGGGACGAGCTTAGTTTGCCCAGCGAGAACCATGCAAAATACTAACTCGCCAGACCGAATTTCACATTCACAAGCCCCTCTGGCTTGGTGTGAAACTGACACAGGAACTGATGCTTGCCTCCAAGCAGCGGCATGGTGTGGTCCGCCAGCAACTCCACAATGCGCACTAAGGGTGCCCTAATCTCGTTCGCGTCGAACTCCGCACGCCCCTTGGAAAAGGTGACTAGCCCACCGCGATGCAGCGCGTCGGAAGATCCATGGTATATTTCCAAAAGCTCTTTCTTGGTCAGCGCGCCAGGCTTGGTCTCGAAGTGCCAATCCGCTTTGATGCCCTTTACTATCTTGAAGGCATGCGGAAAGAACTTGGGGTGCAACTTCTCCAGCCGTTGCATTATCACGTGAGCGGACCACTCTTTCTGCATCGATTTGCTGCGCAAGTCTGGGATGTTTCCATGAGCAGCCATGCATCCGAGCGCAATTAGTTCGCAAATCAATCGCAGTTGAAGAAAGCAGAATTCCCGCACGAAGGGCGATGGCACCTGAACCTTGCCCGCTGCTGCTGCGTTAATCGCGTCGAGGCGCGATTTCAGTTCGGTCATGATCTGAACGTAGACCTTCCGTGTCTCCTCCTGTTCGGGCGTGGTGCGCGGTGGGTTCGGGTTAGGCATAGGAGGGTCCCCTAGATGGCGTTCCCGGAAGTGCGACGTCGCATGTTTGCGCGTCATGCAGGCCACAACTGCGGCGCGGTCGGGTCGGGCGTGCGAAGGTGACTCAACACGCCCGCGTTGACGACGAAGAGGCGTACATCGTCGGTCGATCCGCGCGCTCTACACTTCGAGTATCGGCGCTTCCGTTTGAAATCCACACACGCCGCCAGGGCGCTTCCGCGGCGGCGAGGGCGGCGGGCGAGAATGCGGGTGTGTTGGGGCAACGCTCGCAGTGCAAGTAGAGGCCCTGGTTATAAAGCGCCGCGTTCGCGATCGTGACGACGCTTTCGCACAGATGAATGTTGGTGCGTGCCATGGCTTAGCGAATGAAATGCCCGCCCTTGATGTGAGCCTCAATTTCTGGCCAGCGGGCCGGGTCGTAGACCGCCTTCTCAACCGCGCGACGCAAACCCCAGTAGAAGGCGTCGATCCACAGGATGGTGCGCTCTTTGTCTTTCACGAGAAATGTTTTGCTTAGAGGCCGGTCTCTATCGCCAGCGTTCAAGTACGGCAAGTTGGCCGCGAACGAACGCCCGACCTTTGTGCGCAGGTCTGGCTTCCCAGGTTTTTTCTTCGGTCCCCCTAGGCCAAAACGATGAGTGAGAGGATTGCGGAAACGCTCCCACATTTCTTCACAAGCTTCCTCGTGTGTCATTCCGTCCGGCTCATCTTTGTCCCAAGGGTAGAAGTCGAGCAGGAACTTCTCGAACAATTTTCTGTTCGAGAGCTTCCCCGGTATCAGCAATTGAGCGCTCGCGTCACAAAGGGCGCAAACCAAAATCGCGAGTGGTATTTGCAATGTGCCCTTGGGGCCTGCGCGTGGCATCTGCTGCCCAAGAAAGAACTCGAACTCCTCGAAGCGGGGGTCGATATAGAGATAGACGAGCGCCTTGATTTGCGGTGGCGCTTTGGGTGGCACGCGAAGGCTGCCGTATTTGTAACCCTTCAATTTCCACCCTCGGGCACGCCTGCCGCGCGCATGAGATCACCGAGCGGTCTGCCGTCGAGTGTGCAGCGAGCCGCCGTGCGGTCCCACGTCTTTTCGCCTGCGGTGCACTCAACGTGTTTGCCCATCGCGATCCGAGTGAGCGCGGCCTTCGCTTCCTTGCCACCTTCCCGATTCCACTCGGGTGCATTGAAGTCGGCCAGGCGTACCTCAATAGCCTTATCGGGCAGTGGTCCGACGCATAGGCCATCGCCATCGACGATGTAGGTTACGACGCCGGCGAACGGCGTTCCCTTCGCGGGTAGCGGTGCCTCGCAAGGGTCGGCCAGCGCCGCGGTGGTCGATGCAGCGAGCGCGGTGAACGCAACGATGATTGTGCGCATGGGTAGCCCTCCTGGTTTCAGGTCCGGCGGGGTTGTCCAGGATCATTGCGGCAAACGTCGGGCGGGTGAACGCCGCAAGAACGTCAATCCCCCGAAAACTCAAACGGGACTAGGGCCGGAAATAGGGCCGGGTGTGATCTTTCCCGGCAAAACGTTCATTTTAGGGCTTGATTGGCGGATGGGGTGTAATTCGAACTCATGGCCACTCGCGCGGCGCTGGTTTTCAAGTTCGCTGAACCGGTGCATCGCATGTCCCTTTGGCGGCACAGATAGTAAGCCGCTAGAGCGCGTCTAGCGCGATCGCGCGGCGCGGAGTTGCCAGCTGACAACGCTCTGCATTAGCAGCCGAAATTTGGTGGATGATGTAGGGATCGAACCTGCGACCCGTTGATTACACGACTGACGGGCCCGACCGACGGCGCCCAATCGTCCACGAAATGGTGTCGCCCTTGACAGCCCCGACCGCGATCCGGCCGCGGGTGCGCTCCATAACCGGTCGCCACGGCACCAGGGTGAAATCCCGCGCCCGTTCGATGACCGCGAAACGACCGCTAGCCAGATCCAGCCGGCGCCGATACTTACCCTCGATCCGCGTCTCCCCTCCAAACTCTGCGTAAGGCAGGCGCAATGCTGAGGAGATTTGCGCCGCGACGCGCGTAAGTTCGCGACGCCGCAGGATCGCCAACAGATTTGATCGGTAGACGGTCCCCTCCTGACGCTCGTCCGCAAGCCCTTGCCCGATCAGCCACTGGCGACGTTGCGCAAGCGCACGCCGCACCTCGCGGCCGAAGCCCGCGTCGCGATCGCTCGATTGATCTTGGCCGATCAGGTGTCGATCGAGCCATGTGGCCCCGTCCGCGGTCACTTGCGTCTCGAGCGGCGCCGTCGACAGTACCTCGACGCTCACAGGCGTCAGCTGCGATCGCCGCGCTTCGTACGCTTGAACGGCCTGCAAATAGTCCGGTTGAACGCGCCATGTGCCGTCGTCCTGCCTTTTGCCGATCCCAGCCCGGCGCAAAGCCTCCAAGCGCCGCACATGCGCGGCGATGAATCCCGGGCTTGCGTTCGGATCGTGCGCTTTGTGTAGCCCAGGGCTGTAGCGTCCGTCGTTCCCTTGCGCGACGGCCGCGATCGTTCGGTCCGACGGCAGTGGCATCGCCCGGCGCGGCTCAACCCGGACGACGGCGTGGCGTTGGACTGGCTCGATCGCATCGCCGCCGCCGATGTCGATCCAGTACGATCGGCCATCTGCGCCGTCGACGACGATGTAGTGCCGGTCGTTCGCATCGTGCAGGCCGCGCTCGACCAACCTGCCGACGAGCTCGGTCCCCTGCCCTGTCGGATCGTAGATCGCGCAATCCCTCGGCGCGCGCTCAAGATCAGCCGCCTTCAACGCCCGGTGCATCGTCTTGATGATGTCGTCGCGTTCGCCCATCCGCTGAAGCGATGCTTCCATGCCGTCGGCGAGTTGCCACCGACCGGGCGAATGCTCCGCCGCAAGGTCAAGGCGCTTGAGGTGCTGCAGCCGCCCCGCCCGCAAGGTGAGCTGGAGGCGTTGGCTGGCACCGCCACTAGCTGACGCGATCTCGACGACACCGCGATCGCGCGCGTCGCAAAGCAAGCGGCGGTCGATGCTTGTCAGGCGGTTCTGCTCGACCT
>CXWL01003322.1_pt1 | contig 30992 bp, 30 predicted proteins | sample 590931 | NCBI WGS metagenome assembly CXWL01 (sample SAMEA3498368, study PRJEB10139) | groundwater metagenome | biome: water well; material: biofilm material | place: Germany | collected 2015-04-27 | reverse complement strand
GAGGACGCAGAATCATTGTTGGTGCCGGTCAACAGATAAGGGTTGTTCGATATTCGGGCGTTGACCGAGGTGTCGGCCCAAACCGAGGTTTCGGCATGAGCCGAGCCCGCGCCGAACAGCGTCGAGGCGGCGATCAAGGCAGAGGCTGCACCTTCAAATCTTGAAGTGAAGAGCGCATTTTTCCGGTTGGATGAGTTTTTCAAGGTACAATCACCGTATCGCCGCTTTCGATTTGTGGGATCGCGTTTGCATTGAGGTCCCGTGCGGACATGCTGCCCTTGAAGGCCGCCGCAATACGCGCTCTGATCGTTATAAGGCCGTTACCCGATTTGCGAATGATCGTGACGTTGTCGAGGCCGGCAAATTCAGCCGGGCCACCGGCAAAACTGATCGCTTCGAGAAGATTGACATAACGACCCGGTGAAAACGTGCCGGGGCTATTGACTTTGCCCGCAACGGTGAACTGGAGGCCGGAAGGGCTCCTGACCGAAACCGTCACCTGGGGAACCTGCCCGCGATACTGGCCTTCAAGGCCCTTGGTTATCAATTGCTCGATCTGGGAGGGCAATTGGCCAAGCGCGTTCACTTTGCCAACCAATGGAAATGAGAATGTTCCATCGGGCAGAATGCGGATGACGCGCTGCAACCGCTCCTCTCCCCAGACATAGACCTCAATGTCATCGCCAGGGTTGATCGTATAGGGGCGCAGCACCTGTTGCGGCGTAGCCTGGGCGAGCGCTGCTTGCGTCGACATCAATAGCACGGCCGTTGCCGCAACAATCTTCAGCAGGAATGCCAAATCAAGATTCCAGTTTTGCTTGAGTTCCCAGTCTATGTGCATGGCATGCACGGGCGGCTTTTGAAAGTCCTAATCACATGGAAATGATGGTTTACGCCATTTGTTGTATGCTAGACATTCTTAATAAAGCGGTTGCAGAACGGGCGAATCCTGACCATGAAAACGAGATGCACGGGGTGGACAAGGCTGAAACATTGGAACGCGGGACGGTTTGGCTCATGCCAGCCAGCCTGATTGGCGTTGTTATTCGACCGATGGCGGCATTCGCGGGCAATTCATGAAGATTTTGAATTTCATGGCCGGTTTCTGCCTGGTGTTGACTGCCGCGTGCTCGTCTTCGCAGGAAAAAGCGGAAAACCAGACAGCCACGGCAATGGCGCTTGTCAATGCGGGCGACTTTGCCGCCGCGCGCGTCGCCATATTGTCGGCAATAGCGGAACGAGACGATCTTCCAATCCAGTGGCTGCTCCTGGGCCATATCGACCTTGAGTTGGGCCATGCAGGCGACGCGCTTTATGCATTCTCGCGTGTCCTGGAACTGGAAGCGACAAATGGAGAAGCTCTCCAGCTTGTTGCCGAACTCTCTTTCCAGCTTGGCTATTCCCGCGACGCTGTGAACGCAGCGGACAGGATGCTGGCGCTCGATCCGAACTCGACGCGGGCGATGCTGGTCAAGGGATTGGTCGCTCTGGATCAAAAACACCTGCCCGAAGCGCGCGAATATGCCGATTCGATCCTGAAGGTCAACGCTCGGGATGAATTCGGAATCGTCCTCAAAGCGCGCGTGATTGCCGCCGAGGGGAACCATGAAGAGGCTGCCAAGCTGATCGAGGATAGTGTTCCCGAAGCGCTGCGAACCGACCCGTCGCTGGCGACCTTGATCGAACTTCACCGCGTCATTGGCGATACTGGTCGCACGGTTGCGGCTGTTGAGGCGCTGATTGCGAAACGCCCCAAGGACGCCGACCTCAAGCTCGACCTTGCCCAAATCCTCTACAAGAGCGGGAACATGCCGCGCGCGCGTTCGACACTGTCCGAATTGCTCGTGGCGCAGCCGGACGATGCCGGGGTGATCCGGAAAATCTCGGAACTCTGGATGGAAAAGGATCCGGCGGCGCTTTCCCCCGACCAGCTGGCAAAAATTGAGCAAAGCGGAACCCAGGCGATGCGGGTCGGTGTCGCGCGGTACCTGATTGCACGCGGTCATTCCGGGCGTGCGGCTGCGATTTTGCGGCCTGTGGCCGTCGGGCGTGCCGATGTTGGCGCGATCGAAGCCAAAGCGCTCTATGCGACGGCACTTCTCGCGACGGGAAACGTCAAAGCGGCCAGGGACATGGCCGACCTGATCATCGAGGATGACAAGAACAATGCCGATGCCCTGCTCCTCAGAGCCCGGATCGCCCTTCAACGGCGCGACCTGACAGCGGCTCTCAACGATGCGCAGATTGTTGTCCGGGATTATCCCCAAAACGAACAGGCCCGGATTTTGCTTGCCGATATTTTCCTTGGCCGGACGGAAACCCAGCGCGCGCGGCAAAACTATGAGGCCGCGATGAGCGACATGCCGCAGAGCATCGTCCTGGCTGGAGCCTATACCCGGTTTCTGCTCCAGTCTGGCGACAAGGCGCGGGCGGTTGGTGTCGGGCAGACATTCACTCTCAAGAACCCCTCCTCTATTGAGGGCTGGGGATTGCTTGCAAATGTGTGTAATCAGGTTGGCGATCGGGAGTGTGTGGCGCGTGCCGAGGCGGGTCGTGTCAAGGCCGCTGCAAGCTATACTATTGACCAGCGGCCCGGCTCGGTTCGCAGCCGCGGGCTGTTCGGGAGGCTTTGATGGAGAGTAGGGGTGGGCTGTCCATGTTTTCACGGGCCATGATCTTTCAGAAGGCGCGTCATGCCTGAATCGCTGCCAAGGCCTGCGCAGAACATCAACAAGCATGTCCGCTTCACGTCCAATGTTTTGCGATCGATCGGCGTCGCGAACGATGCCATCTGCCTGCTGGCCGCCTTTTTCCTCGCGATCCTGATCTATCGGGCGACGAGCGCGCAGTATTTTGACCGGACGATTCACGAGACAGCGGCCATCGTCCTGGGCATCAATTTCTTCCTGATCCGCATTTCGCGCGACTCCTATTCGGCTTTTCGCGGGCAGGGCGACGATGTGGGCGAGGGCGCAATGCTCGATTTTCTTGTGGCTGCGCTATTGACCGCGTTTACGATCATCCTGTTCGACGTGCTGACGGATCTGTCGCGCGGCCTTGCATTCCTCTATATCCTTGTGTCGCTGGCCCTGCTGTTCCTCAGCCGTATCGGGTTCCGCAAGATTGCCTGGTGGCTGATGGATCTTGGCTATATCGGCCAGCGCGTCGTGATTTACGGTGCCGACCGGGACGTTGCCAACCGCGTCATGGAATTGCTGACAATCGAGCGCTTGCCGCATCTCAAGATCATAGGCTTTGCCGATGACAGGAAGACCCGCACCGATCAGTCTCCCATAGGCAGCGCAAATTTTGTCGGGGGCTTTCCGGAATTGCTAAAAATGGCGCAGGATGGCGAACTCGACCAGGTCATCATTGCGTTGCCCAAAGTACAGCAGGCGCGCCTCGATTCGATCATCGACCGGCTGAGTGCGGCTGCCATCGACGTCTGCTGCATGCCAAGGGAGATACTCGAGCTGCGTTCCAGTTACCGCATGAGCTTTATCGGATCGCTGCCGGTTCTCAGCCTTTGGCAAAGGCCGATCCGCGACCTCGACGTGCTTGCCAAGGAAGTGCAGGATCGGTTGCTGGCGCTCGTGGCGCTGATCCTCCTTTCACCGGTGATGGTGCTCACGGCCATCGCCATAAAGCTGGAAAGCAGGGGTGACGCCCTGTTCGTGCAGCAACGTTTCGGGTTCAACAATCTGGCAATCGGCATATATAAGTTCCGCTCGATGTACGCCGATCAGCAGGATATCTCCGGCGCCGAGCGGACGCTCAAGGACGATGAACGCGTGACCAAGGTCGGCCGGATCATCCGGCGCTTGAGCATCGACGAGTTGCCCCAGCTTTTCAATGTGCTGCGCGGCGAGATGTCACTGGTGGGGCCACGCCCGCATGCCACGCAGATGCGGGTGGGCGACAAATTCTATTTCGATGCGGTGGAAGGCTATGCCGCGCGCCACCGGGTGAAGCCGGGCATTACCGGACTTGCGCAAGTGCGCGGCTTGCGCGGCGAAATCGCAACGATCGAACGCGCCAAGAAGCGCGTCGAATATGACACTTACTATATCGACCACTGGTCTCCGTTGCTCGACTTGAGGATCATCCTTGAAACCGTGTTCATGATCGTCTGGGATCGCAATGCCTATTGATCGAGGCGGCGTGCCTTTGGCGGTGCCGTTTCTCGATCTGGATTTCTCGCCGCTTTCGCTGGACGATGCGATTGTCGAGGTCGTCAAGCGGGCCGCCCAGCCCCGATTCTCCTACGTTGTGACACCCAATGTCGATCATGTCGTGCAACTGCACAATGAGGCAAAAAGCCAGATCATGTTTGCATTCCGGGCCGCCTACCAGGCTGCGGACTTGCTCCTGTGCGATAGCCGCATCCTCGCGCGGTTGGCGCTACTGTTTGGCATCCGCCTGCCCGTGGTGCCGGGTAGCGATCTGACTGCTACACTCTTCCGGCGCGCAATCTCTGTGGGCGACCGGGTGGCAATCATTGGTGGAAAACAAGACACGGTGGCGCGGCTGGCAAGGCTCTTTCCCGGGCCTGACTATGCCCAGCATATCCCGCCAATGGGTATGCTCGGCAACCCGGCGGCGATGAGTGCGGCCGACGATTTCATCGCTGCCGTCAAGGCCAACTATGTCCTGTTCGCCATAGGGGCGCCGCAAAGCGAAATCCTGGCGCATCGCTGTGCCGAGCGCGGTGCGGCATCGGGCGTTGGCCTGTGCATCGGTGCGTCGATCGACTTCCTGCTCGGCGATCAGCGACGTGCGCCGGCATGGATGCAGCGCGCGGGGCTTGAGTGGGCGCACCGGCTGGGGTCAAGCCCGCAGCGCTTGTGGCGTCGCTATCTGGTCGAAGGACCGAAGATATTCCTGGTTGCGGCGCGGTGGCGGTATGGGAAAGGCCGCTCGGCCCGCCGATAGTCTGGCACAAATGCTCAAGACGATGAGCTGTCCTGACGCCCGGTTCGAACCCATTCAGTCTCCGCGCCCTTGGCGAGCTTGAGATAGACCGGAATTTTCCAGAGAATGTAAAAGGGAATACGCCAGATCGCACTGGCTGACAGAAGCGATCGCCCGTCGCGCCACCACGCGATTGCCACAAGCACGACGCTCAACAGCATTGTGGCCAAGAGAATGCCGGCAGGCACAAAGCCTCCTCCCGCCAGTGCAAGCGAAATCAGCGCCGCCACGACCAAAAAGCCCAGCGCGAACAGCATCGCCAGCGGCGGCACCAGAAGGTGAAGGCCCAACCGCACCAGCGCCAGATGCCGCTTTGCAATGCCTGTGGCTATGCTTGGCAGGCCATGCTTTGCCGCCGTGCCGATGAACCCGTGTTCCCATCGTGTCCGTTGCGTCAGCGTGTCTTGCGGGGCGGCGGCCTCGCTCCACACGTGCGCTGATTCGACGAGAACCGGGGTAAAGGCGTCGCGCGTCAGGTGGACTGTGATGGCGAGGTCTTCGACGATATCGGCGGATGCCAGCAAAATCGTCTCGAAGATGGGCCAAGGAAAGGCCATGCCGGTTCCGGTGAGGATCGCTGGCCCTCCCGACCGGACCAGCCCGCGCTGCCGGATAAGGTTCTTGATGAGGAAGGCAAAGTTCGAGATTTCGACCATTGGTCCGGCAACCGGCCCCGGCTTCATCAAATTGACCGATTGGGCGGGTTGACCGCTGGACATCGCTGCAAAGACAAGATTTTCGATACTCCCGGGCTCGGGCAAACAGTCGGCGTCGAGAATCACCACGCACTCCGGGGCCGATTTCGCGAGATGCGCCCGTCCGAAATCAAGCGCATATCCCTTGCCGCGTTTCGCCTGATCTTCCCGTTCGATTACCGCAACTCCGCACTGTCGGGCCCTGACGGCGGTATCGTCGGAGCAATTGTCGGCGACGACGAGGATGTGTGCAGATGCCGGAATCAGTTCCCTGAGTGAGGTCAGCATCGTGACAATCCCGCTTGCTTCATTGTGGGCCGGTATCAGGATGGCGATGTTCGGTTGCCCGGCGCCCGGCGCATGTTTCCCGCCAAGCGGGAACAGGCCAAGGATCACCTCATTGATAAAAATCGCAAAAATGGCAATCACGGGGGCCGCGACGATGAACGCAGTCAGGCCAAGCGCACTCATGATGATGACTCCGGCCTTTCGCTCGAGATATCGATCCGCTGTTGTGCGGCATCGGCGGGGGCGTCAAGCCATACGCCCCTAGTGTTGATGAACAGTGTTTGCTCCTGCGACCTCCGGCAGCGGCGGCGGATCCACGATTCGCGGCTCGGCTACCCAGCTGAACCCTGCAAACATCTTCATTTGCTTGCCATTGCCAAGGTCGCCTCCTGAGCAGCTGAGGAGTTTGTCGATGCAATTGTCCGACCACATTTTCAGGATTGTATCATCCCACGCGCCGAACCAGTCTGTATGGAACGTGCTGCCCGGCACCGCCATTGGCATGCCCGCCATGGCATCGGAGGAAAGGTGCCAGGTCCGGTGCGATCCGGACCAGATGCCCGAGCGGTCGAGGCTGTCGTCCGTCGTGTACCAGGCACCAAGCGTGAAAGTCGGAATGACCATGGGGTGGGTCGAAGGGCATTTTTCATATCCCCAATCGCCATAGCTCGGATAGGCGACGTGCGAGCGGTGATCTGCGCTGTCCAGATTCTTTCCATCCCAGCAACTGGGCGCGTTGATAATCGCGCCGAGCTTGTTGCCGACCGGGCAGTTTCTCGCGGCGGTCACGATATTGCGGTAGTGCCCCGGAATTGCGCCAGGCCCGTCGCAGCTGAAATAGCCGCCGCCCGTTGCCGGTGCGGCATGATTGAGCATGTCATAGCCAAAGATAAAGCGCAGCCCACGCGGGATATTGACGCAGCCGGCTCCTTGTTTCCGGCAGGACGGATCGCTCGCCGGCCGACGCTTGTAATAGATGCTGACAAAGTCAGGACGCAGCACCTTTCCCTGGCCGTTCATCATCGCGGGCATCCAGTAACCCGACCGGTTGAGTGGGCTGTTGCAGGTGCTGTCACCAGTGCTGCGCAGGCTCGCATAAGTCGAGTTGGCGTCGGCCGACGTGTTGCCGAAAAACTGATGCAGGTGCGATTTCCCGGGCTGTCCCGGGTAAACGATCGGATCGTCGTAAGATATTTGGCCCGCGTTGCAGATGAAACGAAACGCACCGACCACGTCAGGCCGGGCGCTTGCTGGAATGGCACCGTTGCCCCATGCCGGAACGAGTTCCGACTGGATATCGAAATTGCTCGGAATCGCCGGAAGCTCGACCGCAGGAGGCGATGCAGCTTGGGGCGAGCGGGCGGGCGCAATTGTCGCCAGCGCGAATGTGAGGGCGGCGGCACCCCAGGACTTGCAGGAACGGATCTGGAAACCTGCCACTTTGAAATCCTTGTCCTGGTGCAGCCCCGCCACTATCGCCACGGTGGTCATGGATACAAAAATAGCATAGCCACCGATCCGGATCGCATATTGAGGCCGATCGCAAACAGCAAGGACGGACAATATGATCCTCGGCTGGGAGCCGCATATTGGTGATCCTTCGTTTATGGGGTGGTTCACCGTTGTTTTCTATTTTTTGACCAGCGCACTTTGCTTCAAGGCGGGCGGCGGTGATCCCGGCGCGGTCAATCTCTGGCGCTCTCTCGGGTTCATGCTGGTTGTAATGGGCATCAACAAGCAGCTCGACCTCCAATCGCTTTTGACGCAAATCGGTCGCGAGCTGGCTCGCTCTGGTGACTGGTACGATCGTCGCCGTGAAATCCAGCAGGTCTTTGTCGGCATGGTCGCGGTCGTGGCGGTTTTGGCGGCAATCCTGGTCGCAAGGACATTGAGAAACCGTTCTCGTGCGCTGCGTATTGCCGCCGTCGGCTTTGCGGTGCTGGCTGCCTTTATCAGCATCCGGGCCGCTTCATTCCATCATCTTGATGCGTTTTTCAAATCGACGCTGTTCGGAGCCCGTTTCAACTGGATACTCGAATTGGGAGGCATCGGCACTGTCGCGTTCGCGGCAGCCGGCGTGTGCTGGCAAATTCGTGCCAGGAACCGGCTGCAGGAACTCGGTTGATCAGGCTGGCGGGGTCACGACCCGCGGAGTTGCCGTCCAACTGAATGTCGAAAACATCTTCATCTGCTTGCCGTTGCCCAGATCGGCGCCGGAGCAGTTGAGGAGCTTGTTGATGCAATTGTCGGTCCACATTTTCATGACCGTATCGTCCCAGGCGCCAAACCAGTCGGCATGGAACGAGCTGCCCGGCCGCATCATGGGCGCATTCGCCATGATGTCCGACGACAGGTGCCATGTCGGGCGCGAGCTGTCCCAAGTCCCCGAGCGATCAAGATCGGCGTCGGTGGTGTACCACACGCCCATTGTGAAGGTCGGAATGACATAGGGGTGGGTCGTGGGGCATTTTTCATAGCCCCAATCGCCATAGCTCGTATAGGCAACGTGCGAGCGGTGATCCGCGCTGTCCAGGTTCTTCCCATCCCAGCAATGCGGGGCGTTGATAATTGCACCGAGCCTGTTGCCCAAAGGACAGTTTTTGGCGGCGGTCACAATGTCACGATAGGTGCCCGGGACAGCCGTCGGCCCGTCGCAGGTGAAATAGGCAGCGCCGGTTGGACTGGCTGCCGGATTGATCATGTTGTGCCCGAAAATGAAGCGCAGTCCGCGCGGCAGATCGACACAGGCCAAGCCTTGCTTCTGGCAGTTGGGACTGCTGGCTGGCAAGCGCTTGTAATAAACGCTGACATAGTCCGGCCGTACCACTCCGCCCTTGCCATTCATCATTGCGGGCATCCAGTAAGCCGAACGGTTGACCGGGCTGTTACAGGTGCTGTTGCCCGCGCTTCTCAGGCTCGCATAAGTCGAGTTGGCGTCGGCGGACGTGTTGCCGAAAAACTGGTGCAGGTGGGATTTTCCGGGCTGCCCCGGATAGGCGATGGGGTCATCATAAGCCAATTGACCGGCATTGCAGATGAAACGGAATGCGCCGACGATGTCGGGAGTCGCGCTGGCCGGAATCGCGCCCGTTCCCCAGGCAGAAACCAACTCGGAGTTGATATCGAAATTGCTCGCGACCGCCGGAAGCTGGCCCGCAGAGAGATCGATGGTCGCTGGAGGCGGCGGTGGCGGCGTTGGTGCTGGCGCGGGTGTCGGTGTTGGCGGCGGCGGCGGAGTTATCGCTATCTGCTCTTTGCGCCTGCGGGCTTCATCCTGACCGCCGCCGCCGCAGCCCGCGAGGGCAAGCGAGGAACAGGCAACCAGCGCGATAGCCTTGGTGGCGGCCAGCCTCAGCGTTGGTGCATCAATTGCGCTAGCTGACCGCACGATCAATCCGCTTGATCGTTTAGAAAAAATCATTGTTGCGACTCCTCTAGGTGGTCTGGGGCCCCTAGTTGCTCGCCCCGTTGCTCGCGACACTCGACCTGGCAAGACTTTGATCCGGCCGAACGGCTGAAATGCACGATTTATGGGATGGATATTCCTGCAAAAGTTAAAAAAAGGGTAATATGCGTGCGCTGCGGAACCGCTTCCAAAAAGCAATACGATCAGAACCCGCAGTTGGATGCGGCGGCGATGAAAAAATTCATGAAATATGAACCATCTTTGCGGTTTGGCGGGTGCCCGGCATCCGCCGTTTCATGCCGGTGGAGGCGTCGATTGCAAATTTTCCTCCGCCCCTTAACGAATCGCTACGCATTGTTGGCTACATCACAGACAGCGTTCCAGGGCGCGCTGTTTCCTTTCGGGGGAGCAGGGCGGCGGCGCACTTGAATGCGTTCCTTTCCCTCTCGGATGGCAATTGCTAGGGGGAAGCGCAAACAGCGGAGAATGAATGAATGGCGCGCAACTATTTTTCCCAGAAACGTGTGCTGGTTACTGGCGGTGCCGGGTTCCTCGGGTCACACCTGATCGACCGGTTGCTCGATCAGGGGCATGACGTCCTGTGCGTCGACAATTTGTTCACCGGAACCAAGAAGAATATCGAGCATCTGCATCAGCATCCGCGCTTCGAATTCCTGCGTCACGATGTCTGTTTCCCGCTTTTTGTCGAGGTTGACGAGATCTACAATCTCGCCTGTCCCGCTTCGCCAGTGCACTATCAGCATGACCCTGTGCAGACCACGAAGACCTCGGTTCACGGTGCGATCAACATGCTGGGGCTTGCCAAGCGCCTCGGTTGCCGCATCTTTCAGGCATCAACCAGCGAAGTCTATGGCGATCCCTCCGTCCACCCCCAGGTCGAATCATATTGGGGCAATGTGAATCCCATCGGCATCCGATCTTGCTATGACGAAGGGAAGCGTTGCGCCGAGACGCTGTTCTTTGACTATCATCGCCAGCTCGGGCTCGACATCAAGGTTGTGCGCATCTTCAATACTTATGGCCCGCGCATGCATCCTGCCGACGGACGGGTTGTCTCGAACTTCATCATGCAGGCGTTGAAGGGGGAACCGATCACCATATATGGCGACGGGAGCCAGACGCGCAGTTTCTGTTTCGTGAGCGACCTTGTCGAGGGCTTTTTGCGGTTCATGGATACTCCGGAAGGATTTCCCGGGCCGGTCAATCTGGGGAATCCCAACGAGTTCACCATCCGCAGCCTTGCCGAAATGGTTGTCGAGCTGACAGGATCAAGCTCCGAAATCGAGTATCGTCCGCTCCCGCAGGACGATCCTCTCCAGCGCTGCCCCGATATCAGCCTTGCCCAGTCCAAGCTCGACTGGGTCCCGCAAGTGCAACTGCGCGAAGGGCTCGGGCAGACGATAGCGTATTTCAAGAGTGCGGAGTTCATGAACTAAATGTGGAAGGACGGCTTCATGATCGGAGGCGAAAAGGCAAGAATGGCCGTTGCGATTTCGTTGGTTGCCGCCGTCATGACGACGGCGCAGGACGCCCAGCCGTCCCATCCATCGCATCAGGCAATGGCTCCCAAGGTCTGTAGCGACAAATCGCCGGAAGAGAGCCTGCGCCGCATGCAGGCCGCGCAAAGCCTGCGCGAAACGCAGGTAGAGATCGAAATGATGAAGAAGCATCAAGGAGCGCTGGCCGGGCGTTAGGCCTTTCGCGCGATCACTTCCTCGAAAAAGGCGCGGTATTTCAGCGCAATGTTGCTCCAGGAAAACTGCGATGCCCGCTCCAGTCTCGCTTGACGCAACGCCGCGGAACTTCGCTGTGCTTCGCAGACCCCTGCCGCGACGGCATCGGCATCGGTCGTGTCCACCAGATATTCGTCATCCCCGACAATCCATCGCAATCTGGGGGTATCGTGTCCGACAATCGGCAGGCCGCAGCCCATCGCTTCAACGAACACGTTTCCGAACGACTCTTCCTTCGAAAGGTGGAGGAAGACGTCGGCCGAACGGTACAGCAGCGGCATTTCGTGCGCCGCGACCGAGACGCGCGTGAAGCGCCCGGGCAAGAGGTCATCGGCCATCTTCCCGATTTCGTCGCGCAGCGGGCCGTCACCTGCAACGACGAGATGGGCATCGGGCAACTTGCTAACCGCCAGAATCCCGTCGCCCACCCTTTTGCTGGGTATCAGCGCACTCACCATGAGCACGACCGGCCGTTCTGCAGGCAGTCCGAATTTTTCTCGTTCGCCCGGACCGGGCTGAAAACGATTTACATCAATCCCGTTGGGAATTAGGGCACTGGGCCAGCGCAGGCGGTTGCGTTCGTAATAGTCCGGATTGGTGCAAACCAATCCTTCGCAGCCGAAATAGCGGTATTCAGAGTCTTGGGAATGGGCCGGCCAATCACCGTTTTGTGTAACAAAGACATGGGGCGGGCGCGCACCTTGAAACGACGGGCGCCGCAAGGCCCAGTTTGTGAACGGGTAGGAGCAGGTTACCGTGACGTCGAAATCGCCGGGCCGGTATTGATGCAGCAGGCCGGGCATGAAACTTGCTTCCTCGTACACCGTTTCGCTGCGGAAAACGGGGAGGGAAGGAAAGCGTTCAAATCCCTCGCGCGCCAGCGAACCCGCATGCACAAAACGATAGGGCCGCGATGGCTCGGCCTGTCCTGAGCCAATGAGCGTGACTTCATCTCCGTTCTTTGCCAGTTCGGTCGCCAGCGATGTCAGGGCGACTTCTGCGCCGCGTTCATATTTGTGCAGCCCCGCCAGGGCGAAAAGGATCCTCATGCGGTTGTTTCCGTGTTCCCGATCATATGCTGTGTTCATCACTACCCAATCCGGCACCAGACATCCGTCCGGGCGCGTCAGCTGTCAGCAAGTTTGGGCGGTAAGCCGCAAACCTTTCACTTCTGTTTGCCCTATATGAAAATCCTATCAAGGACAGTGACGTTTCACCTCGGCTGGACGACAGGATCCTATGCCGTCGTACAAGGCTTCCGCCTGATCAACAATGTTGTTCTGGCGCGACTCCTTGCGCCCGAACTTTTCGGGATCATGCTCATCGTCAATACGTTGCGAACCGGCGTCGAACTGTTGTCGGACATCGGTATCGGCCAGAATATCGTCAGCAACAAGGAAGGTGAGACTCCGGAATTCTACAACACCGCATGGACCTTGCAGGTCTTGCGGGGAATCCTCCTCAGCCTTTTGTGTCTGGCGGCGTCGATACCCGTTTCCCGTTTCTACGGAGACGACGTGTTTTCGAGGATAATGCCCGCAGTTGCATTCTTCTTTTTGTTTGCCGGATTCCAGTCCACGGGCCGGTTCCTGCTCCAGAAGAGGCTGGGACTTAAGAAGCTCGGCATATTCGAGATTGGTGTGGCCGCCGTTTCCACCGCCGCGCACATTGTCTTTGCCTATTATTCGCCCACGATATGGGCCCTTGTCTATGGAGGATTATTCTCTGCCGTAATCGCGATGATCGGCAGTTTTTTCCTGGTCCGCGACATGCGGCACCGGTTCTCATTCTCGAGGCGGTACACGCAGCAAATATTGTCGTTTGGAAAATGGATATTCCTGTCCTCGATTGTCTATTTCCTGGCCACGAACTTCGACCGGCTGTTCCTGGCGCGCAGCATTCCCTTCCAGCTGCTCGGTCTATACGGTGTGGCCAGATCCCTGTCCGATATGCTGAGCCTCCTGGTTGCCCGCATCGGAAATTTGGTCATATTTCCGATGATCGCAGCGGCAAACCATTCGCGCGAAGTGCTGCGCGAAAGGTTGGCGACGAACCGGATCAAGATATTGCTGGCAGCCGCTGCCTTCGTGTCGCTGTTTGTATCGGTGTCGGATATGGTCGTCTTCATCCTGTATGATGACCGCTATCGCGCAGCGGCGTTCATGTTGCCGATCCTCGCGATCGGCATCTGGTTTTCGATCCTTTGCACGATCGGTGAATCGGTATTGTTCGGTATTGCCCGACCCGCTTTTGTCGCGATCTCCAACATGGCCAAACTGGGCTGGCTATTGGCGGGCCTGCCTTTGGCAGTCGCATATTACGGCATTCCGGGTGCGGTCTGCGTGGCTGCCACGGCCGATCTTGTTCGCTACCTTCCGCTATGGCGATCGCAAAGGAACGAGTGTCTCTCATTCGGGATGCAGGATTTTCTTATGACCATTGTCATGTTTGCAATGATAGCGGCATGGCGCACGCTGTTCTGGACAATGGGAATTACGGAGGGTTTTGCAGAATGGTGGAGTCTTGCCGACTTGTTGCAGATGTGACGCAATGGTGATTCGATGAACGCTAGGGTTGGAGTTGTTGTCATTGGCCGCAACGAGGGTGAGCGGCTCGTCCGGTGTCTGGACGCCTTGCAGGCAAGCGCGAACCCGATTGTTTATGTGGACTCAGGCTCCTCGGATCGCAGCGTGGCCGAAGCAGAGGCGCGGCGCGCACACGTCGTCCAGCTCGATCTCGCACGCCCCTTTACCGCAGGCCGTGCCCGGAATGAAGGCTTTGCAGCGCTCAGGGAGCGTACGCCCGATGTCGAGTTTGTCCAGTTCATCGACGGCGACTGCGAGCTGGCGCCAACATGGCTCGGTGACGCGCTGTCATTCATGCAAGAGCACGCGGATGTCGCGGTCGTGTGCGGTCGCCGCCGGGAGCGTTTTCCGGGCGGCTCGATCTACAATCGGCTTTGCGACCTTGAGTGGAATACTCCGGTGGGAGAAGCCGATGCTTGCGGCGGTGACGCCCTTATGCGCGCTGCGCCCTTCGTCTCGGTGGAAGGATTCAGTTCAAACCTGATCGCCGGGGAAGAGCCAGAACTGTGCAACCGGATGCGCGCGCAGGGCTGGAAGATCTGGCGGCTCGATGCCGAGATGACCCTGCACGACGCCGCGATGCACAGGTTCGGGCAATGGTGGATGCGTGGCGTCCGGAGCGGGTTCGGTTACGCACAGGTCTGGGCCGCGACCCGGAATGCCCCACAACCGCTCTACCGGACGGAAGTGATCCGGGCTGCCTTCTGGGGCGGCGCGTTTCCGCTCGCCCTTGTGGCATTGGCTGCGATCTATCCGCTGGCGGCGCTGGCGCTGACCGGCATCTATGTTGTGCAGATCATGCGTATTGCGTTTCGGCGGGGCGTGACCCAGCCGCATGCCTGGGCCTATGGCCTCTTTGCCTTGCTGGCGAAATTCCCGGAACTTCAGGGCGCGATGCGGTTCTGGTGGCGTAGCTGGAAGGGAGGCGCCAGCAGCGCCATCCTTTACAAATGAGCAGGTGTGCCCGGCACTTGGTTTTTCGGGGGGGATCAATAAAGAAGGCGTCGCCATTTTCGGATCGGACTTCATGCGCATCGGTTATCTGACAAGCCAGTATCCGGCGACTTCGCACACGTTCATCCGGCGAGAGGTGGAAGCGTTGCGACTTCGCGGCGTCGCAATCGATACTTTCAGCATCAGGAAACCCGATGCAGCGGAATATGGTTCCGAACAGGATCGCGCAGCATTTGCGGAGACATATTATGTCCTCCCTGTTCCGCTGACGCGACTGTTTGCGGCGCATCTATGGGCCATCTCAAGCCGCCCGATTGCCTATTTCAGTGTTTTTGGACTGGCGCTGAAACACCGTGCACCCGGTTTCAAGGCATTGGTCTGGGCACTGTTCCACTTTGCCGAATGCATCGTGCTGGCACGGGAATTCAGCAAGCGCGGCATCGAACGCGTTCACAACCACTTCGCCAACGCTGGGGCCAATGTTGGCCTGCTGGCCACACAGTTTCTTGGCCTGCCATGGAGCCTGACACTCCACGGCATTTCGGAAACCGATTATCCCGCCGGGTTGCTGCTGGCGGACAAGATCCGTGCCGCGCAATTCGTTGCTTGCGTATCCTGGTTCGGCCAGGCGCAGGCGATGCGGATCACGCCCCCACACCACTGGCACAAATTCTCGATTGTCCGGTGCGGGTTGAGCCTTTCCAGCTTGCCTGAGCGATGGCCTGACAAAGGGCTTGCAGGTGCACAGTACCGCGTCATCTGCGTCGGCCGATTGTCGAGCGAGAAGGGGCATGCGGGCCTTTTGGAGGCGTTCGCCGACCTGCGGGGACGCGGCATACAGGCGAATCTGGTGCTGGTCGGGGACGGGCCCGAGCGCGACTCCCTCGAACGGCAGAGCATCGCTCTTGGTCTGACCGGTGCCGTCAGTTTCAAGGGGCGCAAGGATGAGCAGGAGACGTTGGCGGAAATTGCGCGATCGGATCTGCTCGTCTTGCCCAGCTTCATGGAGGGGCTTCCCGTTGTTCTGATGGAAGCGATGGCGCTTGGTGTGCCTGTCGTTGCGAGCCGCGTCGCGGGCATTCCCGAACTGATCGAGGATCGAAAAGAGGGAATCCTGTTCCGACCGGCCGATTGGCGCGCGCTGTGCGATGCCATGGAACGGATCCTGTCCGACAGTGTCCTTGCCGAGCGCATCGCCAAGGCGGCGCGCGCCAAGATAGAGCGGGAATTTGACATTGCCGTTGCCGTTGAGCCGCTGCTGGCGCGCTTTGCGGGTTTCGGCTCTAGTGCCGCACCCCCCGTCATGTCATAGCGACGCCATGCTGTTCGACAATTTTGACGAGATCCGGATCATCAATCTGGCCTACCGGACGGATCGGCGCGCCGAGGTGCTTGGCGAATTGCGCAGGGTCGGTCTGGAGGATGATGCGCGCGTGACGTTCTTCGATGCGCTCGCCTTTGACGATGCCGGCCCCTTTTCCTCCAAAGGTGCGCGGGGTGCCTTTTACAGCCACCTTGCCATATTGGAGCAAGCTGCGGCGAATGGACGCAGCGTCCTTATCCTCGAGGACGACGTGGATTTCACAAACGGCGTGCGGGACTATGAACTTCCCGAAGGCTGGGCCATTTTTTATGGCGGGCATCGCGCGTCCGATGCGCCGGGCGCTCAGGATGGCGATATCATCGGCTCCCACATGATGGGCTTCACGGCTGAAGTTGTCCGGCACCTGGCAAGCTATCTGAAAACGCTCAGTTTCGTTGACGAGCACCCTCCGATTGACGGAGCCTATGTCTGGTTTCGGCGGGAAAATCCGAATATTCGAACGGTGTTTGCAGAGCCACCGCTTGGCAATCAGCGGCCCTCAAGAACGGACGTTGCCGATCTGCACCTGTTTGATCGTTTGCCGGGCCTGAGGCAGGTTGTTGCGTTTGCTCGGAAGCTCAAGAGGCGGCTGGGCTTCATTCGTCCGTCTCGCTGAATTCCAGGAGCGCATGTCTGGCAAGACCATTAGGCAGGGGGCAAATCATTGACGGACAAGCGGATAGACATACTGGACGGATGGAGGGCGCTCAGCATCCTCCTTGTGCTGGCCGGACATTGGCTGCCGATCGGTCCGAAAACATGGGGGCTCAACGGCGTGGTCGCAGCGACCGGTATGGTTCTGTTTTTCAACCTGTCGGGCTTTCTCATCACGCGCCTCCTGTTCTCCGACCCGCGCGTTCTGAATTTCCTCATCCGCCGTGTTTTCCGGATAGTCCCGCTTGCCTGGGTTGCCATGCTCATTCTCATGGTCTGGAACGGGGCGGATTTCAGGACGCTCCTTGCCAACCTGCTCTTCTTTTCAAACCTTCCGCCGCAGCATCTTTTCGCCGGCGGCGAACATCTCTGGAGCCTTTGTGTGGAGATGCAATTCTATATGGGAGTTGCGCTGCTTGTTTCGCTGGCGGGCAAGCGGGCGCTCTATGCCCTACCCGTGATTGCAATCGCCGTGACGCTGTTGCGGGTTTGGCAGGGCGCAACGATCAGCATTGTCACCTGGCAGCGCGTTGACGAAATTCTTGCGGGCGCAACGGTTGCCCTGCTTTTCAACAGTCCGGCCGCATCCGCCCGGATCAGGAAACTGCCCGCGATCACTCCGCTTCTCATCCTGCCAATTGTATTCGCTGCGGCACATCCTGCCACGGGGCCTCTCAACTATCTCCGGCCGTATCTGGCGGCGGCTGCAATGGGCGTTTCGCTGTTTTCCGCGCCCGAAGCGATGGTGCGGCTATTTCGGTCGAGGGCAGCAGTCTATGTCGCGGCAACGTCTTATGCGCTTTATGTCGTTCACGCGATGCTTGCGGCCTCCTGGCTCGGCAGCGGCGAGAAGCTCGTCAAATATGCCAAGCGACCGCTCCTCATCGTCCTCACCTTCGCCATCGCGCATCTTTCAACCTTCCACTTCGAGGCGAGGATGATCGGCCTCGGCAAGAAACTGGCGATCAGATGGGCTGGCGAACGGCGCGCCAGTCCGGCCGGATAGGCGAGGGCTTACTCGGCCTTGTCGGCGATGATGTTGAACATTCCACGCTTGTTGAAAAGGAATTCGTTCAACGGCCGGAACTGAATGCCGTTCAGCAGGCGATGTGGAAACTTGTTGAAGGCGTGGCGAATCCGGACGTTCCGGAACCCGCGCTCACGCAGCATCGTGCCGATTTCGAAGGGATCGAGCAGCCTTTCGGCATATTCGCCGGTGTCCGGGTTCCGGCACCAGGAAAATGCCGGGCGCACGGGAAGTTTTTGCGACATGACGAACTCCCCCGTGGCTGCGACGATCTCCGGACGAATCATCCCCGCAGTTGCCGCGACGAGTCTGGCACAGGAGGCATCATCCAGCTCCGGCGCGGCCTCGCGCACAATGTCTTCGCGCATGGCAGCATATGGCTTGGCATCCTTGTGCTCGATCGGCCGGATCTCGCTTTTCAGCCACGCCGCATGCTCCCACGATTCATCCCGTTCCTTCCACATCCTGAAGGTCGCTTCGCGAAATTCCGAATTGAAGCGGTTGCTGTCGTTTATGATGAGAAGCCGCCCGCCGGGCTTGAGCAGGTTCGAGCACCGATCGAACATGGCTCCCAGATCATGCACATGCTCGATAGCTTCGGAGGAATAGACTCCGTCGAACGAATGGTCCGGCAGGTCGAGACTGCAGATGTCCCCCTGGATTGGCTCGATTTTCAGAGGGCAACCCCTGGCCGCCATATGGTCGATACACTCGCTCGTTCCCTCTATCATTGAGGGCAGTATGTCGGTGGCGACAACCTCGTTGTTGCCGATTAGGGACAGGCCGACGGCGTCCCATCCAAATCCGCATCCGACCTCAAGGATCCGCTTGCCATGGAAGTTTCCGAGGCCGCAGCTCGTGCGAATGCCGGCGATCCACCTTGCGATGTCGAACTTGGTCTCGAAATCTTTACGATAAACGACAAGATCGGGATGTTCCGATCCATGAATATAGTCGGTAACGATCTGCGCTACTTCGGTGTCGGATCGACCGGCCATTTCTTGATTGCCCCAATACATACCCTGCCAGAGAACAAAGCCACGGAATTTTCGACCTGTCCATCTCAATCTGAAACAAAGTGCGGATACCCAGATTCACGTCAGGCTTGCAAGTGGGAGGGGCCGACGCCTAGTAAAGCGATGGCACTGCGATTTGACCTTGGGATAACTCAGCTTCTGAGTGATGCTTTTCAGCGTCCACAGACTGCTTCACCCGAAAAGGCTGCATATGAACGCCTCGCGGCGAAAGGCTTCCACCCGGACGGTATCATTGATGTGGGAGCATATCAGGGCGAATGGACGCGAACGGCGCGCAGCGTATTTCCAGATACGCCTGTATTGATGATCGAGGCACAAGACAGCAAGGCTCACTATCTTGAAGCGGTGTGCGCCAGCTTGCCGGACGTAAGCTATGTCTCGGCCATGTTGGGAAGTTCTCCGGGTGAACAAGCAATTTTTTACGAGATGGAGACGGGGTCGTCTTTCCTGCCCGAGCAGAGCAACGTCGCGCGAACCGAACGCACCCTGACCATGACGACGCTGGACGAAGTCGCTCGCGATTTTACAGGCTCACTGTTTCTCAAGATCGATGTGCAAGGTGCCGAACTTCAGGTTCTTGCGGGAGGCCCAGAAACACTGGCACGCAGCGCGGCGGTTCAGCTTGAGGTCGCGCTGCTCGCCTATAACAAGGGAGCTCCGACGATGATCGAGGTCGTGAACCATATGGATTCATGCGGATTGGTGCCGTTCGACGTGTCCGGCTTCAGCCGCCCCAACGGACTGGACCTTGTCCAGATCGACTTGATATTCGTGCGACGCGATTCCCCGATGCGTCCCGCATTCTTCAGTTTCTGACGAGGTTGGATCGTTCATGAAATGGGTTGCCCTCCTCATGTTCACGGCTCTGGTTCCAGTGCTGACGGCATGGTTGCGCGAAAACCCCCGGCTGGCCCCACGGATCTGGGCCGTGATGGGTTTTCTGCCGTTCGTTATGGGAAGCTGGCACTTGATCGTTGCCCCCATCTCCTGGGCGATGTGGCCCGGCTATGTGAAGGGGGTCGAGGTCTCGCTCCTGGATGCCATCGCACTTGCGGTGTATCTCAGCCGCCCGCGCGTCCGGGTCAGATCGCCATTCATGATCGCACTGTCGGCCTATATCCTGGCCGTATTGCTGTCCGCAGCGTTTGCAAGCGTTCCCGATGCGGCCGTCTTCTACGCCTGGCAGCTTGCAAGGGTATTTCTTGTGTTCGCAGCGGTGGCAAGGGTTTGCGCGGATGAGCGGGGGCCTTCGGCGCTGATTTTCGGGATGATCATCGGCCTGTGCCTCCAGGCCGGTTATTCGATCGAAGGGCGCCTGTCCGGCACACTCCAGGCGAGCGGCAGTATGGGCCACCAGAATTTGCTGGGCATGATTTCCCATTTTGCAGTGTTCCCGGCACTGGCGATGCTTCTTGCGGATCGAAAGCACCGGATGTCCGTCTTTGGGGTGGCGGCGGGCGCCATTGTCGTGATCCTCGGCGCGTCGCGTGCAACCATGGGCCTTGCTGCGATCGGCTTTGTTGCGCTGCTCTTGCTCTCGATCATTCGCAAGCCGACCTCGCGGAAGACGATGATTGTCGCGCTTGGGCTGCTGGGGCTGGTAGCGGCGACGCCGCTTGCACTTTCCTCGCTTGCAAAGCGATTCGAAGCTGCGCCCATCTCCGGGAACTATGATGAACGCGTGGCGTTCGAGCGAGCGGCCAAAATGGTTATCGCCGACCATCCTATGGGAATCGGGGCCAATCAGTATGTGGTGGTTGCGAACACGCAAGGCTATTCCGACCGGGCCGGCGTGGTCTGGAATTTCGGCAGCAGGGCTGCCAACGTCCACAATACCTATCTTCTCGTCACCGCCGAAACCGGTTACCTTGGATTGGCGGCCTTTCTTTCGGTCTTGCTTAATCCGATTGTCACCGCCTTTCGCGGGGCCGGGCGAAACCGGAAGGACGGTCGGGGCGACCTCATGCTCGGGCTGGGTGTCAGCCTTGCGATCGTGGCCATCCATTGCTTCTATGAATGGGTCTTTGTGAACGAAGCAGTGCAATACCTGTTTGCGATCGACGTTGGCGTCATCGTGGGGCTTGCGCGTCAAGCTGCGGTTCAAAAGCGGCGAATTCCGCGCCCGCTCCCGGCCCCTCCCGAAGGGGGTCCTCTGGGCGCACACGAAACGGCCTGACCAGCAGGCCGCTTCGCGCTTCGCCTCACTTACTTGGCGACAGGTTTGCCCGGCGGGGCTTCATAGCCGGGCTGATATTCGATCTTTCCGGCAGCGCGTGCTTCCTTCAGGCGAGTTTCCCCGATCTTCGCCAAGCCTTCATTGCGCAGCGACTGCACGGCGAGCGGGCGAACCTGCTCTGAGGGCACGGGTAGGGGTTCGCTTCCCAGAAGAACGCTGACCGCAACCTGCCGACCGGCGGGTGTGATGAAAGGCTCTCCGGCTGGCAAGGCAAGGATCTGCTTCAATGCCGCAGGCGGAACCGAGCCTGAATCGATCGTGCCGGCTCCGCGTTCAAACTTGATGCCCATCTTTATCAGGCTGGCGACGATGGCGTCCATGCTGTGATCGCCTTCGAGCGCCTTCAGGCGGGACGAATCGGCCGGCATGTTGAAGCGGATCTGGTCGAGCTTGTAGCGCGTTCGCGATGCAAAAACGTTGGGGTGGTCGGCAATATATTTGTCGATCTCCGCCGGTTTCGGAACCGGAATGGTATCGGCTGCCTTCTTCGCATACATGCGGACGAGCAAATCTTCGTTCATCCGGCGCTGTTGGGTAACATAGGTAGGATCGCGATCAAGCCCCTGTTCCTTTGCCGCTTGGGCAAGCAGGCGACGATCGAGCACTTGCTGCAGCAGCTGGCGCATCGCGATCTTCTTGTCGGCATTGGCCGGCAAGGTCGCACCGTTGAGCTCGGCATTCAGCTCGTCAATCGTGATTTCTTCGCCATTGACGACGGCAACAACCTGGCCCGTCGGACTTTTCCCGCAACCCGCAGTCGCGAGCATCGCGGCGACGAGGCCGACATAAGTCGCAGTTCTAAAACTCTTTTTCACATTTAATCTCCAGCTGAACCCCATCGAGTCAGAAGGCCGAACGCCCCTCTGTTGCTCGCACCAGCCCTGGTGTGGTAGCGGAGATACGCTAAAATTTTTTAGATTTGCAATGGGGGAATTCGTTGGAAACCATCTTTGACTGGCTTTCGGTCGCGATATTTTCGGGCCTGATCGTGCTTTTCCTCCAGCGCTCGTCAGAGGCGGAGCCCAGAGACAGCCTGTGGCAGTATCTCGCGGCCTCGGTCGGATGCGCGGTGGCGAACTATCTCGGCAATGAGGGCTATACCATCTGGGCCGTCCTCACCCTTGTGTTCGTGCTGGTGTTCGTGTGGATCGTCCTGCGCCCTTATGAAGGCTGGACGAAACGCTGACCTACCCGCTGATCAGGAGTTTGCGCGCTGCCGGACTCAATTCTTGCGATAGCGCGGCGACAAATTCCTCGAGAACCGGCCTCGCGCTCTGATAGTCTGGAAGCACCGACGAAATCCTGACCAGGATGCCGTCGGGAATGACGCCCTTCAGGTTGGCACGCATAATGGCCGTGCGCTGGCCAAGCCAACTGGTTGGCGCTTCGGTTCCGATTCGCGTCCAGTACAAGATCTGTTCGGTGCGTGCTGCGCTTTCTGCGCTGAAATATCGCGCCGCAATCTGCGTCCCCTTATCGAGATCGACCGGCATGACCCTGGTTTCCGACAAGTTGAAGCCGCCCGCCGGATAGCAGACTTCCGGCCTGTGCAGCTGGAGCATGCCGTCCTGCGTGTTGCTATAGGCGATGAGGAACATGATCGGCGGTGCGTTTTCGGAAACGTAAACACGCGTCAGTATGTCCGAATAGAGGCTGTCTGACAGCGGGTCCTCAGGCGGGAGAACCAGGCCGCTTTTGGTTTCAAACCGCCAGCGACCGATCTGGGTCGGGATCAGTTTTTCAAGAGTGCCCTCCTTCAGGGGCAACACCGTAACCTCCGGTTGCCGCACAAGCGCAATTGCAGAAGTTACCGCCAAAGCGCCGCCAATTACCATGTGGCGGCGGGTCAGGCCCGGCTGAACTTCAGCGGCGGTTGGCGCATCATCCTGCAAATCCGGTTCCACTTTTTGACAGGCGTCGCCAGATCGGCTCGGCAAGGACATCAATTGCGAAAATCGCCAGCAAGGCTGTCACGAACATCGTGATACCCGCAAAATTGTGCAGGAAACCTTGCGCAGCAGCTTCGCCGAAATGGTAGGTCAGCAAGATCAGGATCAGAACCCTGACAAGGTTCGCAAAAATGGCAACGGGCAGGATCGCCAGGATCAGGAAGGCAGCATAGCGCCAGTTCAGCTGGTGCCGCACATAGACATAGAAAAGGGATATCGCGGATAGCGAGATCAGCGAATTAAGCCCCGAACAGGCAGCGGCAACAAGCAACTGATACTGGCCGATCTGGATTGTGACCCCGGCCCCCGCAATCGGGTATCCAGCCAAATAGAGCAAATCGATCGCTGCTTTGGAAATACCGATCTTGAGCGGCTGTGTCACGATGGCAACGACTGTGTCCGGCGGCGGAAAGGCGAAGAGGAGGTAAAATAGCGGGAAGGCCAGCAGCCTCATCGCCTTCATTCCGATGAAACTGTAGAGCGCCGTGAGCAGCAGGCCATACATCAAAAAGCCCTGAATTTCGATGATCTGCGTAACGCTCGACAGGAAATAGAGCGGCAGCAACAGCGCCAACAGCCCGATAACATTGATGATGGGGGCAGGTTGCTTGACCGTGTCGGTCAAATGCCATTGCCGCGCCAGCAGCCAAAGCCCGGTTGCGACCACGATCGGCCCGTGCGCGCCCTGTTCGGTTCCCCAGCTCAGGCGCGCGACAAGAATCATCGTCGGAACAAGCACCGCCGCAAGCCCGATGAAAAGCAGCCAGTTGCCGGCAACGAAATTTACCAGGGGATGTCTTTGCGCGGCCTGCACTAATGCATCCTTGCAGGCCCGAGAGCCCCTATCGGCGTTGCCACTTTCACCCTCCCACACGATCACGAGTAGCGCCTCATGCAGGAGACGTTCTTACTGTGGGGTAAAAGCCTAGCGAGAACGGATTTGCTTTGCAATCTGCGGCAGCGGTCGCGCGTGCATGGTTTTCCTGACCTTTGGTGCCGGGGGGAGGGGGCGGGATGTGCATTTTCCGCAGACTGGCGCGCCCGGCAGGAGTCGAACCTGCGACCTCAAGATTAGAAGTCTCGCGCTCTATCCAGCTGAGCTACGGGCGCGCGCTGCAAGCCCCATAGGGCGGATTGCGTGGCAAGGAAACTGCGTTAAGCTACGGCCATGAATACTCAGGCACCCTCCGCAGTCAATGCGTCCGTCGTCCGCGATTTCCGCGCGTTCGACGTTGTGATGGCTGCGTTCGTGGCAATCCTCCTGCTGTCGAACCTGATCGGCGCTGCCAAGCTCTCGACGCTTGGCGGATTTACCTTCGGGGCGGGCATTCTCTTTTTCCCGCTCGGCTATGTCATCGGAGACGTGCTGACAGAGGTTTATGGCTATGCCCATGCCCGGCGCTGTATCTGGGTGGGGTTTGCAGCACTCCTGTTCATGGCGTTCATGAGTTGGGTCGTGGTCAGCCTGCCGCCCGCCTCCGGCTGGAAGGGGCAGGGCGCTTATGAAAGCGTGTTCGGTCAGGTGCCACGCATCGTCCTTGCCTCGATCGTCGCGTTCTGGGCGGGCGAATTCGTCAATTCGTTTGTGCTCGCGCGGATGAAAATCCTGACGCAAGGGAAGCATCTCTGGTCGCGGACGATCGGATCGACGGTTGTGGGGCAGGGGGTGGACAGCCTGATCTTCTATCCGCTGGCGTTTTTGGGGGTGTGGGACACGCCGCTTGTCATGACCGTGATGGTGACCAACTGGGCGATGAAGGTCGCGTGGGAAGCGCTCTTGACCCCTGTCACCTATGTTGTGGTCGGCTGGCTCAAGCGCCACGAGGGCGTCGATGTGTACGACGAAGGCACGGACTTTTCGCCCTTCAGGACTAGCGTCTAGAAACGAAAAAGGTTGCCGAACCTTCCGGTTCGGCAACCCTTGACATGGTCAGCGATCGGAGACGTTCCGATGCGCGGGAGACCATGGGCAGCCAATTATGTTAGGCGCGCATCTCCCGAACGAACTTATCCGACCTCTGTGCTGAACCATGAGACATCGGATCACCTCCTTTCGCGCTAGTTGAAGAGCTATGTGACGTTGCCATCACGAGCGGATGATGAGTCAAACCGCGCCGCCGATCAAGCCTTGATTTAATATATTTTGGTGTCATTTTGGGAGGGTTGCGGTAACGTCAAAGATATCGCGTTACCCTGGGCGCTATCCTAGTTCCTGCAATCCTCGATCACCCGCGCGAATTCCGGCCAGGCCGGGATGACGAGATCGTTGGCACCTTTCACCGAAAGAAGGAACCTGCCCCGGCTGAATGCGATCGCATCCAGTTGCGGGTCACCGGCCGGGGTCTCTGCCGAAACATAAGGCGGTGTATCGCCATTGTTGGTGACGGCGTAGCTCTTGACCGCATCGGATGCGCGGATCGTCATCTGGCCTGTGTCACCTGCGGGGAATGCCCCCGCGCGCGAAAGGTAGATCCGTTTCGTCCCGGTAACGCAGCGGATCAGGAAGTCGGCATCGGCGCCTGCTTTCCCGAACAGCGCCACTGAACCGCGCGCATCCTGCCGGAACGCCCAGTCACCAGGCGTCATCGGCCAGTCCTGCCAGTTGGCCGCAAGAGGTGCGGGCGGCGGCGGAGCAGGCGCTGGAGCGGGTTTGGGTTGTGGTTGTGGCACCGGTGGCGGCGCGCTCACGCATCCCGCAAGGGAAATGCTGGTGGCAAAGGCTATGGCAAATCGCATTGCTTCCCATAACCGTCCATTGCCGCCGCACAACCCGGCGAATGCCCCTTGTCGCGGCAACGCGCCCTTACCATAAGGCAGGCGACGAAAAAGGGGGACGCATGGCATCCGGCATCGATCGCAAACGGCTGACGGCCATTGTCGGCGGCTCTGCCGGCAATCTGGTCGAATGGTATGACTGGTATGCTTATTCGGTGCTCTCCATCTACTTCGCGCCGGTATTCTTCCCCAAGGGCAATCCGACCGCGCAGTTGTTGAGCACCGCGGCGATTTTTGCGGTGGGCTTCCTGATGCGGCCGATCGGGGCGTGGGTGATGGGCATTTATGCGGATCGCCATGGCCGCAAGTCGGGTCTTGCGCTTTCGGTGGGACTTATGTGCGCTGGCTCATTGTTGATCGCCGTCGCGCCGGGCTATGCCAGCGTAGGTGTGGCCGCGCCCGCCATTCTGGTCATCGCGCGGATGCTGCAAGGCCTTTCGGTGGGCGGCGAATATGGAGCGAGCGCAACCTATCTTTCCGAAATGGCGACGCGCCAGGGACGCGGATTCTGGTCCAGCTTTCAATATGTCACACTGATTGCCGGACAGTTGGCAGCACTTGCGACGGTTCTGCTGCTCCAGCTTGTGATGAGCGAGGCCGCGCTCGAAAGCTGGGGCTGGCGGATTCCCTTCGTGATCGGGGCGATCCTTGCTCTTGGTGTCTATATATTGCGGAGCCGCCTTGCCGAGACCGAGTCATTCAAGTCTCAGCCGCATGACCGGCCCGCCTCAACCGTCCGCAACCTGTGGCGAGACCATCCGCGCGAATCGATATTGGTCGCGATGATTACGGCGGGCGGAAGCATGAGTTTCTATGCCTACACGACCTATATGCAGAAATTCCTGGTCAACACGAGCGGGTTCGACAAGCAGACTGCGACGGCGGTGATGACAGCCGCGCTGGTGGTGTTCATGGCCATCCAGCCGCTCTGGGGCATGGCGTCGGACCGGTATGGGCGCAAGCCGCTGCTTATACTGTTCGGCGTTGGAGGGTTGCTGGTAACGGTGCCGATCTTCTCGACCCTCGCCACCGTGACGTCACCCGTGTTTGCGTTTGGCTTGATCCTTGTGCCCTTGGTGTTGCTGGGAGCCTACACATCGATCAGCGCGCTCATCAAGGCGGAGCTTTTTCCCGCGCATATCCGTACGCTTGGGGTGGCCTTGCCCTATGCGATTGGTAATACCTTGTTTGGGGGAACCGCTGAATATGCGGCCTTGTGGTTCAAAAGTGTCGGGCTGGAGGCCGGGTTCTACTGGTATCTGACCGCCATTATCGGCGTTGCCCTGATCGGGTTTCTATTGCTGCCAGAGACCAAGCTCAGCAGCCTGATTATCGAAGATTGATGGCAAAGACCCGGGCCGATCAAATGCTCGTCGAGCGCGGCCTGGCGGAAAGTCGTGCGCGGGCGCAGGCGCTGATCCTGGCAGGCCATGTCTATTCGGGCGAACGCAAGATCGACAAGGCCGGACAGGCGCTTGCCGCCGACGCGCCGCTCGAGGTGCGCGGACGCGATCATCCCTGGGTGTCGCGCGGTGGGGTCAAGCTCGCCCATGGCCTGAACCATTTCGGCTGGGACATTTCCGGCGCCGTGGCGATCGACGTCGGCAGTTCGACAGGTGGCTTCACCGATGTCCTGCTGACCAACGGTGCGACGCGTGTTTATGCCGTCGATAGTGGCACCAACCAGCTCGCATGGAAGTTGCGGCAGGATGATCGCGTCATTGTTCTTGAACAAACCAGCGCCCGGATACTGGCACCCGATCATATTCCCGAAGCGGTTGACCTGATCGTATGCGATGCGAGCTTTATCGGCCTCGCCAAGGTGCTCGAACGGCCCATGAGTTTTGCCAAGCCCGATGCCCGTCTGATGGCCCTCATCAAGCCGCAGTTCGAGGCTGGCCGAGAGGAAGTGGGGAAGGGCGGTGTCGTCCGCGACCCTGCTGTCCACGCCCGCGTATGCGATGAGGTCGCGGCATGGCTGGCGACTGGAGGCTGGCTCGCGCAAGGCATCGTGCAAAGCCCGATCACGGGCCCGCAAGGCAATGTGGAATTCCTCATCGCGGCGCGCCATGGCCGTTGGCGCGAGGGCGATTCATGAATCTTGCAGCCGATTTTTGAGGCTTGGTCGAACGGGCCGCTGCTTTCGTCGAAAGAGGATTACATGCGTAATCGCCCTGTCCGACAGCGCGGCATGCACATACATCCGATCATGCTCTATTGCGCTTCTGCGCTCGCCCTGGCAGCCGCTGCACCGGCCTTTGCCCAACGCACCGACGACAATGCCGTCACTTCTGCCGACGATGCCTTTGGCAAGACCGTCGGCGATGAGCGGATCGGAATCTACAATCCCTATGACGTACGCGGGTTTTCGCCGGTGTCTGCAGGCAATCTCCGGATCGAAGGGCTGTATTTCGACCAGCAGTCGAATCCCACCGACCGCCTCCTCGATGGCTCAACCGTCCATGTCGGTATTTCGGCGCAGGGTTATCCCTTTCCCGCGCCAACCGGCATCGCGGATTATGCGTTGAGGAAGCCTGGTGAGAAGTTTGTGGCTTCGGTCGGACTCAACTACGGGCCTTGGGGCGGCAAGAATGCAGAAGTCGATCTCCAGGTACCGCTTGCTGGCAGCCGGCTTGGCCTCACGGCCGGGGCTGGCATTTATCGTGAGCGGAACCCTTTTGGCGGGACGCCTCATACAGAGTCCTATGCGATCTCACTCCGTTACCAACCGAGCCCCGATTTCCAGATCCAGCCCTTCTGGAGCCAGATCAATGACCGGAACGATGAGGGCGAACCGCTGATCTTTACCAGCGGCGATTTCCTGCCGCCGCGCTATCGGCGCAATGAGTTTTTCGGTCAGAAATGGGCGGATTTCAAGGCAAAGTTCAACAACTACGGCGTGGTTACAAAGGGCAAGGCGCTGGGCTTCGATCTGGGCTTGGGGGTTTTCCGTTCGACCCTTGCGCCGGATATGGAGCATACTGAATTGCTGTTTGGCACGGATCGGACGGGTGCTGTTGCGAGCCGGATCGTTGTGGCTGACGCAGACAATTTCTTCGGCTCGACCTCCGGCGAATTCAAGGCCTCGCGCAGCCTTGTCGAAGGGCCGCGGCGGCACAGCCTGCATGCTTCGGTGCGCGCCCGCTCACTCACGCGTCGTTACGGCGGTTCCGTGTTGATCGATCTTGGCGCAAGTCAGCTCGGTGTCGAGGATTTCCGCGTGCGCCCGGCAACTCTGTTCGGTGCCAAGACGCAGGATCGTGTGAAGCAGACGACGCTGGGCCTTGGCTATGAACTGCGCTGGCGCGATCTGGGTGAAATCAGTTTCGGCTTGCAGAAGACGGACTATTCCAAGCGCGTCGAGGATCCGGTGAACTTCGTCCCGGAAACGAAGGACAAGCCGTGGCTCTACAGCGCCACAGCGGCAGTCTATCTGGCGAAGAATTTGGCGCTGTATGGGGGTTACACCCGCGGGCTGGAGGAAAGCGAGGTCGCACCCGCAAATGCCATCAACCGTAACGAAGCGCCTCCGGCCATCCGCACGGAACAAAAGGATTTCGGCGTGCGCTGGACGATCAGCCCCGGTGTGTCGGCGGTGCTCGGCTATTTCGACGTGCGCAAACCCTATTACAACCTGGATGTCGCATCCCGCTTCCGCCGGCTTGGCGAAGTGCGCAATCGCGGGGTGGAATTCTCGCTTTCGGGGCAGATTGCGCCCGGCGTCAATCTGGTCGTCGGGTCGGTTTGGCTGGATGCGGAGGTCTCGGGCGAAGAGGTCGATCTGGGCCTGATCGGCAAGAACCCGGTGGGCGCATTCAAGCTGCACAATGTCGCCAACCTCAACTGGAATATCCCCTGGCACAAACCATTGACGCTGACCGCACGGTTCGAAAGCACCAGTAATCGTACTGCCAATGCCGCCAACACCTTCGTCATCCCCGCACGTTCGGTAACGAGCCTCGGCGCGCGCTACCGCCTCACCATCGGCAAGACGCCGGTCCTTATCCGTGGCAGCGTGGACAATCTCTTCAACAAATTCGGATGGAATGTCGGCGGCAGCGGCTTCTTCACTCCTAACGGTTCGCGCCGTTATTCTTTGTCGCTGGCGGCCGATCTTTGACCACCCTATAGGGGCGCATTCGTCGTTTGGGAGCTGTGGTCGTGGGTCAACTGGCATCAAGGGAAGAACTGCGCATGTCGTTCGTGCGCTGGGCATTGGTGACGGTTCCGGCGATTCTGTTTCTCGGATTCCTGGTGGGCCCGATTTCGAGCAGCGGTTTAGACAGTCGCTGGTTTGATGCGCTGGTCAAGCCTGACTGGTTTCCCGCCGTCTGGATATTCCCTGCGGTCTGGGCGGCGCTTTACATCCTGCTTGGTGTTGCCATAGCCATGATCCTGCATGCGCGCGGCGCGCGGGGCAGGGGCGTGGCGATCGCCCTGTTCGTGAGCCTGCTAATCCTCAACTTCGCGTGCCCCCCGACCTTTTTCGCCGCGCATCAAGTCACGTTGACGCTTTGGCTGATGGTGCTTGCCCTGCTCTTGGCGATTGCAACAGCGATTGCGTTTGCGTCAATCCGCAAGGCGGCTGCGTGGCTGATGGCGCCTTATCTGGTGTGGTTCGGCTTTGCGACCCTGCTTGCCTGGGAGGTCAACCGGCTCAATCCCGACGCTGAAACATTGACGCCCGAAGCCCGCCGGACGCACATCGAGCTTTAGTGCCGATGAACCTGCTTTAGCCGGTAACGCTCCCCGTCGAAACTGTCGAACAGTCCGGAAATGGCCGGATGATCGACCGGGCCGTCTTCTTCATCGCGCAGCAGGTTCTGCTGGCTGACATAAGCGACATAGCTGCTTTCGCCATTTTCTGCGAGCAGGTGGTAGAAGGGCTGATCCCTGGGAGGGCGGATTTCATCGGGGATCGATTCATACCATTCCTCGCTATTGGCGAAGACGGGATCGATATCGAAGACCACGCCACGAAAATCGAACACGCGGTGCCGCACGACGTCACCGATCCCGAAACGGGCGTGGGAGACCGGCGGCGCTGCAGGCAATCGTGCCTGAGTTTGGGTGTTAAAGAACGGGCTCATTATTCCTATCTAGTGGCTTACGATTTAATGACAAGCGCGGCTTGGCAAGCAGCACACCTTGGGCTAAGCGCCCGCATTCGAAAACGACCCGGGGCCGCGCGTTGCGACCACGATCAGCGGAGAGGTGGCTGAGTGGTCGAAAGCACCGCACTCGAAATGCGGCGTGCCCGCAAGGGTACCCAGGGTTCGAATCCCTGCCTCTCCGCCA
>CXWL01012343.1_pt1 | contig 31022 bp, 26 predicted proteins | sample 590931 | NCBI WGS metagenome assembly CXWL01 (sample SAMEA3498368, study PRJEB10139) | groundwater metagenome | biome: water well; material: biofilm material | place: Germany | collected 2015-04-27 | reverse complement strand
ACGGCCACCAGGCCGTCCTTGCCAAGCAATGGCGTGATGTAAGCCTGGGCGTCGAGCGCGGAAACATAGCTGAGTGGAATGACCCTGGTGATGGCTTGCTTTCCCGCGACGGCGTTTAGCTCGGCCAGTTCGTCGTTGGTGTAAATGTAAATGAAATTGCCGACCTGACGGAATCCGGCGTTGTTGGATACGAGCACCGCCTGAAGCGCCTCGTCGAAGGTGGCGTTATAGAGATTGGCCGTGACTTTTCCCTGGACCTTCGGCGAGGCCACGATGTTGCGTTTGGTTTCCAGCGAGAGCATCTGCAAGACGGTGGAGAGCGGCAGGTCGGCCACATGCAACTCGATGGTGCCACGCTGCGTCACCGAGACGTGCGCCCCATTATCCGGCGGCACCACCGGAGGCGGCGTCGCAGGCTGGGCCGGGCTGTAACCTGCCGGCATCAACACTACTAACGCAAGCAGTACCATCAAGCGATGGGGTTTGCGAAGGATTGGCACCACCGGTTCGTTCATATTGGGTCCAGCGTTTCGCCCCTGATGAGCGTAAACCTCAAAAACGAGCGACTATCCGCGTGACTTCACAGAATCTGATGGGTTATCGGCACCTTGAATGCGCACGTTGAGAGTTCGCTCGGATAGTATGGTCTTCATCTCGGTCAGGAGCTGATTGGTGCGGATCGCCTCATCGAGGATCAGCTTGCGCTGCATCCCCGCGTCGGGAATCTGCCCATAGGCGGCCGGCAGTATTGGAAACGGCCCGACCCACACGCGAAGACAGGTGGCCAGGACGATCAGGCACCCGATCGCGCGCAGAATGAACCGCGATGCCAGGTTTTCATGCCGTTGCAAAGTTGCGTGCATAGGTTTCTCTCTTCGTTGAAGTTGAACAAATACCATTGGCCACATGGGTTATCGGCCGTTATGGAGAGGTGGTTAAGTTGGCTTCGTAATGGCAACTGCTGGCGATGAGTTCGGCAGTTTTCCCGCGATCACCGCGAGAAGAAACATCGGTAATGAGGCCGCCGGCAGAAGTAGGGCGGGCCGGGTAGCGAACAAGATTGCGATAAGTACTCCTGCGCAAATGCCAGTCAGAACGCCAAACGCAAGCGCGGGGTGAACCGCCGGACGACTGTGCTCGCGGCTGGGACGGTCCTGCGCGAGGATCAAATGCCCGGTGAAGCCCAATCCCGCGAGCGGCAACGAACAAACCAGGAGCATGAGTACCAATTGCAGGAGTCGAAGCGGCCAGTTGGACAGCACGAAGTGCGCGTGAATCCAAGTGCCGTATTGGGCGGCGCACGACAGTAGAAAGGGCAGAGTCGCGGCACAAAGACCGGTGGCCAATCCGACGAAACCAATCGCAGTCGAGGATGTGCCCGGCAACCGGAAGCCCAAGTGAGAGGCAAGAAGAGAGGGGCAAGCGTTGCCGAGCGCCGCGGGGAGGATCAAGGCCAATGGCAACAGGTGGATCGCGCGAACATTCGGCGCGTAGGAAGAATCCAACAGGTTGCCGAGATTGAGATGAATGCCCGCCGCTTCCAGCGAGGCCGCTGCGCCGAGAAGGGAAAAAGACGCCCACAAGACCGCCGTGGATCGATCCAGGGGCCATTTCGGTCTGTAAGTGGCAAGGATTGCACTTCGCGGTTTGTAAGGGATCTTTGACCATGCAGCGACTTTCCGGAAATGGCGAATTCCCCGGTTCCTGCGACGGTGAACCGCAGAATGCGGAGTGCGGGCGGCGGGCGTGGCACTCGCGGATCGACGGGTTTTGCGGGACAAGCGGGGCCTCCATGCCCGAATAGAGCAATCCACTGCCCAAGAGCAGTGGCACCCACGCGTGAAGCTACGATTGGAATGGGCGATACATGCTAGCGAATCGTTGGCTACGACTCAATGATCCTGAACCGGCTCCATCCTGGGGACTGCCTGCGAGCGGTCCCAGTTCCAGTCGATGGACTCGATCGGCGCGTCCTTGCGGGCAAAGACAGCCATGATCGGCTTGCTGGTTACATCGTTAAAATCAGCCCCCACCGGATCGTATTTTTCAAGAAGGAACTCGGTCCAACCCTCGAATGCCCTTTCGATATCAATGATGAGCCGCGGGGGATGAGCACGCAATTCATTCAAAAGCACTTGTTGCCGATCCCGTGCTCCACGGATGCGCGGATGGAGACCGGTGATCATCGTATACCGCGAGGCGCATGTACGTTTTGAGTAGTAATAGATCGCGGCGTCGTTGCCGTAGACGAAGACGGAGTCGTTCGACGAAGTTACGCGGGCGACGTTTTCGCCCTGGGCCCGGCCCCAAAAATCGCGCGTATTGTAGCGCTGGATGGTGAGGTCCAGCCCCTCCTTTGAAAGGTAGTGGGTGTACTCATTTGCCAGCAGCACCGCCACGACCAGCCCGGAGGCAATGACCGCCATGGCAGCGGTTTGCCTTCGACGACCGATGAACTCGGCCGAGGCGTGCAACAGCGCCACGATGAAAAGCGACACCGCGATGACGGCGGGTGGAATGAGCAGGTAATAGTAGTGCGGCCAGAAGCGACCCGGCAGGCAGACGGCGACGTAGCCGGCCAGCATTAGCGCCGCGACGTGCATGACCGACGCGCCGGGTCGGACGACAGCCGTTTTGAGCAGCCAGGCGAGCGCAGCAGCCGCGCCAATCCAGAGGGGAAACGCGCTGTCGAAGATGTGATCGAAGCGGGGTGGATCAAAAAATGTCCAGAACCGTAAGAAGTATGATCCATCGGCGCGGGCATAATCGAGATTGACCAGGAAGACGGCGTCAATGAATTCGTGCAGGCGGTTTGTCACTGCGAAGTAGCCAAGCGTCGAGGCCCACACCAGTACCGGTCCAAACGCAAAACCCGCGAACGCAATCAGCATCTTTCTTAAAGGTTTTGCTGGAGCAACGATCCAGGCCTGAACCGCGATCCAAGCGGCCAGGAAGACCCAATAAACCGCGGCGTTTGTTTTGAAAAGCGAGGCGATGCCCAGAGCGAGACCGGCGGCAAACGTGCAGAGGAATCGCTGTCCCGGGCTGCACGGGCCGGAGAAAAAATGCGGTGGAGAGTTGTCCTTGGGAATCAAGGGGGCGATTTCGCACACGTTTACCCAGCCGCGAAGCGCGATCCACCACGCCGCGAGGATGAGGGTGTTCATGTAGATTTCGCGGTTGGCGCCTTCGCCGCCGGTGCCGGGGTCGGAGGAAACGACGCAAAAGAGGACTGCTCCAAGCGTTGCGGCGGGTCGGCCTGAGATGCGCCGGAGAATGGCGAAGATGAGGGCGAGAGACACGATGGAAAAGGCGGTGGCCAGCCAGCGAAAGACGGCGGGTGAGTCGCCGAAGAGGGCGATCGCGCCGGCGAAGAGCAAGAACACTCCGGGCGGCTGATGATCCCAGACATTGATGTATAGGCGATCGCCGTCGAGCAGACTCGCTCCGATGTAGGCGTAATTGGCCTCGTCGGTCTCCAGCGGCAGATCGAACGCGTGCAGGCGAAAAAGCACGAGCACGACGCACGCCGCCAGCACGATTCCGATATCGACGAGTTTGGGGCGGGACAGGGTCATTGCGGTATGGGAACGCGCAATCTAGGAAAGGTCAAAAGCGGTTAGGATTGCAACGCACGAAAGGGGCGTTCTTCAGCGTGTAGATGCGTCGTGTTTCGTCCCCTGCGATGGATGATGATTCCGTCATCGCGCATTTCGCTGTCGGAGGCATGTTGGGGCCGTTGGAGCGCGATGTAGAGCATGTCAGCTTCTGAGTCATAGTCCACCCACCTCTGTGTTTCGGGCATTCTGACCAAGCCGGGAACGGCCTTCAAAATGTTGGTGATGTCTTTCGTGCGTAGTTGTGCCAAGGCCATGTCTCATTCTTCCCACGTTGCAATTCGGGTCGGCGACATGGTAGGATGATAGCCTGTTTGCCGCTGCAATTCGAACCGAGCAGGCCGCAGCACGGATCGTCGTCGGCGACGGACGCTGCGCGGTTGGCTCGCGATGCTCGATTGGGGTCGACGATGGACGCAAGAGTGCAAGGCTTCAGGTCGTCGCGTCGAGAGAGGGGCATTCCTACGCCGCAGATTCGAGCGACGGTCGCGGGCTGCGTGCTTTTGTCTATTATCTTTCTTGATGGAAAGGCGGTCGCGCAGGCACCGGCCGGCTCGATCGTCGGCTGGGGTAGCCAAGTTGTCGGCGTGGACCTGACCGGACCTTTCACGCAAGTCGCCGCCGGCGGGTATCACAACCTGGCGCTGAAGACGGACGGTTCGATCGTGGCGTGGGGCGACAACGAATTTAACCAGGCCACCGTGCCCGCGCCCAACAGCGGCTTCGTCGCCCTTGCTGCGGGCTGGGGTCACAGTCTAGCGCTAAAGTCCGATTCCTCGATCGTGGCCTGGGGAGCTAATGGCGCCGGCCAAACCAACGTTCCGTCACCTAACATTGGTTTTGTGGAGATTGCCGCCGGGTTTGGTCACAGCCTGGGTCTCAAGCGGGACGGCTCAATCATAGCGTGGGGTGCCAACGCCTGGGGGCAGAGCGATGTTCCCGAACCGAATAGCGGGTTTTTGGGAATTGCTGGCGGAGAGGATCATAGTCTGGGTCTCAAGTCCGACGGCTCCGTCGTGGCGTGGGGATGTGGCAGTCCCTGTTGTAATTACGGTCAATGCAACGTTCCTGCGCCCAACAGCGGCTTCGTGGCCGTCGCCGCAGGCCATTACCACAGTCTAGGGCTGAAATCAGACGGTTCGATCGTAGCTTGGGGACAAAACCAATTTGGTCAGGCGACCGTCCCCGTGCCGAACACCGGCTTCCTGGCAGTCGCGGCAGGAGGCTCGCACAGTGTAGCTCTAAGAGGCGACGGATCGATCGTGGCCTGGGGGTATAACTACTCCGGACAGACCGACCTACCCGCACCAAACAGTGGCTTCATTGGAGTCGCGGCCGGGGTGGCGCACAGTATGGGCGTTAAGGCTGACGGCTCGATCGTACTGTGGGGATACAACGGCTATGGTCAGACCAACGTCCCGACTCCCAATTCGGGTTTTGTGGCGATTGCAGGGGGAGACGAACACAGTCTCGGACTCAGAAGCGACAGCTCGATGGCGGGTTGGGGATACAATTACTTTGGTCAAGCGGACGTCCCTCAACCCAATACGGGCTATGCCAGTGTCGCGGCGGGGGATGGTTATAGTCTGGGTCTCAAGGCCGATGGTACAGTTGTGGCGTGGGGCTGGAATTCCCATGACCAGATCATCGTCCCCGCGCCGAACGCGGACTTCGTTGCTATCGCGGCGAAAGAATATCACAGCCTTGGTCTTAAGGTGGACGGCTCAATCGCGGCTTGGGGGTTCAATTATTATGGCCAGGTCGATGTGCCCGCGCCCAACACGGATTTCGTTACTATCGCGGTAGGAGGGTGGCACAGCCTTGGCCTGAAAGCCGACGGCTCAATCGTAGCGTGGGGGTACAATGACCATGGTCAGACGAACGTTCCCGCGCCGAACAGCAGCTTCGTTGCCATCTCCGGGGGCGGGCTTCACAGCCTGGGTTTGAAATCCGACGGTACGGTCGTAGCGTGGGGATACAATGTCGACGGTCAGACGAACGTTCCCGCTCCCAATGCCGATTTCATCGGCATCGCTGCGGGTGGGGCGCACAGCCTGGCTCTCAAAGCCGATGGGTCGATCGTGGTGTGGAGAGACTATCGTTATTATCGCTACACACAGCGCAATGTTCCCGCGCCCAACGCCGATTTTATCGCCATCGCCGCAGGCAGTGGGCACAGTCTGGCTGTTCGCGCATCGAAGGCGGACTACACCGGCGACGGCACGATTGACATTAGGGACTACACGGTCCTATGGCGCATCATTGACTCGCTGCGCGGAGGCGGACCAACGGCTGAGCCGACCGTCAGGTTCTGGTATCTCTTCGACATGGATGAGGACCGCGACGTTGATCTGGTGGACATCGCGCTTTTCGAAAATGCCTTCACGGGGGAATGAGCAAAGAGCCTCACTACCCAATCGGTCTTGCCCTCTTTCATAAAACGATCCGCACTTATTGCAAATCCTCTCTGCGGCCAGATGAATCTCCCTCTGCTTCCACCGCCCGCTCCGGGGCGGAATTTGAAGGGGCAAACTCAATCCACGGGTTGCGCTTCGCTCCACCCGTGGCTACACTCCATGGCCCCATTCGGGGCCAAACTCAAGCATAAACGTGACGATGACGGACGAGCAGCCGTTCCGAATTATGCTTCCGCTTCGGACATGGTGGGGGTTTTGTCGAGGATTTCCTTGAGCACGTCGTCGACGCTGACGCCTTCGGCCTCGCCTTCGAAGTTGAGCAGGACGCGGTGGCGCATCGCGGGGAGGTAGACCTTGCGGACGTCGGAGAAGGCGGTGTTGAAGCGGCCGTCGAGCAGGGCGTGGAGCTTGGCCCCGAGGGTGAGGGTCTGGGCGGCGCGGGGGCTGACGCCCCAGCGGACGTACTTGTTGGTTGTGTCGATGGCGAAGGGGCCGTTGGGGTGCGAGGCCATCGCCAGGCGAATGGCGTAATCCTGCACGTGCGGGGCCATGACCACGCGCTTGACCAGGGCCTGGATGTTGCGGATTTCCTCGCCGGTGGTGACGCGCTGGACGTTGGCATTATAGCCGGTGGTGGTGCGGTCCATGATGGTGCGCATTTCCTCGCGGCTCGAATAGTTCACCACGAGTTTGAACATGAAGCGGTCTAGCTGAGCTTCAGGCAGCGGATAGGTTCCTTCCTGCTCGATGGGATTTTGCGTAGCCATGACGAAGAACGGCTCTTCGAGGGTGTAGCGAGTGCCACCGATGGTCACCGAGTGTTCCTGCATGGCTTCGAGCAGGGCGGACTGGGTCTTGGGGGTGGCGCGGTTGATTTCGTCCGCAAGCACGATCTGAGCGAAGAGCGGGCCTTTCTGAAAGACGAACTGGCGGCGGCCTGTGCCGGGGTCTTCGGTGATGATATTGGTGCCGATGATGTCGGCGGGCATGAGGTCGGGCGTGAACTGGATGCGCGAGAAGTGCAGATCGACGGCCTCGGCCAGTGTGCGAATGAGGTATGTTTTGCCCAGCCCGGGCACGCCCTCGATGAGCACGTGGCCGCCCACCAGCAGGGCGGTGAGCACGCCTTCGACGACCTCGTCGTGTCCGACGATGGCCTTGCCGATTTCGGCACGCAGGGCGGCGTATTTTTCGCGGAATTCGCGGGTGGTTTTTTCGACGGTCGGGTCAATCTGCGCCATGAGAGGTCCTTTCGGATTTATGGAATTTGTGCGGAAGCGAACGAGGTTTCGAGCGGATGGCCTGCGACCCTTTCAGGGTCGAATTGTTGTTGCGGTTCACTGTCCGGGGGTGTCGCTTCGCTCGACCCCCGGCTACTGTCTTTGACCCTTGCAGGGTCATTACGGCCCAAGCCCGCTTTTGTGGCCTATCGGGCGTCATTTGGCTTAATGAGGTCTTCATAAATCAATGCCCATCCCGTGGCGTTGGAGGCGGCGGACCGAGCGTCACAATTCTCAGCTTCGCGGGGTCAAGGGTTTTTTCGAGGACCGCCCTCAAACGTTTCTCCGAAATGTTGTCGTTGTCGGCGGCGGCGCCATTCAATTCCCGCAGGCCCCATTGCAATGCCGCATTGCCGAGAACCATGGGCATGATTTCATCCTCCGATCGCTCTGTTGCCTTTGCCATTTGAGCCGCCCGAACTTTCAGCTCGTTCCACGAGGGCGCTCCGCCCATCTCGTGCGCGGCTATGCGCATAAGGAGGATATCCGATTCGACTTCTATGTTCGCAATGCGAAAACGATCCCTGAACAACTGTTCGATCTGCGGGATCTTGTCCGCGGATTTTGCCGTTGCATAGACAAAAAACGGGAGATCGCCCACTGGCCAGGTGGTGTTTGAAGCGAAGGTCATGTGTGCGATTTCGCTTAGGTCTGTGCGCACGCTGAGCTTTTGCATCAAGGCGGTGCCCCAGAGCGAGAGCAATGTTCGATCTATCGGATCAGCGGGCGGCGGGGCGTATAGGCAAATCCCATAAACGTCAGCATCCCAGACGATCGCACCTTCGCGGGGTTGCTTATCCCATTTGACTGTCTGCCTGTTTCGCTCGTATGAAAAAATCGAGAGATTGCCCAGATGTTCACGGGCCAGCGCCAAGGCTTCATCTTTTCTAAATGCTCCGACAATCGCGATCGTCCTATCGAAATCCGGCAGCTTCATGGTGCGGTAAAAGGCTTCCAATTTGTCGGGAGGTAGCTGGTCTACTCCCGAGCGTACGCGAACTTCGGTCGCGCCGTGGTTCCAAAACTGGAACAGGGCCATGAATGCGTGTTTAACCATTCCGCTTTGCGGGTTCTTGTAAACGAACTGTGCTTCTTCGTGGCATTTGTCCGCTTCGTCGCTGATAAGTTCAGGCGTGAATTTCAGCGAAGTTAGTCGTTCGCCTTCGACTTTCAGAATCGTCTTCAATTCGTCGGGCGGTGCCGTGTAGTCGAAATGCATAAACGTCGGAAGCGTTTCGGCGTTAGCCATTCCGAGCTTGCGGAAGAGCAAGGAGGATTCGCCAGGGCCGTAGCTTTTGGTTGCGCCCTGGCACATGAGGTGTTCGAGCAGGTGCGCGGCCTGAGTCATGCCCGCGGGCTCGTCGCAGAAGCCCACCGGGTAGAACATCTCGACCGCGACCACCTTTGCTTCGGGAAGCGGGGCAAGAAGGAGCGTGACGCCGTTGTCGAGGCGGATGCGCTCGGGCCTGGTGTCGGGTGTGTCTTGAGCGCAGGCACAATGGGAAAAGTATGCGAAGCACAGGATTAATGGGATAAATGTAGACATTGCATTACTCACATAATCTGACCGCTCGCTGACGGCTGCGGCTCTTCTTCTGGCGGGCAGAGCCCGCCCTACACGAAGGTGCATCAAGATGCACCCTAGGATTCTGTCCGCTTCCTCACGGTCGCGGCTCTGTTTCGTCGCGGGCGCGTTTTTTCGCGCGGAGCAGGCGCGACGTTGCACTTTCGTCGCCTGCATCCGGTTCCGCTGGCGGCGAGCCTTTTCCGCCTGGCTCGGTAGTTTTTGCTCCACCCAGGGATTCGGCCAGGTTGCCGGTCGATGAGGGCTGCGAACCCTTGGCCGCTTCGAACTTTCGTTTCGCTCGCGCTGGCGCGATGGGAGCGTCGGTTTCTTCGGCGACTTTGCGGCCCGCCCTGGCCGAGGTCGCGGACAGTTCTTCTTTCACCTGTTCGCGCTTGGTCTTGAGTTTTTCGAGGGCGGCCTCGCTGCGCTGCCCGGCCTGCGACAATGCGGTGACCCCGTGGGTCATAAACTCGTACAGCGGGCCGATGTAACGGAAGCGAATCGTCCAGCCGACCAGCTCCACAAACACGACCGCTCCAAGCAAACCCCACCAGGGTGCGTAGCGTACCTCGAACCCAAAAAGAAGCACGATCAAGAGAAGGACTTCAACGGCGATCGATAGTGCGAGCCAGCTCGCCAGGCGGCGCACGGCCACATCGAGAAGGAACGCCGGAAGGAACAACCACGCGAGCATCCAATCCCAGGCGGGGCGGCGCGACACGCTGGGCGGCAGATTGTGCTCAAAAATCTTGGCGTCCCCGGCCTTGCCGTCCAGCCAGCGTCCGCCGGTGACTTCGACCACCTGGCGAAGCATGGATTCGTTGGCGGACAGGTCGCGGAATTCGGGTGAGAAAGGCACGGACATTCCGGTGCGGAGCGTGCCGAGGTGATTCCCGCCGTCAAAGATTTGTACGTTGGCGAGATACTGCCCCGCTTTTTCGACGTCGAATTCTGCTTCGTAATGCCCCGGCCCGGTCTGCTTGAAGGATTGGGCGATGGCGGCGTTGTCGGGTCCGATGAGCTTGGTGCGGAGTTGCAGGTCGTTGAGGTAATCGGCATTTTTGTCGAGGGCGTCGATGACGATCCAGCCGCGATTGCCTTCGATGCGCGTGTACGAGTCGAAGTTGGCGGGTGTTTCCTGGCGCATGGTCCAGCGGACCATCTGGCTGAAAAATTTGGCGAAGCGAGGCCAACTCGTCCACTGCTTTCCCCATGCGGGCCAGTATCCGCTGGTGAAGACGACGGTCTTGCCGAGCTCGTACTGCCAGTGGGCGAGCACGGGATCTTCGCCGTCATCGGTGGCGCGGATCATGGGCATCACCACGTGCGGGCTGGATTTCACCGAAGTGAGAACCATGCCCCCCAGGGGCGGGAACGAGTCGGTGGTCCCGGCGATGCCGCCGAGCAGATCGCTGGTGGGATCGACGATCTGCGGCTGAAAGGGCTCTTCGATGATCAGCGGGCGGCGGACGACTTTCGATTCCTTGGCGAAGATTTGCGGCAACTCATTGGGGTTCCGCGCCGCGTAATAGCGGCCGCCGGTTTGTTGGGCGATGTTGCGCATGGTGGACTCCATGACGTGTGCGCCCCATCCGATGCCAATCGTACTGATAGTGATCTTGGCTGCGACGAAGTCGTTGATCAGTTTTTGTGGAGGCGCCTGCGGGTCGCCGTCACTGAACATGATGATGTGTTTCTGGGCAGCGTCCTTGCCCAGACCGTTCACCAACTCGCGGTAGGCCATTTCCATGGGCGCGCCGAAATCGGGCATGTCGCCGACCTGGATTCGATCGATCTTCGCTTTCACGGCGTTGCGGTTGGTGTTGAGCCCGAGCGGCACTTCCCAGTTCGATCCACCGGGACTGTAGGTGTATGCGACCACGCCGATGTAGTCCTGCGAACTGATGGTATCGACGCTCTTTTTTGCCATTTCGGTGGCGTAAAAATTTCCGCGAGGCACTTCGCAGCTATGCATGATGAGGACCAGTGCGCCGCGAGGAATCACGCGCTTGTGTTTGATCTCGAAGGAGACGGGCATGACTTCCTCGACCGGGCTTCCGATCCAGCCGCCCGCGCCGAAGCTCTCGGGACCCCCGAGCATGAGCAGCCCGCTGCCGACATCCTTGACGTATGCCGCGAGGGCTTGTTGCTGGTCGTCGGTGAAGGCCGCCGCGGCGACGTTGGAAAGCAGGATCGTCGAATAGTTCATCATTTCGAGCAGTCCGAAATCGCCAAGCTCGGCCTCGCTTTTGACCACGATGTTCACGTTTTCGCGGCGAAGGGCGGCCACCAGCTCCGCTTCGTGGGCGGGGTTCGAGGTGATGAGAAGGGCGGGGCTCGATCCCGCAACGAACGAAAAGGCACTTCCTTTGTTGTTGAGGGCGATTCCGTCCATGGTGTTGTCGTCGGGATGAAAGGTGGCCTCATAGGTTTGCGTGCCGGCGGTGTTGACCGGGAGCTTGATGAAAAACGTGTTGGTGCCGGGGCGAAGGCTGACTCTGGCGTATTCCGGCGGCAGGGCCACGAGTTGTCCGTTGTGGGAGAGCGAGAGTTTTCCGGTGACACTGCGGTGGGAGCGGAGAATCATGCGAATGGGAACCTGTTCGCCTTTTTCGGCGTAGGTCGGTGCGATCATGCGATCGAAGTACACTTCGTTGGCGTGCTCGTAGCGGAGGGGGACGACGTCGATGGGAATGCCGTCGGCGCCAGCCCGGCGGATTTCGGAGAGCACGTCGCCCATGTTGTCGTTGCCATCGGAGAGGAGCACGATGCGCTTCGAGGTGTCGTGGGGGAACATGGCCATCGCCAGACGCACTGCGGCGCCCAGGTCGGTTCGATCGGTGTCGTTGATCGCGGGCAGCCGGCCGGGGGGCACGAAGAACCCGCCCTCCATGGGAAGTTGTTCGAGGAACGCGTGGCGGGCGAAGTCGATAAGGCCGAGGCGGTCGTGGGGGCTCATCGTGTCAGCGGCTTCGCGGACGTACTGCTCGGCGGATTCCTCGTGGGTGCGGACGCTGTGCGAGCGGTCCATCAGGAAGAACACGGTCAGGTCTTCGTTGCGGAGGACGCGTTCGATTCCGGCCAGACACAAGGCGATCAACGCCAGGAGGATGCAGCGGATCGCGGTGGCCAGGATGCGGCGCGCCGGATCGAGACCGGCCAGGTTGCGTATGCTCGCGACAACCATCAACGGTACGAGCAGCACCAGCCACAACCATTGTGGTTGGGCAAAATCGAACGGAAGCGCGATCGCCAGGCAACTCATGGTTGGATAATCTGCCCGCGACCGTTGCTCGCGTCCACTACGTCGAGGCACCCGCCGGGATCGTAGAACGGATATTCGATATTCGGAACAGTACCAATTACCCCCACAACTCCGCATCGATATCGCAAACTTCTAATCTTGTCTGCTGCATCCGATCCGGGTAGGCAAAGTGGGTTTTTTGTCTTATGATTGGTGAGAGTTGTATCGGTACGCGCCGACGAAGTGCCTATGCCGAAAACCCTCACCCTGCCCTCTCCCTGCGAGGGAGAGGGGTTAAAGAGATAGGCTGAATGTAACCCGTTTTTGGAGTTCGCAATGCCTGGTTTTCTTCCCCGGTTTGTTCCACTCGTAATACTCGTTTTGTCCGCTCGCCTGGCGATTGCGGGCGTGTCGATCGGCGACACCGCCCCGCCGCTCTCGATCAAGACCTGGGTGCGCGGCGATCCCGTGGACCTTGGCAAGGATGCTTCCAAGCGTGTGCATGTGGTCGAGTTCTGGGCCACGTGGTGCCCGCCGTGCAAGGCCAGCATCCCGTTGCTCACCGCCTACCAAAAAAATTATGGCAAGGATGTGAACATCGTCAGCGTGACCGACCCCGACACGGACCGCAACACGCCCTCCATGATCAAGGAATTCGTCAAAGACCAAGGTCCGAAGATGGAATACACCGTGGCCATGGACGATCGCGGAGCCACCACCGCCGCGTACATGGGCGACGACCTGGTGGGCATTCCGCAGGCCTACGTCGTGGGCCGCGACGGCAAGATCGCGTGGATCGGCAGCCCGCTGGACCCTTCGCTCGACAAGGTGCTCAAGGAAGTGGTCGCGGGCAAGTTCGACGTGGCGGCCGCCAAGGCCACCGTCGGGCTCGAGCAGGAATTGGAAAAGAAGTTCGCCGCGCTCGACCGTGCCTACCAGATGGGACAGATGGACACGGTCTGGAAGGGACTCATCGAAATCAGCCAGATCGACCCGACCAATTCGATGGCCATGGAATTGATGGCCAGCATTTACGTGGCCGAGCCATCCCGGAGCGATGCGATGCGCAAGTGGGTGGAGGGGCACATCGGCAAGTACGCCGAGAATTCCAATGCCATGGGCGTACTCGCATTGACGCTTTGCCGCATCGATGATTTCACGTTGCGCATGCCCGACCTCGCACTCAAGGCCGGCAAGGCCGCTTACGACGCCTCCAAGCAGCAGGATCATCGAGCGATTCAGGTGTACGCGCGAACGCAATACGAAATCGGAGCCTTAGATAAGGCGATCGAGCTTCAAGGAAAAGCAATCGCCGTTGCGTCGGCCGAGAACAAGGAAGACGCGCAGAAGATTCTGGCTTTTTACGAAACGTGCAAGAAGTTGCAGACACAGCAGTAAGGCCGACAAAACAGAGCCGCGACCGTTAGGGAGCGGACAGATTTGTTTTGATTTGCGAGGTAGCAGTAGGTGCGTCTTGATGCACACGATCCGAACCCCGAGCGCGAGCGAGAGGGCGGCCGCCCGTCGCTGGCGCTCCGGGTTCGAATAGCTCAGTCGGATCACAAATGAAAGCGCACGAAGATTACGTCCCGCTGATCACCGCCGACCGCGAGAAACGGGCGAACTTCAAGACTCTGCTCTCGTGCGTGATCCCGCGCCCCATCGCCTTGGTCTCGACGATTTCGGCGTCGGGCATTCCGAATCTCGCACCGTTTTCGTTTTTCAACGGCGTGGGCTCCAATCCCACCGCTGTTGTGTTTTCCCCCTGCACCAAGGCCGACGGCACTTCGAAAGATACGATCGTCAATCTGCGCGCCATTCCCGAGTGCGTGGTCAACCTCGTGCCGTTTGACATTCGCAACGCGATGAACCAGGCGTCGACTACCTATCCGCCCGACGTTGATGAGTTCGACGCGGCCGGCTTCACCCCGCTGCCCAGCCGGTTCGTCCGCCCCGCGCGTGTCGCCCAGTCGCCCGTGCAGATGGAGTGCAAGCTCCTGCAGATCGTGCCGGTGGGGGACGGCCCGCTCTCCGCCAATATCTGCGTCTGTCACGTGCTGTGCTTTCACATCGCCAGCGAAGTGTATGTACCCAACGGCACGGCCGACGTGGCCAAGCTCGACCTCATCGCCCGTTTAGGCGGCGACGACTACTCCACCACCCGCGACCGCTTCTCCCTCCCCAAGCCGGGATGACATCGTCATTGCAAGTCGAACCACGCCGCCTACACTTGAACTATGTTTACAAACGATGTGCAAGTTCGCCTCAAATACTATGTATACAGGGTGCCCGATACCATGCGGAAAAAAGGGGCTGCCAAACCTATAAGATATATTGAGCAGGATATGCTATAATCCTTTGGGTGGGACTCGTGACAACCATGTTAACGCTTCGCAATCCACGCTTTCCTGATCAGGAGCCTGTCGAGGTGGAGGCTTTGGCCGATACCGGATCGGTGCACTTGTGCATCCCGCACCACATCGCCATCCAGCTTCGCCTCGAAGAATACGACCAAAAGGAAGCAACCCTGGCCGATGGCAGCAAGCGACTTGTACCCTACGTCGGTCCCGTCGAGCTTCGATTCAAGAATCGAATCGGATTTGGCGGTGCGTTGGTGATCGGAGATCAAGTGCTGCTCGGGGCCATCCCGATGGAAGACATGGATCTCGTCGTGTCGCCCAAAGACCGCAAGATCGACGTGAATCCGGCCAGCCCCAACATCGCCTGTTCCATCGTGAAATAATCCGCTTTCCGGAATTCGCCCTTACGACCGCAGCTTGGCCGCCAACTCGTTCCTGGTATCGATGAATCGGAGGAGACGGTCTTTCCAATGTCCGGCGTAGTCCACGCCGACGCGTTTGGCTTTGACGATGCGCGGGCGATAGGCCGGGTCGGCGAGAAAAAAGACTTCGTCGCCGCAAAGGTCCAGACCGTTGTCGGCGCGGCTGATGCCAAACCCGCGGGCGAAGCGCGCCGGGCCAAGCAGGTTCGCGTCCCAATCATCAAGCGCCTGAGCCGAACGGATCAGAACGGCGTGAGCCCCGCCCTCGACTCCGCCGACGATGTTGAACATCCAGTGCATGCCGTAAATGAAATAGACATACGCCCTCCCCGGCGGGCCGAACATGACCTCAGTCCGCTTCGTGCGCCCCTTCGAGGAGTGCGAGGCCAGGTCTTTCGGTCCGCAATAGGCCTCGACCTCGAACAATCGAGCGCGGCGGACGACGCCATGAATACGACGGACCATGATGGCGCCGAGCAAGGCTTTTGCGAGTTCGGGTGCGGGTCGCTGAAAGAAGGCGCGGTCGAGTTTGATGAGTTCGGAAGTCCGGTCAGGCAGTGGCGTTTTGTTCATGCGTCCGTGGTGCATCAAGATGCACCCTTACTGCCGTGCCGGCAGTGCGGGAGGGGCGAGAACACGGCAAAGTGATACACTGCTCGCGGAGCAGTGGCACCCCAAGGACTCCCAAGCCGATGGCCGACCGGTCAAAATCAAATGCATTGCGCCCGGCAGGACTCGAACCTGCAACCTACTGGTTCGAAGCCAGTCACTCTATCCAATTGAGCTACGGGCGCGAAAACCACTTTTGACCGGCCGGCACTCGACTCAGCGGGCATGATCGCATTATAGTATTGCCAACGCGGCGGTCCAGCCGTTTCGTGGTACTGGAACGGGCGGAATCGCCGGAGGTAGAACATGGCTGCAAGCAAAATGAAAAAAAAAGTAGAGATCATCCCTCCACCCGACGAGCTCGACGTTGAGGCCGAGGTTTTGGACGAAGCGCTCGTCATACCCCCCATTGTCGGGGTCCCTGCCAGTGCGCCAGGCGGTCCGGTACCCGGTCGAAAATCACTCGGCGTGAAGGAGCCGATCGTCTTCATGTGGAAGATCGTCGGTCGATCCGGGAACATGAACGTCACGCTGTTTAAGTCGGTGGAGCGCGAGGAGGTCGAGACGCAAATCGAGCGACTTACGCGGGATGGATACTACACGCACCTGCAGATTCTGGAGGCGACAGCCAAGGTTGAGCAGCCGCCTCAGCCCAAGGAGGTAAAAAAGGCGAAGGTGCGCGAGGCGCCCGTCAAGTCTCCCGACCGCCCCGCGGCAGCAAAAAGCACCCCTTTGCGCATCCCGGGCAAACCGGTTGAGCTCAAGAAGGCAAAAAAGGGAAAGCCCGCCGAGAAAAACAGTACCAAGTCGAGCAAGACCGCCAAGGCCAAGACGACATCAAAATCAAAGCCCGCGAAAAAGAAGTAAACCCGAACCGCGGAGTGTTGAGCGTTTTCATCGCAAGGTCGGGCATGGACCGACACTCGCGCTTGCCATCGTCGCATCAACCCGCGGAAGAAGTGCTCGTATCCGCGCGACGACGGCTTCCACTCGAAGCTCATGCATGCAGCGATGTTCGTACCCGCACTGGGAGAGTTTCCGCAGATAACACGGCGAGCAGGGCAACGTCACGCGCAGCACATCGTCCATGCGACGATAGGGGCCGGTTCGTGCCGGATTGGTGGGTCCCGTCAGGCAAACCAACGGGCGGCCCAGCGCCGCGGCGGCGTGCATGGGCGCGCTGTCGTGACAGAGCACCAGGGATGCGCGTTCCAAAAGTGCAATCATCTGTCGGATGGACGTTTTTCCGGCCAGCGAAATCACTTGCTTTTGACACTGCCCAGCGATGTGCTCGCATAGTGATATATCTTCCCTGCCGCCCAACAGGACACAGTGCAAGGCCGGGTTTTCGGCCAGCGCGTCGATCGTTTGAGCGAAGTTCTTCCAAGGCCACGCTTTCGTCTCCCAGCGTGCGCCGGGGGCGATGGCCACGAGGCAATCATCGTCCCGCAGACCATGTTGGCGCAACAGGGCGCGGGCCTGCTCGCGAAGAGAGTCGTCCAAGGAAAGGTCGAATGTGACACGGTCGGAGGTGAAACCAAGCAACTGACCGACACCCAAATTACGATCGACGGCGTGAACATCGACTGGAGGAGTGGATATCTTGTGCGTGTAAAAAATGGGTGCGCCTTCGCGAGCGTCAGCGAATCCAATTCGAACGGGCGCGCCCGTGACCCAAGATAAGAATCCGGAGCGAAACAATCCCTGCAAGTCGATAACCAGTTCGTATTCGCGCCGCCGCAAGTCACCGATCAGGCGGAGGAAATCGCGCGTGGGGACAAGGCGCAAACCCACCCGTGAGAACTTTGTGCGATCAAAAAGAATTCGATCGTTGACATCGGCGTTACCCTCCAAGAGCGATGCGAATGCCGAGCCGATCAACCAGTCGATTTTCGCGCTGGGGAATCGATGACGTAGGCCGCGCAACACCGGCAAGGCATGAATGACATCGCCCAGCGAGCTGGGTTTGACCAGAAGAATGCGCTCGAATTTTCGCGAGGCAATTTCCACCCGATCGCGATGGTCTTGGGTCACGCGCTGCTCCGCGCATGAAAAGCGAGCCAACGCTGGTCGGCCACCAATACCTCGTAGGGGTTGAACCGGGCCTTGTATTCCATCTTTCCGCAACCGGACACGAGGTAGCCGAGGTAGTAGTACGCTAGCTTCTCCCGGCGACAGTGCTGAATCTCCCAGAGGATCGAGTAGGTGCCCAGACTCCGGGCCGATTCGCCGGGATCGAAGTACATGTACACGCTGCTGAGGCCGGAGGGGGCACGGTCGGCGACGCTCACGCCGATCAGCCGATCGCCGAAAAAGTACCGAAACTCCAGAGTCCGTGTTGGCGATTTGCAAAGAAACTCCCGGAACGATTCGGACTCGCGGGACATGGACTGGTCGTGCTGTGCGTCGAGGTAGCTTTGAAAGATCGCGTGCTTGGCCTCCGTGTACTCACACTCCGCCATTTCGACGCGGACGTCACCATTGCGGCGCATGACTCGACGCATCGACGCGCTGGGCTCAAACTGATCCACCAGCACCCGAATCTGACGGCACTCGCTGCACCCGCGACAGCGCGGGCGGTACACCGTCGAGCCGCTACGTCGAAAACCGCGGGCCAGCAAATGCTCATAGGCAGCGCCATCGAGCCGCGCGACCTGGTATGCCTCGTGGCGGGCCATGCGCCCCGGCAAATACGAACAAGGGAACTCTCGCGAGACGTTTCTAAGGGCGTCGTACTCCTGCTGAGGCGAGGACAAAACTTCCGAGAGGTTGGTCTTTTCGTCCATGATGGCACAGGCGATTTTACCCTATTTTTCAGGCTCAGGGCAACAGCCAGCCGGGCGCAAAATGCTGTGCCAGCCGGACGGCAATGGGTGGCAGGAAGATTCCGGGGAGCATGTTGGCCACGGCGATGCGTTTGAGGTCCAGAATCAAAAAAGCCGTGGCCAGCAAGATGATCCCGCCCACCGTGCTCATCAGCGCGATGGAAAGCGGGTCGAGAGGCCTGGCGGCGAAGTAAGCGAGGACGGAGAGGCCGCCTTGAAACCCGATCACAGTGAGCACGCTGGCGAAGACGCCCCAGCCCAATGAGGAGGCCAGTGCCAGCGAGCAAAATCCGTCGAGCACCGATTTGATGTATAGAAAGCCTGGGTTGCCGCGTGCGCCGTTCTCGATACAGCCCATAAGCGTCAGCGGCCCCACGCAAAAGATCACACTGGAAGTCAAAAATCCTTCGGCGAAGCGCCCGCCCTCGCCGCCGGCAAACCGACGATGAATCCAGGCGCCGAAGCCTTCGACACGCTCCTGCAAACGCAGCGCCGTACCGATCACCGCGCCGATCAAAAGCGATGCGATCACGATCATGGCCAGTCGAGCGCCGTAAGTTTCCGGGTGCGCGACCGTGGGGGCGTATTTCGCAACCGTCGCCGAGAAACCCAGCACGCCCGCATCAATTCCCAGAGTAATGGTCATCAGTCCCAGGCATTGGAGGACAATGGTGCGGTAGCGCTCCGGGAGCGACCTGGCCACCGTGAGCCCCGCGAGGCTGCCGATGGCCACGGCGATCGCGTTGACAATGGTGCCGTTCAATACGTTCCACATCACGCATTCTCCTTGGAGGCCACGCGCCGCTGAGATGCGCGAACCTTTTCGATCAAGCCGCGCAGGCGGCTGGCGACGGTGTGCTCGGCGCGGATTCGGCGTGCGACAACCCGCGAGTTCTCCGCGGCGCGCTCGTGCCGGGAAATCAAGCCGCGAAGCGTGGCCACGAGTTCACCCGCCGCGCAGAACCAATGGATGGAATCAGCCAAATCAACGAGGCCGGGATATTCCGCGACGAACACATCGCGCGTTCCGCGTATGATCGCCACACTTCCCCGCGCCATGGCATCGACGGCGAGCTGGACACCGGCGTGCGAAAACCACGGAATCACCACCCAGGCCGGACGCTCCAAAAAACGATGCAAGCCCATACCCGATGGAACGGCTCCCTGACGGAGATCCTGACCGCGACCCAGCAGCGGCCAATGCCGCCCCCAAATTGCCGGTTGAAAACCATTTTTCACCAGCGCCAGCCCCAAGCTGCGGGCGACCGTCGCGGGTGCTATGTGCGAACGCAGCCACCCTTCGAAAGACGCGGACAAGGAAGCATCGGTTAACACGGTTCCGCTGGACTGCTGGGCGGCGCGGAGCACCTCGTCTGTGTCGCCTGCCTCGTAACGATCACAGCGGCGAAGGACCTCCTGCTGAAGGGACTGCCATAGCGATAGGTGACTCGGAAGAGTGACTCCCGCCGCTTCCGGCCGGTCGTCAGGAAGGTCTATCATCACGACGACCGCCGATTGTCCGTCCACGCTAGGCGGCTGCTGAGCAGCCTCATTCTGAACGATCTCCGCCGCAGGCTCCATGAGAACAACCTGCTCGCGGGGCCAACCGGTGGAATAAACACGTTCTCTGTCCGACCGCGACTCCGTAACCGCCATGTCGGAGGGTCCACCGGGGATTCGATTACGCAAAGCGGCACCTTGCGAAAGCCAATCGACGAAGGGAAGTTGGGGCGGAAAAAGTGATCGGTCGTTGTGCGTGACGCCGTTTAGGTGCAAGACCAACTCAGCCCCTGACCGCTCCACTGCGGCAACCCGTGCCGCAACGTGGCACTGGTCAGGGCTTACCGGCAGACATACCTCGCAAGCGGCTGCAATCGTTTTGCAAGCGCATTCGAGGCGGCGGGCGAGCTCGATCGTCGCTTGCGAATCGTCGGCGGCCAGGAGCGCAATCCGCGGGGTGGGCGAAACGGCGTGTGTTTCCACCGACCGCAAATGGTTTACCCGCGCAGCAACGAAATCATTCTGAGCGCCCATGGCCTGAGCGCCGGCCTCCTCCAGCGTTCGAGCCAGATTGGCCAACTGGCCGGCGGGAACCTGCGGGACTTTGAACATGTGCGCGGGCAGCGCAAAGCCGGGATGCTGCACGAAAAACGCGCGAGTGCGCGCGGGGATATCATCGGACACCAACAATACGATCCGGCCTGCCTGGAAGTGGGATTGATAATCCCGCAAGGACAGCGCGATCTTGAATGCCCGCGGCTCGTCCACCACAAAGACTGCGAATCGCGGCGCGAGACGTTCGGCCAGCACGACGGCCTCCATGCCGGTCAGCATCGCGGGCAGCGTCACCGACCCGCCGCGCGGATCGACGTGTCCGAACATCTCCTCCGCACTCGCACGCGGCATCGATGATTCGCCCAACCACACCGGTCCCTGCTCGCCCGGAACCATGAACGTGGGCGTTCCGTCCCGGCCTACGGCGGGAACCAACCCAACGGGGAGTTCGCAGGATTTTATCAGAGCCGCGACTTCAGGCTGGCGAACTTGCAGTACGCTTAGGTTGCGGTCGAGGATGTCAATCGACGGGGTCAACATCAATTCTCAAGAGTGTGGCGGAAACGAATTGAACGGAATTGAAACTCAGGCGAGGGGAGACCGCAAGACGGAAACGACCATCGCGATCAGGAAGCCGATCCACGCCGCCCACCCCAGCGCGGCCAACCACACCGGCCACCAGGGAAGGGGCGGGGAATTTCCGCAGGGGATGCCCGGATCGCTCCAATTCGGGTCGGCATGACCGCTATTTTTCCGCATTCTTCATTCACCATTTCGCATTTGCCGTCGCACGGTCTTACCTGCTTCACGGTATTTCGATGCGCACCGGAACTTCAATCTTCTCTGCGCCCGCCACATCGGTCGCGACACGGATCATGGATTGATGAGTACCCGGCGGCAAGGCGCCGGTCAACTTCGCTTCGATGTAAACCAGGTGCGAGTATTTGGCGCTGGACCTGGCATCGACGCCCACGGTCAGCGCCGGCGAATCACATTCCACGCCCTGAACATGAAGCGGCGAGGCATCCGCTGTCTTGATACGCAGCCGGCGGCGCGAACCGGCCTCGGTTCCGTCTTTTCGCAAGAGAACCTCTGGAGGATCGATTTCAACTTTCGATGCGACAATTCCGAAAACCGGCACATCCACAACCGGTTGGTCCAGAGAATCCGTCACGATACGCAACACGGTCCCAAAGGGTCCGGGTGGAGCGTTTTCGTTGATGCCCACCTGAACGAGATACTCGGTTCCCGGCTTTGGTTTTCGACCGGGAGCCACCGTCACGGCCAGCAGCGGCCCTCCGCTCGCTTCGAGAATCTGGAAGGGACGTTCGTCGGTGGAAGAGACAGTCACCGGCGCCAGTGTTTTTCCGGCAAGCGAGGCCTGACGCGTGGCGTCGAGCACCTTGGGCAGCCAGGTCAGGTCGCCAACGACTTCGCCGCGCACCGAAAACATCTTTTCGCGCTCGATGTCACCCACGCGAAGCTTGACCGTCGCCGAGCCGTTAACGGGGCCCAATGCGGCCGAGTCCGACACCGTAAAGAGTACCCGGGCCCCCTTGAGCCCGCCCTTCTCAAATGGCTCTGACCTGGCTTCGAAGGCAGCTCCGCTTTCCACGTCGATCTGCCTGATGGTCAGTTCGCCCCTGCCTGCGACAGGTACCATTTCCAGCTGCTTCTGTGCCGTCTCACCCCGGCGAAGGACGCGAAGATTGACCACGCTGGTGGGATCGGCGTTGTAAAGCTGCTCGACTTGGGACTGGAAACTAAGCTTTAGGTTTGGTTCGAGAGGGTCGTTGCTGAAGACGCTAATATCCTTGTTCTGTTCGCCGAAACGACTGGTGGTGTTGAATTCCACCTGGAGGTTCAGCGTGCCGCCCGGACGGATCACCTTGTCCTCATCCCGCAGCTTCACCACGGTACAGCCGCACGCGGAAGCGGTGCGGTCGATCACCAGATCGGCCGTTCCGCGGTTCTCGATTTTCCACGCAACCGAAACGATGTCGCCCTCCAAAATCTTGCCGAGTTCATGAGTGCGCTTTTCGACGAAAAGTCTCGGCTCGGCCGCAGTCTTAGAGATGGTCTTATCGGGTGTGGGCGGAATCTGACCGCGCACGGCCGAAGGCATCACCATCCCTGCCAGTGCGAATAGCTTCCAGTGATTCATCAATGATTTGCAGGCACCCAAATACCATCTGCCAACGAACGAGGTCCAATACCGATGGTGCGACTCGAACGCACGACCTTCTGATCCACAGTCAGACGCTCTAACCAACTGAGCTACATCGGCTCCAACGTAAGCGTATATCGGGCATCTAAAGTGGCAAGCCGGGCTGCCTGCCATATTGGCACAGAAGTCCTATCCGGCCTCTCCGGCCGTCGTTCTGAATTCACAATAACCCATTATAGAAGCATTGTTTGCATCGAACAACCCAATCTGCACCTTGTGGTATATCAATTGCTCCTATCAAGGAGGGCATTTGGGAGAACGTCATGAACCTCGACCGTTTTACGATCAAATCCGCCGAAGCCTTGCAAGCCGCACAGCGTATGGCGGAAAGCATGGGGCACAGCGAACTTTCCCCGCTACACCTTCTGGCCGCCCTGGTTTCCGAATCCGGCGACCGCGAAGGCGGAGGCATTGTCGTGCCCATTTTGGAAAAAGCCGGGGTGTCGGCGTCTCGGGTTCGGAGCATGGTGGACTCCGAGCAGAAGCGCAGGCCAAAGGTTTCGGGCGGCTCCGTTTCCATGAGCCGCGATTTGCGGGCGGTGATCGAGGCCGCCGAGAAACATGCGGACCGAATGAAGGACCAATTCGTTTCCTCCGAGCATGTGCTCCTTGGACTTCTGGAGGTCAAGAACGATGCCCAAGAGGTGCTTACGCTCTGCGGCGCGACGAAGGATGGGATTCTCGCGGCGCTCAAGGAGGTGCGCGGTAGTGCTTCGGTCACGTCACAAAACCCGGAGGACACCTACCAGGCGCTGCAAAAATATGGCCGGGACTTAGTCGAGATGGCGCGGCAAGGGAAGCTCGACCCGGTCATTGGCCGCGACGAGGAAATTCGCCGCTGCATGCAGGTGCTGGCGCGGCGGACCAAGAACAACCCCGTGCTCATCGGCGATCCCGGCGTAGGCAAGACGGCGATTGTCGAAGGACTCGCGCAACGCATTCTTGCGGGCGACGTGCCGGGTGTCTTGAAAGACATACGCGTGGTGGCGCTGGACATGGGGGCGCTCATTGCCGGGGCAAAGTATCGCGGAGAGTTCGAGGAGCGCCTCAAAGCAGTCGTTCGCGATGTCACCGAGTCCGCCGGCAAGGTCATCCTGTTTATCGACGAGCTGCATACCATGGTCGGCGCGGGCAAGGCCGAAGGGGCGATGGACGCCGGCAACATGCTCAAGCCCGCGCTCGCACGCGGCGAGCTTCGCTGCATCGGGGCGACCACCATCGACGAATATCGCAAGCACCTCGAAAAGGATAAGGCCCTCGAACGCCGCTTCCAAACGCTCTACGTCGGCGAACCTACCGTCGAAGACACGATTGCAATCCTTCGCGGCCTCAAGCCGCGCTATGACGCCCACCACGGCGTGCGCATTCAGGACGCGGCACTGGTGGCCGCCGCGACCTATTCACACCGCTACATCACCGATCGGAAATTGCCGGACAAGGCCATCGACCTGATCGACGAAGCCGCCGCCCGCATCCGCATCGAGAACGACTCCATGCCCGGCGAGCTCGACGAGCTGCGCCGCCGCATCATGCAACTGGAGATCGAACGCGAAGCACTAAAGAAAGAGAAAGACGACGCCAGCCGCAAGCAACTTGAAACCGTCAATCGCACCCTGGCCGAGCTACAGGAGAAGAACAGCGCCCTGGCCGCACAGTGGCAGAACGAAAAAAGCGTCATCGAAGGGATCAAGGCTTTGCGTCAACAGCTCGACGCCAAGCAACATGAACTCGATGAAGCCCAACGTAGCGGCGACCTGGAACGCGCCGCCCGCATCCGTTTCGGCGAGTTGCGCGAGATTGAACAGACCATCCGCGACCGCGAGCAGCAACTCGCCGCATTGCACGCTTCCGGCGGCGGATTGCTTCGCGAAGAAGTCACCGCCGAGGAGATCGCCGAAGTCGTCAGCAAGTGGACCGGAATCCCTGTCGCTCGAATGCTCGAAGGCGAAAAGGAAAAGCTCGTCAAGATGGAAGAGCGGCTACACGACCGCGTCATCGGCCAGGATGAGGCCGTCCGCGCCGTCGCCGACGCCGTGCGCCGCTCGCGCGCCGGCCTGGGCGACCCCAACCGCCCCATCGGCTCGTTCCTGTTCCTTGGCCCCACCGGCGTGGGCAAGACCGAACTTTGCAAAGCGCTTGCCGAATTCCTTTTCGACGACGAATCCGCATTTATCCGCATCGATATGAGCGAGTTCATGGAGCAACACAGCGTGGCCCGGCTCATCGGTGCCCCTCCCGGCTACGTGGGTTACGAAGAAGGCGGCCGCCTCACCGAAGCCGTCCACCGCAAGCCCTATAGCGTGGTGCTCTTCGACGAAATCGAAAAGGCCCACCCCGACGTGTTCAACGTCCTGCTGCAAGTTCTCGACGACGGCCGGCTCACCGACGGGCACGGACGCACGGTCGATTTCCGCAACACGATCCTGGCCATGACCAGCAACATCGGAAGCCAACATATTCAAGAACTATTCGACGAAGGAACTTCAGCAAGGCAACGAGGCAACAAGGCAACGAGGCAACAAGGCAACGAGGGAGCGGAAGAGGGCGGTCCCATCGACATCGAGATCGAAATGAAGGTGAAGGAGGAACTTAAGCGGCATTTCCGACCGGAGTTTCTCAATCGCATCGACGAAATCGTCATTTTCCACCAGCTCTCGCGCGAGCACCTGAAACTGATCGTCGATATCCAGCTTCGCCACTTGCGCGACCGCCTGGCCCATCGCGAACTCGGACTCGAACTCACTGACCGCGCGAAGGAAAAGCTCGCCCGCGACGGCTTCGATCCCGCCTACGGCGCTCGTCCGCTCAAGCGGCTCATCCAACAGGAAATCGAGAACCCTCTCGCCAAGTCCATTCTGAGCGGCACTTTCGCCCCCGGAGACAAGATCCGAGTAGAGGTCAAGGGAGAGGTTTTTGAATTTAGAGCCTATCCCAATATCTCCTCTCCCTCCCAGGGAGGGCAGGAGTGAGGGTTTTCGCAATAGGCTCTTTGCAAACCGCGATGGTAACTGTCCTATGACGCATGGATCGCCTTCTCCGAGCCGGAAGACCACAAACAGAAACCTGTCGGATATTAGGAACTGTCCCGAATAGGAGTGATCGCCTCCGATGCCACGACGGGAACCGAATGGCAAAGCAGGTCCTCGCGAGCCGAAACCGGCAGCGATTCCAGCTCGCTGCCGATCGCTTGTAACAGCGATGGAGCAGCCACGCAGAAGAATTTCCCCATCATTTTGCCGCGCTGCTCGCCGGGTGAGTGTAGCAATCGTTGCAAAAGCTCGGCCGCACCGAGCCTGGCCAGAGAGCGATTCAGTGGTTCGTCCACCGGCGTATCCACTCCGCGCGGCTGCTCGCGGGCCATGCGTTGAAGCTCGGCGAACTCAGGATCGCCTTCGAGGCCACGACGGATCGCCAGGCTCAATTGCCGGTCGCATTGAGTGACTTTTGTATAGTGCGCATGTAACCGCTTGGCGATTTGCCGAAAGGGCTTTCGCGCGTGCGCGTCGGGCACCAGGTGGCGATCCGACGCCAGCGCGCGAACCAGCTCACCATGAGCATCGTCTGACTCCCCTCCTTCCAAAACGTGCGCCACGGCCCGGTGAACCGCGCGTTCGTATTTCTCGCGCATCCGCACTCCGATGGTGTCGCTATTGCACCCCCACCAATCGCCCAGCGCGTCGAGCGGATTGCCATCGTCTGCGCGTCGCCGGGGTTTTCGCGGAGACCAGTCAGGCTTCTCGGCCATCCCGAAGAGTGATCGCTTCGAAGGGGAATCGCCGCCCGCGAACGCCACCCCGGTTCCGAACCGCTTGAGCATGGCCCGGCGAACGGCCGTATGAATCCGCGGGAGGGCAAACGCGGCAAAGGGAATTTTGCCCAGCGGATTGAAATCCTGAGCGGCCCGGATCAACCCCAGACATCCTTCCTGAACCAGGTCCTCCCATTCGCGCTGCGTCCAGGGGATGCGGTGCCGGGCGACATAGTGTTTCATGTGAACATACACCAGACCGATATTGTCTTTCACCAGAATGCGCTGCGTATCGTCGAGCGCCGCGCGATCCATCGGTGGGTTCAAATCCCCATGCGTTTGGCGTTCGTGATGAGAAGTATTCTGCGGGATTTTGAATTTGAGTTTGGTTGTGGCGTCAGGAATCATATTTCCCCCTGAAAAAAAGAAGTGACCGGGCCGGCCCACCCCGCCGACCAAACTCCTAACATACTCCAAACAAACGGGGCGGTCAAGCGTAAATCCGCGACATTTTTCGAGGCTCAGCTCGCGCAGGGCTCCGATGGTTCTGCACCGTCAATCGGATAGAAAATGTGGGCCAACCAGAGAGCAAGGGGATCGGAAGTTCACACTGGGAGTTGGAACAGAGGGTAGATGCTCGGAATGGGGATTCGTCGTACTGGGCCTTGCATTGTTGATCTGCGCAAAACTGCGATTCCGGCCGCACCCCGTAGCACAATAGCCCCCTTCCTAATCTGTTTTCGTGATCGCCTTCTCCGATGGCGGCACGGTGGTTTCGCCGCTTTGCAGGTTCGTTCCATAAACTTGCCGGACCATTCGTTCAAGACCGTCCACTACGCCGCCAGGTTCCGAATGATGCGCAGTTGTCTCCTGGCCCTTCGCGTCGATCTTGCAACTCTCCACCAGGGTTTTGGTCAGGTCGAGGAGTTCCTTCGGGGAAATCGCTTCGCACAATACGAGATGCTCATACACCTTGCCCACGATCAGCAGAAAGGTCCGGTGCGCCCACAGCTCGGGATGAGTCTTCGTGATGGGACCCAATTGCCTGGTGAGGACCCGCGACATCGCAGATTGCCGCTCGCGCATGGCCAATGCCTTTTTGGGGTCGGGGCTTTCTTTTTTTACTCGGGTGGTCATATTTTTTCCTCGCCAAAAGGCTCCATTCGCAGGGTTAGAGCACGGACCGGGTCGCTCGCCGAAGTCCCGGTCATCCAGGATTTGCAATGCGTTCAATCGTCGAGCGCGGGGTCGCGGATGCAGCGGTCGGCGATTTCGAGACCGGCAGGGGTCAGCTTGAACCAGCGCCGCCGCCACTGGGTTCCATTGCCTTCCAACTCGCGCCCGGTGTCGGGAATGATGCGTTCGATGTATCCCTTCTCGATCAAATACGCGAGGTCGCGGCGGAAGTGATCGAACTCCAGGTCGGGAAAGAGCATCAGCAGGCTGCGCAGCAGCGGGTCGGCCTGTAGTGCGCCGGGGTAGAGCACCTTGAGCGCTACCAGGATTTCGTTACGCATGCGTTTGATTTGTTTTGTGTCGCGTCCGTTTGCCATGGATTGTTTCCCTTTGCTTTTCGGGTTTCGGGTACATGTCATTCTGAGCGAAGCGAAGAATCTCCCCCGTTCGTCCAGCGAGACCCTTCGCTGTGCTCAGGGTGACAATTGCGTTCAGTGGAAGCACGATCTCCGGTACTCGGATCGCGCTCGCCGGCGAGCGTTTCCGCCAGGCGCTCGATCCGGCCTCGCGCATACATGCACTCGCGCAGCCACTCTTCCTTGGTGGTGTAATCGAGCGCAAAGCTCGACACCGTTTTGGCCAGATCGCCGCTCATGCGTTCCACCAGTTCAAAACGCCGCACCAATTCCGCGTGGCGGTTCATCTGGTTTTCGTAGAGCGATCGCAGGTAAAAGGTGATCACGCCGAGAGGCACGGCCACCAGCGGAGCGAGCGCCGCGATGATCAGTTGTCCCGTTTCCCACGACCACGCAATCATGGCAGCACCGCCGCGTCGAGGACGGTGCGCACCAGCCCCAGAAGTTGATTGGCCGTGTCGAGGCGGATCAGGCCATCGACCATCTCCTGGCGGAATCTGCGCACCACTTGGTGCTGGCGCAGCGAGGTTGCCTCGCACACGCGCGGTGTGGATCCGAGCGCGTCGTCGATGGCATCGCCGCGATGAGTTCGCGACAAAAGCTCCTCGAGTCGAGACAAGAGGAGTTCAAGTTGTTCATGGTCCGATGGCATTGGGTTCTCCTTGATCGTCTGACTTGCATTCGTCATTCTGAGCGAAGCGAAGAATCTCGGTCTCGCCGGCGTGCATCTTGCCCTGGAGATGCTTCGCTCTGCTCAGCATGACGCACCTGAATGAGTGCGGACTCCAAAAAACGGCGCGCGTCGTTATCAAGACTCATCGACTCGATGGCTAGCCGACGCAGGCCGTCTGCGATTTCCTGTAGCGTTTCGAGATTCTCCACGGCGGCCTGACGGCGATCGGAGGCCGCCCGGCGGTCCGCTTCCATTCGGTCCAGGGCGATATTGAATGCGGCGGTATGCGCGGCGAGGGCATCCTCGTCTTGAGCGTTGTTTCGAACGCGAATCACAAACGCGTCCACCACTGCTTTTCGCCGTTGATCGTCGAGTTGCTCAAGGTCATGGCGGTACTCGTCAATTGCCGTTGCCAGCGAAGTGGCCAGGAGATCCATGGAGTCCGCGGCGGAAAGTTGGACATGCGGTGCCGATGCACAGCCGCAGAAAGCTGCCATTGCCGCCAGAATTCCGCCGCTTCGCAGGCAATTCTTCAAGAGCCTCATTTCTCGACTCCACGACGCCACGGGTTACAGGACGTTGGCTACACCGGGCATTCCCGGCGAAAACCAATGGACGGCTTCCTTTGTCCGTCACTTTCAGAACATGTGGGGCGCGCGGAATTCGAGACGCTTTTCGTAAAACCGTGGGGTCGGAAAGCAGTGTCAATGGAATCAGGGGCGGGCCGCGTTGATTGGCCGGGTTTGAATCGGTAGAGTGTTATCATGGGGAGCTTCGCTCTGGCGCGCGTGCGCAAGCGAATGGCTGGGCGTACAACACCGGAAATGGGTTTCGAGATGTCGGAAGCGTTGCAGCATCCCGTACCACCCGTCCTATTGCACATTGCCAGTTCCGCACTCATCGAGTCAGCCGAAGCAATTGCAGTTGAGCAATGGGTTGACCAAGCCGGAATGACGGTCGGGCGTTGTCCGGATGTGTATCTTGGGTTGGCCCAGGCGCTAGGGAAGTCGCCGCGCGATCTGCGTGCCGTCCTTGTGAGCGTTGAAGACTTGCTCACGGATGAGTTTGAGTTCTTCTCTCTTTTGTCACGAGCACGGCGCGACTTCCCCGTTTTGGTGTACGGCACTCGATGTCCCGATCGCGTCATTCGCGCGTTGCAGTCGGGAGCAAAGGGGCTGGCCACCCAGGACGCGGTGCTTGCTCTGAGTGAAAGATCTGAACGACCGGCCTTTCGTGAAGAATCGGCTTTAGCAACACCGCCTTTAGCTGTGCCACCGCCCTCGATGCCGGTAGTGAGTGAAAAATTGGATACGAACTCAACGGCCATGTTGATTGAAGAGATCGAAGACGAGCCTCGCGAGGATGCGAATCCTGCCGTGACGGCGAGGGTTCCGTGGCTTCGATACAGCGACGGGCCGGCTCGGCAGCGCCCCTCCGCCCCGAAACAGGAACGAGTGGAACCATCCTCGACAGGCGGTGTTCACGACGCAGAGACGTGCAACGGACGGCCGCCGGGCAAGTGCGAACGGGAGTATGAGCCCTTGCTGACCGAGCAGGAGCTGGCGGCCTTGTTGGCGGATGACCTCGATGACGTGGCGCTTCAGGAGCGCGAGATGCTGACCGGCGATGGCGAATTGCCAGGGAGTGGCACGCGATGATTTCGAACTCCCTTGGTTTCGAATCTACGCGTGACCGGCTCGTGGTCGTTGGCGGCACCAACGGGCACGGGCAGGTGGTGGATGGTTTTGCCGCGCGGCATCCGGACTGGGATGTGGTCCGTTCCGCGACCTTTTTGTCCGGGATCGCCGAGGTTTGCCGGAGTCCGGCGCGTGCCGTGGTCGCGATGGTCGAGTCTTCGCATGGCGAGTTGTCGCGGGCGGTGGCGGGATTGCGGGAAGCGGGAGGCCGTGACACGCGCGTGGTGCTGTGCTGCGGGCCTGAGTCGGAACCCGCGGCGAGGGCGGCGCTGGGATGCGGGGCGGATGAGTACATTGTCTGGCCGGTGGACGTGGCCGAGCTGGAGGCCGCGATCGGGATCGTGTCGCCAACGCCCGTGGCGGAGGGGAGTCCGGCGGCTGGGATTGAAGAGCTTGCGGGTATTGCCGAGGCGGTCGGGTGCCTCGATGGGCGGCCCAGCGAACTGCTGCAAAAATTGGCGGAGTTGGTCCGGGGGGCAGTGAGTGCCAAGGGCGTGACACTGGCGGTCCCGGGCGCGGGGGCAACGGCGGGCGGGCCGGTGACGCAGGCGGTGCTGGCGATTCCCATTCTAGAAACCAGAGACTTGCAAAGATCGAGGGCGTCTGGTCGCAGCGCGCCTTTACCCTCACCCCGGCCCTCTCCCTGGGAGGGAGAGGGAGTAGCACCATCCCCCCTCGCAGGGGGGACC
>CXWL01005812.1_pt1 | contig 31047 bp, 28 predicted proteins | sample 590931 | NCBI WGS metagenome assembly CXWL01 (sample SAMEA3498368, study PRJEB10139) | groundwater metagenome | biome: water well; material: biofilm material | place: Germany | collected 2015-04-27 | reverse complement strand
CTTGCTCTCTTTGAAAAGCACAAGTTTACCTTAGAATGTGACATTATTAAAAATCAGCACCCCCTCGCATGAAGATTGAAATTCAGGTAACTGCTTATCTCGACTCGGAAACATGATGGAGTGAGCGTCTTTCAATCGGAACGATAACAGGAAGAAGCCTTGGGGCTCCTCCCTGCTGCACCACAAGGCTGGAATATATAAAAGAAGGCACACCGGTTGAATCCCCCCTTTTTTACTTTGAGGGTGGCATCCACGAGCACCATGCAAGACAAATCTATCAAGAACAAGAGCCGATTACCGGTCAACTCAACGTTGAAGGTTGTAAAATTCTCATTGGCGAAATTGATGGCAGCATGATTCCTATCGTCAAGGTGGATTAGGAATCAAAAGATAAGCGTCAAAACAAAACGCTATGGTGGCAAGAGGCACGTCTATGTTTAGTCCATGAGGCGGGAAGCACAATACCCATCTTTGGCGTAACCTTTTTAGGCACAGTAGCCGATGCGGGAAAGCAGCTTTATCGCTGTGCAGCCCAAGCTGGGCCACATCTACACGCAGTAGGCGATGGTGCAACATGGATAGCCTGACCAGATTGATCAGCAATTCGGCGCTCAAGGCAGTTATCTGATCGACTTTTATCGCATCTGTGACTAGTGACTATCTTGCGACCGCAGCAAAATCTTGTGCACCTAACCCGGATATTGCATGAATTGCACACGCCCTCACTTGTCTCTTGATTCCACAAGGGGTTTGTCTCAGTCGGGTGTATGAATAACTACAGCGCTTCTTCGAAAAATCTCTTGTGAAATCAATATCATGCGTGATCATCGTGCGAATTCATGCAATATCCGGGCTAGTATCAAAAGCGTCAAGCTGCTTGACTTCAAACCGCACTTTTAATCGCCCCTGTGCGCTGAGGAAAAAACTACGCTGAATAAGTTACTAAAGTTTAACGTTCAACGATAGCCCATTGTTGATTACCTTCAATAGCCTTTTGTAATACTGAATTTCGCTCATTCCTCGGAAGCTTGCTTATTTTCGTGACAACATCAAAAAATCGTTCCATATCCTTGTCATGTTGCATAAGTATTGCCTGAAATGCGGGTAACAACTGCGTATAAATAGAAACTGTTGCCAGCAATGCATTATTTAAATGCTGTGCAAACCATTGATCATAGCTGCTGAATTCAGCTTTGTCGGCTTTCAGGCGCAAGAATTCTTCATGGAGTTCCTCAAAAATACGTGCTTTCCCAGTACGTTTTTCGGTGTCGCTAAATTCCGAATTAAACAGTGTTTGTAACCGTTTGCGATGCCTTAACACCAGTTCGGTAAAAACAGATTCTCTTTCTTGTCTCGCACTTAAAACAGCTTGCTCCAAAACTGTGCCATTACTTTCAAACCAGCGCTTGATGCCTTCATGTTCGACTGCGGTAGCGAAAGATTCATTGAAGACACTATCACCAGGCACATAAACAACTTGATGAGCCATTTCATGAAATATCAGGCGGGCAAGATTCATTTCAGAGTAACTAATAAAGGTATTCAGTACCGGATCGCTGAACCAGCCTAAGGTGGAGTAGGCACGAACCCCGCCTACATAAACATCATATCCTTCATTTCTGAGTTCTTCCGCATAACGCTCTGCTTTAGCTTGAGAAAAGAAACCACGATAATTGACACAACCGGCCTGCACAAAACACCATGTTTTGAGTTTAAGGGAAAGTTCTGGCGAAGCAAAAACATTCCACACCACATAGGGGCGCTCTAAATCAGCATAACTTGTATAACTCAGATTATCTGGTAGCTTCAATTCATGACTGGCAAATTCACGCAATTTAACAACTTTTATAAGCGAGTGCTTTAATTTTTGGTTTGTATTGGGATTTGCAATAATTGTGCTAATGGGTTGCGAGCGATGCAAGACATTAAAATGCCCATTTACAGCCTGGGCATAGTATGGGAGATTGGCGCATCCATTGAGACAGATGGCCTGGCCTGCGATTATGACAAGTCTTAAGGTATATGAAATTCGTAAAGTCACTCCGATTCCTGATGAGGTAGAAACTGGGATATGAAAGTTAATTTTAGTTTTCCAACATCATACTCATTTTTCTTTATACAGCACTATAATAATTTTTATATATATGATTTATATAATAATTACTATTTGAATCGAGTATGAATTTTAGGGATATCAAACACTGTATGTGAGCTATCCCGGCTGTAAACTACTCAGATTCTATTCTTCCTGATTAATTCAATAGTTATTTTTGCATTCTATCGGCTACTCGTTATATTTTATGAATCTATAGATAGCTTTCCCCTCGTTAAGAGCACTATTCGCGGAGAGTCTCTTGGCTTTTAGTTCAGAAAAGCATTTCTGCTCTGTTAGAATCAGGTTGCTAATTAAGTTTGAGCTAGTACAATAATTTCTATGGATTATTATTCAGAGTTTTTTTGCTACCTCACAAGATTTTAACACTAGAGGGATGTAATCATGACACACATTGATTATAAAAGACGGCAATTCCTGCAATATGCTACTTTAGGAACAATAATTGCCACACTGCCCGGGTTTGCATTTGCTGAAAACCGGAAAATTAACATTATCCCCAATAAGGCATTCAAAGCCGATATTGAGATAGCGTTAACTGCACAAGTTGCAGATGTTCCCATCCGGTCGGGTGCTCATACCCATGTTTTTAAATACCATGGAAAACTACTCAATGGACCTCAAACTACGCTTAAAGAACTGCCAGGTTATTTAGGACCTATTCTTAATTTTAAGCAAGGTCAAAAAGTTCGAATATATTTTCATAACCAGTTACCAGAGCCATGCGTTACCCACTGGCACGGTATGCATGTCCCGCAGGTAATGGACGGGCATCCCATGTATGCGATATTTCGTGGCGAACAATACGTTTATGAGTTTGAAGTAAAGAACCCTGCCGGCACCAACTGGTATCATTCGCATACGCATGAATTAACCGCTACACAGGTATATCAAGGCTTGGCAGGACTTATCACCATATCCGATGAAACTGAGCAAAAGCTGGACTTGCCCAGCGGTGAGTATGACATTCCCCTTGTCATTCAGGATCGCAGTTTCACGAATGGCAATCAATTACGTTATGTTCTTAACATGCGCCAACGAATGACAGGTTTTTTGGGTGACACTATTCTGGTTAATGGTCAGGAAAATAACACTATCCCTGTAAAAACCAGAGCTTATCGCTTGCGCATACTGAATGGATCAAATTCCAGAATCTACAAATTGGGTTGGGAGGACGGTACACCCATGACTGCAATCGGCACGGATGGGGGATTACTGGAAAAACCTGAAACTTTACCCTATATCATGCTTGCACCCGCTGAACGTGTTGAGCTATGGATGGATTTTAGTGGTCGTAAACCCGGCTCTGACCTTATGCTGCAAAGTTTGGCATATCAGGGATCAACATCACATATGGGAGGTGGTGGAATGCGTCATGGAATGGGTAGAATGGGCATGATAGGAGCTGAATTAGGCCAAGACAAAATTATCCCTATTGCCAAGTTTCATATCACCGGACAAACCAGTGATTCACCTAAACTGCCTGTCGAACTAATTCCTATGCGCCGTTTGACCGCCCAGGATATTTCCAATCCCGACAAAACTGTTCCTATTGTCATTGGCATGCGACACATGACATTTACATTAAACGGCAGAACATTTGATATGCAAGACTATATGGAGTCTGAAAAGATTCCAGTCAATAGCGTTCAGAAAATCAAATTATCTCACGATAATCGGGCCATGAGAGGAGGTAGAGGTGGCATGGGTATGATGATGTCAATGCCTCATCCCATTCATCTGCATGGTGAGCAATTTCAAATTCTATCGCGAACACAAAACAATCAAAGTAGTGGGTATGATACTGTTAAAGATGGATTCATTAACAGCGGCTGGAAAGACACCGTACTAGTCATGCCAGGAGAAGAAATTGAAATTATCAAACCATTTAAAGACTATACGGGTTTATTTCTCTATCACTGCCATAATCTGGAGCATGAAGATATGGGCATGATGCGCAATTTTTATGTGAGCTAATTATCTGCTGCGACCTGATCGATTTTTAGCTTGGATATTTCATACATTCACGTGCTGATTACATCAGCACTTTGATTGATAGGGAAGTTTTATAAAGTAGTGATGTGGTGATTTCATACATCCGACTATTCTCGGGCAGCCTCCTGGAAAATTAGTTGCTGTATTTAGAGATATGTTTTCGCTATTTAAACGGGTGACGCAACAAAATAGTATCTTCTCTATCAGGTCCCGTAGAAATCATATCAATAGGTATTTCACATACCTCTTCCAAACGTTTCAAGTAATTCTGTGCGGCTTTGGGTAGTTGATCAAAATCTTTAATCCCTGCTGTACTTTCTGACCATCCAGGTATTTCTTCATAGATTGGTTTACAGCAATCCAAATCATCAGCACCTATTGGCAGTATATTACTATTATTACCATCACTCAGTTTGTAACCTATCCCTAGATTAAGGCTTTCTACACCGTCTAATACATCAAGCTTGGTGATACATAATCCAGTAACACCGTTTATTTGAATGGAACGCTTTAGTGCAACTGCATCAAACCATCCACAACGACGAGGGCGCCCTGTTGTCGATCCAAACTCATGCCCACGTGCAGCCAAATGCTTACCTATTTCATCATCCAGTTCAGTTGGGAATGGACCAGAACCAACACGCGTTGTATATGCTTTGGTAATACCCAGTACATAATGTAACATCTGTGGCCCAACACCACTGCCTGGTCCTGCCGCTCCAGCCACACAGTTACTGGATGTGACAAATGGATATGTGCCATGATCAATATCCAGTAACGTACCCTGTGCACCTTCAAATAACAGATTATTTCCTGCCTTATGTGCATTAAATAAAAGTTGTGGTACATCAGCCACCATAGGTTTAATTCGTTCAGATTGAGCCAGTGCCTCATCCATAGTTTTCTGAAAATCTATGATGGATGCATTAAAATAGTTTTTTAACACAAAATTGTGATAATCCAGCATCTCGCCCAATTTGGCCGCAAAGCGGTCACGATGAAACAAATCTTGTAAACGAATAGCGCGCCGCGCGACTTTATCTTCGTAAGCTGGGCCGATACCACGCCCCGTAGTGCCAATCTTCCCTACTCCCCTGGCAGCCTCACGCGCATTATCGAGCGCGGCGTGACAGGGTAAAATTAAGGGACAAGCTTCACTAATTCGCAATCGTCCACTGACATCAACATCATTATGCTCAAGCATGTCAATTTCATTTAGCAATGCATCCGGTGAAATCACTACCCCATTTCCAATATAGCAAATAACATCGTTACGCAGAATGCCAGATGGAATAAGATGTAAAATAGTCTTTTTATTACCTATAACCAGTGTATGTCCAGCATTATGCCCTCCCTGAAAGCGCACCACGCCTTGTGCATGATCTGTCAGCCAGTCGACGATCTTCCCTTTTCCTTCATCACCCCATTGAGTGCCAATGACTACAACATTTTTAGTCATATCTTTAATCTCTAAAAGACTCTGTTTTAAACAAATTAAATTTCTTCAACTATCCATTGTCCATTATGCAATACCAATTGCCTGTCACAATCCAAAGATTCGTCTTTTTGTCCCGGTAATTCCATGACAACAATTTGTCCTGCTTTGCGTAATTGATCGATCATAATTTCCAGTTCTTTATTTTTATTATGGAAAGGTGCGCGTATCCCTTTGGGATAGATTCCTGGCTTCACCAATCTGGATAGTTCTCTTAAATCCATACTAAAACCAGTAGCCGGTCGTGCTCGTCCAAAAGCTTTACCAATTTCATCATAGCGCCCACCTAGGGCAATGGCATTAGAGCATCCATTAGCATACGCAGCAAAGACCATACCGGTATGATAATGATATCCACGCAAATCAGCCAGATCGAATGCGACTTTATCTACAGTTGGCTTTAACTCCTTCTCAACGGTACTAAGTTCATTCAATGCCATTCTAATTTCAGGATAATCCGGCAATCGTTTATAGGCATCTGCCAAGATATTCTTATCGCCATAAAGCTCAGGCAACAACATTAATGCTTCACGAGTATGCTTCTTCAACTTTATACATAGTTCCTTCAAAGCTGAAACATCTTTTGCCTGTAAGATGGCAAATAATTCGGTTTCGAGTTCTAGCGAAATACCTGCGCCTTTGATTAAACCTCGGAAAACTGCCACATGTCCTAGATCCAGATGAATTTTGCTTACACCTGAGATGGATAAACACTGCAACATTAATCGTTGAACTTCCAAATCACTTTCCAAACCAGAGTGGCCATAAAGTTCTGCACCAACTTGCAATGGTTCTCGTGTTTGTGTTATTCCAGATGGCACTGTATGCAATACACTATTGGCATAACACAAACGTGTTATGCCTTCAGAATTCAATAGATGCGCGTCAATTCGAGCAGCTTGCGGTGTCATGTCTGCGCGTAAACCCATCATGCGTCCACTGAGCTGATCTATTACTTTGAACATATGCAAATCCATATCACTGCCACTACCGGACAACAAAGATTCCACATACTCTAACAATGGCGGTATTACTTGCTGATAGCCGTGCACCACCAATAGATCAATGATCTGGCGACGCATTACTTCAATATGTAATGCTTCTACAGGTAATATGTCCTCGATATATTCTGGAAGTATCCAATTACGCATGTTTGTGCTTGACAGACTGTCAACAAGATGAATGTGAAGAAAATAAACGCTAGCTTACGATAAGAAGCAGCGCTAATCCGATTATCATTGAAGTCAGACCTATAAAACGTATCTGATTATCATTAATTTCAGTCAATTTTCTAAATGCTTCCCGCCAAGTTTGGGGAGATAAAAATGGCAACATACCTTCTAGAATCAACATCAATGCAATCGCAATCAGAAAAGTTTCCCACATATAGCAACAACTCCTGCTTAATCAAGCATCAATTATGTTTTCTAAAATAAGTATAAATAAATCAATAGGTTCTGTTGTAATCGAGTATAAAAATAACTGCGATTTCCAGAACCTCTTCATCAGTCACCACATAATAAAATCATGAATACTTACTAAGTATCTGTCCACAAATAACTTGTACAACTTCTGCTAATAAATAGCCTTAGAAGATTGTTTTCAGCTATTGAACTGTACAACTTATTTATGGACAGGCACTAAGTGTAGTAATACTCTAGGAGGCGTCCGAGAATAGTGTGATCTACTGCGGAAAAGTTATTTTGGCTATATTTCTCGATCATTTTCGTTAAATAGAATAACTATTCGCCCCAAATGTTCAAAAATCTGCCTCAAAATAGCTTCTCCTCGCTACGACCACTATTCTCGGACAGCCTCCTAGGAGACTGCCCGAGAATAGAGTGACCTACTGCGAAATCTTCGAGTAGCACATAAATCTCCATTCAATCAATTTCTAACCATTATTTATTGATAGCAGGATTTTTCAAATATTTGAAGAAATCGGAAGTAGGTTCAAGAACCATCATATCTCCCTTATTCTTGAATGACTGTTTATAGGCATCCATACTACGCCAGAAAGCATAAAATTCCGGATCTTTCTGAAAAGCTATTGCATAAGTTGCAGCTGCTTGACTATCGCCATCACCCATCGTTTTTTGAGCCTCACGATAAGCTTCCGCCAATATGACTTCACGCTGGCGATCTGCATCAGCACGGATCTTTTCTGATTCAGCAGCACCCGTAGAACGTAACTCATTAGCTACTCTTTTGCGTTCAGCTTCCATACGTCTATATACAGACTCACTCACTTCCTGAGGTAGGTCTACGCGTTTTAAACGTACATCAACAACTTCTACTCCAATCGAACGGGCATCAGAGTCTGCTTTCTGGCGCATAATCTCCATTATCATATCACGCTCACCAGAAATCACATCATGCACAGTACGATTACCGAATTCATCGCGCAAACTTGCATTTATGGTTTGTGCTAAGCGTGTTTGTGCTAGCCCTTCATCTCCACGTACACTGATATAATACTGTTTCACATCTATAATACGCCACTTTACAAACAGATCTACTAAAACGTTCTTTTTCTCTGATGTTATAAAACGTTCAGGCTCTTCCGTATCCATTGTCAGGATACGTTTTTCAAAATAACGTACATTTTGTGCTATAGGAATCTTGAAATATAAACCGGGTTCAGTTTTAACATCGACAACTTCTCCCAGCTGAAACAGAATCGCTTGTTGCCGCTCATCAACAATATAGATAGCCGAGCTACCCAGAAAAAATATTGCAATGATGACACCTGAAAATATTGATGTAAAATTCTTCATCTATCTTATCTCCCGTTCGCGACTACGAAAAGACTCTCGTGTCCGTATATCAGATGTTGCCTCCTGCACCACAGGTTGTACGGCAACAGGCGGAACTGGCGTAGTAGCTCCACTCATATTCACTAACTTATCCAGCGGTAAATACAGCAGGTTATTACCATTCTTCTGATCAACAACAATCTTACTGGTATTAGAAAGTACCTGTTGCATCATATCCAGATACAAACGCTCGCGTGTAACTTTTGGGGCTTTACTATATTCAGTAAGAACTTGTTCAAAACGACTGGCATCACCCTCTGCGCTAACAATAATTCTCTGTTTATAACCCTCAGATTCCTCAATCAATCGTGCGGCATTACCCACAGCCCTTGGAATCACATCATTAGCATAAGCTTGACCTTCATTTTTCTGTCGTTCTCTGTCTTGTCCAGCTTTCACTGCATCATCAAATGCAGCTTGAACTTGTTCTGGCGGTTGCGCATTCTGCATCGTTACTCTACTGATAGAAATACCTATTTCATAACGATCTAAAATTGTCTGCATCAACTGTGTTGCGTTTACAGCAACTTGTTCACGCCCTTCATAAAGCACAAAGTCCATTTTGCTCTTACCAATTATTTCACGAACTGCAGTTTCCGCCGCTTGAAGAACCGCTTCATCAGGATTTCTATTTTTAAAAAGGAAATTTTCCGGATTATTCAAGATATATTGCACAGCAAACTGGATATCAATGATGTTCTCATCGTCGGTCAATATCAATGATTCTCTGAGTACTTTGCTTCTTACATTGTTACGGTAGCCAATCTCAACCGTACGAACCTGGCTGACATTCACTATTTCCACTTTCTCAACTGGATAGGGCAAATGCCAGCGCAAACCGGCCTGTGTCGTATCAGTAAATTGACCAAAACGCAATACAACGCCTCTATGGCCTTCATCCACTATATAAAATCCACTGGCCAACCACACTACCACCAGCAAGCCAATAATCAATAAAATATTCCCACCACTCGGTTGCTTAGGGCCTTTATCACGTGAATCCTCAGTACCTCCACCACCGCCCTTTTTTTGCCCAAAAATGCTATTGATTTTTTTATTGACATTACGCAGCATGTCATCCAGATCTGGTGGACCTGAGTCGCCTTTGTTTTTTCCCCATTGTGGATCATTTAATCCCATAATAATTCCTGTTTTGTTCATTCAAAAAAGTTCTTGTACCGTAGCACACCCTCCAATTACTTTCTTAACATCTGTAGACTTCTCATACAATTCCTTGGAGTTCTCTGCGATCGCTTCTCCCAACGCTTGCCTCACAAACTCTAGGCCCTCACCAGTCTTTGCACTTAACCGAATGCGCGATATTTTACCATACTCATCGCGCGTGTAGCTCTTACCACTAGCCGCCAAATCTATCAAATCAATCTTGTTTAAGATTAAAATCTGAGGAATGGCATCAGCACCAATTTCTTTTAATATCTTATTAACTTCCTCAGTTTGCTCATCCCGATTGGGGCTGCTTGCATCTACCACATGAAGTAGTATATCTGCCTGTACAGTTTCTTCAAGCGTCGCACGAAAAGCTGCCACCAATGTATGCGGCAATTCCCGAATAAATCCCACTGTATCTGAAATCACTACCGAGCCGTTTTCTGCGAGGAATAATTTTCGTGTTGTCGTATCTAGCGTAGCAAATAACTGATCAGCAACATATGATTGTGCACGCGTTAATTTATTAAATAGTGTTGATTTACCAGCATTGGTATAACCAACAATAGATACCGATAGTACATGTGTACGCTGCCTTGACCGCCTTTGAACTTTACGTTGACGTTGAAGCGTTGATAGTTTTTCTTTAAGTAATTTAACTCGCTTTCTAATTAATCGACGGTCTGTTTCTAATTGAGTTTCGCCAGGGCCACGTAAACCAATACCTCCCTTTTGTCTCTCCAGATGAGTCCATCCACGTACAAGGCGTGTTGCAAGATGCTCTAGCTGAGCCAATTCCACCTGTAGTTTTCCTTCATGACTTTTAGCTCGTTGTGAAAAAATATCCAGAATCAGACTAGTGCGATCAATGACGTTGCAATTTAGGCGTAAGGATAAGTTACGTTGTTGAGCTGGAGATAAGTCATGGTTAAATATAACTAGCGAAGCTTTAGTCTGCATTATTACCTGCGCTATCTCATCGACTTTGCCACTCCCAATATAGGTTGTAGGGTCAGGGCGAGAACGTTTTCCCTCCACAACTGCTAAAACCTGAAGCTTATCGCTGATAGCTAGCTGTTGTAATTCTTGCAAGCGATCAGTATGAGCACCGCTGCCAAAATCGAGACTAACTAAGATAGCTGCATTTGCAGCTTCTAATTTGTGCATACCTGATATTCAGGCATTAAGTATCACGTGTTTCCATTGTTTCAATGGGAATAGTAACTGCTCTTGCGGGCACCACTGTAGAGATTGCATGTTTGTATACCATTTGCGTAACCGAGTTTTTCAACAGCACCACATATTGATCAAATGAATCAATATGTCCTTGCAATTTAATACCATTCACTAGATATATAGATACTGGAATATGCTCTTTCCGCAATATATTTAGAAACGGATCTTGCAGTAACTGCCCCTTGTTACCCATAGGTAATTTCCTATTCTAATTATTGATTATTGGAATAGTGACTCTACTTTATTTTTTAATGTAAATCTACATCAGATTGTATTAATACAGTAGAACCGTCATATTAATTCAATTATTTTAAGTATTTTTCTATATTCTAGCCAGCGTAAATAAATGGCCGATCAGAATTATTCATTATGACGTTATAAACATCCAAGCCACATTCACAGCTTGGATGTTTGAATTTTGACTTTCATTTCAAAAACAAAATTTCAACAAAATTGCTTTTCTTCTAAACTTCACAAGAATCAAAATGGTACAGGTCTTGGGGTACTATTATTAGAAGGTGGCAGAATGGGCATTTTGAAATCAGGTTGCTCACCCGTTAATGTTTTCAGGAAAGCAACAATACTATCAATTTCTTTCTTGTTAAAATCGCGATCCAATTGTACCTTACCCATTATCTTTACAGCGTCTTCCAGTGTTGCTGCTGCGCCATCATGAAAGTATGGATAGGTTAATTCAATATTACGCAAAATCGATACTTTGAAGACATTCAAATCAGTATCCTTTCCAGTAACCCCTTTTCTACCATCTGCCTTACTTGTTGTTTTATAAGGATGATGTACGCCGAATTTCTGATAAAGCGTACCGCCCACAGCCGGACCATTATGACAGACAGCACAACCGCTGCTCTTGAATAACTCATATCCTTCTACTTCTTGCTGATTCAGTGCTTTCTTGTCACCTTCCAGCCACTTGTCAAAACGTGATCCTGGTGTCACTAAAGTTTCTTCGAAAGCTGCAATTGCACTGGTTACTCGATCAATATCCACTTGATCAGATCCAAACGCCTTTTCAAAATAGGCACGATATTGAGGAATAGACTGCAACACTTCAACAGCTACTTTATGCGTTGAAGCCATCTCCCCTGGATTTGCAATCGGGCCGCCGGCTTGTTCTTTTAAATCCTTAGCGCGTCCATCCCAGAATTGAGCCAAATTCATACTGGCATTCAATACAGTTGGTGCATTAATAGGCCCTTGTTGCCATGCATGACCGATAGAGGTCGGAATATTATCTGTTCCACCCATACTAAGATTATGGCAAGAATTACAGGAAATAAAGCCAGATTTCGATAAGCGTGGGTCAAAAAACAACATCTTACCCAACTCAACCATATCAGCATTTTTTACTTTTGCAGCTTTAATGGGTTGAATAGGTTCATTGGCTGAAACATTTATCGAAGTGACTAGAACGCCCATCGATAACAACGACGCAACCATTGTACGTATCTTCATCGGTATTCTCCCTAAAAAACGGCTGTAATGGCGCAGCCGATTACGCCTGATGAAACGCCCACAAACGGGAATCTTTTTAAAAAAATAGAACGAAGTATAGTTATACTCCGTTTCCCCAAAATTTACAGAGCAATCCAAATAACCTTAAATACTTTATACCGCAGAATAACTTTCCACGATGACAGATGAGCTATTCATTTACTTCCAATTGATCAATCAAGATTTCCCTTGTGTCCTTGGTTAGATTATTTTTACCATAAGCAGCGCTTTGACAGGGATCTGTTTTTAACAAACGTGATAGTTCTGTCAATGCTTGCTTATAAACTTTACGTTTAAATTCGACAACCGAATCTAATTCAACCCAATATTGATTCCAACGCCAAGCGTCAAATTCCGGGTGTGCACTTCTGCGCAACGAGACATCACTATCGCGTCCTATCAAACGTAACAGATACCAGATTTGTTTCTGCCCCTTGTAATTCCCACGCCATTCACGCCTTATCCACCGGTCAGGTACCTCGTATCGCAACCAGTCACGCGTGCGCCCAACAATTTCAACATGATTTGGACCTAATCCCACTTCCTCGGTTAATTCCCGGTACATAGCCTGTTCAGGACTTTCCCCCGATTTAATGCCGCCCTGAGGAAATTGCCAGGAGTTCTGTCTAATGCGTTTGCCCCAAAAAACTTCATTCTTTAAATTCAGCAGGATAATACCAACATTGGGACGATATCCGTTACGGTCAATCATGTGATTTACCCATTTGACCTATCAAATAATATGGATTTTTTCATACTTTACTACAGATTGAAAGTACCCTTAAAACAAAAAACCATACTTTCACTATAGCTTCTGTCTATCTATGACAGATTATCTATACATTATGTACAGACTACAGACTAATCTGCACCTCGCCAAGTATTTCAAGGTAAAATTGCTATAACTTTATTATCATAATGGAATCATCCATGCGCATCTCGCAATTTTTTATTTCAACACTCAAAGAAGCGCCCACTGAAGCAGAGTTAATTAGTCACAAACTTATGTTGCGTGCTGGATTAATCAAGCGTCTCGGTAGTGGATTATATACTTGGATGCCGTTAGGTCTAAGAATACTACGCAAAATAGAAAATATTGTTCGTGAAGAAATGAATAAAAGTGGCGCCATAGAAGTTTTAATGCCTGCCATACAACCTGCAGAATTATGGCAGGAAACAGGCAGATGGGATGTATTCGGACCACAAATGCTAAAAATTAAAGATCGGCATGAACATGATTTCTGTTTTGGTCCAACTCATGAGGAAATCATTACCGATATAGCACGCAGAGAAATCAGGAGTTATCGCCAATTACCCCTTAATTTCTATCAAATACAAACAAAATTTCGTGATGAAATTCGACCACGTTTTGGTGTAATGCGAGCACGAGAATTCTTGATGAAAGATGCTTATTCATTCCACACGAATGAAAATAGCCTGGTGCAAACCTATCAGCTCATGTACGAAACTTATAGTCGTATTTTTATGCGCCTTGGATTGAAATTTCGTGCTGTAGCCGCTGATACCGGTGCCATAGGCGGTAGTGGTTCACATGAATTTCATGTTTTAGCAGAATCTGGTGAAGATGCGATCGCATTTTGTCCTGATTCAGATTATGCTGCCAATATTGAATTGGCTAAGTCACTATCACCTCAACAAGAACGCGATGCGCCTGATGGTGTCATGCAGAAAATTGCAACGCCCAATAAAAAAACCTGTGCTGAAGTTGCAGATTTTCTAAAGACCCCATTACAAAGAACCGTAAAAACCCTCGCAATAAAAGCACATAATGAAATTTTTTTATTACTATTACGTGGCGATCACCAACTCAATGAATTAAAAGTCAGGAAAATACCCTTCTTATCTGAATTCCAGATGGCAAGCGAAGAGGATATCCTGCAAGAAACAGGAACAGCGCCTGGATATATTGGTCCTGTTGGTTTAGAAACTTGTGTAATCGCTGATCAAGCTGTCATGAACATGAGTAATTTCGTTTGTGGCGCAAATGAAGAAGGTTTTCATCTGACTCATGTGAATTTTGGTCGCGACCTCAAGATACCAAACCATGTTTTCGATATCAGGAACGTTGTTTCAGGTGATACTTCTCCAGACGGCAAAGGAAAATTAGAAATTTGTCGTGGTATTGAAGTGGGTCATATTTTTCAGTTGCGTACAAAATATTCTGAAATCATGAAAGCTAACTATCTCGATGAATCAGGGCAAACCCAATCCATGGAAATGGGTTGCTATGGTATTGGTATTTCGCGTATTGTTGCTGCTGCCATTGAACAAAACCATGATGAACATGGCATTATTTTCCCAACCTCAATGGCTCCTTTTCAGCTTGTAATCATACCTATCGGCCTGCAGAAAAGCATCCAAGTAAAAGATACCGTGGAAAAACTATATCAACAATTCTCAGATGCCCAAATTGAATTGTTGTTAGATGATCGAGACGAACGCCCTGGTGTCATGTTTGCTGATATGGAGTTAATTGGCATTCCACATAGAATTGTTATTGGTGAGCGAGGACTCAAGCAATCAATCATTGAATATCAGGGACGAAAAGATCAAGCTTCACAAGCAGTACCTATCAATGAAATTTTTTCATTTGTAACAGCCAAGTTATGTTCAAATTAATCTGCACTATACTACTTTTGCTATTCTCAAGCTTCATACATGCGAATAATCAACGTCATGAACAGCTTGCCGCCAGTACCCAGACAATCATACTTCACGAGACAAGTGATCAGGCAGTTTCATATACTGATTACGCAGCCATGTCTGAAAGCAACGCCTGGCTTATTAGTATGAGTCGTCGATTAGAGAAATTTATACCCGATCCAATAGAACGGGAAGAATTTCTAAGAACAGTTTATTATGAAGCAGCACGCGCAGGATTGGATCCTCAACTCGTGCTAAGTATTATTCAAGTTGAAAGTGGTTTTAAGAAATACGCCATTTCACATGCAGGTGCACGCGGTTATATGCAAGTCATGCCATTCTGGGTTGAAGTCATTGGTCATCAAGATCATAATCTCTTTCACTTGCGCGTTAATTTGCGCTACGGATGCATGATTCTGCGTCATTACCTTAATAAAGAAAAAGGCGACTATTTTCGCGCCCTTGGACGATATAATGGCAGCCTTGGTAAAATTACTTATCCACAACTCGTATTCGATAAATGGCTGAGCACTTGGCAGCATACTTCATCACCGCCTAATAGTTAGTTGTAAAACAATCGCCCAAGAAATTTCTTTAGTTTCATCATTGTGTCATTGTGTACCGGTAACCCCTTTCTCAATCGACTTTGACTCAATAAACCTTTCTATACTTTCGCGTGAAATGATACCAAGCTGGCGCGCAGCTGGCTTCCCATCCGGATCAAAAAAATAGGTGCTGGGTAATAGTGAGATATCATCCAGTTGAGAAGCAATATGTTGATTACCCAGGACTGTAGGATATGTAATTGACATAGATTTAACAAAATCCATGACCAGTTGTGGATCACCGGAATCCATTGCCACACCAATCACCATGATATCTTGACGGCTCTCATAAAGCGCAATTAAATCAGGAATCTCATTCAAACAGGGTGGACACCAGGTTGCCCAGAAATTAACCAGCACCCACTGCCCTTTATAGTCTGCAAGTTTATGAATTTTCCCTGTTGAGTCCTGAAACTGAAATGCTTGTAGCTGGACACTAAACAACAGAGCTACAAAACAAAATAATAATGTCAGTTTTTGTTTCATCATTTTGTGGCAGAATTTCCATTTATAACTAATCAGCATTTCTAATTAAGCTACACCTGCGGATGAGCTCGCTCCAGTTTGCTATAGAGTTTATTTAATGCACTGAGATAGGCTTTTGCAGAAGCCACAACAATATCTGTATCTGCCCCATGCCCATTAACGATACGATCAGATTTCCGTAATCGCACAGTCACTTCTCCTTGCGCATCCGTACCGCTGGTAATATTGTTAACTGAAAATAATTGTAACTCAACACCGCTGACCAATAATTTTTCGATCGCCCGGAAAGTAGCATCAACTGGACCACCTCCTTGAGATTCAGCATGCATCTCATTTCCATCATCAGAAATCACTATACGTGCGTAAGGAATTTCACCTGTTTCACAATGAACGGTCAGTGATATTAGTCGGTAACGTTCCTGCAGTACCAGCACTTCATCTGAAACCAATGCATGTAAATCCTCATCAAATATTTCATGCTTCTTGTCAGCCAGTTCCTTGAAACGCATAAAAGTATTATTTAGCATTTCTTCCGATTCCAGTTCAATACCCAGCTCCTGAAGGCGACTTCGGAAGGCATTACGTCCTGAATGTTTTCCCAGCAATAACTTGTTTGCACCCCAACCCACATCTTCTGCACGCATAATTTCATACGTCTCACGGTGTTTCAGTACACCATCCTGATGAATACCTGACTCATGCGCAAAAGCATTGGCTCCTACAATCGCTTTATTGGGTTGAACAGGAAAACCGGTAATCCCGGAAACCAGCTTACTTGCTGAAACAATATGTGTGGCGTCTATTTTTGTATCACAGGGAAAATAGTCCTGGCGTGTACGCACAGCCATAACGACCTCTTCAAGTGCGGCATTACCTGCTCTTTCTCCCAATCCATTGATGGTACACTCAACCTGCCGTGCGCCATTCATCACTGCAGCTAATGAATTAGCTACGGCTAGCCCTAAATCATTATGACAGTGAACTGAAAAGATGGCTTTGTCAGAATTAGGAATACGCTCACGCAAGTTACGGATTAGCCTGCCAAATTGCTCCGGCATGGTGTAGCCCACTGTATCAGGAATATTTAATGTGGTCGCACCTGCTTCAATAACAGCCTCAAGTATCTGACACAAAAAATCTATTTCTGAGCGACCGGCATCTTCTGGGGAGAACTCAACATTATCGGTATATTGACGCGCCCATTTCACAGCTTTCACAGCTTGTGTGACCACCTGATCAGGCGACATTCTTAGCTTCTTCTTCATATGAATGGGTGATGTCGCAATAAAAGTATGAATACGCGCCGATTGCGCACCTTTTAATGCTTCTCCCGTGCGCTGAATATCGGCTTCAATTGCACGTGCCAAACCACATACCACACTTTCTTTAACAGAATCAGCAACCGCTTTAACAGCTTCAAAATCTCCATTAGAAGCTGCTGGAAAGCCTGCTTCAATAATATCCACACCCATACGTTCCAACTGCCAGGCAATACGAACTTTTTCTTCTTTAGTCATGGATGCACCAGGACTCTGTTCACCATCACGCAGGGTTGTATCAAAAATAATTAAATGCTCTTGCATTATGCTCTCCACTTCAGGAAGAAAACTTAAAGTATGATAAAACTCGTTTTTCGAATTTTATAGGGAAAGAAAGGAAAATAGGGGTAGAAAATTTTAGCGCGCAAGGCGCAGTAACAATTCCATTAGAACTTCAGGAACTGATAATAAATGCAGTGAATTGACATGACTGGTTGCTAACATAATAGCGAAATATAAATAATTTTTTCTTTTTGTGCAATAGATAATCGTTATGAATTCGGTGTTTCACTATTTCTTTTACTTCTGCCAAATCGCCATAATTTAATGAAATAGCCAGAAAATGCATAGGCTGCAAACAAACAAAATAATACTAACGGCGGATGGCTGGGGATCAAAACAAAAAAGAACAACACTAATAACAAGATAGTAAAGAACGGCACTCTTCGACGTAAATTAATCTCTTTACCACTATAGTAAGGAATATTGCTGACCATAGTTAAAGCGGCGAATAAAGTGACGACACAAACCAGCCATTTAATGTCATTACCTTGCACCTGAAAATTAAGCGTTACCCAAACAAGCCCAGCTATTAATGCAGCAGCAGCGGGACTGGGCAAGCCCTGAAAGAAACGTTTGTCAACCACTTCTATATTGGTATTGAATCGTGCAAGCCGCAGAGCTGCACATGCACAGTAAATAAATGCGACTATCCAGCCCCATTGATCCATTTCTTTCAAGGCCCATTCATAGACAATCAACGCAGGCGCAACACCGAAAGAAACCATATCTGACATACTATCGTATTCTGCTCCAAACTCACTTTGAGTCCCTGTGAGTCTTGCTACACGGCCATCCAGTCCATCTAACACCATGGCAATAAAAATGGCTATCGCCGAATATTCAAAATTCCCGTTCATCGCCTGCACAATGGCATAAAACCCTGCAAATAACGCAGCAGTTGTGAATAGATTAGGTAATAAATAGATCCCATGCCTTCGCAGTCGAGACTTGAGCACGATATGTTCTGGTAGAGAATCAGGCATTATTGGTATGGATAATAAGAATACTGGTAATGATAAGCGGATATAACACGATGAAAATTAGTCAGTAATACCTCGAGAAAGCAGGCTTTCTAATGAATCACTGTATCTTCTTCACGAAACTCTGCCAATACTGTCAGTGTCGCGGATACTTTATCACCGATATTGACATTGATCTTGGTGTTCAGTGGCAGATAAACATCCACTCTCGAACCAAATCGAATAAAACCAAAACGTTGGCCACGTTCCAGATGATCCCCCGGTGCTACATGACAAATGATACGTTTTGCGACCAAACCTGCTACTTGTACACAAGTCACATCAGCTCCATTATCCGCCTTGATCCACAGCGCATTACGCTCATTTTCCAGTGAGGCTTTAGGTAAATCAGCATTAATAAATTTTCCTGGAAAATACCATTTGTCCCGCACTTCTCCGTCAACCGGGCTACGATTAGAATGCACATTAAACACATTCATAAAAACGCTGATCTTAACAGCTTCCCGATCCAGATAAGGATCCAGAGTCTTTTCCACTGCAACAATTCTACCGTCAGCCGGTGCTAATATCGCATGACGATTCGATGGCACTTCTCTGGGCGGATCACGGAAAAACTGTAAAACAAAAAAGGCAATCACCCAAAATAGTATGGCCCAAGACCAGCCGAAAAATATGTTTACACCCAATGCGACAATAAATGCTATCGCAATATGGGGCCAGCCTTCGCGAGCAATGATAGGATGAGGATAATGAGCCATAAATAGATAAATAAATTACAACCAAAGCGTAAATGGTAAAAAAACCAAAGTTCTAATTATATAAAAACATCAATCCCTTAGTTCTTCACTTGGTCAACGAGTTTATTCTTCTTGATCCACGGCATCATATCGCGCAACTGGGCGCCCACCTGTTCAATTTGATGTTCAGAAGCTATGCGACGACTTGATTTAAGTATGGGTGCTCCCGATTGATTTTCCAGAATAAATTCCCGAGCATATTCGCCTGTCTGAATCTGGCGTAAAATTTTACGCATTTCCGCACGTGTCTCGTCAGTAATAATACGCGGTCCACGTGACACATCGCCATATTCTGCATTATTAGAAATGGAATAGCGCATATTGGCGATACCCCCTTCGTAGATCAAATCTACAATTAACTTAACTTCATGCAAGCACTCAAAGTAGGCCATTTCCGGTGCATAGCCCGCTTCTACCAGCGTTTCGAAACCGGCCTGGATCAGTGCAGTTAAGCCACCACATAACACAACTTGCTCGCCAAACAAATCTGTTTCAGTTTCTTCACGAAAACTTGTTTCGATAACACCACCTCGCGTACCCCCATTGGCAGCTGCATAAGATAGTGCCAAATCACGCGCTTTGCCTGACTTATCCTGATGAACTGCTATCAGTGAAGGCACGCCGCCGCCCTGCAGATAGGTTGAGCGTACCAAATGCCCCGGACCCTTAGGTGCAATCATGATGACATCAAGATCTTCACGGGGTGTTACCTGTCCATAGTGAACGCTGAAGCCATGGGCAAATGCTAACGTAGCATTTTTCTTCAATCCTGGCTCAATCTCCGTCTTATACACCGATCCAATCTGTTCATCAGGCAATAAAACCATTACAACATCTGCATTCTTAACCGCTTCAGAAACTTCCGTGACCGTTAAACCAGCCTTTTCCGCTTTACTCCAGGATACTCCACTTTTACGTAGCCCAACAGTCACTTTGACACCGGATTCACTCAGATTATTCGCATGGGCATGCCCCTGTGAACCGTAACCCAGTATAGTTACTTTCTTTCCTTTAATAAGAGACAGATCTGCATCTTTATCGTAATAAACTTTCATTATTTTCCTTTAAACATAAATTAGGACAGAAACAGGCGAGCAATAGAGAAAATACCTTATTAAAAAAAGGATATGACTACTCTGGATTACTGGCCTCAAGATTCGGATTAATTAGCAAATATGGATTATACCTTTAAAATCCATTCTCCGCGTCCTATGCCAGAAGCCCCCGTACGCACTGTTTCTAAAACTGCGCTACGATCAACTGCTTCAAGGAATGCATCAAGTTTCGAACTGGTGCCCGTTAACTCGATGGTATAGGATTTGTCTGTCACATCGATAATACAACCACGAAAAATTTCAGCCAGTCGTTTGATTTCTTCCCGGTCTGAACCAACTGCACGTACTTTGATCAACATCAATTCGCGCTCTATATGGTTACCCTCATTCAAATCGATGATTTTTACCACTTCAATAAGCTTATTCAATTGCTTGGTTACTTGCTCCACCACTTCATCAGATCCTATGGTGACCAGCGTCATCCGTGACAAAGTTGGGTCTTCAGTGGGAGCTACTGACAATGATTCAATATTATAACCACGTGCTGAAAACAGGCCTGCTACGCGAGACAGAGCACCTGCCTCATTTTCCATTAATAAAGAAATAATATGTCGCATTTATCTTTTACACCAGAATCATTTCAGAGAGCCCCTTACCGCCTGGCACCATCGGAAAAACATTTTCAGTCTGATCGGTTATAAAGTCCATGAATACTAACTGATCCTTGAGTTTAAACGCTTCCTTTAAAGCACCTTCTACATCTTCAGGCTGTTCAATTTTCATTCCTACATGACCATAGCTTTCAGCCAATTTAACAAAATCCGGAAGCGCATTCATATAGGACTCCGCATAGCGATTACCGTGGAAAAATTCCTGCCATTGCCTGACCATACCCATGTAGCGATTATTCAAGTTAACAATTTTCAATGGTAATTTATACTGCTTACAGGTTGACAGTTCCTGGATACACATCTGGATACTCGCCTCGCCCGTAATACAAGCCACTTTACCTTTTGGATTGGCCAGCTGCACCCCCATTGCGGCAGGCAGACCAAATCCCATCGTGCCTAATCCACCCGAATTAATCCAGTGTCGTGGCTTGTCAAATTTATAAAACTGTGCCGCCCACATTTGATGTTGCCCGACATCCGAGGTAATAAACGCATCCCCTTTGGTGATATGAAACAGTTTCTCAATAACCATCTGCGGTTTAATAATTTTGCTTTCCCGGTCAAATTTGAGGCAATCCCGCTCACGCCATAAATCAATCTGTTTCCACCACTCTTTCAATGCAGCTTGATCTGGTTTTTCCTTTTCAGTCTTAAGCAACTGAATAAGTTCTTGCAGCACATCCAGCACATCACCCACTATCGGTACATCTACCTTAACGCGTTTTGAAATGGATGATGGATCAATATCAATATGGATAATTTTTCTATTTTCATTAGAGAAATGCTTGGGATTACCGATCACACGATCATCAAAACGCGCACCCACCGCCACCAGCACATCACAATATTGCATCGCCATATTGGCTTCATAAGTGCCGTGCATACCCAACATACCCAGGGATTGCCTATCTGTACCCGGATACCCCCCCAATCCCATCAACGTATTGGTGCAGGGAAAATTCAACATCTGCGTCAATTCAGTCAATTGTGGCGCAGCATTACTCAGAATCACCCCACCGCCCGCATAGATCACAGGGCGCCTGGCACTGAGTATCAATTCGGCAGCTTTCTTGATTTGCTTGGCATGCCCCTTAATCACAGGATGATAGGAACGCATGATTACCTTGTCTGGATAAACAAACTTGGTTTTCTGTTGCGTGACGTCTTTGGGTATATCCACCAACACAGGTCCGGGGCGACCCGTCGAGGCTATATAAAATGCTTTTTTAATGGTTTGTGCCAGCTCGGTGACATCCTTCACCAGAAAGTTATGTTTGACACAAGGGCGCGTTATACCCACTGCATCAACTTCCTGGAATGCATCTAAACCAATGGCACTTGTGGGCACCTGCCCACTAATGACAACCATGGGAATCGAATCCATATAGGCTGTAGCAATGCCTGTCACCGCATTGGTTACACCTGGGCCTGAGGTAACCAGCGCCACACCTACCTTATTGCTGGAACGGGCATAACCATCCGCTGCATGGACAGCCGCTTGTTCATGGCGCACTAAAATATGGCGGACTTTGTCCTGCTTAAACAATTCATCATAAAGAAATAATACTGCTCCACCAGGATAGCCGAAAATACAATTCACCCCTTCTTCCTGCAAACAGCGTATTGTAATTTCAGCGCCGGTTAATTCCACACTCATGCTTTCTGCATCCCAATATCAGTTTCAACAAGTTATAAAATATTCTAACGGTAACGTTCCATCATCATACCGTCAACTTCCAGTACCACCTACCGTTAATCCATCGATGCGTAATGTTGGCTGTCCAACACCAACAGGCACACTCTGTCCATCTTTTCCACAAGTTCCAACACCTGGATCAAGTGACATATCATTCCCGATCATGGAAACCCGTGTCAGCACATCCGGGCCATTACCAATCAAAGTAGCTCCTTTAACAGGATAGGTAATTTTTCCATCTTCAATCATATAAGCTTCTGCGGCTGAGAAAACAAATTTTCCACTGGTAATATCGACCTGCCCGCCGCCAAAATTGGCTGCATACAAACCATGCTTGACGGAAGCGATGATTTCTGCCGGATCCTTATCACCATTCAGCATATAAGTATTGGTCATACGTGGCATAGGGATATGCGCAAAAGATTCACGCCGGCCATTACCGGTAATGGGCAAATTCATCAACCGGGCATTCAAGCTATCCTGCAAATAGCCCTTAAGTATGCCATCTTCTATCAATACAGTACATTGTGTTGGATTACCTTCGTCATCTATATTTAACGATCCACGTCTTTGTGGAATAGTCCCATCATCAACGACTGTTACGCCGCGAGCTGCAACGCGCTCACCGACACGTCCTGAAAAAGCCGAGCTGCCTTTTCGATTGAAATCCCCTTCCAGTCCATGGCCAATCGCTTCATGCAGCAATATGCCAGGCCAGCCATTCCCTAAAACAACCGTCATAGTACCGGCTGGCGCAGGACGTGCATCCAGATTAACCACCGCCTGATGTACGGCTTTTTTCGCATAATCATGCAAAATCTCATCGGTAAAATAAGCATAGCTGAAGCGTCCGCCGCCACCGGCAACACCTTGTTCACGCCGGCCATTTTCTTCAGCAATCACCTGTAAAGACAGTCGCACCAACGGCCTCACATCAGTCGCAAGCAATCCATCACTGCGTGTTACCAGTACAACTTCATATTCACCCGCCAGTGATGCCACCACTTGAGTAACCCGTTGATCAAGCTGCCGAGTATAACGCTCAAGTCTTTCTAACAAGGCAACTTTATCTGCATCCTTAAGACTCGATATCGGATCTTCTGGCAAATAAAGTTGCGTATACTGGCCGATTTCGTTACGTTTAACGACCTGTACTGAATGCATGCTACCTTGATGGGCGATTGCCCGTGTGGCATGGGCCGCTGATAAAAGCGCTGGCATACTGATGTCATCCGAATAGGCGAATCCCGTCTTTTCTCCACTGATAGCACGGACCCCAACTCCTTGCTCGATATTGAAACTGCCCGATTTGACAATACCTTCTTCCAGCATCCAACCCTCAGAACGACTATACTGAAAATAGAGATCGGCGTAATCAATTTCATGCGTCAGTATTTGACCCAATACTTGTTGCAATCTGGCAGCATCAATGTCGTATGGCGACAATAAGCAACGATTGGCAATGGCATAAAAATCTTTTGTTTCTGTCATACATTCAGTCGTCATAATATTCGATTTTATTTTATTCACTGCCTTATCAAAAAATCAGTAATCACCCAAATAGCTACTTATGGATAGGGATAGCAGTAGCTTGAAAAACCTGTTAGTTATTGACACAACGTTTAATTTAACAATGTTGCAAGACTCGATGATCTAATGCGGGTAAATTTACCCGCAAACTGGCCTGATACTCTGGATCAAGTGTGGCGACTACGGCTCCTGAGCCACGTGGCAAACGTTCCATCACAACGCCCCAGGGATCAACGATCATACTATCCCCATGAGTTTCACGCCCATTCACATGATAACCCCCTTGCCCCGGTGCTATCACATAGGCCATATTTTCAATTGCGCGCGCGCGCACCAGCACCTCCCAATGCGCTTTGCCAGTAATTGCAGTGAATGCAGCAGGTGCCAGAATAATATCAACATTATTCATCATACGGAACAGTTCAGGAAACCGCAGATCGTAGCATATCGATAAACCCATGCGGCCAAATGGCGAATCCACAGTCACTACTTTATTCCCTGCCTTAATGGTTTTTTCCTCGGCATAATGCTCATCGCCCAGTTGCAAGCCAAACAAATGAATTTTGTCATAACGCGCAACCTGCTCCCCGTTATCCGCATAGACCAGACAACTATTATAAACTTTATCCGGTTCGGATGAAGCGAGTGGTACCGATCCACCCACCAGCCATATTCCCAAACGTTTTGCCGTATCACTGAGAAATTTCTGTACCTGCCCATCACCGGGTTGTTCCTGAATAGCCAATTTATCGGTGTCTTTCATCCCCATGATGCAAAAATACTCCGGTAACACGACAAGTTTGGCCTTTTGAGAAACCGCATCTTCGATCAAGCGCGCAGCTTCTTCCAGATTTGCAGATACACTCGGACCTGACGCCATCTGAATGGCAGCTGCACGAAAGCTTTTGCGTTTTTCATTCTCTATCATGACTGACTATGTTTAGTGGTATCGTTTAACATTCTTCTACTACTTTGATTTTCAGGATACTCGGTAAAAAACTGCTTTCTAACTTATATCTTATAATTTACTGCTCATTATCGGGCACTTTTATTACACATGCCATATAAAATTAAGGAATTACTCAATACCATGCCGGATTCTAGCATTTACTCTGATAACGTTCTATTTTGATTTACAATTAATCTGATGCAAGCAAACACTGCCTTTGTTATTCTACAGAGCTCATTACTCAATACTCAATGATACACACTGCTGATCACTCTCCTGAAACGATTCTTAACGCCGCTCTGCCATTCAGCCGCTACGCTCAACGTATATTGGATAGCGAACCTGCGCGCAAAATAGCTCTGCTAAAAGAGCTTCAGCTTCCTTTCAATAGAGATGAAATGCAGACATTTCTGGATTCTCACTCAAAGCATATCACCGGCGAAGAGAATTTACATGGTGTACTGCGTGATTTGCGCAAACAAGTCCTGCTTCGATTAGCCATACGTGACATCAGCGGCCAGGCTGATTTATCCGAAGTCATGTCAAGCATGACTGAGCTTGCTGAAGTCACCATCCATTTTGCACTTAAGCACCATGAAAACTGGCTGACACAATCCAATCGTTTTGGATTACCTCAAGGAGAACAAAGTAACACCACCCAACATATGCTGATTGTGGCCATGGGCAAGCTAGGTGGTGGCGAACTCAACGTATCCTCTGATGTGGATTTGATCTTCGTCTACCCGGAAGACGGGGAAACAGACGGCGCCAAATCTATTTCAAACCATGAATTCTTTGCGCGCCTTGGACGCAAACTGATTGCCAGTCTCAATGACTATACGGTAGATGGTTATGTGTTTCGCGTCGATATGCGCTTGCGCCCTCATGGAGAAAACAGCCCTTTGGCGATCAGTTTCCTCATGCTTGAAGAATACTTTATCAAACAAGGACGGGAATGGGAACGTTATGCCTGGATCAAAGGCCGGGTGATTGCTGGACACTCTGATGTCAAGACCGAATCGATTCTTATGGAGAAAATTGTACGGCCCTTTGTGTTCCGCAAGTATCTGGATTTCGGCGCTTATGAATCCATGCGCCGCCTGCATGCCCAATTACGCAAGGAAGTTGAACGCCGCGAAATGCACGATAATATCAAACTGGGCCCCGGTGGTATTCGTGAAATAGAATTTATTACTCAGGTTTTTCAGTTGATCCGGGGTGGCCGCGATGTCGATCTGTGCATTCGACCGACATTAAGTGTTTTACAGCGCCTGCAGAAAAAACAGCAGCTACCGCAACAAGCTGTCACAGAACTCACTCATGCTTATCACTTTCTGCGCAAACTGGAACATCGTCTACAGTATCTGGATGATCAACAGACACAAACTCTTCCTTTAAATCCCGCAGATCAAATCCTCATAGCCACCGCCATGGGATTTCCAGACTATGTCAGTTTTATGCAACAGCTGGATATTCATCGCAAGAATGTGACCCGCCATTTTGAGCTCATTTTTGCCACTCCCCGGAAATCACCCACCCATGACATGCTGGCCTATCTGTGGCAAACAGAAACACAAGATATCTCTCAAACTGAAGCAGCCACCACACAACTGAGTACCATGGGGTTCACTGAGCCGGCAAAAATTTCAGAACGATTACGATTGTTTTATCAAGGTACTTTCTATCATCAACTCCCTGAATCCAGCCAGCAGCAAATCAACACACTGGTTCCCATGCTGATTGAAGCTGTTGCCGAACTACCGCCGGTTGAAGCCACACTGGAACGCATGCTGCAGTTACTGGAAAAGATTAGCCCGCACACATCCTACCTGGCGCTTTTACTGGAACATCCGCATACCCTGCAACGGGTTGCAGAACTCGTCAGTATCAGCCAATGGGCCAGCGACTATCTGGGGCGGCACCCGATTTTGTTCGATGAATTATTACGCCATGATGCGCCACACCCTGTCCCTGATTGGGGCGCACTCAAAAACGAACTCATCTATCAGTTGAATCATGTCAACAATCCAAAGAATGATGTTGTGGAATGGCAAATGGATGTTTTGCGACATTTCCAGCATGCGCAGGTATTCCGGCTGCTAGTCACCGATCTGGAAGGATCCTTGTTACTTGAAACCCTCAGTGATCACCTGACAGAACTGGCAGACCTGGTTCTGGATACGGTATTAAATCTGGCCTGGTCAGGCTTAAAAAAACGCCATCGGGAAAAGCCTGCCTTTGCCATTATTGGCTATGGCAAACTGGGGGGGAAGGAACTGGGTTATGCTTCTGATCTTGATGTGATTTTTCTTTATGAGGATGCTCATCCTGATGCGGCTGAAATCTACACCAAGCTCGCGCAAAGTATCAATGCCTGGCTGACCCGCCACACCTCGGCCGGTTTGTTGTACGAAACGGATTTGCGCTTACGTCCCAATGGCGCTACCGGCTTACTGGTCAGTTCGATGGAAGCCTTTGCGCAATACCAGCGAGAACAGGCCTGGGTATGGGAACACCAGGCATTAACCCGTGCACGCTTTGTGGCAGGTGACAATCAAGTGGCAGAAGCTTTCGAGAACACACGCAAAGAAATTCTTTGCAAGTCACGCAATTTAGCTGAACTCAAGCAGGACATTTTGAAAATGCGCGAGAAAATGTTGGATGTTCATCCCAACCCGACCCCGCTATTTGACATCAAACACGACCGTGGCGGTATTATCGATGTGGAATTCATGGTGCAATATCTGGTACTGGGTTATGCCTGCCAATATCCCCAATTAACCGGCAATATCGGCAATATCGCACTCCTGAAACTGGCTGGTGAGCTGGAGCTTATCTCCATGAGCACGGCTGAAAAGGTACGCTCCGCTTACCGGGAGTTTAGACGCATTCAGCACCGCCAACGATTAAAGGGAGATGCTGATATGTCGGGCAGTGCGCCCGTCGATGGATCAACGCAGAAATTCACCCGCGTGGAAGGCAGTCATTTAAAGGATGATCGTATGGCGGTATTGGCGCTATGGGAAGAAGTTTTTCGCATGTAGTTCACATAGAAAACAGGATCACAACTTTATTCTGACTGGCAATAATAGTTCCTGTTGCTATATGAAATTTCCGGCAGCGTACCAATTGACGAACATTCTCTTGAGCGTACAATAACAGGTTCGTTTAATGGAAGTATGCATGACCGCAATTACAGCGGCCGAAGCCCGGGCCAACCTGTATCGCCTGATCGACGAAGCGGCATCCTCACATCAACCCTTATTGATCTCGGGGAAAAGAAGCAGGGCGGTGTTAATTTCTGAAGAAGATTGAGAGGCCATTCAGGAAACGCTTTTCCTCTTGTCTGTTCCTGGCATGCGTGAATCCATCGGGGCGGGCATGGCTGCACCCGCTGAAGAATGCAGCGAGAATCTGGACTGGTGAATTGGCGGGGGCGTATTCACGCAGAATCAATATTCAGCATCGGTTGATCTGTCAGGTGCTGGAGGAAGACCGGGTGGTCAAGATTCTGCGGTTATGGAGTCACTACACGTAATGATCACAACGGATCAAACACAAGCCAGCTTTTTCGGCTCTGCGGCAAAACCGGGCATCAGTATATTGAATTTATTTTGAATACAACTGTCACAGATCCAGTCACAGTAAAATTCTTTTAAGAGGAAAAACTGGCACAGATCCTGCTTATAATCAATTACACACACTTAGTGTGTTCTACTCAACTTCAAGGAGAATCACTCATGCAACAAGCACAAAAAGGTTTTACACTTATCGAATTAATGATTGTTGTAGCGATTATTGGTATTCTGGCCGCCATTGCGGTGCCTGCTTATCAGAGCTATGTTCAGAAAGCTCGCTTTACAGAAGTTGTCGGTGCGACAGCACCTTTCAAACTGGGAGTTGAGAGCTGCGTTTTGGAGACCGGAGACACCACTTTTGCTGCCTGTGATCATGCCAATAATGGCGTTCCAGCAGCAGCAGGTGCCAGCGGATTTGTAACTTCCGTTGCTGTTGTTGATGGCGTTATTACTGCTACAGGTACTGCTCTGGTTAGTAGTGCGACAGTTATATTGACCCCTACAATTGGTGGCGCAACTGGCGCCATGATGACATGGGTCAAGACTGGCAGCTGCGTTAATCTTGCTTTATGCTAAGACTTTAAGCCATCAGGTAGCTCTGGGCAGAAATGGAGCACAAGCTGATGATCAAGAAAAACACCCCATTCGTGGGGTGTTTTAACAAAAAAACCGCCTTTGGGTAACCGGAGCGGTTTTTTTTCTTTCTGTTTTGTGATGATTTGAAAAATAAAAGGGATCAGGCACGGGTGCAATGCGCTACGCTTATTGCACCCTGCAAATGTTTCCCTCTCAACCTTTATGGTCTAAAATGGCTCCTTTGAAATGAGAACACTACCATGTCTGTTAATGTCAAATTGCCCGACAGCCTTGTTAATCAAGCCAAGCATTATGCACTGATCGAGCATCGCTCAATATCCAAGCAAATCGAGTATTGGTCAAGAATCGGTAAAATTGCTGAAGAAAATCCTGATCTGTCTTTTACCATGATCCGCCAAATCATGATTGCCGATCTGGAAGAACCTGTCGGCGAATACCAGTTTGACTGATGCGCCTGCTGGTCACGCCTTCATTCGAACGTACTGCCAAGAAACTACACAAGCAACAGAAGACTTGCCTTGATGCAGCAATCCGCTCCATCATTTCTGATCCTGAACTCGGAGAAGAAAAGGTTGGCGATCTGGCCGGCATCAGGATTCACAAATTCAGTTTATCCAACCAGTTGTGCCTGCTATCCTATCGTATCCTCGATAAGGACACACTCAAATTGCTAACCTTTGGACCGCACGAGAATTTTTATCGTGACCTGAAACGGCTGAAAGATTGATGCAGTCAATAACAATCTGAATGATATAAATAAACACAACTGAAAGAGGCATGGCATGCATACTTCCACGATTGAAATTGAGGTTCCTGCGGCAGAAAACATCACGGTGACAGAAGATACATTACATGTTGACCTGAGCGATCGACGGACGATTTCTGTTCCGCTGGCATGGTATCCAAGATTAATTTACGCTTCTCAGGCAGAGCAGAATAATTGGCGTCTGATTGGGAAAGGATACGGGATACATTGGGAAGATCTCGACGAGGACATTAGTGTGGAAGGACTATTGGCGGGAAAACCCTCGGATGAAAGTCAAACATCTTTCAAAAAATGGCTGGCAAGCCGCTTGCCTCGCTCTGCGTAGGACGCCTGTCCGCAGTCCTCGTAGGGCGCAATAACCAACGGGCATTGCACCCATATACCACATAAACACAACCAACCCCCACACCCCATATATTCCCCGTTTAACCATCCGGTGTAGGTGCTACAAATGTTTCCCTCCCCCCAACCTTTTCATCATTGACAGATATAAACTATTTGTTTATATTTTGCTCATGATACGAAGCTTTGCCACTACAGAAACGGAGCAGTTTTATTCCACTGGCAAATCGCGCCGATTCCCGCCGGATATTCTCAAGCGGGCAGCGATGTGCTTGCCACCGTCGAACAAGCTGGAAGCGCTGGCGCATGATCGTGCCGGACAGTGGAGTATTCGTATTAACCCGGATATTGCATGAATTGCACACGCCCTCACTTGTCTCTTGATTCCACAAGGGA
>CXWL01081321.1_pt1 | contig 31114 bp, 31 predicted proteins | sample 590931 | NCBI WGS metagenome assembly CXWL01 (sample SAMEA3498368, study PRJEB10139) | groundwater metagenome | biome: water well; material: biofilm material | place: Germany | collected 2015-04-27 | reverse complement strand
TTTCTTCACCTGCCAATTGATTCATCAAACTGGATTTTCCAACATTGGGCTGACCTACTAAAACAATATTGATGCCTTCACGTAATAAGCTGCCTTGTTTCGCCTTAGAAAATACCGACTTTAATTCAACAATAATTGCATCAAGCTTTTCAGAAACTTTACCTTGAGTAATGAAATCAATTTCTTCTTCAGGAAAATCCAAGCAGGCTTCTACGAACATGCGTAAATCAATCAGCTTAAGGAGTAGGACGTTAATGCGCTGCGAGAACTCGCCAGATAGCGAACGTACCGCACTTTTTGCGGCTTCTACTGTAGCTGCATTTATAACGTCAGCTACGGCTTCAGCTTGTGCTAAATCAATTTTGTCATTAAGGTAAGCGCGGCGGGTAAATTCACCAGGTTGTGCTTGGCGCGCGCCTAATTCTATACAGCGTGCCATCAAAATCTGCATGAGCGATATACCGCCATGCGCTTGTAGCTCAAGCACATCTTCACCCGTGTACGAATACGGGTTCGGATAAAAAATGGCAATACCGCGATCAATAAGCTCGCCATCGGCAAGCATAAAATCAAGATACGCTGCATGACGTGGAGCGGGGCAGCTGCCCAGAACGCCTGTTGCTATGATGCTAGCGGCAGGACCTGAAACCCGTACAATGCCAACGCCGCCAGCACCACTAGCTGTAGCGATGGCAGCAATGGTATCTTGAATGGTATCTTGGGAACTAGTGTTTTCCACCTGATTTTTTAACTAACGCTGCTGCATGTATCGATTTGTTAATAAACCATTGTTGCCATATTGAGATAATGTTGTTCACCACCCAATACAACACTAGGCCTGCTGGGAAGAAGAAAAAGAATATACTGAATATCACTGGCATCCATGTCATTACTTTAGCTTGTATAGGGTCTGTGGGCTTAGGGTTAAGCTTGGTTTGTATAATCATGGATGCCCCCATGATTAAAGGTAAAATATAGTAAGGATCTATCGCCGAGAGGTCCTGGATCCAACCAAAAAACGGTGCGTGGCGTAATTCGACCGAACCTAACAACATCCAGTACAGTGATATAAACACTGGTATTTGCACAACAATTGGTAAGCAGCCGCCCATAGGATTGATTTTCTCTTTTTTGTAGAGCTCCATCATGGCCATTTGCATTTTTTGACGGTCATCGCCAAACTTTTGTTTCATTGATTCTAAACGTGGGGCCAACTCACGCATTTGCGCCATCGACCTATAGCTCTTGGCCGAAAGTGGATAAAACGCCGCCTTAATCAAAATGGTCAATAAAATAATGGCAACACCCCAGTTGTGTACCAAGTCATAAATTTTAGAAAGCACCCAAAATAATGGTGCAGCCACCACTGTTAACCAGCCGTAATCAACCGTGTACTCTAAGCCTGGCGCGGTGGCTTTCAAATCTTTTTTGGTTTGTGGCCCTGAAAATAAGCGTGCTGGAATTGTTAAACTTGCACCTGGAGCAATGGTGCTTAGCGCACTTTTAGTACCTATCATATACATATGCTCGTTAAGTTTTTTGCTATAAAACTCACGAGCTAAACCTTGTTTAGGAATCCAGGCGCTCACAAAATAGTGTTGTAATAAACCTACCCAGCCATCATTTGAGGTGAGCTTCAACGGCTCTTTTTCCATATCTGAGAAAGCTAGTTTCTTGAATTTAGTCGCATCAGTGTAGTAAGAACCGCCTGTGAAAGTTGGCATTAAAGCAGACCCTTGATTGGATTCGCTATCATGGACGATTTGATAATAAACTGCAGGCGTAATGACCTCTGCTGATCCATTTTTAACCTCATAGGTCACATCAATTGCATAACTATTGCGATGGAATGTGTATACTTTATCTACCGTTACACCCTTATTTGCCCAGCTTAAACGCACCTCTAGCGCATTCTGTCCATCTTGCATCTTGTAAGTTGTTGCACTGCTTGTAAAAGTAGCTTTGTGTGTTGGCAAATCAGCGCCAATTAAACCGGTTTGCGCAACATAGGTCATCGGCTTGGCGGCATCATCCAACAAAATAAAGTTGGTTTTTTCATTATCCGCTGCACGATGTTTAAGTAATTCTAAACGACGTAAATCACCGCCTGTCGTTTCAATATCTGCCTTGTATAGATCGGTAGTCACGCTGATGCGTTGGCCTGCTGGCAGCTTATAACGACTATCTATAGGCAACTCCACTTTAGTAGCGCTAGCTGCGCTTGCACTCTGACTAGGCACACTGCTATCGGCAGTACTGGCATTAACACTAGCTTGCCGAGTAATATCAGCTGGCGCATGCTGACGTTGCCAAGCATCCCACAACATCAAAATAGACATTGAAAAAATAACAAACAGTACTAAACGTCTTGTATCCATAATTTTTTATTGGCAATCTTTATATAAAATATCAGTAATAAAATTTCTAGTTATATAGTTTTAATAATTATTAAAGTGTTAAGGGGCGGGATCATGTCCACCTGCATGCCAAGGATGGCAACGCAGCAATCGGCGAACAGCATAATAAGTACCAGTGATAGCGCCATGCTTGTTAATGGCATCCACAGCGTATTGTGAGCATGTGGGATAAAAACGGCATTGTTGCCCAAAAAAAGGACTCAGCATTAATTGGTAAGCTTTAATCATCCATATCAGTAAATGTGCCATTATGTTTATCACTACTTTTTAGTATCAATCATTTAGTTGGCATATTTAAGGGGATTTTTATTTCATTATTCATATACGTTTTAGAATTCACGCGCTGGTTTAATTTAACAATTAGCGAACTAAACTCTTGTTTAATTTGAATAAAATCTACCTTGCCAAATTTTTTTTGCACTCGAATCACTAAATCAACATGACTAATTTCATGTTGCTGTACTCTAAAAAACTCTCGTAGAACACGTCGCATATAGTTTCTGCTAACTGCTAATTTAGCCGTTTTTTTGCCTACTACCAAACCCAAACGGGCATGTTGTTGAGTATTTGGCTGATAGTGTATCGCTAAATACTGCGTTGAAATACGTTTGCGGAAATTAAAAACGGATGAAAATTCATCCGTTTTAATCAGCTTGGCTTGTTTAGTAAACCTAAGCGTTGACACTATTATCAATAATACTGTTACTAAAAACTATAATCTGATAATACGATGCGTAATAATAAAGCCCAATACAAAGGGCGTTAAATTACAGGCCTAAGCGCTTACGGCCTTTAGCGCGACGCGCTGCAATCACAGCACGACCACCTTTTGTTTTCATGCGGACTAAAAAGCCATGGGTACGTGCACGACGTGTTTTTGAGGGTTGATAAGTACGTTTCATGTGAATCTCCAACGAGCATAATGCTATAAAGGGCGCTATTAGACCCGATATCACCCTATTTTGTCAATGTTTATTTAGTTTTATAAACTTAATAATTGCCTGTGGATAAGTTATGTTAAACCAGCTAAAATGCATCGGTTATTATATAAAATAATATCGTTTTAAAAAGAAGTCTAATTAAAGTTTTAGTTCTATTTTTTATAGTATAACTTTATTAAAAACATATAGTTACAATAATATTGCTAAGGTAAACCACCATAGATGGAAAATTTTTGGCTCACTTGTCTCAGTCGTTTTGAGAAAGAGCTCTCAACTCAGCAATTCAACACTTGGATCAAACCTCTACATAGCGAGATTGAGGGTAATTCCATTCGCTTACTCGCGCCTAATCGTTTTGTCATGCAGTGGGTAAAAGAACGCTTTCTCAAAAAAATTGAACAATTTGCCGATGAATTACACTTACCAAATATTCAAATTGAGTTCGCATTATCCGATGTAGATTCCGACGTAGAGTCAAAAATCACCACAACTAAACCAAACGGTAAAGTTGAAGCAAGCCCTCAACTTAAGTTTGATACTCAAACAAAAAATCAACAACAAACAACTACATCGCCTAAAGTTGTTAACAAAAAAAATAATGAAAACTCGGGTTTAAACAGTTCATTTAATTTTAATAATTATGTAACCGGGCGTGCTAACCAATTAGCCCGCGCCGCTGCGATACAAGTCGCTGAAAACCCAGGTAATGCATATAATCCTTTATTTATTTATGGCGGAGTAGGTTTAGGTAAAACACATTTATTACAAGCTATTGGCAATGAATTAAAACAACATAATCCTGATGCTAAAATACGTTACCTGCATGCGGAGCGTTATGTTTCTGATGTTGTAAAGGCATATGAGCACAAAGCTTTTGATGAGTTTAAGCGGCAATATCATTCACTGGATTTATTGTTAATTGATGATATTCAATTTTTTGCAAAAAAAACACGTACACAAGAAGAATTCTTTTATGCGTTTAACTCACTGATTGAAGCTAAAAAACAAATCGTAATTACTTGTGATACTTATCCAAAAGAAATTATAGATGTAGATGAGCGCTTAAGAACTCGTTTTAGTTGGGGGTTAACCGTTGCAGTAGAGCCGCCTGAGCTTGAAATGCGCGTTGCTATTTTGTTAAAAAAAGCAGAGGCAGTAAATTTGGATCTGCCTGAAGATGTGGCTTTTTTTATTGCTAAGCAAATTAGGTCTAGTGTGCGCGAGCTTGAAGGTGCATTGAATCGTATTATTGCAATGGCTAAATTTACTGGCCATGTAATTGATGTGCATTTAGCTAAAGATGCGTTACGTGACTTAATTGCAGTGCGCGGCAGGCAAATCACCATGGAAAATATTCAAAAAACAGTGGCTGATTATTACAAAATTAAAGTGGCTGAAATGTATAGTAAAAAACGCACACGTAATTTTGCCAGACCACGTCAAATTGCTATGGCGCTATCTCGTGAACTGACTAATCATAGCTTTCCTGAGATTGGTGAAGCATTTGGTGGTAGACACCACACCACAGTAATGCATGCTTGCGATGAAGTTGATTTATTAAGACAAAATGATCCTACGTTTACCAGAGATATCAGTTTTTTAGTACAAGTAATTAGAGATTAATCACTAAAAAATTAATAATTAAAGGTTAGATTTAGATGTAAGTGTAAAGTTAAGGATTTACTGTGGATAGAATTAGTATAAGTATGCATTTTATTAATATGTATAATTTACTCAACAAATTATCCACACCAGATTAAGTAGTTACTAAGACAGAAATACATGAATTAACATGCTGATTTAACTGTAAAATAAGCAGTTATACACAAAAAAACGCACTATTATTATTGTTATTATTATTTATATATTATTTAGGTTATAAAAGATGAATATAAAAATCAACCGCGAAACATTATTAAAACCGCTTACATCAGTTGCAAGTATTGTGGAAAAAAGACATACATTACCAATACTTTCTAATTTGTTAATAGAAGCTAAACAAAACAAAATTCATCTCACTGCCACAGATTTAGAAATGCAAATTTCATTATCGGTAGATAGTGCAACGGATGGTGATTTTTCAACCACAATTGCTGCAAAAAAATTACTCGATATTTGTAGATCTTTGCCAGATAGCTCTGAAATCAATATGGCTACCAATGATAGTCGTATTACATTAAAAGCAGGCAAAAGTCGCTTTAATTTACAAACCTTGCCTGCAGCAGATTATCCTGTAATGACTAAAACACAAGGTGAAAGTACGTTGGTAACCATTGGCCAACGCCAATTAAAAGACTTATTAAAACAAGTTGAATTTGCAATGGCACAGCAAGATATTCGCTATTATCTTAATGGTTTGTTATTTGAAGTGACTGCAAACCGTTTAAATATTGTGGGTACGGACGGCCATCGTTTGAGTTTTACTTCAACAGAATTAAAACAAAATTATGAAAAGCAAGAAATTATCCTGCCACGTAAAACAGTAATTGAATTAATTAAGTTATTAGATGATAGTGAAGAAGATGTACAGATTGAAATGTCTTCTAGCCAAGTAAATTTTAGTTTTAGCAATATCAAACTTATTTCAAAAGTAATAGATGGGAAATTTCCAGATTACTACCGCGTGATTCCTACAGGACATCAAAATACATTTTCAACGGATAGAGTTGGTGTGCTGTTAGCAATGCAACGCGCTTCAATTTTATCAAACGAAAAATACCGTGGAATCCGCATGGTATTAAGCAATAACAATCTAAAATTAATCAGTACTAATAGTGATCAAGAAGAAGCAGAAGAAGAGTTGGAAGTAAACTACAGTGGCGATACATTGGATATTGGATTTAATGTTACTTATTTAATTGACGTGTTGAACAACACCAATAGTGAACAAGTTGCATTTTCATTTGCTGATGCTAACAGCAGTTGTTTGGTTACAGTGCCTAATAATGCACACTATAGATACGTTGTAATGCCAATGCGTATATAAATTAATATTAATAACGTTTCACGTGAAACTAAAATTATTTTATTCAGATAAATATCTATAAAAAATAAGTTACATATAAGCTACATAAAAGACAACTTAAATAAAGAAAACAAGCATGGCTGAAAATAAACCAGTAATACCAGAATACGATTCATCCAGTATTAAGATTTTAGAGGGCTTAGATGCTGTGCGTAAGCGCCCAGGCATGTACATAGGCGATACCTCGGACGGGTCTGGTTTACACCACATGGTATTTGAGGTGTTAGATAATGCAATTGATGAGGCATTAGCGGGGCATTGTAATGACATTAAAGTCATTATCCACCTAGATAACTCGATCAGTGTTACAGACAATGGCCGTGGTATTCCAACCGACATTAAATATGATGATATTAAAGCCGTAAAACGTTCTGCCGCAGAAATAGTGATGACAGAACTGCATGCAGGCGGTAAATTTGATCAAAACTCTTACAAAGTATCTGGGGGTTTGCATGGTGTAGGTGTGTCTGTGGTAAATGCGCTATCTGACTGGTTGCGATTAAAAATTTACCGTAATGGCGAAGTGCATCAAATGGAATTTCAGCGCGGTGTTGCCATGGCGCCGCTTGCACAAACAGGTAAGACTGAAAAGCGCGGTACGGAGGTACACTTTTTAGCCTCAGCAGAAACTTTTGTTTTAGTTGAATATCACTTTGAAATTTTAGCTAAACGTATTCGTGAGTTGTCTTTCCTCAACAATGGCGTAAAAATCGAGTTGGTTGACCAACGAAATGGTAAAAGTGAAAACTTTGCCTATTCAGGTGGTATAAAAGGGTTTGTAGAATACATGAATCGCACTAAAACAGTACTTCACCCAAAAACGTTTTACGCTATGGGTGAAAAAGATGGCATGACCATAGAGGTAGCCATGCAATGGAACGACTCATATTCAGAAACCGTGCAATGTTTTACCAATAACATTCCACAACGCGATGGAGGTACGCATTTAACGGGCTTACGCACAGCCATGACACGCACGCTAAACCAATACATTGAGCAAACTGATTTGGCGAAAAAAGCCAAAGTAGAAACAATGGGCGACGATATGCGCGAAGGCATTTGCTGTGTGTTATCAGTTAAAGTGCCGGACCCAAAATTTTCATCACAAACAAAAGATAAGTTGGTTTCAAGTGAAGTGCAGCCAGTGGTTTCAGAAGTAGTTTCTGCCAAATTGGCTGAGTTTTTACAAGAAAATCCAGTAGATGCCAAAATCATCGTCGGTAAAATTGTAGATGCGGCTCGCGCACGTGAAGCCGCCCGTAAAGCAAGAGAAATTACCCGCCGTAAAGGTGTAATGGATACCATGGGCTTGCCAGGTAAGTTGGCAGATTGCCAAGAACGTGACCCAGCTAAATGTGAAATTTACCTGGTCGAGGGTGACTCAGCGGGAGGTTCAGCCAAACAAGGGCGTGATCGTAAATTCCAGGCGATTTTGCCGCTTAAAGGTAAAATTTTAAACGTCGAAAAAGCCCGTTTTGATAAATTGATCGGCTCACAAGAAATTGCAACACTCATTACTGCGCTTGGTACCAGCATTGGTAAAGCAGATTTTAACGCAGAAAAATTACGTTACCATCGCATTATCATCATGACGGATGCCGACGTCGATGGCGCGCATATTCGCACACTATTACTCACGTTCTTCTATCGTCAAATGACAGAGCTAGTGGAGCGCGGTCATATTTACATCGCGCAACCGCCTCTTTACAAAGTTAAACAAGGTAAAGACGAACGCTATTTAAAAGACCAGCAAGAGTTGGATCAATACTTATTGCAATCAGCCCTTAAAGGCGCAGAACTAATTACCAAAACAGGTGGTGAAACCATTACTGGCGCACCACTAACAGAAATTGCTAAACAAATGGTGCTTACAGAAGCGGTTATTCGTCGAATTTCATCCCATTATGATGAAAGTGTGCTGCGCGCCATGCAAGATCTGGGCGAGCTTAGTTTAGGCACCAAAGAATCTACAGAAGCCGCAGCAGAAAAATTGCGCCCTATACTTGGCGCGATTGGCTCAGAAGTGATTGTAGGTTTTGATCAAGAAGCCAGTGAATATCGCCTGGAAATCAATAAATTCGTGCATGGTAACTTGCAATGCTGTGTTATCAATGCAGAGTTTTTAGGTTCTGGCGATTACAGACAAATCAGCAAAATGTCAGTGATGCTACAAGGCTTGCTGGGCGAGGGCGCTTTAATCAAGCGCGGTGAAAAAGAGAGTGTGATTACTGCCTTCAAACAAGCGTTAGATTGGCTGTTAGAAGAAGCAAAACACAACCTCAATATTCAACGCTATAAAGGCTTGGGCGAGATGAACCCATCGCAACTATGGGAAACGACCATGGACCCAACCGTGCGCCGTTTACTCAAAGTACAGATTGATGACGCAATTGCCGCCGATGAAATCTTCACCACGCTAATGGGGGATAATGTTGAGCCAAGACGTGCATTTATTGAGAGCAATGCGCTTGGTGTGGGTAATTTAGATATTTAGGTTTGTAGGTTCTCCCTGATTTCTAGATTTTTCCAAAATTTCTAGATTTTTCTTAATTTAACAATAAAGCCCGTAAGAGTGAGCTACTCCTTAAAAATTATTAATAGAGATCAATAAATTCATTTGATTTATTGATGACATGTGCGCACTTTAAAGAAGTAATTATGATTTGTATAATTGTATATTTTGATATGATTGATTTATAAAACTTATCGATGTATGATTGACAAACTACTAAAAATTACAGAATCCGGATGGATGATATGAGCCTTACGGAATTAAAATTTATTGTGGCGGTAGCACAGGAGCGTAACTTTAGACGTGCGGCCGAAAAATGCTTTGTAAGCCAGCCGGCGTTGAGCCTGGCTATAAAAAAGCTGGAGGAAGAGCTCAATATTATTATTTTTGAACGTAGCCGTACTGATGTGAGCATAACGGAAATTGGCGCGAAAATTGTAGAGCAAGCCTCGAAAGTATTAGAAGAAGCAGCGCGTATAAAACAATTAGCCGAGCTTGGCAAAAATCAGCTTAAAGGCGCACTAAAGCTGGGCATGATACATTCTGTTGGGCCATATTTATTGCCTGAAATTATACCTATATTGCGTAAAACCGCACCAGATATGCCGCTGGAAGTAGAAGAAAATTTAACCGCTAATTTAGAGGCACAGCTTCGTAATGGCGTGATAGATGCAGCGATTATCGCGTTACCTTTTGACGTGCCGGGCTTGCAGTTTCATGCGCTGTATGACGAAGAATTTGATGTGGTAGTGCCAAGTCATCATCATTGGGCGACGCGCAAACACATTAAGCCAGAAGAGTTATCTGCTGAAAAAGTGTTATTGCTGAATAGCGGACATTGTTTTAGTAACCAAGTGACACAAGCATGTCCAGAACTTTCTCGTAAGGGTGAAGTTTTGCAGGGTAATTCGCTGGAAACAATACGCAATATGGTGGCTTCAAATTTGGGTATTACTGTGCTACCTTGCTCTGCCACTGCAGAGCGCTATAACAACCCGCTTATTAAGGTGATTCCATTTGTAAGCCCTGCGCCTACTAGACGTATTGCCATTGCTTGGCGTAAAAGTTTTGTGAGGCTGGAAGCGGTAGAAAAGATAGCTGAAGCGATTAAAGCCATTAATTCTGATTACATGAAGCTGGTCTATTAGTATCAGGAAGTTGCAGAAAATGAGAAAGGACGTTTAGGAGTCCTTTTTTAATGTGTTTTGAATTTAATTGATCAACTTACTTGTTCGCTACGTACATTGTGACTTCAACTTAGTAAGTTACAAATACACGATAACCAGCAACAGTCACACCTTGTGTGGTCATTGCTAATTTGATTTTAACTTCTTCACCCGGAGCAAGACCATTTGCGATATCTGTATGCTCTGGCAGGTATTCACTCGGCTTAAAAGTGCGCCGTAATTTAGGTTTGTCTTCAACATCAGTGAGGGTGAGCTCTAAATCAGGATAAGCCTGACTAAACCCCGCTTGATTGATTAATGTGCTGGATAAGCGCATTAATCCTGTGTAATCAGCATCTTCTTGAATATCGGAATCATCAATCACGATAAATTCAATTTTTTTTGGTAAATCTATGCTGCAAGCGATTTGTTTACAGGCCTGAACAAGATATGGTTTGATGTTGGGGTAATAAATGGCAATTTCATTGCGCAAGAAATAAATACTTTGCGCTATTGCGATGAGTAATAAAACCAAAGCAAACAATAACCATAGCCAAGAGTGTGATTTTTTTTCAGCATTATTATGCTGAAGTTTAGTTTTACCAACTGCGTCATCAAAATAACTAGGTTGATCTTCACTAGTCAAAGTTATGCTTACTATTTCGTCAATGTAGGTATCAGGAGTGCTGTAATCTACAGTGTCCGTCGCTGCGTCATCAGTGCTCGAAGCAGAAGATCCAGTCACTTCAACTTCAGTAATAGGGGCCTGAGCGTCATTTAATAAGCTGTCGTATACTAAAGGCGCATCTGCGATTACATCATCAGTAAAAGCTAAATTATTTTCAGGCTGCGTATTTGAATCAACAAGTTGCTCTTTAGCGTCAAATACATGGAGGCAATGACCACAACGCACTTTACCGTTATGTTGATTAAGTTGTTCTTCTGATACAATAAATTGAGTTTGGCAGGCAGGGCAGTTGGTGATGAAGCTCATTTTTTAGTACCAGTGAGCAGCACCCAGGAATCCATAGTTTGTGGAGGCTCCATATTAAACCACTCAGCATAAATGGCAGAAACATCAGATGCTTGTTCTCGTAAAATGCCAGATAATGCAATTTTACCGCCGGCTTTGCAAGATTTTGCCAGCGCTGGTGCTAATACGCTTAATGCGCTAGATAGAATATTCGCCACGACAATATCAAATTCACACGTTTGATATTTGCTGGCATGGTAAAACTCAGCACTTACGTCATTTTGTTCAGCGTTGTACAGGCTAGATTGAATCGCTTGAGGGTCAATATCAGTACCTACCACACTAGTAGCGCCAAGTTTTTTTGCAGCAATCGCTAAAATACCAGAGCCACAGCCATAATCCAGCACTGTTTGCGTTGCCGACACTGTTTGCGTAAGCCACGCTAAGCAAAGGTGGGTAGTAGGGTGACTGCCAGTACCAAAAGCCAGGCCTGGGTCTAAAACAATATTGATCGCATCTGCATCAGGCGCACTATGCCACGTGGGTACGATCCACAAGTTATCAGTGATTCTTATGGGATCAAACTGCGATTGCGTAGCACGCACCCAGTCTTGTTCTTGAATAATTTCAGTGGTGTATTGGAGGTTATTAAAACCGGTTTGATGTTGTAAGTCAGCGATAATCTGGCTGACATCTACACCTTCATCAAACAGTGCGCTCACTAAATTCTGCTGCCAAATGCCTGGGGGTGGGTCGCCAGGCTCACCAAAGATAGGCTGCTCATCAATAGTTTCAGCATTGGCGTCTTCAATAATGGCAGATAGTGCTCCCATCTCCATGAGCGTATCGCTAATTAAATCAGCTGTATTATCTTGTGCTTCAATTTTTAACGATACCCAAGCCATACTAAACCTGCTTATTTATTATGTTTATTCTTAAACATTTATTTATTATAGATGCCAAGTTTCTGCTCAAGGTAGTGAATGCTAGTGCCACCTAAATGAAAAGCAGCATCGGCCATCAGATCTGCATGCAGGGGTACATTAGTGCTAATACCGTCAATCATCATTTCAGACAAAGCAATTCGCATGCGTGCAATAGCTTGGTCGCGTGTATCACCGTAGGTAATCAGTTTACCAATCATGGAATCGTAATGTGGCGGAACGGTGTATCCAGCATAAGCATGCGTATCAATACGCACGCCGGGGCCGCCAGGCATATGGAATGTTTTGATTTTGCCAGGTGACGGCACAAAGTTGTAGGGATCTTCAGCATTGATACGACATTCAATAGCATGCCCACGTAACACGATATCTTTTTGACGGAATTTCAGCTTTTCACCAGCGGCTACAAAAATTTGCTGTTGCACTAAATCGATGCCAGTAATCATTTCTGTTACCGTGTGCTCAACTTGCAGACGCGTATTCATTTCAATGAAATAAAACTCATTGTTTTCATATAAGAACTCAAAAGTGCCCGCACCGCGGTATTTTATTTTACGGCAAGCTTCAGCACAGCGTTCACCAATTTTGTCGCGTAATCTGGTGTTTAATAGTGGCGCCGGTGCTTCCTCAATGATTTTTTGATGGCGACGTTGCATAGAACAATCACGCTCGCCTAAAAATACTGCATTACCATGCTGGTCAGCTAACACTTGAATTTCAATATGGCGTGGTTTTTCCAGGTATTTCTCCATGTAAACCACTGGGTTGCCAAAAGCTGCTTGTGCTTCAGCTTTAGTCATATTCACCGAGGCGATTAACGCTGCTTCAGTATGCACTACACGCATGCCGCGCCCACCACCACCACCAGCCGCTTTAATAATCACGGGGTAACCCACTTGTTTGGCAGCTTTAATAATTTCTGCTGGATCGTCCGAAAGTGCGCCATCCGAACCAGGGACACAAGGCACGCCAGCTTTTTTCATGGCATCTTTGGCAGATACTTTATCGCCCATTAGGCGAATAGTTTCTGCGCGAGGGCCAATAAATACAAAGCCGCTTTGTTCTACACGTTCTGCAAAATCAGCGTTTTCTGATAAAAAACCATATCCTGGGTGAATTGCCTGCGCGTCTGTAACTTCAGCCGCGCTGATGACCGCAGGAATGTTTAAGTAACTTTGACCTGAAGGTGCAGGACCGATGCAAACAGATTCATCAGCCAATTTTACATATTTAGCTTCACGATCAGCTTCGGAGTGTACAGCGACGGTTCTAATACCAAGTTCCCGACATGCGCGCTGTACGCGTAAGGCGATTTCGCCTCGGTTAGCGATTAAGATTTTGTCAAACATAGCCATGTTGTTAAATCCTAAGCAATAATAAAGAGAGGTTCGCCGTATTCAACCGCTAGACCGTTATCTACCAAGATTTTTTTAACAACGCCTGCTTTGTCTGATTCAATCTCGTTTAATAGTTTCATAGCCTCAATAATACATAGGGTGTCACCGACTGCAACGGTGTCACCCACTTCAACAAAGGCTTTTGAATCAGGTGAGGCTGAGCGATAAAACGTGCCTACCATTGGCGATTTAACCGCATGACCTTCTTCAACTATAGGTGCATCTGCCACAATGGCCGCCACTGGCGCTTGAGGTGCGTGTGCCTGAGGCGCACCCGCATAATGGGCAGGAGCATAGTTAGAATAATGCTGCATAGGCGCGTTAGATGTAAAGTTACGGCTAATACGTACCTTTTCACCGTCTTCTGTGAGTTCAAGCTCAGAAATGCCTGATTCTTCAACAAGATCGATTAATTTTTTAAGTTTGCGTAAGTCCATAATAACCTCTAAAAATCTAGGAAAAGTTTAGTGAATAACTATTAAAGCTAAGAATGATTGATATGCCGAATTGCGTAATCAAGCGCCAGTGTATAACCATGTGCGCCTAGGCCGCTAATGACACCCACGGCAATATCGGTAAAGTAAGAATGATGACGAAACGCCTCACGTGCATAAACATTCGATAAATGCACCTCAATAAAAGGTACTTTAACGGCAGATAGCGCATCTCGCATAGAAACCGAAGTGTGCGTAAACGCCGCTGGGTTGATAATAACAAAGTCTACTTTAGTCGTTGCCATCGTCTGAATTTTTGTCACAAGCTCTGCCTCAGCGTTGCTTTGAAAAGCCTCTAACTTAATACCAGCCTGCTTTGCAATGTCCGTCAGCGTTTTATTGATATCGCTGAGCGTGGCATTGCCGTAATGTTCAGGCTCACGTAGCCCCAATAAATTGAGGTTGGGGCCATGTAATACTAAAATGGATTTAGTAGACATTGCCAGCCCTTTTTTTAAACAGTTTATTGCGTAAATTGCTGTAACTCATAGGCGCAAGTTTGCCGAAGTTAATGGGTTTTGTCCAGCGACATTAGTGAAATTAAACGAAATTAGCCAAAATTGATTATTTAAGTGATGGATTTATTAGCTTAAGGCTAACTCAATAAATGGCATTCTTTAAAGCGGTAATAATGTACTTAAAGTGGTTTCCAAAAGAGATTTGTTAATGCGGCCGAAGTAAGTCTTTACTACGTTACCATCTGTATTGATGATGACCGTATAGGGTAGAACACCTTTGTTATTACCTAAATTATTGCCCAAGGACATGCCGTCATTTTCAGCCGCAAACAGCGGGTAGCTAACAGGTGACGTTTGTGCAAATTCTTTTACCAAAGCTAACTCATCAACGGCTACTCCCAATACCACTACATTTTTATTTAGGTATTCTTTATGTAATTCAGAAAGCCCTGGCATTTCTTCGCGGCATGGTGGGCACCAGGTTGCCCAGAAATTAAGCACGATAATTTTACCTTTGTATTGGCTTAAGTTTTGATTCACACCGTTTTCATTGGGTAAACTGGTACTAAAGAATACCTGAGTAGATAGCGCGCTGTATTCGGCATTTGAGTTGTTTAGCGCAGCATTTGGACTTAAAAAGTAATGATAAATGGCAAAACCAAGGCTTAGCATGATGGCTAAATAGCCTATGCCAGTGAATATTTTTTTTAACATTGAGCTGTTGAAACCTCATTAGATGACGGCGTGGCAATGCAGCTATCGCGCTTGGCAAGTGTAGCGGCAAAACGCTCTGCGTTTTGAAAACCTACCGTTTTTGCTGCAGTAATTTCCTTACCATTTCTATTGAAGAAGACTATGCCAGGAGGGCCAAATAATGCGAAGCGTTTTAATAGCGCTTTGTCTTCTTCAGAATTGGCTGAGACATCAAGTTGCAGTAGCGTTGTGTTTTTTAGTAATTGTTGTACTTTTTGATCGCTAAATGTAAATTGTTCAAGTTCTTTACAGGCGACGCACCAATCTGCATAAAAATCCAGCATCACTGGTTGGCCTTTAGTTTCAGCCAATTTTTTCTCTAAATCAGCAATACTGGCAATGCGGGTAAAAGCGAGAGAAGAGACCGTTTGTAGTTGATTTCCATTTGTAGATCTAGCTGCGATGCTGCTTGTAATGCCATTAAAAGGTTGCAACGCTGATTTTGCGCCAGAGAGTGCACCAATTAATAAAGTCACGCCAAATATCAAAAGAATAACAGCGATGCCTTTCCAGAATTTTGCAAAACCAATAGCATGTGACGGTAAGTTTGCTGGCAAATTATCCAGGGCATTGAGATAAACCGCAGTCACAATCAATAATGCCGACCACAGCGCCAGTTGAATGCCCACTGGAATGACGGGGGATATTAGCCAAATAGCCATACCCAGCATTAACACGCCAAAAAAGTTGCGTACGGTGTTCATCCAGTTACCCGTTTTTGGCAACAATTGGCCTGCCGACGCGCCAATCAATAACAAGGGTACGCCCATGCCTAAAGATAATGCAAAGAGTGCAGTACCACCTAATACAACATCTTGTGATTGGCTGATATAAATTAGCGCACCTGCTAGTGGCGCAGCTACGCAAGGGCTAACTATTAGGGCAGACAAGACACCCATGATAAAAACACCTAAAAATTGGCCACCTTTGAATTTGTTACTAGCCTTGATTAATTTGGTTTCGAGTGCACTAGGTAATTGAAGCTCGTAAAATCCAAACATGGAGAACGCTAGCAACACAAATACCAAGGCAGAGGCGCCTAATACCCAAGGGTTTTGTAAAGACTGGCTGAGCAAATTGCCAGACAAGCCCGCCGCCACGCCTGCCAGGGTATAGCTTAATGCCATCCCCAACACATAAGCGACGGATAAGCTAAAGCTATGTAGCTTGCTTGTTTTTAACTTACTGGGATGAACTCCTTGAGACTGGCTGCCAACAATAATGCTGGATAAAATAGGAATCATCGGCAATACGCAAGGTGTGAGCGAGAGCAACAAACCTGCACCAAAAAAACCAACAATAATCAGCCAGACATTACCTGTTTTTAATAAACTGGTGGTTTCATCATCAGTGGTATTTTCTGCGTTGCTTGGACTAGTGGCGTTATTGATGTTCGTATTTGCGTTTCTATTAAGCTCAATGGTGAAGGTTTTTTTAATGGGCGCATAGCACAAGCCTTTTTCGTTACAGCCCTGATAGGTCGCGGCAATGACCACTTTATTATTATTGCTAGCCGCTGCAAGCTTGATATTGGCTTTAAAGTCATGGTGATAGACTTCTTGTTTGCCGAAGTTAGCGTCCTCTTTAATTTCCCCTGCTGGCAATGTTATTTCAGAAATCTTAACATCAGCTGGTGATTGAACGATAAATTTGATGCGTTCACGATACAAGTAATGTCCAGGCGCTACGGTAAAATCAGCTTGAATGTTTTGAGCGTCTATTGCGCTTAAATTTAGCTTAAATGCTGCATCTGGCGATAAAAATTCTTCAGTGCTATTGTCTCCAATTAATGAGTTTGTAATTGAGCTTTTGTTAGCATCACCTGCAAAGGCGCTGTGTAAAAAGCCAACGGCAATGAGCGCGATAAGGCCATTTAATAAGTTCTTTAGAAATAAATTTTTCACGTACAAGTGTTCCATTTTTAATAATTTAGGCTATTGTAATTGTCGCGTCTTGCAATTATAGAATACAGGCACAACAAACTGTAGATACGTCATTGACATCATACGTTCAATACATTGGGGACAATATACAAATGCGGTTAATATTTATACTGGCTTTACTCGCTTTTCCTGTGGCTGAAATTTGGATTTTAATCAACCTGGCTCATCAATATGGCTGGTGGGTATTATTATACTTGGTCGTAGTGGCTTTGCTTGGCTTACAACTCATTCGAGATGAAAAGTTATTATTTTCTGGCCGCATGATGCAAAGCCTGAGCCAAGGCGGAAACCCATTGAAGGCCGTATTTGGTAGTGCGCGCAACATTATCGCCGGTATATTACTTATTATTCCAGGAGTGATGACTGATTTGATTGCAGTGGCTTTACTATTGATTCCAGTCAACAAAGGCGCACAAAATGTGGCTAATCATACGCAAAAAGCCGCAAATGATGATGTGATAGAAGGCGAGTTTCATCGCGAAGAGGAATAAGAGAGTAAAAGTATGAGTTACCAAATCACAATCCAATCCAGTGGTCATTGTTACGCGGCCAAGGCCTCTGAAAACTTGCTGGAATCAGCCATAAGTGCGGGCGTTAACATGCCCTATGGATGCCGCAATGGTACCTGCGGTAGTTGCAAGGGCGATATTATTAGTGGCGAAGTTGATTATGGCGATTACGCTGCAAGTGCTATGAGTGATGCAGAGAAGGCGGCTGGTAAGGTGTTATTTTGTTGCGCGCATCCGCTTTCTGACTTAACCATTGAATGCCGCGAGATTAAGGCTGACGTGATTCCGCCGCGCATTATGCCAGCGCGAGTAGAGCGCAAAGAGCAGCTTTCGCACGATGTGATGGCCTTGTTTTTAAAATTGCCCAGCACCGAGCATTTAAAGTTTCTGGCAGGGCAATATATTGAGTTTTTGCTTAAAGATGGCAAACGACGCGCCTTTTCACTAGCCAATGCGCCGCATGTAGATAACATGCTTGAGCTACATTTACGCTTGATTCCAGGCGGGCAGTTTACCAAGTATGTGTTTAACGAAATGCCCGATAAAGCTATTTTGCGTATTGAAGCACCATTCGGTAGTTTTTTTCTGCGTGAGGATTCAGACAAACCCATCATTATGGTAGCCGGTGGCACAGGCTTTGCGCCAATCAAAGGTATTATTGAGCATATGTTACACAACAATATTCAGCGCAACGTCACTTTATATTGGGGCGTACATACGCTGCAAGACTTGTACATGCCAGCCTTGCCTGAAGCGTGGGCGGCAGAGCATCCGCATATTAAATTTATCCCGGTATTATCAGACGCAACCGCAGAAGACAATTGGCAAGGTCGCACAGGCTATGTACATCAATCCGTATTAGATGATTTTGCAAATACTGACAATACAGGTTTAGCTGACTATGAAGTGTATTGTTGTGGCGCACCAGCAATGGTGGAAGTTGCACATGCTAGTTTTGTACAAGCAGGGCTGGCCGATGATGCATTTTTCTCAGATGCATTTAATTATGCGAAGCCAGTGGTGAGCAAATAAGTCGTATCGTCCCTATAGTTTGTGCGTTGTAGGGTGTGCAAGTGATTTTCTTGCACACCGTGATTGGTGTCATTGATTTGGTGTGCAAATAAAGTCATTTTGCACACCCTACGATTGCTAGACGTGATTATCTAGAATCGTTACTTAAGGACTACATTTCGAAATACAAAACCATTGATTATCGTGGGAGTGTTGACACAATTTGGAAAGATGATGTTCAATCTGTCCAATTTAGAACAAACAGCCATATTCGTGGCAATTTAACTGCGCAATGGCTGCCAAATAATGATCATGCAAGCAGCCTTGAAGAAGAAATCATTGCAACTAAGCCTGCATGCAATGCCAAGCCAAATTTGTAAGTATTAAGCCGCATAAACTCTCCCACTTAGGCGTCATTGAATTAAATATGCAAGTGACATAAGTGGGACAGAACTTACTCTGTATCTACGTCTACTAAAGGGCTGTCTAGTCTGAGCAAGTTCACAAAATCAATCTGGCTTTTTATTTTTCTTATGCAACTTAATTGCAAAAAATAAAACCACTAGAGTGGCAATAATAGTTAATACGGGTCGTGTTCATAGCATCAGGCAGCTAAAATAAACAAATGTACATTTCGACTGCGACGTATTGTGACGCGATGAAGTAAGATTCTACCCTTCATATTTGTAAAGCGGTGCTATTGATGGCCATTTTTAGGGTTAATGTAGGAAATACCGAGTAACTCTATTGTTCACTTCAATCAGCGCCTTCTTAAGGATACGTTAAGAAATTAAAACTATTATTTGCTCCATACCCTTAACTTAAAGGAGCAAATAATGGAAATTCTCACATACCGTAGACGTAAAGTTTACGACCCCGCACTTCGCTTGATTCACCTCTGGAATGGTTTAGCCATTCTGTTTCTCATGGCTACTATCTGGCTCTCTGACCTGTTTGAAAAAGGTGTCGGGGAAAAGACATTATGGCAGTTACATATCTATATTGGCTATGCGCTGGTAGTCGGTATTGTGGCGCGGCTGGCATGGGGCATGGTTGGACCACGCCATGCCAGGTTTTCCGATATGTGGCATCCAGCCGCATGGTGGGATGCTGTTCGCAATTTTAATCTGCAAGCTAAACCGCGTTTCGGCCATAACACCCTTGCTAGCGGCGCTTATTTACTGGTTTATTTACTACTCATCACGATGGCGATTACTGGGCTGGGCCTAGCCGCCGTTGAGCACGGTACGGGGCCATTCAACGCTTGGATAGGTGACATGGCTTGGTTGGAAGATCTGTTTGAAGAACCGCACGAGCTTATCTATTACCTGTTGATGGGTTTTGTCGTGATTCATATTGCCGCCTTAATCTGGCATGAGCATAAAGACAAAACGCCGTTAGCTCAAGCCATGGTGACTGGTTATCAGTATGAGGTTGAATCAACCAGTACGAATCAAACCCAAGGAGATAAAAATGCGTAACTCGTTAATATTATTAGGACTGATGTTCAGCATCAACGCATTTGCTGCTACGCCGCAAGAGCTGCTCAGGCAGTATGAAGGTCAGGCAAAGCAGGAGAGCACAACGTTTACTGGCTTTTCGGCAGACCGTGGTGCGAGTTTCTTTCGCACCGAGCGCACCCACAGCGATGGCAAAAAAGTGAGTTGTTCAACTTGCCATACGTCTGACCCGCGTAATCAAGGTAAAACGCGTGCCAATAAGGTGATTGAGCCTATAGCACCAATTGTGAATCCGCAGCGATTTACTGACGCAGCAAAAGTTGAAAAGTGGTTTGGTCGTAATTGCAAAGATGTGCTGGAACGCATTTGTACAGCGCAGGAAAAAGGCGATTACATACAATATTTAGTGAATGTTAAATAATTCAGACTTGGTTTAAATCTAATGTGGAATAAAGGAGAAATACGATGAAAAAATGGATGCAATTTTTGGTGCTTATTACCAGCATAACTTCGACAACGGCTTTACTAGCTAGTGGTGGAATGGGTGAGGGTGGCGAAGGTGGAGGTAAACAAATGCCAGCAGTCGCTAATGCAAAATGGAAGGCTGAATGTGCTAGCTGCCATATGCTTTATCATCCTGGTTTATTGCCAGAAAGATCTTGGAATAAAATGATGGCGGGGCTTGATAAGCATTTTGGCGAGAATGCCAGCCTTGATGCAGCTACGCGCGATGAGATCACTCGTTTTCTCGCTTTGAATAGCGCTGATAATCAGGATAATCGCCGCTCTAACCGTATTAATCAATCTATTCCTGCCAGCGCAACACCGCTGCGCATTAGCGAAACGCGTTATTTTACAGACAAACATGATGAAATCTCCCCCACCACTTTCAAGCGTAAAAGCATAGGAAGTGCCGCAAATTGTATCGCTTGTCATAAAGGTGCCGAAAAAGGTGACTTTTCTGAGTCGCAGGTGAAGATTCCGCGCTAATATATAGCTGGTCATTATAAATAAAGGCTTGAACTGCGGTTTTTAGATTTATTGACTAACTAAACCCCGTCATGATGTAATCTTATTTAGAGGCTAGCAATAGACAATGCGAGTTTTATTGGTAGAAGATGATGCCCTGCTTGGAGATGGAGTTCGCGCAGGCCTGAAGCAGGCAGGGTTTGCCGTAGATTGGACTCAGGATGGTCAGGCGGCGAAACTGGCACTGGAAACAGAAGAGTATACGGTGGTGGTGCTGGATCTCGGCTTACCCAAACTGAGTGGCACAGAGTTGCTTAAATGGTTGCGCGGGCGTGAGACAAAAGTACCTGTTCTGATCCTTACCGCACATGACACGGTGGCGGATCGTGTGGCTGGGTTGAATGCTGGCGCTGATGACTACCTGATCAAACCTTTTGATCTGGATGAGTTGATTGCCCGTTTGCATGCCCTGTTGCGTCGTAGTGCTGGCCAGGTGACACTGACATTGCGGCACGGCGACATCGAACTTGATCCAGCAACGCACCAGGTAAGGAAAAACGGGCGGATTGTTGAACTTTCTGCGCGAGAATTTGGCTTGTTACATGAACTTCTGTTGCATGTTGGCCGTGTGCGGTCACGCGAGCGGCTGGAGCAGAATCTTTATGGTTGGGGTGAAGAAGTCGAGAGTAACTCGGTAGAAGTGCATATTCATCATCTGCGTAAAAAACTAGGTGCGGAACTGATACGTACGCTACGTGGCGTCGGCTACGTGATTGATAAGGATGGTCACTAATGAAGTGGCAAAATATCCCGCCGTTCGCCCTGAGCCCTTCGACCTTGCTCGGGAGAGCCTTGTCGAAGGGCAATTTATGGTTCGATGCTTCGACAAAGCTCAGCATCACCACGAGCGGATTTAAGCAGGATTAACAGGCTATGAATTCGTTACGTCTTCGCCTCATATTATTATTGTCCGTGGGCCTTGGCATTGCATGGTTGGTGGCCGCATGGTTCACTCACGCTGAATCACGGCAAGAGATTGACCGGCTATTTGATGCACAGCTCGCACAGTCTGCACAGGTGCTGCTAGGGACAACCCGCCACGAGCTGCACGAACGCATCGAGCGAGGTGATGATGAAATTCCAGCTTTCCATGAAACAGAGACTCATGAATATGAGCAAAAATTAGCATTTCAAATTTGGGATGAAAGCGACCTGCTGCTCCGTTCGACTGCGGCGCCAGCAGCAGCCATGGGAAGCGAAAAGGAAGGTTATAGCGAAACTATTGTAAACGGTCAGCCATGGCGTGTGCTTACACGATGGGATGCACGCCATGAATTCATGATTCAGGTTGCCGAGCCGTTGGCAGGACGGGAAAGTTTGGCACGTCATATTACACTTAAGATGTTGCTGCCTACTTTCATCGCCTTGCCAGTGCTGGCGTTGCTGATCTGGTTTGGTGTTGGTGCTGGCCTGCGACCATTGCAACAACTTAAAAAAGAAGTCAAACAACGTACAGCCAATCGCTTGGAACCTGTTGCTATGGCTGGCGTGCCAGAAGAAGTTGCGCCTTTAGCCCAAGCTTTAAATGACCTATTTGCCCGCCTTCAACAGGCTTTTGAGGGTGAGCGACGTTTCACCGCTGACGCTGCGCACGAGTTGCGCACACCGCTTGCTGCGCTCAAGATTCAAGCGCAGGTGGCTTTACGCGCAATTGATGAAAAAGAGCGTCATGCCGCTTTGGAAAACGTATTACGAGGCGTTGATAGAGCCACGCGACTGGTAGAACAATTACTTACTTTAGCTAGAGTTGATCCAGAAACGGCAGCAACGGGCTATAAGCAAGTTGAGTTGCGCAGTTTGGTTGCCAATGTGATGACAGATATGGAGCCGCTGGCCTATGCAAAACAGATTGAAATGGCGCTTGAAGAAGGTATTGCGTGCAATGTTATCGGTGATGATGTCCAACTGGGTTTGTTGTTGCGCAATTTGATAGATAACGCTATTCGTTATACGCCGGCAGGTGGTCGTGTGTCAGTCAGTGTGCGCGATACTGATGGTGTAGCTCTGGAGGTACGTGATACTGGCCCTGGAATTGCTGAAACCGAACGCGAGCAAGTTCAGCAGCGTTTTTACCGAATCACTGGTAGCGGAGAGGAAGGAAGCGGGCTGGGTTTGTCTATTGTTCGCCGCATTGCTGAACTGCATGGTGCAAAATTCGAATTGAGCGACAATGATGCAGGACATGGGTTATTGGTCAGAGTGTTTTGGCCTCGTATCTAAACAGGCCTTTTAGATTGGTTACTTTATCGTAATCAGCGAAGGTGAAAATGAACTCATAGTCAGCGACAAGTGAGAATTATTTGGCAAGGCCTTCAGTCTTTGCATGATCTAAACTACGTAATTGAAACTCAAGTGTGCGGATACGTTCCAGAAAAACCAGCATCAAACCTAATGCATTCTGTTCAAGCTCAAAATCATGCTTGAGTCGAGAGAGGGTTCGTATTGATACAACGCAATGGCCACTGAAACGCCAAGCGTTTGAAGTAAGGTTGTCTTCAGTTGGGTTGTTAGGCGTAAGTGCACCGATTTCCACTAAATGATGTAACTCCTCTTGCGACAGTCCTGATAGTTCAATGAGCTCATCAAATGAAACTTCATGATGTTCATCAAGCCACATTAATTCAGTCTGATCAATATTCATGGCCTATCTCCTATTCGAAATGTGCGCGTGGATTAAATATTGAGTTATCCGTCAACTCTTTAAGTAATGCGCGTTCTCGGTCACTTAGGTTTGTCGGCACCACAATTTGCACAACCGCAAAAAGATCGCCATGTTCTTGATTGCGCTTGGGCATGCCACGTTTGTTGATGCGAAGCTTTTGTCCGCTACTGGTTCCTGCCGGTACCTTGAGATTAACCGCGCCCCCTAATGTGGGCACTTTAACCGTCGCACCTAGCGCGGCCTCCCATGGGGTGAGTGGTAGGTCAATAAAAAGGTCGTGATCAATCACACGAAATAATCGGTGTGGAATAAAGCTAATATTCAGGTAGAGATTGCCGTCCTGGCCATCATTTGAGCCTTTACCACCCTTACCTCGCAGTAGCATTTTTTGACCATTGGTCACGCCTTTTGGAATGCGCGCTTTGAAGGTATGCGGCACGCGCTTTAGTTGGCCATGATGGTCATATTCTGGTACTGTAAAACTGAGGTCTACCGTGATGCCATGATAAGCGTCTTCAAGAGAAATTTGAGTCGCTAATTCATAATCCTGCCCAGGGATCGGCATATTGTGACCTTGATGTTGCGCATGACGTTTGCCACTAGAAAAGCTTGCAAACAAATCAGCCAGATCGATATCTTCAAAAGAATATTCTTGACCGCCTTGTTGACCTGCCCAATTTGGGGGTGGCTTGAATTCCTGACCAGATGGATGGCGCCCTAACTCGTCATAAGCAGCACGTTTTTCTGTATCTTTTAAAGTAGCGTAAGCCTCGCCAATTTCTTTGAATTTTTCTTCGCCAGCAGGGTCCTTGGAAACGTCAGGATGATATTGGTGGGCGAGTTTACGATAAGCCTTTTTGATCTCGTCACCAGATGCCGTGCGCGTAACACCTAGAATTTCGTAATAGTCTTTGAATTTCATGCTTTATTTCATGCTTTATTTCATGTTGTATTTCATGTTTTATTTCACAGTGTAGCAAATTTCTAGGTTTGGTAAATTTAACGGTTTTGCCGATGGAAATGTGTTCCATTACATTTGGCGCAAGGTGGAATATGGCCAGGTTTGTGAAAATGTAGAGATGCTTTGCATTGATCGCAAATTAAAGTGCCCAAGCCAATAATTTCGCCCGTATGATATTCTGCATTGGCGGCGATTTGTTTTAGTTTCAAGAGTTCCAGTGTGGTTTTGTCGGTGGCTTCTGTAAATTTTTGCCACAAATCGTTCTTGATCAGCATTAGATCAAACCCCAGCCAATCTTTGAGTTCTTTGCCGGTTTCATTCAGGTGATGTGCGGCATCTATCAAGTCTCGCTTAATTGATCGTTTCAGCTTGACGATCTCATCGGCGCTAAACTGGCCGGTGGTTTTGAGAGCATCATCGATGCCATCGTGGACACCATCCAGTAGCTTATGAATGCTGATGTCAGCTTGTTTAGATTGCTGCAACGTTTTTTCTAGCGATGATTCATAGGCTTGACTTATGGAGTCATTTGTATCTTGCGGTGGCTGAGTCTTGTTCATGATGACTGCCTTTCTATTCGGTTTGAGCGCACAATAATCAAATTAAAGACTGGCGGTAACGTACCAAAAATCGAATTCGAATGAATTTGATTACGTTAGGTAATCATACTACTAAACATAACGCGTGAGACATGAATGACCTTCATCATTAGCCTATCAATCTCATCTCATAACGCTATTTGTGTTACATAGTGTATTAAGGGTCCAAAATTAACCGTTGAGAATGAAGATTTCTTGCTATTTAAATAAAAATCCTTGTTTATGTTTTTCTGACGCAAGTGCTGCCAACAGTTTTTCGTGATCTGTATTTTGTATTAAATCATGCGCATGTTTAACTGCCACCCCAGCTTTTTCAAAGTCGCCTTCTGCTAGTGCATGCATGCCTTCAAGCAAAGCCGCATTGCTGGCTTTTAGGCGTTGTGTTTCTTTTTTGCTACGTTTGTTCGCTGGTAGGCGCCGTAAAAAATTTATAAATCGTAAGCAGTAGTGAATGCTTAAGAAACCTAACACCATCAAAATAAGTAAAAAATTGAATGAAAATTGCAGTCGGTAAGGCGGGCGCACAATCAGCACATAGCCCTCGTTATTACTCGCAAACCATACCAAGCTTACGAGTAATAACAACATCAGTAGCCACCAAAAAAGTTTGCGTTTAATCATGTTTCAAAAAGACCTAATCGCTACTTTCAAGGCTTTGTTTATATCGACTCACAGCAGCAATGCTTTCGTTAAGCTGCGGTAACTCAATACTAATATTATTGCCAGACAGTTTTTTTAGTAGATTAAATGCTTGAATGGCATTTGGATGCTTGGCATCAAAATATTGATTAAGCCATATAGTCACGGTATTTAAGTCAGCCTTGTAGCTTGCTTCATCGTGCTGCAACAAAGCAATACGCGCTGTGAGCAGCCGCAGCTTTAAGTTTTCACGCAAATAAAAAGCGTGCTCAGCCGAGAGTAGCGGTGGCTCAGGTTTGTCGATGCGTTCTACCGTTACCAGATTTTTAATATCGTTCCAAATAGGTAATGCAACCTTTTGCAAAGCGTTAAGGGGTGTGGTTTTAGAGGCATTTTGTTGAGTAGCACTAGCGTTGAGTGTAGGCTGACGCTCACTAATTAAGGGCAAGGTAGCGCATAAATCTGCCAATCTTTCCAGCTGCGCGCTCATGTTGGTGACATCTACTTGCGGTAATGTACGCAAGTTTTTAATCTCTAAGGCCAGTGTTTCACGTAATTGCGTGGCTCGAGGTAAGTCGAGCGGCTGCAGGCGTTTATCAGCTGCTTGCAATGCCAATAGCGCAGACTTTACATTGCCAGCAAGTTGTAGTTGTTGGTTAGCAATTGTTAAAAGCTGCTCTACTTCAGCTACAGCGGTTGTTTCGCGATTTTCTGCCAGTTGGTCGTACAGCGTTTGAAGTACTTCTTGTTGATCGCGTGATTCTGCTAATTTTTGCTCTAAAATTACCGTGCGGGCATTGGCTTGTGCGCTACGTTCTTCAGCTTGTTTTGCTAGTGCCAGGCTTTGTTGGTTGAGCGCCTGGTAGGTTTCTAGTTTTTGGCTGAGTGATTTTTCAACCTCGTTAAACCGCTGGCGCGTGTTTACCCATTGCCAAGCGAGGGTAAGTAGCGCCGCCACAACCAGTATCAATGCGGTGTTGGAGTATAGTGAGGGCTTACGCCTATCTGAGATTTGAGTATTTGTTTCATCAACCATTTTGATTCACCAGTTGCGATAAGCACTTGATCATCGCATCATCTCCAGGCGCTTCTGTCACCAAAACTTTTAAGCCAAACTGTAACGGCAATTCAGCTATTCTAGCGTGATTCACGCAAAGCGTAATGTGCCGCAGCCATTCGGATTCTCCTGCCATATCCAGCAAATTGCGCATGGCCTCGCTGCTGGTGACTATTACTGCATCTAGTTGACCTTGTTGCCAAAGTTTATTCAGTAAGTTGGTGTCTGTTTGTGGGTTAATACGGCGATAACATTCTGCAAAAGTTACATTAGCACCACGCGCCTTGAGCGACTCTGCTAATACGTCACGGCCACCAACACCACGGAAAATAATGATGGTTTCGTTTGCAACATCATGCATTTCTGCCAAGGCAAGTAGTGTTTCGCTATCAAAACGTGTATGCGGAATCAGCACGTTATGCACGCCATAAAGAGCGAGTTCTTTGGCGGTTTGATGCCCAATGGCAGCAAATCTTAGGTTCTCAGGCACATTGCCAAATTTCTTGAGTATCCTGGGCAAAGCGTTATCTACTGCGTTGGTGCTAATAAATATTGCCCAGTCAGCATGCTCCAGTGTTGGGAGGGTTAGGTCAAATTCACGATAATCCTGTAAAGGCGAGATGGCAATCAGTGGAAACAAAAGAGCTTTGCCGCCATGATGGTGTATGGCTTCGCAAACGCTCGCCGCCTGATCTACAGGCCGCGTGACGGCAACATGTAGTCCTTTTAGTAAATCATCGGCCATAGTGAATTAATAAGTAATGTCCATTAATGCTAATCATTTGTGACCGTCTAATGCTGAAAGTATCTCGTTTGCACCTTTTGCCAGCAGTTGGTTCGCTAAAGTTTTACCTAATGCATCGGCTTGGTTTCTGTTACCACTAGCCGTTTCAATTAACATTTGCTTGCCATCTACACTAGCAACAAAGCCTGTGATGCGAATGTTATCGGCTTCACATGTGGCATAGGCGCCCAGTGGCACGGTGCAGCTACCAGCCAGGGCGCGACTCATAGCGCGCTCTGCTTCCACGCATACCTGGGTATCGGCATGGTTGAGCGGGCTTAGCACGGTGAGCAAATCGGTGCGACTCGTGCTGATTTCAATGCCTAAAGCGCCTTGCCCTACGGCAGGAATACTATGTTCTGGCGAAATTACACTGCGAATACGTGCATTAAGACCCAGCCTGATTAAACCAGCCGCTGCCAAAATAATAGCGGCATATTGACCTTCGTCCAGTTTACGTAATCGCGTTTGTAAATTGCCACGTAGAGATTCAATTTTTAAGTGTGGCAAACGTGCTTGTAGCTGGCTTTGGCGGCGCAGGCTTGATGTTCCTACTATAGCGCCAGCGGGTAAATCCTCTAGTGAAGTAAAGTCGTTTGAAACAAAGGCGTCACGCGGGTCTTCTCTCTCGCCTGTGGCGGCCATCGTAAAGCCCTCAGGCAAGTTCATAGGCACGTCTTTCATGCTATGTACTGCTAAATCTGCACGGCCATCCGCCAAGGCCATTTCCAGCTCTTTTACAAACAAGCCTTTGCCGCCTACCTTGGCTAATGGCGTGTCTAAAATTTGGTCACCAGTCGTCGTCATGCCCAAAATTTCTACCGTTGTTTCGGGGTAAAGTGTTTGTAAACGGCTTTGAATATGCAGCGCTTGCCACATAGCAAGCGGACTTTCGCGCGAGGCGATGACCAGCTTGCTGGGGGCCTGTATTTTTGGTGCTGGGACGGGCTGTTTGGGTGTGTTATTCATGCGCTGGATAATAAGTAATTAATTAAGGTGTTTTATTTTAACACAAGCTGTGATTCGCCTTTAAGTCGCGCGGATGAGGTGCTGCTGGCGGCGGCTTACAGTGATGGTCTCGGGAATGTTTTTTAACAATGCAACCCACTGCCTTTCGTCGCTTTTATTCCCTTCAATATCATTATCAAGACGGCTTTCAACCTTGCGTTTTTCATAGCCTAAAATGTAGGCAATTGCGACTAAACAATTACGATGCAAGCGTATAAAAATGCTGCCGAACTCTTGCTCTAAATGGGTCAGCGATTCTTCAATCAGGTATTCACGTTCGGCGGTACGCACGGTAATGTATTTAAGCTCGGCACGTAAATAAATCACATCAGCAATTGGTACCAATAAAATACGCCCGCGTTCTGTAATGCTTAAATGTGTTCTTTGTGGGTTAAGTGGAGCAAGTGCTTCAAGCTGGCTGGGTAATAAGGCGCGCGCTTTGTTAATAGCGGTTTGCAGGCGTTCAAAGCGTATGGGTTTTAATAAATAGTCCACCGCATTCATATCAAAAGCTTGCATGGCATAGCTATCAAATGCGGTTGTAAAAATAATCGCTGGCGGTTCGGCCATTTTCTGCAGATGCCGGGCGGCTTCAACGCCATCCATACCTGGCATGCGAATATCTAAAAGCACAATATCAAGCTGATGGTCATTGGCTAGATTGAGTGCATCTTTACCATTTTTTGCTTCTGCCACAATACTGATATTGCTAATATCAGCCAATAGCTCGCGCAGTCGGTTGCGCGCTGGGGCTTCGTCATCGGCGATTAAAAGTTTTAGCTTGGTGCTCATCATTTGGTAGTATGCGGCAGGGTGATGTGCACTTGGTATTCACCATTGGATTGCTTGCTTTTTAATGATGCCTCAAGGTCAAAATGTAGCGTTAAACGCTCTTTAATGTTTTTAAGCGCCATTTTGTTACCGCTATGGTGATTATTTTTTTCGCTGAAAGGATTGGTTAGTACTAAATGCACTTCGTTATGTTTGGTGTAGATTTGAATAGTAATAGTGCCACCGGCAGCGAGCGGCTCAATGCCGTGATACACCGCATTTTCAAGTAATGGCTGTAATACTAATGGTGGTATGAGGGCATCTGGCGGCATGTCGTCAATTTGCCATTGAATGATGAGTCGTTCATCCAGACGCAATTTCTCAAGGGCTAAATATTGCCGGCATAAAGCAATTTCTTGCGCAAGCGGCACTAAATCACGATTATCAGCCATCAATACGCGAAATAAATCGGCCATGTCTTCTAAAGCGGTTTCGGCCTGTTTGGGTTGACTACGAATAAGTGACAATACGGCATTGATGCAGTTAAATAAAAAGTGTGGACGAATGCGTGCTTGAAGGGCTTGTAGTCTTGCCTCAACCACAGCGGGTGAATAGGCGCGATGATGCAAGTTAAAATAATATAAGGTAATTGCAGTAACGATGAATGCGAAAAAAAGCGTACGCATGCTTGTGGGCAAATCGTTAAATATCAATAATTGTGAAATCAGGCCATATACACCACTGCAGGTGAATAGTACGATGAATACTATCGCTAATATGCCTTGCCAGTAGCGCAGTTTGATGAGTAAAGGGTAGCTTGCGTATAACAATAGCAGGCTTAACAATAACATGGGTTGTGCAACCGCAGAGATGGCAGTAATCAGCGTGGCAAATTCACTGAAACTATTACTTAGCACAATAGCTTCCAAAGCCAGCGCGGCATTAACAATTATCAATATACGTAAATCAACGCCTAAATTACGCATATTTGGTAATCGGCTAGACTTTCTCATTATTTTTTCTGGTGCTCATGGTTTATTCCGAAGCGCATAGTTTAGTTTTCCAGTGTATGTGCAATTTTGAGTTTAGTTGCCTCGTAGCTTTTGTGTTTTGCATTATACTAATCACATAAGTATATTATTATTAAACAATATTTTTATTTATGTGTAAAAAATATAATAAAAGACAAACTCAAATGATAGATAACTGTTAAACGAGAAAGATAAAGTGACACAAAAAGAAAGCATACTGAATAAAAAAAATATCAGCTGGTCAGGTCGTTTTAATGAACCTGTAGCCGAGCTGGTTAAAAAATATACCGCGTCAATTGGTTTCGATCAACGCTTGGCGATATTTGACATCCAAGGCTCGCTTGCCCATGCACAAATGTTAGGCACACAAAAGATTATCAGCCTTGATGATATGAAAGCGATTGAAAAAGGTCTAGGTGAAATTCTGCAAGAAATTGAAGCAGGCCAGTTTGAGTGGTTATTAGATTTAGAAGATGTTCACTTGAACATTGAAAAGCGCCTAACCGATAAAATTGGTGATGCGGGTAAGCGCTTACACACAGGGCGAAGTCGTAACGATCAAGTAGCAAC
>CXWL01113247.1_pt1 | contig 31149 bp, 34 predicted proteins | sample 590931 | NCBI WGS metagenome assembly CXWL01 (sample SAMEA3498368, study PRJEB10139) | groundwater metagenome | biome: water well; material: biofilm material | place: Germany | collected 2015-04-27 | reverse complement strand
GAACTTGCTGCTGCGGTTCGAAATGGCGCGCCAGTTTTTCTGCCAGATAGACCGAGCGGTGCTGGCCGCCAGTGCAGCCGATGGCGGCGGTGAGATAGCTGCGGTTGTCGGCGATGTAAAACGGCAGCCAGCCGGCGATGAAATTGCGGATATCGTCGTACATTCTTTGTGCGGCGGGGGTGCGCTTCATAAACCGGATCACCGCCTCATCACGCCCGGTCAGCGGGCGCAGCTCCGGGTCATAATGCGGGTTGGGCAGGCAGCGCACATCAAACACCAGATCGGCATCAAGCGGAATGCCGTTCTTGTAGCCGAACGACTGGAACAGCAGGGTGAGGCGCGAGCAATCAACCCGGATAAAATCCTTGACCCAGGCGCGCAGCGCGTTGGCGCCGAGCTCGCTGGTATCGATGCGGTGGCCGATATCGCCGATCCCGGCAAGCAGTTTGCGCTCGTGTTGAATGCACTCGGTAAGCGTGGTCTGGTCGTTGCTTAAAGGGTGGCGGCGGCGCGTTTCGGAAAACCGCTTTACCAGCGTTTCGTCGCGCGCGTCGAGAAACAGCAGTTGGACCTCCGCTCCCTCCTGCTTGAGCTGCTCGACATAGCGCGGCAGCTGCTGCATGCTGCTGCCACTGCGCGCATCCACACTCACGGCCACCTGCAGGTGGCCGGACTGGCGCAGGTTTCCCAAAAGCGCCACCAGCAGCTCGGCGGGCAAATTGTCCACGCAATAGTAGCCGCTGTCTTCCAGCATCTTGAGCGCCACACTCTTGCCGGAGCCAGAAAGGCCGCTGATCAGGAACAGTTGCATGTTTAATTCCTTTTGCTGGTAGCTGGTAGCTGGTAGCCGGTAGCCGGTAGCCGGTAGCCGGTAGCCGGTAGCCGGTAGCCGGTAGCCGGTAGCGCGTAGCCAAACCAAACCCACGCTTGGCCGCTTGGCGTGGCCATCGTGCTACCGGCTACAAGCTACCCGCTAAATAAAACTAATGCTCCAGCATGTACTGCTCATGGCGGCTGATAAATTCTTGTACGGTGTCTATGCCGCGCTGTTGCAGCACAAAGTTGCGCGCGGCGGCTTCGACCAGCACTGCCAGGTTGCGCCCCGCCACGACGGGGATGCTGACCATATTGATTTTAACGCCGAGGATTTCCTGGTAGCTGGCTTGCAGCGGCAGCCGGTCCAGGTGCGATACGTCGCCACCGGGAGGGCGGTGCAGGTGCACGATCAGTTTCAGCCCTTTTTTTCGCCGCACCGCAGTTTCGCCGAACATGGTGCGGATATTGAGCACACCCAGCCCGCGTACTTCGAGAAAGTCGCGCAACAGTTCCGGGCAGCGGCCTTCCAGCGTGTCCGGCGAGACGCGGTATACCTCGGTAATGTCATCCGCCACCAGGCCGTTGCCGCGCGTGATGAGCTCCAGCCCCAGCTCGCTTTTGCCTACCCCGCTATCGCCGGTGATCAGCACGCCAACGCCGAGCACGTCGAGGAATACGCCGTGCCGTGTGGTGGATTCGGCCAGCGCCTTGACGATATAGTGACGCACCAGCCACATCAAATGAACGCTGGAGAAGGGCGAGCGGAACAGCGGGGTATGCGTGCGGTCGGCGTAACCTATCAGGGATTGCGGAATTTCCTGGTCGCCGGCCACAATCAGGCACAGGGTGCCGCCGCGCTCGAGTCGCGCCAGCGCTTCGCCGAGGGCTTCGGTTGACAGGGCGCGCAGATATTCCAGTTCGGTGGCGCTCAATACCTGCACCCAGTTCGGGTGGATCAGGTTGAGGTGGCCGATCAATCCCTTGTTGGAGGCATTGATCAGCTCGCTGTCGAGTATCTTGGCGCCGCCGCCTTCGCCAGCGACCCAGTTCAAGGCCAGCCGCTCTTTCTTGTCTTCAAACAATTGCTGGATATTGACCTGGGCCATCATGGATGCCCCTCAAAATCCAGCATCTTGTCGCCATACTGCGTTGCCCGAGAAAAATCTTGCCTGCATATATTCGCAAATGCGGTGCTGCAATTTTTCTCGCACTCCTTGTCCGGTTTAGAGATTTTGCTTTTTAGGGGCATCCGGAGCCTATTCCTTCCAGGTGGTGAGCAACTGGTGGATTGCTACCGGGTCGTTGCTGTTCTGCAATTGTTCGCGGAAAGAATTGTCGCCGAACATTTGCGCCAGTTGGCCGAGCAGTTGCAGGTGCAGGTCGGTGGCCCGCTCGGGCACCAGCAGCACAAATATCAGGCTGACCGGTTGCCCGTCCGGGGCGTCGAACGGGATTGGCGTATGTGTCTTGATGAATGCGCCAACTGCATCTCGCAATCCCTTGATGCGTCCATGCGGAATGGCAACACCCTGCCCAAGCCCGGTGGAGCCGAGTTTTTCCCGTGCGAACAGGCTGTCGAACACCTGACTGCGCGCAATTTGCCGGGAATTCTCGAACAGGATGCCCACCCGCTCGAACACCCTTTTTTTGCTCGATGAATCGTTGTCCAGCAGGACGTTTTCGAAGGGCACGATCTTGCTAATCAGGTTCATTGTTTCCCCTGTTACCGGTTACCGGAAAATCGGGTGGGTATTGTTGTTGGCGTGCGGCGGATCATTCGGTAGTGGGATGCTTGCCGGAGGCGTCGTGGCGGCGCGCGGTATGTTTTTCCTTGTGCTTGAGTATCTGGCGATCCAGCTTTTCGACCAGAGTGTCTATGGCAACGTACAGGTTGGCGTCGTCGCATTCCACAAAGATGGTTTTGCCGCTCAAATGAACATTGGCCTCGGCCTTCTGTTTCAGCTTCTCCACAGAAAGGATGACGTTCACGTCAATCACATGATCGAAATGGCGTTTGATCTTGTCGAGTTTGCTCAACACATGCTCGCGGATTGCGGGGGTGATTTCCAGGTGGTGTCCGCTAAGGTTGAGGTTCATGGCTTGCTCCTTATGGTTTAGATTGATTTACGAAGATTGGCCGGCAGGATGTGCAGCGCCTCCCGGTATTTTGCCACGGTACGCCGGGCAACCAATATGCCCTGCTGTGCCAGGATTTCTGACATGCGGTTGTCGCTCAGCGGATGAAGGGTATCCTCCTGGCTGACAAACTGCTTGATGAGCTCGCGGATGGCCGTGGCCGAGCAGGTGCCACCCGCTTCGGTCGAGACTCCGCTGCCAAAAAAATATTTGAGCTCGAAGATGCCGCGCGGTGTGAGCATGAATTTCTGCGTGGTCACACGCGAGATGGTGGACTCGTGCAAATCGAGCTGATCGGCAATTTCGCGCAACACCAGCGGGCGCATGGCGATTTCGCCGTGTTCCAGAAAGTGCCGCTGGCGCTCAACGATGGCTTGGGAGACGCGCAGGATGGTGTCGAAGCGCTGTTGCAGGTTTTTGATAAACCAGCGCGCCTCCTGCAATTGGCTGGAAAGCTGTTGCACGCTTTTTTCGCCGCGCCGTTGCAGGATGTTGGCATAGATCTGGTTGATGCGCAGGCGGGGCATAGCATCTGTATTCAGCCGCGCGCGCCAGTTACCCTGGTGGCGTTCCACGATCACATCCGGCACCACGTAATCGGCGGCACGCTGCCCGAATTCCGAACCGGGTTTGGGGTTGAGCTGGACAATGAGAGCCTGTGCGGTGCGCAGGGCGCCGTCATCGCAATGCAAGACCTTTTTCAATTTGACAAAATCGTGCGCCGCCAGCAGGCCGAGGTGCAGCGTGGCGATGCGTAGCGCAAGCGCGCGCTCCGGCGTATTTTCCGGCAGGGCCTTGAGTTGCAGGGCCAGGCACTCGCTCAAGTCGCGCGCGCCGACGCCGGGAACCCCGAGGTTTTGCAGTTGCGCCAGGGCAGTTTCCAGATCGTCCAGCGTGATTTCAAGCTGCTCCGGCAGCAGCTCGGCTATTTCCTGAAGCGGCTGTGCCAGATAGCCGTTTTCGTCCAGCGCATCTATCAGCAATCCTATTATTTTTTTATCTTTTTCAGCAAGCTGGCTCATGTTGAGCTGCCAGAGGAGGTGTTCGCGCAGGCTGGGGGAATTTGCCACCATTTCACCGTGCGGTTCTTCTTCATCATCTTCGGGCGAGCCCGAAGATGAAAACGAGGATTCGACCCACTCGTCGCCAGCCCATTCTTCTTCGGCAGGGTGCTGCCCGGGCTCTTCTGTCGTGCTGGTGTTTTCCGACGATGGTCCGGAGGGAGGGGAATCGCCAGCGGTGTAGGAAGGTTCGCTGTCGTCGTCTTCGCGCTCAAGCATGGGGTTCTCTCCCAGCAAATGCTCTACCTCCTGATTGATCTCCAGTGTGGAGAGTTGCAACAGGCGAATAGCCTGCTGCAACTGGGGCGTAAGCGTCAGTTGCTGGGATTGCCTGAGCTGTAATGCGGGTTTCATTGCATGGAAAATGCGCCTGAGCTGGAAGGCCGTTTATAGTTTGAAATGCTCGCCGAGATAGACTTTCCTTACGCCCTCATTATAAATGATTTCATCCGGCTTGCCTTCCGCCATAACCGAACCGGCGTTGATGATGTAGGCGCGGTCGCAGATGCCCAGTGTCTCGCGCACGTTGTGGTCGGTTATCAGCACCCCGATGTCGCGCTCCTTGAGGAAGCGGATGATTTTCTGGATATCCAGCACGGCGATCGGATCCACTCCGGCGAACGGCTCGTCCAGCAGGATGAAACGCGGCTCGGTAGCCAGCGCGCGGGCGATTTCGACGCGCCGCCGTTCGCCCCCGGAAAGGCTGATGGCCGGATTGTCGCGAATATGGGTGATGTGCAGCTCTTCCAGCAGGCCTTCCAGCTTGGACTCGCTTTCGTCACCCGAACATCCTTGCAACTCCAGCACCGCCTGAATGTTTTGCGCCACGGTCAAGCGGCGGAATATGGAGGCCTCCTGCGGCAGATAGCCCAAGCCCAGCCTGGCGCGGCGGTGTATCGGCTGGTGGGTAATATTGCGGTCATCTATGAAAATATCGCCGCCGTCCGTCGCCACCAACCCGACAATCATGTAGAAACAGGTGGTTTTACCCGCTCCGTTCGGGCCCAGCAGCCCCACCACTTCGCCGCTTTGCAGCGAGAGGGAGACATCGTGAACGACGGTGCGCGCCCGGTAGCGTTTCTTCAGGGATGCGGCGCGCAGTTCGCTCATGGCCGGGTCAGCGTGTCGGATGGAGTGATAGATAACGGCTCGGTCGGTGTGGCAGCCGGTTTTTTGTTCTTGGGTTGAATGATGGCATGCACCCGGCCTCTGGCCTGCTCGCCTGTTGGGCCGCCCGGCGCCCCGGCTTGTTTGCCAGGCGCCCCATGCACCTGGAAAACTTCCGATCTCGAGTTATAGGAAATGTGTTCGCCGCTGATTTCATCCTGCTCACGCTTCACGCGCGCCTTGCCGAACAGGTCTATGGTTTCGCTTCTGGCATCGTAATGGATGGTTTCTCCGAAACCTTCCGCGTATTCATCCAGCCCTTCGCGCTTTTGGCGAAAACTGGCGGGTTGCCCGGTCGCCGCGCTGTGCGTGAAACCGTCCTTGTCCTGCGTCACGACGATTTTGTCGCCACGGATTACCATCGTGCCCTGGATAATTTGCACGTTGCCTTCAAACGTGCTGATCTGGTTGGCGTCGTCTATGTTGACCCGGTTGGCCTCCAGATGCATCGGCTTGTCGCGGTCGGCATGCTCGGCGCGGCCTGAAGTGGCAAGGCAGACCAGTGCCGCACCCAGCAGGGCGGCGCGCCATGGAGTGACGCGGGAATCAGGGTTTGTTTGCGGGTTCATATCGGCTCTTTATCTGTGCGAGCAGCTTTACCGTGCGCACCTTGTTGTCCAGTTGCATCCCGACCGCATGCACGACACTGCGTGCGTCAGTCAGGGTGACGGGCTGATCGGTATCCGCAAGTTCGCGCTCGGGGGTGACATGCAGGAAAGTGGTGGAGAATACCATCGCGCTCTGCGCCATGCTGCCGGCCCGCACCAGCCGTACCTCGTCGCGCAGAAAAATTTCCTCGCCTTTGTTCGATACCTCACCACGTTTTGCGGAAGTGTAGATTGCGGGGCGTTCTGGAAAAAAACTGGCGAGTTGCGGTTCTTCCAGTTGGGTGCTGTCGTTGTCCGGATAATGGGTCATTTTCTGCGCGGTCATGATGAAACGGGGCACGCCGTGTTCGTTCAGGGTGGTGGCGGAAAACCGGCTGACGATAAAATCGGGGTCGTGGCGCTTGGTACTGCCCGGCTTGGCCGCCAGCGGCTGCACCTGCAGGTGCAGCCAGTAAGCAGCAGCGAGCAGCAGCAGCAGCGGCAGCAAGGGCGACCATTCGCGCAGCTTTTGCAGAAATCCGGTCATGTCAGATAGGCTGCCAGATGTTTGTCCAGCGTACCCTGCGCGGACATCAGCAGTTCGCACGCCTCGCGCACCGCGCCGTGTCCGCCGCTGCGGCGGGTGACATAATGGGCGCAGTCGCGCACCACCTGCGGTGCTTCCGGCACGCTCAGGGCTAGGCCGACATGGCGCATCACCGGCAAATCCACCACGTCGTCGCCCATGAAAGCGGCGGCGGTCGGCGCGAGCCGGAGCTGGGCCAGAAGTTCCTGCATCGCGCCCAGTTTGTCCCGCACGCCTTGGTACAAATGGGGGATGCCCAGATCGCGGGCGCGCAGTTCCACGCAGCGCGAGGTTCGCCCGGTAATGATGGCCAGTTCCACGCCGGAAGCCTTGAGCATCTTCAGGCCATGCCCGTCCAGGGAATTGAAGCGTTTGAACTCCACCCCCGAATCGGACAAGTAGAGCCCACCGTCGGTCATGACCCCATCCACGTCAAAGGCGATAAGCCGGATGGGCAGCGCGAGGGTTAGCGGCATGGGTGAAATATTCCTGGGAAATGCATGGGTTATATGGTCTTTGCACGCAGCAGGTCGTGCATGTTCAGCGCGCCAACCAGCTTGTTGTCGCCATCCACCACCAGCATCTGGTTGATGCTGTGCCGCTCCATGATTTGCACCGCCTCGGCTGTCAGCGCGTCCGGCGCGATGCTGCGCGGGTTGAGCGACATGACGGTGTATACCGGAGTGGTGCTGAAATCGAGGCGCTTTTCCAGAGTCCGGCGCAGATCGCCGTCTGTATAGATGCCCAGCACGCGCCTCGCGTCGTCAACAACGGCGGTCATGCCCAGCCCCTTGCGCGAGATTTCCAGCACCGCATCGGAAAGCGTGGCGCCGTGAGCGACGGAGGGGATTGCCTTGCCGGTATGCATGATGTCGCGCACACGGGTGAGGAGGCGTCGGCCCAGATGGCCGCCGGGGTGCGAGCGCGCGAAGTCTTCCTCGCTGAACCCTTTGGCGTCCAGCAGCGCTACGGCGAGTGCGTCCCCGAACGCCAGTGCTGCGGTGGTGCTGGCGGTAGGCGCCAGCCCCATCGGGCAGGCTTCCTTGTCCACGGCGGCATCGAGATGGGCGTCCGACGCCAGCGCCAGAGTGGATTGCGGGTTGCCGGTCAGGCTGATCAGCCGTGCGCCCTGCCTTTTGATGACCGGGACGATGGCAAGCAATTCCTGATTTTCTCCGGAGTAAGATAGCGCGATAAAGACGTCATCTGCTGTGATCATGCCCAGGTCGCCATGGCTGGCCTCGGCTGGGTGAACGAAATATGCCGGCGTGCCGGTGCTCGACATGGTGGAAGCAATTTTGCGTGCGATATGGCCGGACTTGCCCATGCCGCTGACGATCACCCGGCCCCCGCATGACAGAATGATGTCGAGCGCGCTCAAAAAGGATGTGTCAATGCGCTGCGCCAGCGCTTGCACGGCGGCGGCTTCGGTTAGCAGCACACCGCGCGCGATGTCGAGGGCGCGCGGGGTTGCGGAAAGAGTTGGGTTCATAGCGGAAATTATAGCAGCGCAGCAGGAGGTGGAGAAACTTTGAAAGGGTGCGCCAGTTAGGGCATCATTCCGGCATTAAGGTATTTTCGGTCTGAATCTCATCCATGACCAATTCGCTGCAACTGCTGCTGATTCTGCTCGCCGTCGCGGTGGGTGTGGTGGTGCTGTGTCGCATCCTGCATCTGTCAGCGATGCTGGGCTACCTCTTCGTTGGCATCCTGATCGGCCCGCACGCGCTGGGCTGGATACCCGATGCGCCGGAAACGCGCCATCTGGCCGAGTTTGGCGTGGTATTCCTGATGTTCAGCATCGGGTTGGAGTTCAGCCTGGCGCGGCTGCGCATCATGCAGCGCACGGTGTTCGGCCTGGGTGCGGCACAGGTATTGGCCACTACGGTGCTGGTCATGTTTGCCTCGATGTTCTTCGGGTTGGGCTGGCAGGCGGGGCTGGCGCTGGGTGGCGTGCTGGCGATGTCATCCACCGCAATAGTCAGCAAGATGCTGGTCGAGCGCGCCGAGCTGAATACACCGCACGGCCAGAATGTCATGGGGGTGCTGCTGTTCCAGGATCTTGCCGTGGTGCCACTCATCATCCTCGTTCCGGCGCTGGGCAGCAGTGCGGGCAACCTTACCGCCACACTGGCGCTGGCCGCGCTCAAGGCCGCGCTGGTGCTGGCCGCGCTGCTGATTTTCGGGCAGCGGCTGCTGCGCCCGTGGTTCCATCTGGTGGCGCAGCAGAAATCTCCCGAGCTGTTCATGCTCAACGTGCTGCTCTTTACTCTGGGGCTGGCCTGGATCACCGATTTTTCCGGCCTTTCCATGGCGCTGGGCGCGTTCGTCGCCGGCATGCTGATTTCCGAAACCGAATACCGTTATCAGGTTGAAGAAGATATTAAGCCGTTCCGCGACGTGCTGCTCGGGTTGTTTTTTGTCACGATAGGCATGCAGCTCAACCTGGCAAGCGTGGTATCCGGATTCGGCTGGATCGCGCTGGTGCTGCTGATTTTGCTGCTGTTCAAGGCGCTGGTGGTCGCGCTGCTGGCGCGCTGGTTTTCCGGGGATTGGGGCACGGCGATCCGCAGCAGCCTCGGGTTGGCGCAGGCGGGCGAATTCGGTTTTGTTCTGTTGACGCAGGCGGGAGAAGCGAGCCTGCTGCCGCCCGAGGTAATGCAGAACGTGCTGGCGGCCATGCTGATTTCCATGCTGGCTGCACCGTTTTTGATCCAGCACGCCGAATCCATCGTGCGCCGCATTTCTCCGGCCGAATGGATGAACCGCGCCATGCAGTTGCACCAGGTCGCCGTGAAAAGCATGGGAGCCGACGCGCATATCATCATTTGTGGCTACGGGCGCAGCGGTCAGGCGCTGGCGCGTTTCATGGAGCAGGAGAGCGTTCGTTTTGTCGCGCTGGATCTCGACTCGAGCAGGGTGCGCGAGGCGGCGGCGGCGGGTGAAGGTGTGGTGTACGGCGATGCGGGCAAGCGCGAAGTGCTGCTGGCTGCCGGGCTGATGCGCGCCAAGGCCCTGGTCATCACTTACGATGACAAACATTCCGCGCTCAAAATCCTGCACCATGTAAACGGGCTGCGCCCCGAGTTGCCGGTAATCGTGCGCACTTCCGACGAAACCCACATCGAGGCGCTCAAGCAGGCCGGAGCAGCCGAGGTGGTGGCGGAAGTGCTGGAAGGCAGCGTGATGCTTGCTTCGCAGGCGCTGCTGATGTCCGGCGTGCCGCTCAACCGTGTCATCCACCGCATCCAGGAAAATCGAGCGCGGCGCTACCGGGTGTTCAGCGGTTTTTTCAGCATTCCGGCAGAAGCTGTGGTCGAGGCTACGGAAAGCCTGCAACCGCGCTTTTTCAGCGTGCTGCTGGGAGAAAGCGATTTCGGCGTGGGCAAGACGCTGGATGAGGTCGGCTTGGCAGAGATGGAAGTGGAAGTGAACTCGGTGCGCCGCCACAACGTGCGCGGCACTCAACCCGCCGGCGACATGGTGTTGCGAACCGGAGATGTGCTGGTGCTGCTCGGGCAGCAACTGCCGCTGCTGGCAGCGGAAAAAAAGCTGCGTGAAGGATGAGCGTTAACGGAAACAATACGCCATCTCCTGCGCATTCCGTTTTGGGCTGCGGTTTTAGGATCAAGGGCGCCTCTAAAAATTCAGAGTTGGCCCAAATGCCCCACAAGGGGACGCCGATCCGCTACGGGCTAAGGCCCGTGCGGAATCGTCAGCAAGGCGCAGAAAAAATTTCGCAGCGCCGCATATGGTTGATATGTCAGCAAGAAATTTTTTCTGCAACACGGCAGTTGGGATGAAATGTGAATTTATAGAGGTGCCCTCAAGTCTCGCTGAACGGCATCCGGCCCGCATCGCCTTCATCGAGCGGAAAGCGGTAGCCATCCGCAGCCCACTGCCCCAGATCTATCAACTTGCAGCGTTCGCTGCAAAACGGGCGGAAGGGGCTGTCGCTGCACCACGCGACTTCCTTGCCGCATTGCGGGCATGCCACCACGGAAGATTTGCTCATCGGATCTACAGCGAGCAAAAGGTCAGCTCGAATGCCACATCCTGGTCGTACAAGATGCTCTTGGCGGCATAGTTGGCGGCAACAAAACGGATGTTGAGCACATACTTGTTGGCGCTGACCTCGGGAATGCACGGCAGAGAGCTGTCCAGATTGAGGCGCAGAAGCTGCGCCACGCGACCGCCCTGCATCTGCTGGAAGCTGCCCTGCCTTGCGACAAAGCGGTGCGTCTTGCCGCTTTCGCGCAACAGCTTGAGTACGATGTCCAGAGCATCGCTGATAGGCAACATGGGCGCCAGCCAGGTCTTGAGGTAATTGCGCCGTAGCGTGGCATCCTGATGCAGCCAGTAATGGTAGGAAGGCAGGTCAAACTCGCACGTCCCGCCGGGGATGCAGGCGCGCTGCTTAATGCCCATCAGCCATTCGTTTTCGCGCAGATGCTGGCCGATTTTGCTGTTCAAGGCGAGCAGCTTGTTGCTGGCGCTCTCGATTTGGCCCAGCACTTGTTCCAGCGCTTCCTCCAGAATATCGGGATTGTTGTGCAAGGCAGCGAGCTGGCGCTTCTGCCGTTCCAGCTCCTGCAGGAGCTCGGATTTCAGGTCGGCGCGACCGGCGACCTCGAGAATTTCGAACAACGCAGCCAGTGCGGCATGGTGGTCGTCCGTGCTGGATTTCTCGGTGAAGCGGGAAATCTTGGAGTAAAGATCCTCGAGGCGCAGCAAAGTGCGCACGCGCTCATTGAGGGGGAAATCGTAGCTGATCACAATGCCATGGTAGTGAGAAAAACCCAATCAAGCCGCAAAGATTGCAGGGCGTGCATGGCGGCCATTGTATACCTTCAACCGTTTTCCGTGGAAAAAGTCAGATAGCGCCGGTGCAAGTGTTCTACCTGCTGGTGTAGATTGGCCATGTCAGCATCGTTGCGGATGATGTCGTCGGCCTGTTTCAGCCGTTCTTCGCGCCCGATCTGCTGTGCCATGATGGCACGCACCTCTTTCCGGCCCAGCCCGCTGCGCCTCATGGTACGCACAATCTGGATTTCCGGCGCACAATCCACCACCAGCACCCGCCCGACAATGTCGTGATACCCTCGTGTCTCGAACAGCAACGGAACCACCAGCAGCGCATAGGGCGCCGGGCCGACATTGCTGGCCTGGGCCAGCATTTGTGCGCGGATCATCGGGTGCAGGATGGCTTCCAGCCGTTTTTTGGTGACGGGATCGGCGAATACCAGCCGACGCATCTGCGCCCGATCCAGAGCGCCGCCCGGGGTGATGCAACCTTCGCCGAACACCTCGCGGAGCGCGGGGATGGCCGCGCCGCCCGCGCCGGTCAACTGGTGCGAGATGACATCGCTGTCGGCGATAGCGGCGCCGTATTCCCCAAACAACGCGGCGACGGTGCTTTTTCCGCTACCGATGCCGCCGGTCAAGCCGATGCAGTAGCTCATTGGACGGCCAGCAACTGCAAATATCCTTGCGTCAGCGCCTGTCCCCAGAACAGCGCGATCAAGCCTCCCCCTGCCAGATAGGGGCCGAACGGAATGGGGGTGTTGCGACCGTGGTGTGCCGCGACGATCAGCGCAATGCCGACGACGGCGCCCACCAGAGAGGAGAGCAGGATAACCAGCGGCAGCATCTGCCAGCCCAGCCACGCGCCGATTGCCGCCAGCAGCTTGAAATCTCCGTAGCCCATCCCTTCCTTGCCGGTGGCGAGCTTGAACATCCAGTACACCGCCCACAGCGTCAGGTAACCTGCCACGGCGCCGATGATGGCGCCGTGCAGATCGGCGAACGTACCGGAAAGATTGAACAGCAGGCCGCACCAGAGCAGCGGCAGGGTGATGGTGTCCGGCAACAACTGGGTATCGAAATCAATAAATGTCAAGGCCAGCAGCGCCCAGATAAACAGCAGCGCGGCGCATGCCGCCAAACCGAAGCCGAAGTGCCACGCGGCAAAGCCGCTCATCAGCCCGGACAGTGCTTCCACGACCGGGTAGCGCGCGGAGATGGATGCGCCGCAGCCCTTGCATTTGCCGCGCAACAGCAGGTAACTGATGATCGGGATGTTTTCCAGCGCGCCGATGGCGTGGCCGCAGCGCGGGCAGGCAGAACGCGGCACGACGAGATTGTAGCGCGGCGCAGGCCCGGTTTCTGTGCCGTTTTGTTCGGCGCAATGAGCGCGCCATTCCTGCTCCATTATTTTGGGTAGGCGGTGGATCACCACGTTCAAAAAGCTGCCCACCATCAGGCCGACAACACCGCACAGGGCGGCGAAAAAAAGCGGGGAGCCTTGCATCAGCTGGGCGAAATGGATCACGGCGATTTCACGAAAACATGTGACCGCATTTCCCCGCAAGCCCTTTCAGCAACGTCTGGCGACGCGAGTTTCCGTTAAACGACCTGGCCCATTTTGAAGATCGGCAGATACATCGCTACCACCATGCCGCCTATCAGTGTGCCGAGCACCACCATGATGATGGGTTCCATCAGGCTGGATAGTGCTTCCACCGCATCATCCACCTCGGCCTCGTAGAAGTCAGCCACCTTGCTTAACATGCTGTCCAGCGATCCCGCCTCTTCACCGATCGCCGCCATTTGCAGCACCATGCTGGGAAACACGTTGGTGTTTTGCATGGCTACCGTCAAGCCGCTACCGGTGCTGACTTCCCGCTGAATCTGCTTGGTCGCATCAAAATACACCACGTTGCCGGACGCTCCCGCCACCGAATCGAACGCTTCCACCAGCGGCACGCCGGCGGCGAACATGGTGGACAAAGTACGCGCCCAGCGCGCGATGGAGGCGATGCGGATCAATTGGCCAAATATCGGAAGTTTGAGCATGATGCGGTCCATCATGTCCTGCACTTTCTTGTTTCGCTTCCAGGCGTAAAAAAAAGCATATAGCCCGCCGCCGCCGATGCCGAAAATCAAATACCAGTAAGTGACGAAATAATCTGAAATCGCCATGACAACCAGGGTCGGGCCTGGCAGGTCGGCGCCGAAATTGGAAAACAGTTCCTTGAATGCCGGGATCACGAAAATCATGATGACGGCTGTGATAACGAAAGCCACCACGATGATGGAAACGGGGTAAAACAGGGCCGACTTGATTTTGCTTTTGATCGCTTGAGTTTTTTCTTTATAAGTTGCCAGGCGCTCCAGCAGGGTGTCCAGGATACCGGCTTGTTCGCCGGCATCTATCAGGTTGCAGTACAGGTTGTCGAAAAACAGCGGGTATTTGCGGAACGCCTGCGCCAGGCTGCTTCCGGTTTCAACGTCGGTTTTGATGTCCAGCAACAAGCGCGCGACCTTTGGGTTGCTGTGCCCTTTGCCCACGATATCGAACGACTGGATCAGCGGCACGCCGGATTTCATCATGGTGGCCAGCTGGCGCGTGAACAGGGTGATGTCTTTCTCCGTGACGGCCTTGCCGCCACCCCCGCCCTTTTTGATCTTGGTGACGGTAATGCCTTGGCGGCGCAGTTGGGCGGAAGCGGTTTCCTTGCCTGCCGCGCGCAGTTCGCCTTTGACTATCTTGCCGGATTTGTCTTTGCCTTCCCAGAAAAAAAGGTCGTCTTTCGGCTTCGACTGCTTGGTTTTATTTTCTGTGGCCATGGCGTTATTTCCTTGAATAAAGCGGTCGGTTCATCCAAAAACTGGTCGAACTGCCTAGTCCACCGCGCATCATGCCCCGCCATGCGGCGCTTGTAAAGGGACTGCGATGCTGCATCAGATGCCCTGCTTGGCGCGCAGCGCGGGGAAAACCTTTACCACCTTCACCACGCGATCCTGTGTCTGGATAATTTCGAGCGGGTAGTCCGCAATTTTCAAGCTGGTGCCCGCCTCGGGAATGTCCTGCAAATGTCCCAGAATCAGCCCATTCAGCGTTTTTGCGCCATCGACGGGGAAATGCATGCCCATCTTGCGGTTCAAGTCGCGCAAAGGTGTGCTGCCTTCCACCAGCAGGCTGCCATCCGCCTGTCGCAGGAACCTGCCGGTCTGCACGGGCGATTGCGTAGTAAAGTCACCGACAATTTCTTCGAGGATGTTTTCCAGTGTTACCATGCCGAGCAGCTCGCCGTATTCATCCACCACCAGCCCCATGCGTATCTGCCGTTCCTGGAAGTACTGCAGCTGCGACAGCAGGGCGGTATCGGACGGAATGAAATACGGTTCGGTCAGCAGCTCGCGCAATGCCTCCGCATCGAGCTTATCGTGCTGCAACAGGCCCAGCGCGCGGCGCACGTGCAAAATGCCGACAATGTGGTCGAGCGCATCCTCGTACACTGGCAGCAGCGCGTGGTGGCAGGTGACGATTTGTTCGCGCAGCATGTCGGGTTCGGCGTTCAGGTCCAGCCCTTCAATCTGGTTGCGCGGCACCATCACGTCGTTTACCGCGATGCGCTCCAGATCCACCAGGTTGAGCAGCATCTTCTGGTGCTTGTGCGGCAGGAAATTTTCTGCTTCCAGTACCATCATGCGCACTTCTTCCAGGCTCGCCCCCTGATGGCTGCTGTCGGCCCGCACCTTGACGCGCAGAGCCCACAGCACGTAGCGCACGATCGCGGTGACCACCGACACCACGGGGTAGAACAGTTTGACAAAAAAAACCAGCGGATAACTGGAAATCAGCGCCACACGCTCCGGATAGCTGACTGCCACAACCTTAGGCATGATTTCGCTGAATATCAGAATGGCGAAGGTTATCGCCAGCGTGCCTGCCAGTAGCGCAGTGTCGTTGCCGTGACCAAACAGCCGCAGCACGATGATGCCGGTCAGGGAAGCGGCTGCCGCGTTAAGCAGCGTGTTGCCGAACAGGATGGCTCCGAGCAGGCTGTCGGTCTTTTTCAGCAGCTTGACGGTGAGCCTGGCGCTTTTGTTCCCCTTGCGTGCCATGTGGTTCAGCCGGTGGCGGCTCAATGCCATCATGCTGGTTTCGGCAAACGAGAAAAAACCGGAACAAACCAGAATGACCACGAGGGCAACAAACAGCGTTCCCAGCGAGAACTCGTCCAAAACAGGAAGCCCAGACTAATGCGGTTCACAAGTATCGGGGAGGCGGATTGGAGTGTCAAGGAAACGAGTTGACAGCCCTGCCCGACACACAAAAAAAGGCGGGCAATGCCCGCCTTTTTTCCGAGTTGCGCTCCTTACTCAACCACGCGCACCTTCTTTTCTTCCTTCTGCATATATCGCACCTCAACCCGACGGTTGGCGGCCCGCCCTTCCTTGGTATTGTTGTCGGCGATCGGTTGTGTGTCGGCATGGCCAGACGTAACGATGCGATCTTCCGCCACGCCCTTCTGCACCAGATATTTCTTGACCGAAGCGGCGCGACTCTCCGACAGCTTCTGGTTATATGCTTTCTTGCCCTGGTTATCGGTGTGGCCGCTGACTTCCAGCTTCACCTCCGCATAGTGCCTGGCCGCTTCCACTACCTCGTTCAGTTTCGCGTCAGCACTGGGCAACAACTTGGCCGAACCGCTTGCAAAATTGGCGCCTTCCAGGCGAACCAGTTTTTCGGTCAGTGTGGTTTTCCATGTTTCCCTGGGTTGTGGCGTTGGCGTTGACGCCGGTGGCGTTGGCGCTGCTACCTTGGGTTCCGGTTTTGGCTCCGGCTTGGGAACTGCAACCGGCTCCGCCACTGCGGCGGGTGCAGCCTTGGGCGTACGGAAATAGTAATTTAGCCCGATCGTGAAATTGTTGTTGTTCAGCCTCGTGCCGGTGCTTTCGGCTGAATGGGTTGATAGTTCGCCCGCCAGGCTCCAATGAGGAGAAAACTTGTACTCAACGCCCAGGCCGGCATGCGTGCCGTTGCCGCTGTCGGAAAAATCGCCATTTGCCTTGCCCCTGCCGTAGCCCAGCTTCGCGTAGGGCATCCAGACGCCGTTTGGCAAGCCGAGCTTCAAATCCATGCCATATACCGTGCCGCCGAAGTTCGTGGTGCCGACAACACCGTTTTTACTGACGGAGTGCGTAGCCTTTTCGTTGGAGTCAATAAAAAAATCCACGCCCAGCAGATAGCTGCTCATGTCCCAGTTGCGCCCGCCCTCCAGGCCAAAAGTCACGGCATCCTTGCTGTCCATGTCGGTGAGGTTCGTCCCGATGCCATTCACCACGGTTGGGCCGTTAAAGCTCGAGCGATTTCCTCCCAGCTTGCCGCCCAGATAACTGCCGGCGAACTCGCTCGCGCCAGCACTGGAGATAGCCAGCAAGATGGCCGACAGCGTAATCCCGGTGATTCGTTTGTTCATGGCAACTCCTCTGTTTGTGACAAAAAATCAATGGCCTGTTTTACATCAAGCGACCCGCATTTTAACTGGTTCCGGCCTGCGAGATAACTCTTTTAAGGCGCAGCCGCATGGTCACAATTATTTGCCGGTAATCATTAAAGCGTCGGCCAGGGTATATTTATCCATCGCCTTGATGAACCCCCGATATGCCTCGCGGAATATGGATTTCAGGCCGCAGGAAGGGGTGATGACGCAGCAGTTGCTCGCCTGGTTGAAGCATTCGGCAATATCAAAATTGGGTTCGGTATTGCGCACCACATCGCCCAAAACAATTTCAGAGGGCGGGCGGGACAACATCATGCCGCCGTTCCTGCCGCGAGTAGTCAGAATAAAACCCTTGTTGGCCAGGTTATGGATAACCTTGACCAGATGATTGCGCGAAATGCCGTGATACTCGGCGATCTCGGAAACGGTGGTCAAGCCATCAGTTTTTCCGGCAAGGTAGATCAACACCCGCAAGGAATAGTCGGTGTACTGGGTAAGCTGCATCGCAATGTTTTCCGGGGTCTGTGGACAAGCAAACTGAACGGAAAAGGGCGGCTTGCGCCGCCCTCTCCATCCTTGTTATGCCATCGGCCTAGTGGTGGTGCGAGGAGTGCGAACCGCCACCCTTGCCCGACAAAGCCTGTTCCGCTTTGGCCGGGTCGCTTTCTCCGTTCACGTTGATGATGTTGAGCTTGCCCGCGCCATGCTTCATGTCGTCGGCAAAGTCGTACACCGCCCCCACCACCAGCAGGTGGCCTGCTTTCACTTTGTCGTCAAACTCCTTGACCGCAGTGGCGACCTGGTTGTTCACGTTGGCTTTTACCCCGTCAATGTTGGCGGCGCCCTTGGATATCTTGATGGTATCCAGCTCGCGCTTGATGGCTGGCTCCAAGCTGGAGTAGTCGCCGCTGGCCGCGCCGATGGCGCCGCACTTGGAATGGCCGATAATCAGCAGCAGCGAAGATGCCAGATGATTGATGCCGTATTCCACCGAGCCCAGAGCCGTATCCAGCTGGTTGCCGATGTTGCGCACCATGAACAGATCGCCCTCCGGAGTCTTGTCCAGCGTGTTGGTATGCACGCGCGAATCGGAGCACGTGACTACGGTCGCACGCGGGTGTTGGCCCTTGGTCAGATCCTGGAAAAATTTCGCCTTGCGCGCGCCGGTATGCGCGGCGTTATCGGCCCGTATTTCCTTAATGAACGCCTGCGCTACCGCAGCGTCGCCATGCGCGTGCTCGCCCGCAAAAGCGGGGGCGGCGACAAAAGCCGCAGCCAGCACCCATATCCATTGCCTGTTCATCAAAATCTCCCTGAATTTCATAAAGTAGCGGGTGCAGTACAGCCTTGAAGCGGCACCCGCAACGCGGCGCAAAGTGTAGCAAAGTTTTGCTGTAAATGAAATATCACATTAGGATGACATCGTACTGTTCCTGGTTGTACAGGGTTTCTACCTGTAACGACACCGGCTTTCCGATGAAATCGGAAAGCTGCGCCAAACTTTGCGATTCTTCGTCCAGAAAAAGGTCTATAACTTGCTGCGAGGCAAGAATGCGGTATTCACGCGCGTTAAACTGGCGCGCTTCGCGCACGATTTCGCGCAGGATTTCGTAGCACACGGTCTGCGCGGTTTTCACCTCGCCGCGCCCCTGGCAGGTCGGGCAGGGTTCGCACAGTACGTGAGCTAGGCTTTCGCGGGTGCGCTTGCGCGTCATCTCCACCAGCCCCAGCGCGGAGAAGCCGTTCACGGTGATGCGCGTGCGATCGCGCGCCAGCGCTTTTTTGAACTCGTCCAGCACGGAGCTGCGGTGCTCGGGCGAATCCATGTCAATGAAATCGCAGATGATGATGCCGCCCAGATTACGCAATCGCAGTTGGCGCGCGATGGCGTGCGTGGCCTCGAGATTGGTCTTGAAAATGGTGTCGTCAAAACTGCGCACGCCGACAAAGCCACCGGTGTTGACGTCCACGGTAGTGAGCGCCTCGGTCTGGTCTATGATGAGGTAGCCGCCAGTTTTCAAGTTTACGCGGCGCGACAGGGCGCGCTCGATTTCATCCTCCACACCATACAGATCGAACAGCGGGCGCTCACCCGCGTAGTGCCCCAGCCGCTCCGCCGCTCCGGAGATATAGTCGCGCGCAAAAGCGGCCATGCGCAGATAGGTTTCGCGCGAATCCACCAGAATGCGCCTGGTATCCTCGTTGACGCAATCGCGCAGCACGCGCAGGCAAATATCCAGGTCTTGATACAGCAGCGAAGGGGCGGGGGCGTTTTTCGCGCGCTCCTGCAAGCGGTTCCACAGCTTGTCGAGATATTCGATGTCGGCGGCAAAATCCTTGTCCGATGCGGCTTCCGCCATGGTGCGGATAATATAGCCGCCGCCGTGGCCCGGCGGCAGCAACTGCTGCAACCTGCCGCGCAGCGCCTCGCGTTCGGCTTCGCTCTCGATACGCTGCGATACGCCGATGTGGGATTCCTGCGGCAAGTACACCAGCAGGCGCCCGGCGATGCTGATCTGGGTGGATAACCTTGCTCCTTTGGTGCCGATGGTGTCCTTGATGACCTGCACCAGCAGGGTTTGCCCCTCGTGCAGCACCTTCTCAATCGGCTTGGCACCTTCGTCGTTGTAGCGGTTTTCCCAGATGTCGGCAACGTGCAGGAAGGCGGAACGCTCCAGCCCGATGTCAACGAAGGCGGACTGCATGCCCGGCAGCACACGCTTAACGCGCCCGACATAAACGTTGCTCACCATGCCGAGGTGGCTACCGCGCTCGACGTGCAGTTCCTGCACCGCCCCTTGCTGCATCACCGCGACGCGGGTTTCCTGCGGGGTGACGTTGAGAAGAATTTCGTCGCTCACAATACCGGATACCCGAATTCATGGAGCAGTTCGGCGGTCTCGAACAGCGGCAAGCCCATCACGCCGGAATAACTGCCTTCCATGCGCTCGATGAAAGCCGCCGCATAGCCCTGGATGCCGTAAGCGCCCGCCTTGTCCAGCGGTTCGTTGGTGAGAATGTAGCGCATGATGCGGTCTTCGCCGAGCGCAGCGAAAGTAATGTTGCTGGCCGACAGGCGCATTTCCAGGCGCTCCTCGAACGCCACGGCCACCGCGCTCAACACCTGGTGCTGCCGCCCGGAAAGGAGGCGCAACATGGCGGCAGCCTCCTCGCGGTCGCGCGGCTTGCCGATGATTTTGCCTTCCAGGACGACGCTGGTGTCGGCGGCCAGCACCGGAAAGGCGGGCAGATTGCGCAGCTTCAGCCCCTCCCGGCCAAACCGGGCCTTGGTCTCGCACACCCGCCTGACATAATCTTCCGGGCTCTCCCCGGCATGGGGCGTTTCGTCCACATCCACGTTGCGGCGCGGATCCGAGCGCAGCAGCAGCATTTCGAAATTGACCCCGATCTGCTTGAGCAGTTCGCGGCGGCGCGGACTCTGGGAGGCGAGGTAAATACGTGGCTGGATAATCATGCGGCTGTCATTCTCTATGGTAGGGGTGATTGTGCAACAGACTATGCGCCCGATACAACTGCTCCGCGAGCAGCACGCGCGCCAAGCCGTGCGGCAGCGTCATGGCAGACAGCGCCAGCAATTGCTGCGCGCCGTTTTTCACCGAGTCGTGCAACCCGTCCGCTCCGCCGATGATAAACGCCACATCGCGCCCGCCGCGCATCCATTCCCCCATTTGCTGCGCCAGTTGCCGGGTGGTCGGGTGCGTGCCGCGCTCATCGAGAGCGATGCGCAGACAACCCACCGGAAGCGCGGCCAGAATGCGCCCCGCCTCCGCCTCCATGATCTGCGCGGTGCTCTTGCCGGTGGAGCGCGGCTCCGGCTTGATCTCCAACAACTCGATCCTCATTTCGCGCGGCATGCGTTTGGCATATTCGCTGAAACCGGCGGCGATCCACCCCGGCATCTTGTTGCCGACGGCGAGGATGAGCAGCCTCATGGTTCAGTTTGCCGCGCGTGGCAGGTGTTTCATGCTCCACAGCTCTTCCAGGTTGTAATAGGCGCGCACGGCGGGTTGCATGACATGCACCACCACATCGCCGAGGTCAACCAGCACCCATTCTCCGGAGTCCCCCCCTTCGATGCCGAGTACCGTCTCGCCGCGCTCGCGCATTTTTTCCACCACGTGGTCGGCAAGCGCTTTGGTCTGGCGTGTGGATTGCGCGCTGGCGATGACCATGCGTTCGAACAGCGAGCTCAGCTTGCTGGTGTCTATCACGGCGATGTCGTTGGCTTTGATGTCTTCCAGCGCGGCTACGACGGCCAGGGTTTTGTCTTCGATGGTCAGCATGGTTGGGTATAGAGGTGATTTGATCGGATGTACTCGGCCACCGCGTCGGGCAGCAGATAGCGGGCGGACCTGTTTTCGGCACAGCGCCTGCGGATGCCGGTGGCGGAAATTTCCAGGGCCGGCATCTCCACCACCACCACCGCACCGGCAGGCGATTCGTGCAGGGCGCGCGGCGACGGGGCGAGGCGTGCGCGGTACGCCTCGCGCAGCGCCGCATCGGCCTCGTTGAGCGCATTGCCGAGCGGGCGCCCGTTATGCGAGGCGCAGGCGCCGCGCTGCACGGCCACGATATGCGCCAGCCCGAACAGCTTTTCCCATTCGTGCCAGGTATGCAAAGACAGGAAAGCGTCGCCGCCCATCAGCAGGCACAACGGTTGCCGCTCCCCCAGTTCCGCGCGCAAGGCGGCGAGCGTGTCCACCGTATAGCAGGGGCCGTCGCGCCGGATTTCGCGCTCGTCCAGCACGAATGCCGCGTTGCCTTGCAGCGCCAGTCTGGCCATGTTCGAGCGGTGCTGCGCGCTGGTACGCGGGGCGCAGCGGTGCGGCGGCGTGCCGCAGGGAACAAAGCGGATTTCGGAGAGATTGCACTGCTCCAGCGCTTCTTGCGCCAGGCGCAGGTGTCCGTTATGGATAGGGTCGAAGGTGCCGCCGAGGATGCCGATGGGTGTGCCGCTCACTATACCGGGGCCGATAATGGTTGGTGGGTGCGGATTTTCCCATGGGCATCATGATGCAGACAAGAAATTTCGTGGCGGGAAAGTTTCTCGCGGTTTGGGTTAACGGTTTTATCGCGTAGCCCAGCAAGATTGTTGTACGCGTAATGTTCGGCATGGCCGCATTATTGGCGAAGGTCAGGACGAGCAACTGACCGCGATCGGCGGGTTGTCGGGTGGAGCCGGCAGTGTGTAACTTTCCATTTCCGGCTGCTCGTCGAAGGGGTTGCGCAGCAGTTGCAGCAGGCGCTCCAGCTCGCAAAAATCGTGCTGCTGCGCCCGGTTGATGGCGGCTTGTGCCAAGTGGTTGCGCAGAACGTATTTCGGGTTGGCTTTGTCCATGCGCATTTTGCGCTCCGCGTCTGCGCTGGCCTCGCCGCACAGGCGGGTGCGGTAACGGGCCGCCCAAGCATCGAAGGCGTCGCGGCCCAAGAACCGGTCGCGCAGCGCTTCGTTTTTGCCGCCCGGCGAGGAGTCGAACCGGCCAAGGTCACGAAACAGACTGGTGTAGTCGAGGCCGCTGGCGCGTGCCATGTCGAGCAGCGACCCGGCCAACTCGATGTCGCCTGCTTGCGCCCGCACCAAACCAAGCTTTTGCCGCATCAGCGTGATAAGTTGCGCCCAGTATGTCTGGCCGTACCCATCCAGTATTTCGTTGAGCTTGTCCGCCGCTGCCAGCGGCGTGAGCGCCTGCGCCAGCGCGGAGAGATTCCACATCCCGATTTGCGGCTGCTGGTAAAAAGCGTAGCGGCCCCCGGTATCGGAGTGGTTGCAGATAAAAGCGGGGTCGTAGCTTTCCATGAAGCCGAACGGGCCGTAGTCGAACGTCAGCCCCAGGATGGACATATTGTCGGTGTTCATCACGCCGTGCGCGAACCCGGCTGCCTGCCAGTGCGCCAGCAGGTGAGCGGTGCGGGCGGTCACCGCTTCAAAGAAGCGCGCATGCCGGTCGGCTGACCCGTTCAGGTGCGGAAAATGCCTGGTGATAACGTAATCGGCGAGCGCCGCGATGTGCTGGTATTGCCTGCGGTAATAAAACACTTCAAACGAGCCGAAACGCACATGCGATGGCGCGAGCCGCGTCAGCACCGCCGCCGTTTCCGCCGTTTCGCGGTAGACCGGCGCATCGCTGCCCACGATGCACAGCGCCCGCGTGGTCGGGATGCCGAGGCCGTGCATCGCCTCCGAGCACAGATATTCGCGGATGCTGGAGCGCAGCACCGCGCGGCCATCACCGTCGCGCGAATAGGGTGTCTGCCCGGCGCCCTTGAGCTGCAAATCCCAGTGTTCGCCGCTGCGGTTTCTGATCTCGCCCAGCAGGATCGCGCGCCCGTCTCCCAGTTGGGGTACGTAATGGCCGAACTGGTGCCCGGCATACAGCATGGCCAGCGGCTCGCTTCCCGGCAGCAGTCGGTTGCCGGAAAAGTATTCGGCGAAGTCTGCGCGCCCGGCTTCGCTTGCGGATAAATCAATCAGCGCCGCCGCGTCGGTGTTGAAGCTCACCAGATAAGGGGCCGGTAAAGGCGTGGGGTCGAGGCGGCTGTGAAAGACATCCGGCAGGCGCGCAAACGTGTTGTCGAAATTCAGCCGATCCAATGAGTTCATGTTTTCCTGCACGCAACAGGTTCACACAAAAATTCTACAGCGATCAGTTTCCGCTTGTGCGGAAGTGGCGGGCGAGAAAGCCAACGAGGGTGGGTGCCGGCGAAGCGGGAACCAGCCGCGCTGTCAGCAGTGGCGGGGCGGGCTCCGCCGCCTGGCCCGGTAAGATCCGGAAGCCACGCCGATGACGCCAGAAGCTGAAGCCGATGAATGCTGCCAGTTGGAGCGCGATTCCAGATACGATCCAGAGCAGCAGGGAAAGCGAAGTCATGCGGTTATACTAGCATGAACGATAATGGCTCCCGAGCCGCCAATGACGGAAGCGCCAATAAAATCGCGCGGATGCCATGAAGCACCTTCCTGTTATTTGCCGGGCCGCTTCTGTAACCCAGTACGCCGTACCTGTAACGGACAACCACCAAGAATGCCGACCAAAGCCGATTCTGCAATACCTTGCGCATCTCCCCTGCCTTCTTTCCTGGCGCTCCCGGCCTCCTGTCCGACAACTGTGGATTTGCCCCTTGTCACCCGCTCTCTTGGCCTCGTCGAATACCACCCCACCTGGCAGGCGATGAAAAACTTTACCGCTGCGCGCACTGCGGCAACGGCGGATGAAATCTGGCTGGCGCAGCACCCGCCGGTTTACACGCAGGGGCAGGCGGGCAAGCCGGAACACTTGCTGCACTCCGACGGCATTCCGCTAATCCGGACTGATCGCGGCGGGCAGATCACCTATCATGGCCCCGGCCAGATAGTCGCTTACCTGCTGCTGGATATGCGCCGCCGGAAAATCAACGTGCGCCAACTGGTGNNGAGGATGCGCCTGGCGTGTATGTGGGCGAGGCGAAAATCGCCGCGCTGGGCCTGAAAATCAGGAACGGCTGCTGCTATCACGGACTGGCGCTGAACGCGGATATGGATCTTGCCCCGTTCACCCGCATCAACCCCTGCGGCTTTGCCGGGTTGCGTGTCACCCAAACGCGCGATCTTGGTGTTGACGCATCGCTGGCCGAGCAGGAACGGCAACTGGCGCAAAACCTGATCGCGCTATTACAGCAGGCGAAAGGCGGCCAGGCAGGGAGTGCCTTCTAACAGTTCGGGTCAATTCGCAACAAACCGGGCTGCTTTTGAGGCGATAAGCATTTCGCATATAATCGCGCCACAACAATTGAATGCCCTGAACTTATGTTTGCCATCCGGATACTTATGCTGTCTACCCTTCTCGCTTTCGGCGGCTGTGCTTCCACCCACCCGAACCCGAAAGATCCGTTCGAATCCTTCAATCGCGGCATGTACCAGTTCAACGATACGCTGGACAAGGCTGTGGTCAAGCCGGTGGCGCAAGGCTACAAGGCTGTGGCGCCACCGCCGTTGAGGCTGATGGTTTCCAATTTCTTCTCCAACCTCAACGACATCGCGGTCGCCCTCAACAATTTATTGCAGCTCAAAATCGTTGACGCCCTTTCCGATGGCGGGCGCGTGGTCGTGAATACCACGGTCGGCCTGTTTGGCGTAGCCGATGTCGCATCGGCAGTCGGACTGAAGAAACATGATGAGGATTTTGGTCAAACGCTGGGCAGATGGGGAATCGGCAGCGGACCTTATCTCGTGCTGCCGTTTTTTGGGTCCAGCTCCATCCGCGACGGCGTGGGGCTGGCCGCAGACGGCAGCGCAAGCCCGCTGCAGCGGGTTGGCCCGGTGGACGAGCGCAACCAGATCATCGCTGCGGGCGTGGTGGATAAGCGCACCATCCTGCTGGATAAAGAAGAAGTGCTCGATGCCGCCGCGCTGGATCGCTATACCTTTATCCGCGACGCTTATTTGCAACGCCGACAGAGCCTGGTATACGACGGCGACCCGCCGCGAGAAAAATTCGTGGACGAATAAATCGCATGCTGCGGGATCGGAGCCGGCGCTGTCCTGGCTGTTACCGTCCGCCCCCGCAGCGTTCCAGCAGTTCCAGTACGCCCGCCGCCTTATCCAGCGTTTCCTGATACTCATCGGCAACTGTGGAATCCGCCACGATGCCACCTCCCGCCCAGAAGCGAATTTCGCCTTTCGAGTAAACCAGCGTGCGGATGGCGATGTTGCTGTCCATGCCGCCGTCATACCCGACATAGCCGATGGCACCGCAATACACGCCGCGCCGATGCGGTTCAAGCTGTTCGATGATCTGCATGGCGCGCAGCTTGGGTGCTCCGGTGACCGAGCCGCCGGGAAAGCAGTTGCGCAGCAGCGCCAGCGCATCCTGCCCCGGCGCGAGCCGCCCGGTGACGGTGCTGACCAGATGGTGCACTTGGGCGAAGCTTTCCACCTCGAACAGTTTGCGCGCATGCACCGAGCCGGGGACGCAGCTCCTGCCCAAATCGTTGCGCAGCAAATCCACGATCATCAGGTTTTCCGCGCGATCCTTGCCGCTGCCCCGCAGCTCGCGAGCCGCTTCGGCGTCGCGCAGCGCATCCGTCATGCGCGGGCGCGTGCCCTTGATCGGCTTCGTTTCCACTTCGCCTTCACGCACGCGCAGGAAACGCTCCGGAGAGGCGCACAAAATCTGGGCGTGTGGCAGGTTGAGGAAAGCCGAGCAGGGCGCGGGGCTCAAGCGGCGAAGCTCGAGGTAAGCCGACAACGCATCGCCTGAAGCGCGCGCGGCATAGCGTTGCGCCAGGTTCACCTGGTAGCAATCTCCCGCGTGCAGGTAACGCTGTATCCGCGCAAACGCCGCCCCGTATCCGGCGGTGGTAAAGTTTGAAGCGATGGCGCCATGCACGCGGAATGGATCTTGCGGCACAGCGCGCGCGCTCCGCAGCCGGGCGAGGATATCCGGCATGATGCGCGCGGTTTGCGCCGATCGCTGCCGCGAAACAAGCTGCGCGGTTTTCATCTGGTGATCGAGCACCACCGCCCAATCGTAAATACCCACCGCCATTTCCGGCAAATGCTCCGCATCCTCCGCCTGTTCGGGCAGATGCATCAGGCGTCGCGCGAGATCGTAGCCCCAGTAGCCCAAGGCGCCGCCGCAGAACGGAATGTCGGGCGCGGTTCCGCAAGGTGCGCCCAACTGTTCGCGCAGCAGCTCGAACGGGTCGTCCTCCAGGCGCCGTGTGCCGCCCACATCGCCGATTTCGGTTATCTCGCCCCGCGTAACCAGCGTCGCCACCGGCTGCGCGCAGACGATGTCGTAGCGCCCCATCCCGCCGCTATCCAGCCACACCGTCCACGGCAGATCCGCGAAGGCGGCACAATAGCCGGTCGCATCGGGCAGGTAGGGCAGAGGTTCCTTATAAAGCATTGCTGGCTTGAGTCCGGCGGTTGAACGAGGGCGCGCGATTATACCTGTTGGGCATCGGGAGATTGCGGCGGCAAGGTGCGCTGTTTTCCGGGCATGCGGTCGTGCGGCGCGAACAAAAATAGAGCTACTGCCAATCCTTGGCAACGGGTGAAGTCGCGCAAGGCACCTGGAACAGCTTGCGGTCTTCCAGGCGAACCGCCGACAGCGGCCCGCCCCACAGGCAGCCGGTGTCCAGCGCGATCACGCCCGGCGCGATTTTCAGCCCGAGCGCAGACCAGTGGCCGCAAATTACTGTCGCACCGGCGCTGGCGCGGCCCGGCACTTCAAACCACGGCAGGTAGCCCGCAGGCACGTTCTGCACCAACCCTTTGAACTTGAATTCCATTCCGCCCTGCGGGGTGCAGATGCGCATGCGCGTGCAGGCGTTGGTGATGGTGCGCAACCTTTTGTAGCCGGTCAGCCCATCATCCCAATGGTCGGGGTGGTTGCCGTACATATGCGCGAGAAATTTGCGGTATTCCGGCCCGCGCAACGCCGTCTCGACTTCGCGGGCGAGCTGTTGCGCCTGGGCCACGCTCCAATCCGGCAGCAGGCCGGCATGCACCAGCAGATGGTCGCCCTCTACGTGCAGCAACCGTTGCGCGCGCAGCCAGGCCAGCAACTCGTCGCGGTCGGGCGCCGCGAGAATATTGTCCAGGGTATCGCTGCGGTGCAGCGCTGCCGCGCCCTCCGCCACCGCGAGCAAGTGCAGGTCGTGATTGCCCAGCACGGTGATGGCGGCATCGCCCAGCGACTTTGCAAGGCGCAGCACCCCCGGTGAATCCGGCCCGCGGTTGACCAGATCGCCCACCAGCCAGAGCTGGTCTGCGGACGGGTCGAAGCGCATCAAATCGAGCAGTTGCCGGAACTCGGCGCAACAGCCCTGTATGTCTCCCACCGCATATATTGCCATGCATGGACACCAGTTAGAATACCGTCGTGAGGGTAACAGATTTTTGCTGCAACCAAATGAAACCCATCCCTTTCAGCGAGCGGCATACAATGGACATGTGCCGCTGTACCGGCGCATTGCGCGGGGGCGGAGCCCGGTGCCCACCCCCGCGTAACGAACCGGTTTAGCCCGGGTTTGAAATGGGAATTTGCCCCGGTTTGGAAAACCGGGCAAGTTTGGTAGAATGCGAGCCGCTTTTTTTGATTTATAACCATCTAGGTAGGGAGAGATATGTCCAACATCGAACAGCGCGTCAAGAAAATTGTTGCAGAACAGCTCGGCGTGAACGAATCCGAGGTCAAAAACGAGTCTTCATTTGTTAACGACCTTGGCGCGGATTCACTGGATACGGTCGAATTGGTCATGGCGCTGGAAGAAGAATTCGAGTGCGAAATTCCGGATGAAGAGGCGGAAAAAATCACCACGGTGCAGCAAGCGATAGATTACGTCAACGCCCACCAGAAATAGCCGTTCCCTCATCTTTTTTCCTCGTGTTGGAGCCAACTTGACCAAACGCAGGGTGGTTGTTACTGGTCTGGGTATCGTTTCGCCGGTAGGCATCGGGGTATCCCAGGCGTGGCGCAACCTGGTTGACGGCAAGTCCGGCATCACGCGCATCTGCGGTTTTGACCCGACCGCCTTCGCCTGTCAGGTGGCAGGCGAAGTGCGGGAATTCGATGCGACCCAGTTCATTCCGGCCAAGGATGCGCGCCGCATGGATCGCTTCATCCATTTCGGTCTGGTGGCCGGCATCGAGGCCTTCAAGGATTCCGGGCTGGAAGTCACCGAGCAGAACGCCGAGCGTATCGGCGTGTGCATCGGTTCCGGCATCGGCGGCCTGCCGATGATCGAGGATACCCACAACGATTATCTGGCCGCCGGGCCGCGCAAAATTTCGCCGTTCTTCATCCCCGGCACCATCATCAACATGATCTCCGGCAACCTGTCCATCATGTACGGGTTGAAAGGGCCGAACCTGGCCATCGTCACGGCGTGTACCACCGGCACCCACAGCATCGGCGAATCCGCCCGCACCATCGAATACGGCGATGCCGACGTGATGGTTTGCGGCGGTTCGGAGGCGGCCATCTCGCCGCTGTCCATCGGCGGCTTCTCCTCCGCGCGCGCGCTTTCTACCCGCAACGACGACCCCGCCACCGCCAGCCGCCCGTGGGACAAGAACCGCGACGGCTTCGTGATGGGCGAGGGCGCAGGTGTGATGGTGCTGGAGGAGTACGAGCACGCCAGGGCGCGCGGGGCAAGGATTTACGCCGAGCTGACCGGATACGGCGCCAGCGCCGATGCCTACCATATGACCGCGCCCAGCACCGATGGCCCGAAGCGCAGCATGTTGAATGCGTTGCGCAACGCCGGGATGAACCCGGACCAGGTACAGTACGTCAACGCGCACGGCACCTCCACCCCGCTGGGCGACAAGAACGAAACCGACGCGATCAAGCTTGCGTTTGGCGACCACGCCGGGAAACTGGTGGTGAACTCCACCAAGTCCATGACTGGCCATTTGCTGGGCGGCGCGGGCGGCATCGAATCGCTGTTTTGCGCGCTGGCGGTGTACCACCAGATTTCGCCGCCCACCATCAACATCTTCGAGCAGGATCCGGAATGCGATCTGGACTACTGTGCCAACACCGCGCGCGACATGAAAATTGATGCGGCGCTGAACAACAACTTCGGCTTTGGCGGAACCAACGGCTCGCTGGTGTTCCGCAAAATCTGACCCCTTTCCCGATGCTGGTCAACGGCGTATTGAGCGATTCGATCAGCGCCGCCGACCGCGGCCTGCTGTACGGTGACGGCATATTCCGCACCTTGCGCGTGGCGGGCAGGCAGCCGCTGCACTGGCAGCGGCACTACCGCAAGCTGCAACAGGATTGTGCCGCGCTTGCGCTGCCTTGCCCCGATGCCTCGCTCCTGCTGGAAGAATTGCAGCGCCTGATAGTCGGCACCGATGGCGTGGCAAAAATAATCATCACGCGCGGAACGGGCGCGCGCGGCTACGCGCCCCCCGACAACTCCCTCCCCACGCGCATCCTGAGCCTGGCCCCCTTTTCTTCTTACCCGGACGAGCTTTACATCAGGGGCGTCAAGCTGCGCATCTGTGACCTGCGCCTTTCGCACCAGCCGCGTCTGGCCGGCATCAAGCACCTCAACCGGCTGGAAAACGTGCTGGCTGCGGCGGAATGGGAGGATCCGGGCATCGCCGAAGGGCTGCTGCTGGATAGGGACGGCAACGTGATCGAGGGCACGCGCAGCAACCTGTTTATGGTGCGCGGCGGCGCGTTGCTGGCACCCGACCTGTCGCGCTGCGGCGTGGCCGGGGTGCAGCGCGAGCGCGTGCTGGAATGGGCTGCGGCGCATGGCGTGCCCTGCCGCATCGCGCGGTTCGGCCAGCCAGAACTGCTGGCCGCCGACGAATTGTTTCTGGTGAATAGCGTCATCGGGCTATGGCCGGTGCGCGAATTGCAGGGTTGCGCATGGAGCCGCTTCCCGGTCGCCATGCAGGTGCGGGAGTGGCTGGATGCGTCAAGCTAAATGGCTGCTGCTTCTGACGCTGTTCCTGACCGCCGTGCTGGCGACCGATTATTATTATTACGCCACCCGCCCGCTGGCCTTGCCCGCGCAGCCTTACAAGTTCACGTTAAAACCGGGAACCAGCCTCAAAGGCGCGGCGCAACAACTGCAACAGGAAGGGGGTTTGTCCAACTGGCGGATGTTTGTCGTGCTGGCGCGCCTGCTCGGCAAATCGGCGCAGATCAAGGCCGGCAGCTACGTCCTGGAAACTGCGGTCACCCCGCTGGAATTGCTGGAAATACTGGCCAAGGGCAAGGGGATACAAAGCGAATTCAGCGTCATAGAGGGCTGGACGTTCGGCCAGTTCCGCGCCGCGCTGAACGCCAATCCGGTCGTCCGCCACGATACCGCGCAGCTATCCGAAGCGGAAATCTTGCAGCGCCTCGGCGCGACCGAAACGCACCCGGAAGGACTGTTCTTTCCCGACACCTACCATTTCGCCAGCGGCGCCAGCGATTTGACCCTGCTCAAGCGCGCCTACGAGACCATGCAGAAGCATTTGCAGGAAAACTGGCAAACACGGGAGCAGAGCCTTCCCCTGGGGTCGCCTTACCAAGCACTGGTTCTGGCCTCCATCGTGGAAAAAGAAACCGGCGCGGCGCGTGACCGGGGCATGATCGCGGGCGTGTTCACCAATCGTCTGCGCAAGGGCATGCTGCTGCAGACCGACCCTACGGTAATCTATGGCATGGGTGAAAAATTTGACGGCAACCTGAAGAAGCGCGACTTGCTGGCGGACACCCCCTACAACACCTACACCCGCGCCGGTCTGCCGCCCACCCCGATCGCACTGCCGGGGCTGGCTTCGATTCAGGCGACCTTGCATCCCGCAAAGACTGACGCCCTCTATTTTGTGGCACGCGGCGACGGCAGCTCGGAGTTTTCCGCTACACTGGCGCAGCACAACCGGGCGGTGAACAAATACCAGAAATAACCACCTGCCAACCAACCTGTCGCGGGTTTTTAGAATTGTCCGGTTCTGTAGCACATGAATTGTCCGCTTTTTTGCCGAG